>Ga0302314_10013265_pt1 | contig 14181 bp, 9 predicted proteins | sample III_Palsa_N2_3_FD_200533 | JGI IMG/M metagenome (GOLD analysis project Ga0302314, IMG submission 200533) | Peat permafrost microbial communities from Stordalen Mire near Abisko, Sweden - III_Palsa_N2_3 | ecosystem: Environmental > Terrestrial > Soil > Palsa > Peat permafrost | place: Sweden... | reverse complement strand
TCTCATGTACGGAGACGGCGAGGCGTCGGGCCGCGAGGCGGACGCCGAGCCGCTCGCCGGCCGTCACCCGGCCGGCCTCGCGCACCACGGCCCCGTCGGCCGCCTGCACGATCGCGTAGCCGCGCTCCAGCGTCTTGAGCGGGGAGAGCGCGCGCACCCGGGCCAGCGTCTGCCCGAGCACCTCGGAGTCCCGCGCGATCCGCTGCTCCAGGGCACGCCGCGTCCGCCCGCGCGCCTCGACCAGTTCCTGCTCTCGGCGCTCGATCATGTCGTAGGGCGCGGCCAGCGACGGCCGGGACCGGTAGTTCGCCAGCGCCCGCTCCTCCCGGTCGAGCATCCGCTCGACCGCGCCGCGCATCCGCTCGCGCGCCATCCGCACCCGCTCCAGCTCCTCGCGCACGTCCGGCACGATCCGCTTCGCCGCGTCCGTCGGCGTCGAGGCGCGCAGGTCGGCCACGAGGTCGAGCAGCGGCGAGTCCGGTTCGTGGCCGATCGCCGAGACCACCGGAGTGCCGCACTTCGCGACGGCCAGCAGCAGCTGCTCGTCCGAGAACGGCAGCAGGTCCTCGACCGAGCCGCCGCCGCGCGCGATCACGATCACGTCCACCTCGGGATGCCCGTCGAGCTCGGCGAGCGCCGCGACGACCTGCGGCACCGCCGTCGCGCCCTGCACCGCCACCTCGCGCACCTCGAAGCGCACCCCGGGCCAGCGCCGCCGCGTGTTCTCCAGCACGTCCTTCTCCGCGGCCGACGCGCGCCCGGTGATCAGGCCGATCAGCTGCGGCAGGAAGGGCAGCGGCAGCTTGCGGTCCGGGTCGAAAAGGCCCTGCGCGCCGAGCTTCTGCTTGAGCTGCTCGATCCGGGCCAGCAGTTCGCCGACGCCGACCTGGCGCAGCTCCTGCAACTGCAGCGAGAACTGGCCGCGGCCCCGGTAGAAGACCGGCTTGGCCCGGATCACCACCCGCTGGCCCTCCGCCGGGGCCGGCAGGATCTGCTCGTAGACCCCGCGCGGGCAGGTCACGCCCATCGACACGTCCTGCGCCGGGTCGCGCAGCGTCAGAAACACCATCCCGGCGCCCGGGCGGCGGCTGATCTGGGTGATCTGCCCCTCCACGTGGATCACGCCGAGCCGGTCGATCCACTGCGCCACCAGGGTCGCCACCCGCGCGACGGGGACCGGCGTTTCGAAGGAGCTGTCCAAGGCCATGGCGTCCACAGTAGAGCGCGGCACTGACACGACAGCGCACAACGGCGCACAAACGGTACGCGGGGCGGCGGATGTGCAGACGTCGTAAAGATCGAGGGCCGGGCTAGGGGCAGGCGCCGCACCGGAATACCATGGGTGCATGGTCTCTGCTCCGGTTTCCACCGACTCCGTCCCCCGCAAGAGGGTCCTGCTCGCGGCCCCGCGCGGCTACTGCGCGGGTGTGGACCGCGCGGTGCAGACCGTCGAGAACGCCCTAGAACGCGTGGGCGCTCCGGTCTATGTCCGCAAGGAGATCGTGCACAACAAGCACGTCGTGCAGACGCTCGAGGAGCGCGGCGCGATCTTCGTGGAGGAGAACGAGGAGGTCCCCGAGGGCTCCCTGGTGATCTTCTCCGCGCACGGCGTCGCCCCCGAGGTGCACGAGACCGCCGAGCGGCGCAGCCTGCGCACCATCGACGCCACCTGCCCGCTGGTGACGAAGGTGCACAAGGAGGCCGTGCGCTTCGCCGAGGAGGGCTACGACATCCTGCTGATCGGGCACGAGGGCCACGAGGAGGTCATCGGCACCACCGGCGAGGCCCCCGAGCACATCAAGCTGGTGGACGGCCCGGACGCGGTGGACTCGGTCGAGGTGCGCGATCCGGCGAAGGTCGCCTGGCTCTCCCAGACCACGCTCTCGGTGGACGAGACCCAGCAGACCGTGGCCAGGCTCAAGCAGCGTTTCCCGCTGCTGCTCGACCCGCCGTCGGACGACATCTGCTACGCGACGCAGAACCGGCAGATCGCGGTCAAGCAGATCGCCGGGGAGTGCGACCTGCTGCTCGTGGTCGGCTCGAAGAACTCCTCGAACTCGGTGCGGCTCGTCGAGGTCGCGCTCGAGGTCGGCGTGCCCGCCTCGTACCTGGTGGACTTCGCCGACGAGGTGGACCCGGCCTGGTTCGAGGGCGTGACCACGGTCGGCCTGACCTCGGGCGCCTCGGTGCCGGAGAACCTGGTGCAGGATGTCCTCGAGCTGCTCGCCGAGCACGGCTACGCGGACGTCGAGGAAGTGCGTTCGGCGCAGGAGAAGCTGCTGTTCGCACTGCCGCACGAGCTGAAGAAGCTCTGATCTAGCGGCGCGGCTTGCGCACCCGGCGGGCGGCGAGGATCACGGCCGAGAGCGCGACGCCGAAGTAGAGCGCCCTGGCCTTCGCGGCCAGCAGTTCGAAGGTGGTCGCGGCGAGGCCGAGCAGCCCGGGCCCGAAGGACTCCGGCATCAGCTTGGCCAGCAGGATCATCGCGAAGCCGAAGGCGATCGGCGGGGCGACCAGTGCCGCGTACCAGTCCGCGCCGCGCACCCGGTACGCGGTGTACCCGCAAGCCACGATGTACAGCGAGATGACCGCCCAGGCCGGTCCGTCGACCAGGAACAGGTCGAGCAGCGCGCCGAGCACGCAGGCGGTCAGCAGCAGGATCGACACGCCGAGGCCGGTCAGCGGCCCGACGCCCTGGGCGGGGGCGGAGGGGGTCCGCGCGGGCCGCGGCGGCCTTGACGGACCCCGGGGAGCCGGACGTGCGGGGCCCGGGCGCGGCCTGACGCCCACGGCCCCGGGACGGCCGCCCTGCGAGACGCGGTTCTGGCTCATGGCACCACGTTACGAGCTGACATGCCGATAGTTCTCCCCTGACGCACGCTCGCCACCCGCGCTCACTCTTGTGGCTGACTGATCGACCGCGCGGCGGTGTCCAGGCTACGCGCGCTCGGCGGCTGCCCGTCGTCCAGGCCGAGATCGCGCAGCCGACGCGCCGTCACCAGCAGCCGCGAGTCCAGCGAGCCGACGGCCCGGTTGTACGCCGCGACCGAGGCGCCGAGCGAGCGCCCGACCGTGTCCAGCGACTCGGTGAACACCCCGATCCGGTCGTAGAGTTCGCGGCCGAGCTCGACGATGGTCCGCGCCTCGGCGGCGAGGGTGTCCTGGGTCCAGGCGTAGGCGACCGTGCGCAGCAGCGTGATCAGCGTTATCGGGCTGGCGAGCACGACCTTGCGCTCGGCCGCGTACTCGATCAGCTCGGGATCGGCGCTCAGCGCATGCGAGAGGAAGGCCTCGCCCGGCACGAACAGCACGACGAACTCGGCCGTCGGCGCCCCGGCCGCCGCCAGCCGCTTCCAGTACGCGCGCGAGGCGAGCTGGTCCACGTGCGCCCGCAACTGCTTGGCGTGCGCGCGCAGCCGCTCCTGCCTGACCAGCTCGTCCGGCGCCTCCGCGGCCTCGAGGAACGCCCCGAGCGGCACCTTCGCGTCCACCACCACGTGCTTGTCCCCGGCCAGGTGCACCACGAGGTCCGGCCGGGCCACGCCGGCCCCCTCGCCGGTCTCCGCGCCCTCCTGCGCCGGGATCACCAGCTGCTCGGTGAAGTCGCAGCGGTCCACCAGGCCGGCCAGCTCGACCGCGCGGCGCAGGTGCAGCTCGCCCCAGCGGCCGCGCACCTGCGGCGTACGCAGCGCGGTGACCAGTGCCGCCGTCTGCCCGCGCAGCTCCTCGCCGGTCGTGCGCACGTCCTCGATCTGCCGGGACAGCGCCGCCTGCGACGCCACCCGGCCCTGCTCGATCTCGCGCAGCCGGTCGTCGAGGTGCCGCAGCGACTCGTGGATCGGCGCGCTGGCCTGCGCCAGCTGCCGGTCCGCGGTCTCCAGCAGCACCCGCGCGGTGCCGTCGAGGGCCGCGGTCGTCGCGGGATCGGCCCGGGTGGCGCGCCGCGAGCGTTCCCAGAGAACGCCGAGGGCGGTGCCGAGGACCAGACCGAGCAGCAGGAGAGCGAGCGCGCCGAGAGTCACCTCGACAGTATCGACGGGCGCGCGTTGACCGTGAACTAGACTTGCCGCTCATGGGTCTGCAAATCGGCATCGTCGGCCTGCCTAACGTGGGCAAGTCGACTCTTTTCAACGCACTGACGAAGAACGACGTCCTCGCGGCGAACTATCCCTTCGCCACGATCGAGCCGAACGTCGGGGTGGTCGGCGTGCCGGACCCGCGGCTGGCGAAGCTGGCCGAGATCTTCCACTCCGAGAAGGTGCTCCCGGCCACGGTGGACTTCCTGGACATCGCGGGCATCGTCAAGGGCGCCTCCGAGGGCCAGGGCCTCGGCAACAAGTTCCTCGCCAACATCCGCGAGGCGGACGCGATCTGCCAGGTGATCCGCGTCTTCACCGACCCGGACGTGGTCTTCGCGGACGACAAGAGCGCGCCGAACCCCAAGTCCGACATCGAGACGATCAACACCGAGCTGATCCTCGCCGACCTGCAGACCATCGAGAAGGCCCTGCCGCGCCTGCAGAAGGAAGCGCGGATGCGCAAGGAGCTGCAGGAGAAGGTCGCCGCGGTCGAGCAGGCTCAGAAGGTGCTGGAGGGCGGCACCACGGCCTTCGCCGCGGGCCTGGACACCGAGCCGCTGCACGACCTGCACCTGCTGACGGCCAAGCCGTTCATCTACGTCTTCAACCTCGACTCGGACGAGCTGGCCAACGAGGAGCTCAAGCAGGAGCTCAGGGCCCTGATCGCGCCGGCCGAGGCGATCTTCCTGGACGCCAAGATCGAGTCCGAGCTGATCGAGCTGCCGGAGGACGAGGCGCTCGAGCTGCTCCAGTCCATCGGCCAGGACGAGTCGGGCCTGAGCCAGCTCGCCCGCGTCGGCTTCGACACCCTCGGCCTGCAGACGTACCTGACCGCGGGCCCCAAGGAGTCGCGGGCCTGGACGATCAAGAAGGGCGCCACCGCGCCCGAGGCCGCCGGCGTCATCCACACCGACTTCCAGCGCGGCTTCATCAAGGCCGAGATCGTGTCCTTCGCAGATCTCGTCGAATGCGGCTCGGTCGCCGAGGCCCGGTCGAAGGGCAAGGCGCGGATCGAGGGCAAGGATTACGTGATGGCCGACGGCGACGTGGTCGAGTTCCGGTTCAACGTCTGAGAATCCTGGCACTTCCAGGTCCCGTCCAGTTCAGGGCGGGACCTGCGTGTTTGCGTGGAGTGCAACGCGAAGATCGTTTCCGGCGGGTTTCGAATTCCCCTAACCCTCAACGGACTTTCCCACTCTGTGATCGTGAAACCCTTGTATTGGGCCAGAGGGGGGAGTAACTACTCGGGTAGTACTTTCCACCTGCCCGTGCGGTCAGATGCCGACCGCCCGGGCCACATCCGGGGAAGGACCCACGAAGTATGGCCCCTGATATATCACGCTCCCGCGCGCGCCGCCGCCGGGTCGGAGCGGCTTCGCTCGCCGTTGCCGCGCTGACCGGATCGTTCGTCACCGCCACGGTGGCCACGGCGTCGGCCAGCGCGGCGAGTCCCGCCACCGTCGCCGGCACGGCGCCCGTCTGGGCGACCGCGTCCGCCGACCGCGGGCAGGTCGCCGCCGGGACTTCGGTCACCTCCACCGTCTACCTGGCGGGCAAGGACCAGTCGGCCATGGAGGCGTACGCCACGGCGGTCGCCACGCCCGGCAGTTCGATCTACCACAAGTACCTCAGCGCCGCCGAGTACCAGTCGGAGTTCGGCACCACCACGGCCCAGGTCAAGGCCGTGGAGTCCTGGCTGCGCTCGTCCGGCCTGCACGTGGTCTCCGCGAACAGCCACGAGGTCGAGGTCTCCGGAACCGCCGCGCAGACCGAGAACGCGTACAGCGTTTCGCTGCACAACTACTCGGTCAAGGGCAAGACCTACCGCGCGCCGTCCAGCAACGCGAAGGTGCCGGCGTCGGTGGCTTCCGACGTGCTGACCATCGCCGACCTCGACAACATGCCGACGCTGATGACCACGAACAACGTGAGCACCGCGTCGGCCGAGGCCGAGCTGACCGGCGACAAGCCGACGATGACCAAGAGCTCTGACGGTGCCTACTACATCGGCCAGACGCCCTGCTCCAGCTACTACGGCCAGGTCAAGGACACCACCGCCCCGGCCGAGAACGGCACCAAGGACAACCCGTACGTCATTTGCGGCTACGTCCCGAGCCAGCTGCGCAGCGCCTACGGCGTGGCCGGCGTGAACGGACGCGGCGTCACGATCGCGATCGTGGACGCGTACGGCAGCAGCGACATCCTCGCCGACGCGAACGAGTACGCGAAGAACCACGGCGACCCGGCCTTCAAGTCCGGCCAGTTCCTCGACACCGAGACCCCGGCCGACTGGACCAACGAGGCCGCGTGCGGCGGCGCGGCTGGCTGGTCGCCCGAGGAGCACATCGACGTCGAGTCCGCTCACGCGATGGCCACCGGCGCCACGATCCACTACTACGGCGCGAACTCCTGCGAGGACGCCGACCTGCTCGCCTCGCTGCAGCAGATCGCGGACACGCAGTCGGCCGACATCGTCACCGACTCCTGGGGCGAGGTGATCTACTCGACCACCGGCAACGAGTCCACGGCCGAGATGGCGGCCTACGACCAGGTCTTCGCGCAGGACGCGATCGAGGGCATCGAGATCAACTTCTCCGCGGGCGACTGCGGCGCCGAGATCCCGACCACGGGCTGCGGCACCAACGACACCTCGAGCGAGCCGCAGACCGACTGGCCCGCCTCCAGCGCGTGGGTGACCACCGTCGGCGGCACCAGCCTCGCGATCGGCAAGCACGGCAACACCGAGTGGAACACCGCTTGGGGTACCGACATCTTCCTCGACGAGGGCACCAGCTGGAGCGAGTACGGCTGGTACTTCGGCGGCGGCGGTGGCACCAGCGCGACGGTTTCGCAGCCCTGGTACCAGCGCGGCATCGTGTCCAAGAAGCTGGCCACGACCCTGCCGACCGGCGTGACGACCTCCGAGAAGATGCGCGTGGAGCCGGACATCTCGCTGGACGCCGACCCGTACACCGGCTTCCTGGTCGGCCAGACGCAGACCCTGCCCGACGGCAGCACCGGCTACGGCGAGTCCGCCTGGGGCGGCACCAGCCTGGCCAGCCCGCTGTTCGCCGGCCTGCAGGCCGACGTGATGGAGCTGCAGCACTACCAGCCGGTCGGCTTCGCCAACCCGGCGATCTACGCCCGCTTCGGCAGCCCGGCGTACTACCAGGTGACCAGCAAGAGCCCGGGAACGAAGGCGCTCAACGACTTCCCGACCTCGACCGGCGGCACCAACTACTCGGTGGACTTCGGCGACACCCAGATCCTCGAGGCCACCCCGGGATACAACGACGTCACCGGCGTCGGCACCCCGACCCCGCTCTACCTCTGGTCGCACCTGATCTGGTGACCCGCGGTTGAGTGAGGAGAGGGCCGCTCCCGACGGGGGCGGCCCTCTTCGTGTTCTTGGATACTGAGTGGGGCGTCAGGACGTCGACGAGGAATTGTGCGTCACGCCGATGATGATCAGCAGCACCCAGCCGACGACGCCGATCAGGCTGATGATCAGCCCGGCCTTCGAGGTGCCGGACGGCAGCCCCTGATTGCTGGACCGGGAAAGGCCGATGCCGCTGAAGATGACGCCGAGCACGAGCAGGCAGGGCAGGAAGAACCCGATGATGCCCAGGGTCAGCCCGGCGGTGCCCATTCCGTTGCTGCGCTGGGCCATCGCTCCCTGGTACTGCGGGTACTGGTAGCCGGCGGCCTGCTGCGGGCCGAAGCCGGACCGCTGGCCCGGCTGCTGAGGCTGCTGGTACGGACGCTGCGGCTGCTGCGGAGGCATCGGCGTCTGCCGCGGCGGGGTCTGCGGGTACTGCTGCGGCTGCTGGAACATCTGCTGCGGCGGCCCGAACGGCCGGTTCGGCTGGCTGTTCGGCGGCGCGAAGACCGGGTTCTGCGGGTTCGACGGCGGCCCGTACACCGGGTTCTGCGGATTGGACGGGTTCGACGGCTGGCCGTACACCGGATTGCGCGGGTTCGACGGGTTCGACGGCGGCCCGAAAACCGGGTTCTGCGGGTTCGACGGGTGCGAGGGCGGCCCGGACTGCGGGAAGGGCGGCGCGAACGAGGGCTGGCCCTGCTGCTGCCCGGCCTGCCCGTTCTGCGGCAGCTCGTTGTACGCGGCCGAGGCGGTGGTCAGCGCCTCGGTGGCCTGCGTCAGGATCTCCTGCGTCACGTTGCCCGGCAGCCAGCCAGGCATCGGCTTCTCACCCGGCTCCGTCTCGAGCAGCGTGACGAGCTCGGCGGCGGACGGACGGGAGTACGGCTCCCTGGACAGGGCGCGCGAGACCGGCACGGCGAGCACCTCGGGCAGATCGTCCGCGACGACAGGACCGACAGCCAGCGCCCGCGCGTAGAGCTCCTGGGCTCCGCCGCGACCATAGGGGCCCGCCGCGGTGGCCGCGTAGTGCAGGATCGAGCCGAGCGAGAAGACGTCGGAGGCCGGCCCGAACTCGCCGGTGACCAGCTGCTCCGGCGCCATGTACGGCGGCGAGCCGGCGACCATGCCGGTCTTCGTCAGGCCCTCCTCGCCGACGCCGCGGGCGATGCCGAAGTCGATCACCTTCGGGCCCTGCGCGGTCAGCAGCACGTTGCCCGGCTTGAGATCCCGGTGCACCAGGCCCACCGCGTGGATCGCGGCGACCGCGCGGGAGACGCAGACCCCGAGGACGCGCACCGACTCGGCGGGCATCGGACCGTACTTGCGCACCGCGTCCTCGACCGAGATCCCCGGCACGTACGCGGTCGCCAGCCACGGCACCGCCGCCGCCGGATCGGCGAGCACGACCTCGGCGATGTACTCGTCGCGCACCCGCAGCGCCGCGTTGACCTCCTGGGTGAAGCGGGTGCGGAACTCGGGATCGGCGGCCAGCTCGCCGTGGATCGTCTTGACCGCCGCGTGCCGCCCGGAGGACTCGTCCCGCCCCAGGTACACCCGTCCCATGCCGCCCCGGCCGAGTCGCGCGACGAGGCGGAAGGGGCCTATCCGGGCCGGATCCTGCGCGGTCAATGCTTCCATGAGAGATCCCCAACCCGCCGCGGAACGCCGCAAGAACACAAGATACGGAGGCCATTGAATCGATATCGGGGCGCGCCGCGCAAGTCGTACGAGCCCCGTGGCCGGGTCGTTACCACCAGGCCGTATCAAGAGTCTTGCGATGCCGGAGCCGCGGCGGTCTCGATCAGACCATCGTCCCGAGGATCTCCTCGACGATCTCGACCGTCGTGCCCGGGTGCAGGAAGGCGAAGCGGGCCACCGTCTCGCCCTCCCAGCCGGTCGGGGTGACGAAGGCGATCTGGCCCGCGAGCAGCCGGTCCGACCAGGCCTGGTAGTCCTCGGCGCTCCAGCCGGTGCGGCGGAACAGCACCGAGGACAGTTCCGGCTCGCGGATCAGCTCGAGTTCCGGACGTTCGCGGATCAGCTCGGCCGAGCGGTGCGCGAGGGTCAGCGCCGCCTCGATCGCCTCGGCGTAGGCCTCGGTGCCGTGCACGGCCAGCGAGAACCAGAGCGGGAGGCCGCGCGCCCTGCGGGTCAGGTGGTACGCGTAGTCGGTCGGGTTCCACTCGTCCGGGGTGTCCAGGTGGATCACGTCCAGGTACGAGGCGTCCTGCGTGTGCACCGCCTTGGCCAACTTCGGGTGCTTATACACGAGCGCGGCGCAGTCGAAGGGGGCGAAGAGCCACTTGTGCGGGTCCACCACGAAGGAGTCCGCGTGCTCGATGCCCTCGTACCTCGCCCGCACGCTCGGGGCGAACAGGCCCGCGCCGCCGTACGCGCCGTCCACGTGGAACCAGAGATTCCTCTCGCGCGCGACCTCGGCCACGCCCTTGAGGTCGTCGATGATGCCCGCGTTCGTCGTGCCCGCGGTCGCGACGACGCCGATCACCGGCACGCCGCTGTCGTCCGCCGCGAGGGTGGCGCGCAGGTTCGCGCCGGTCAGCCGGTGGTCGTCGCTCGGCACGACGAGCGGCTCGACTCCGATGATCCGCAGCGTGTTGCCGATCGAGGAGTGCGCCTGATCGCTGACCGCGATGCGCACCCGGTCGTACGGTCCAAGACCCAGTTTCTGGCGGGCCACGTCGCGGGCCACCACCAGCGCGGAGAGGTTGCCGGCCGAGCCGCCGGTGACGAAGCAGCCGCCCGCCTCCTGGCCCATCCCCGCCTGGTCCGCGATCAGCCGCAGCACCTGGTTCTCCGCGGCGATCGCGCCCGAGGCCTCGAGCCAGGAGATGCCCTGCAGCGAGGCGCAGGAGACCACCATGTCGAACAGCAGCGCGGCCTTCGTCGGCGCGGCCGGGATGAACGAGAGGAAGCGCGGGCTGTCGCAGGAGATCACAGCCTGCGACAGATGCTCGTCGTACACGGCCAGCACCCGGCGCGGATCGTGCCCCTCCGGGCCGATCAGCCCGGTGAGCACCGAGTCCAGCTTGTCCTTGCGGCCCGGGTGGTCCAGCGGGACCGGGTCGAGCTGGAGCCGCTCGCGCATGTAGTCGAAGATCAGCTCGGCGAGCTCGGAGTCGTATGCGTGCATGCTGGCCATGAGCCCCAGTATCTCCGGTCCCGTGAACGCCCCCGCAACTCGCGAGCTGTAACCGGTTCGACCAACGAGCCTGGCACCATGGATCGCATGACCCAGTCGTACGAACCCGCCGCGGCCACCACGCCCGCCCCGAAGAAGATCGTCGTCGCCGCCGTGATCGAGCGCGACGGACTCTTCCTCGCCGCGCGACGCACCGAGCCCCCGGCCCTCGCCGGCCGCTGGGAGTTCCCCGGCGGCAAGGTCGAGCCCGGCGAGGACGACGTGGCCGCGCTGGTCCGGGAGTGTCGCGAGGAGCTCGGCGTCGAGGTCGAGGTCGGCGAGCCGGTCGGCCCCGAATACCTGACGCCCAACGCGGCGATGGTCGTGCGCACGTACCGGGCCGTGCTGGTCACCGGAGAGCCCGCGCCGATCGAGGGCCACGATGCCCTGCGCTGGCTGGCCGCCGGAAGCCCCGAGACCCGAGAGCTGCCCTGGCTCGACGGGGACTACGTGATCCTCGATGTCCTGGAAGATGAGGTCAACTCAGGGACCCGGGTGGCGTAACTCACGCGGAAAGTCCTATTAAACGGGTTGTCTCGGGGGATGAACTAGGTGTAAGGCAAGTACAAACCGACCCCAGGACCCGTCCCCATGCCCAACACCTCCTCGGTGCCCGAGGTGGCCGGAGTGCGCGTCGCGTACCGCCGCCGCACCGGGCTGAGCGGCAAAGAGGACGGCGGCGGAGACTGGTCCGACTCGGTGCGGATGCCCGGCAACCGGCTCGTCCTGGTCGTCGGCGACGTGCTCGACGGCGGCCTCCCCGCCCCCACAGTCGCCGACCAGTTCCGCAGCGCCGCCCGCGTGCTCACCCAGATGGACCTCAGCCCCGCGCAGGTGCTCTACCGGCTCGACGTGCTCGCCGAATCCCTCGGCGACGAATACACCAGCACCTGCGTCTACGTCAGCTGCGACCTGTCCGACGGCACCGCCGTGTTCGCCTCCGCCGGACACCTGCCACCGCTGCTGCGCACGCCCTACGACCCCGCCTACCGCGTCGCCGTGCCCATCGGCCCCCCGCTCGGCGTCGGCGGCGACGGCCGGTACGAGGAACGGCAGTACACCATCCCGCCCGGCTCGCTCCTCGCCCTCTACACCGACGGGCTGCTCGGACACGCCCTCGGCGAAGACGCCGACGCCGCCATCGCCGAACTCGGCCGCCTCCTCGACAAGGCCGAAGACATCCCCGACAGCCAACTCAACCACGTCTGCGAACACATCAGCACGGCCATGCTCGACACCGGAGAACACACCGGCGACGCCACCCTGCTGCTCGCCAAACTCGGCCGGATGCCCGAAGCCGAAGCCGCCGCCTGGACGCTCACCGCCAGACCCACCGCCGTCGCCCAAGCCAGGGACCTGATCCGCGACCGGCTGCTCGCCTGGGACCTGCACGGACTCGCCGACGTCGTCGAACTGCTGGTGAGCGAACTCGTCACCAATGCCCTGCGCTACGGCATCGCGCCCTTCGGCCTCCGGATGACCCGCGACTCCGCCAACGTCATGATCGAAGTCTCCGACGGCAACCCCACAGTCCCGCGCCTGCGCAACGTCCAAGTCGGCGACGAGGGCGGACGCGGGCTGCACCTCGTCGACGAACTGTCCTCGGACTGGGGCGTCAGAACCCATCCCCAAGGCAAAACCGTGTGGTTCACCCTGGGGATCGGCAGCTGACGCCGACTCAGCCCGAGTGCGGCAGCGTCGCCAGGCCCAGTTCCGCGGGGGACGAGAGCATCCGGTGCTTCGGCACCGCCCGCACCGTGTAGCCGAACGGCCCGGACTGCTCGAGGTCGATCACGCCCTCGTACCGGTTGCGGCCGATCTCGTCCACGCCCAGGTGCTCCAGCGTCGCGATCGAGGCCGAACGCAGCTGGTCGTCCTCGTCCACCCGGCCGAAGACCGCCTGCACCTCGACCTCGTCCGGCGCCAGCTCGCCGATCTGCACCTGCGCCCTGATACGCAGGCCGCCGCCGAGCCGGGCCGCGCCGCCGCCGTCGTGCTGCGCGTCCGGCTCCGCGTCGGCGTCCACGTGCTCGATCGCCACGTGCGGCCACAGCTCGCGCACCCGCGTCGTCCAGGCGGCCAGCTCGCGCGAGCCGGCGTAGTCCTCGGCGGACGCGGCGCGGCTGGAGAGGGCCGCGGGCGCGTAGAGGTTGCGCACGTAGTCCTGCACCATCCGCCCGGCCAGCACCTTCGGGCCGAGGGTGGTCAGCGTGTGCCGCACCATCTCGATCCAGCGGGTCGGCAGCCCGGCCGCGTCCCGGTCGTAGAAGCGCCGGGCCACGGAGTGCTCGATCAGGTCGTAGAGCGCCGAGGCCTCGAGCTCGTCACGCCGGTCCGGGTCCTCGACGCCGTCCGCGGTCGGGATCGCCCAGCCGTTCTCGCCGTCGTACCACTCGTCCCACCAGCCGTCCTTGATGGACAGGTTCAGGCCGCCGTTCAGCGCCGCCTTCATGCCCGAGGTTCCGCAGGCCTCCAGCGGACGCAGCGGGTTGTTCAGCCACACGTCGCAGCCCGGCAGCAGCGACTGCGCCATCGCCATGTCGTAGTTCGGCAGGAAGGCGATGCGGTGCCGCACCCGGGGGTCGTCCGCGAACCGCACCAGCTCCTGCACGAGGCGCTTGCCGCCGTCGTCCGCCGGGTGCGCCTTGCCCGCGATGATCAGCTGCACCGGCCGGTCCGGGTTGGTCAGCAGCCGGATCAGCCGCTCCCGGTCGCGCAGCATCAGGGTCAGCCGCTTGTAGGAGGGCACCCGCCGGGCGAAGCCGATGGTCAGCGCGTTCGGGTCGAGCAGCGCGCCGGTCCAGCCCAGCTCGGCGGCCGAGGCGCCGCGGGAGAGCCAGGACTCGTACACCCGCCGCCTGGCCTCGCCGACCAGCTCGGCGCGCAGCCGGCCGCGGATCTCCCAGATCGCCTTGTCCGAGATCCGGCCGACCGCCTCGAACGGCGAGTTCATCGCGTCCGGGCCGAGCTCCCGCTCGATCAGCTCGGTGACCAGCGGATGCACCCAGGTCAGCGCGTGCACGCCGTTGGTGATCGAGCCGATCGGCACCTCCGGCGCGTCGAAGCCGGGCCACAGGCCGCCGAACATCTCCCGGGAGACCTCGCCGTGCAGCACCGACACGCCGTTGGCCCGCTGCGCCAGCCGCAGGCCCATCACCGCCATGTTGAACGCGCCGGGGTCGCCGCCCGGATAGGTCTCGGCGCCGAGCGCGAGCACCCGCCGCACCGGGACGCCCGGGTTGCCGTTCTCCCCGCCGAAGTGCTCGGCGATCAGGTCGCTCGGGAAGCGGTCGATGCCGGCGGGCACCGGGGTGTGCGTGGTGAACAGCGTCCCGGCGCGCACCGCGGCGAGCGCCTCGTCGAAGTCCAGCTTCTTGTCCTCGACCAGCTCGCGGATCCGCTCCACGCCGAGGAAGCCGGCGTGGCCCTCGTTGGTGTGGTAGACCTCGGGCTCCGGCGTGCCGCTGATCGCGCAGTACGCCCGCACCGCCCGGATGCCGCCGATGCCCAGCAGCATCTCC
>Ga0302314_10013264_pt1 | contig 14181 bp, 14 predicted proteins | sample III_Palsa_N2_3_FD_200533 | JGI IMG/M metagenome (GOLD analysis project Ga0302314, IMG submission 200533) | Peat permafrost microbial communities from Stordalen Mire near Abisko, Sweden - III_Palsa_N2_3 | ecosystem: Environmental > Terrestrial > Soil > Palsa > Peat permafrost | place: Sweden... | reverse complement strand
CTCGGCTGCGGACTACGAGAAATTTGTCAGCGAGGAGACGGGACACTAAGCATGCGCTACTTACCCAAGAGTCCGGCGGACCGCCAGGAGATGCTCGCCGCCATCCATGAAACCACGCCCGGCGTCCGGTCGATCGACGATCTGTTCTCCACCATCCCGGCCGAGTACCAGTTGACGCGCGACTTGAATATTCCGCGCCAGCACTCGGAGTCGGAGATTATCGATCAATTTAAAATATTCGCGGAGAACAACGCGACCGGCTATGCGAGCTTTCTCGGCGCGGGAGTTTACCGGCACTACAAGCCGGTCATCATCGACTCGCTGGTTCTACGCGGCGAGTTCCTCACCAGCTACACACCGTATCAGCCCGAAATCTCGCAGGGCACGCTGCAGGCCATGTTCGAGTTCCAGACCATGATCTGCGAACTCACCGGGATGGAGATCGCCAATGCGTCGATGTACGACGGTTCCACCGGCGCGGCCGAGGCGATGATGATGGCCGTCCGCGTCACCGGGCGCGACAAGGCGGTCATCGCCCGCACCGTGCACCCGGAATACCGCGAAGTCATCGCCACCTACGCGCAGCACCAGGAGATTCCGATCAGCGAGGTCAGGTATGGGGCGAACGGGCGCGTGGATATGGCTGCTCTCAACGCGGCAATCACCAGCGAGACGGCGTGCGTGATGATCCAGTCGCCCAACTTCTTTGGGACGATTGAAGACGTCGCGGCGATTGCAGAGATGGTGCACGCCAAGGGCGCGTTGCTGATCGTATCGATTGCTGAGGCGATTTCGCTTGGCATCGTCAAGCCGCCGGCTGATGCGGATATCGTCTCCATGGAAGCGCAGTCTTTCGGCGTCGCCCTCAGCTACGGCGGCCCCTACTGCGGCGTCATCGCGTGCAAGGAAAAGTTCCTGCGCCAGATGCCGGGACGCATCGTCGGCGAGACCAAAGACATGGACGGCAAACGCGGGTACGTGCTCACCCTGTCCACGCGCGAGCAACACATCCGGCGTGAGAAGGCGACCTCGAACATCTGCACCAACCAAGCCCTGGTGGCGATGATGGTCACCATCTTCCTCACCGTCTACGGCAAGCAGGGCCTGCGCGAACTGGCCGAGCACAATCTCGCCAAGGCCGCGTATCTAAAGGGCGCGCTGGGCACGGACGCAAAGGTTCTGTTCAACGATGCGCCGCGCTTCCATGAATTTGTCGTCGAGCTTCCGGGCAGTGCCGACGAGACCAACGCAGCGCTGCTGGAAAGCAAGATCGTTGGCGGCCTGGCGCTGGCGAAGTGGTATCCGGAGCTGGGACCGAACGCCAGCCTGTGGTGCGCGACCGAGTTGACCACACGCAAGCAGATGGATGCGGCCGCGGACGCGTTGCGGGCGATGGCTCCAGCCGCGGAGTTGGCGAAGGCGTAATGGATATTTCGGCGATCGAAGGCGAGGAACTGAAGGCAGTGGAGTTCGTAGAGGACTATCTCCAACTCCGGTTTGGCGATCCTCTGTTGAAGCTGTACCACTGGCCCTACGTGATGCTCACGGATTTTTCGGTTGCGTTTGGCGAGCCGGAGTATCGCAATGCGCTGTGTGCGCAGATCGGCGAGCAAGTTTCCACGGCGTCTCTGGAAGCAGACGACGCGCTGACGATTGAGTTGGCCAACGGCGTGGTGCTTGGGTTGTCGCTGCGTGAAGAAGATTTGGATGGACCCGAGTCAGGGAGTTATTCCGAGACCGGCGACGAGGCGGATGCGCAGGAGTTTTAGAGGTGGGACATAAGACACGAATTATGTACCTCGAGAATAAGGGCGGTGAGATCGTCAAACGCTATAGCTACACCGACCAATTGATCGAAGGTGGGCTAACCGGCCCTGCACGGATCGGGCGCGTTACATTCTCGAAAACAGGTGCGGCCCTGAACTACCAGGGGCGCTCACTACAGAGCCTCAAAGGTGGCGGATTCAAGTCGAACTACTTTGATATTGAGACGGGCGAACACTTTTGGGTATCGGGACCAAAGAAAAATGGCGAGGATTCCCTCTACGCCACAAATATCGCCACAGAGATTGATGAAGATGTTCGCGAGGAGTATTGGACGGACATCCGAAAGAAGCCCGAACTCAAACATCGAAAACACACATAGAAGGCAGAGCGATTATGTCTGAAAAGTTTGTAGGGACACCGAAGAAGGCGACCACACACGTCAACCAAAACGAGGGGTTGATCTTTGAGAAGTCGTCGCCAGGAAAGAAGGCGTATCGGCTGGCGGAGCTGGATGTGCCAGCGATAGACGCCAGTTCCCTGCTAGGCACCAGCGCGCGCGCGGACCTCGACGTCATGCCTGAGCTCTCGGAGATTGAGATCATCCGCCACTTCACGCGGCTCTCGACGTGGAACTACGCCATCGATCTCGGGATGTATCCGCTGGGAAGTTGCACGATGAAGTACAACCCGCGCGTGAACGAGGTGGTCTCGCGCCTGGAGGGCATCGCCGAAGCGCATCCGTACCAGCCCGAGTCGCTGTCTCAAGGTTGCCTGCAAATTATGAAGCTGTTGTCAGACTGCCTGATCGAGATCACCGGCATGGACACAATCACGCTGCAGCCGGCCGCGGGCGCACACGGCGAGTTCACTGGCATCCTGCTGGCCCGCGCGTATCACGAGTCGAAGGGCAACGCGCGCAAGAAGGTTCTCATTCCCGACTCGGCGCATGGGACGAATCCTGCAACCGCTGCTGTCGTGGGATATCAAGTCGCAAACATCAAGTCCAACGCTCAGGGCATGGTCGATATCGCCGAGCTGGAGCGCATGGTCGACGAAGATACCGCCGCGCTGATGCTGACCAACCCCTCAACCATCGGTGTGTTCGAGAGCGAGATTCACAAGATCGCCGACATCCTGCATGCGAAGGGCGCGCTGCTCTACATGGACGGCGCGAACATGAACGCTCTGGTGGGCAAGACGCGGCCGGGCGACTTCGGCGTAGACGTGATGCGCCTGAACCTGCACAAGACTTTTTCGACTCCGCACGGCGGTGGAGGACCAGGCTCGGGACCCGTAGCCTGCAAGAAGATTCTTGAGCCGTTCCTGCCGACACCGGTCGTCACCACCCGTGCCGACGGCTCGCTTGGCCTCGACTACAACCGGCCACAGAGCGTGGGCCGGGTGCGCATGTTCTATGGCAACTTTGGCATGTTCGTGCGGGCGCTGGCGTACATCCTGGCCAACGGCCCCGACGGCCTCCGCCAGACCACCGAAGACGCAGTCCTGAATGCTAACTACATCCGCGCCAAGCTGGACGGCGTCTTCGAGCTGCCGTTCACCACGCCCACGCTGCACGAAGTCGTCTTCAGCGACCGCGCTCAAGCAAGGAATGGCGTCAAGACCGGCGACATGGGCAAGCGCCTCATCGACTATGGCTTCCACGCCTATACGGTCAGCTTCCCCATGATCGTCCCCGGCGCGATGATGATCGAGCCCACCGAGAGCGAGAGCCGCGAGGAGCTCGACCTGCTGATCGACGCGCTCAAGCAGATCGCCCAGGAGGCAGCAGAAAATCCGGAGCTGGTGCAGACGGCTCCGCACTCGACCCGGGTGCGCCGCCTGGACGAGACAGCCGCAGCGCGCAAACCCGTGCTGCGCTGGCAAGGCCCCGCCGAAGACGTCGCCGTCGATTCAGCCGCAAAAGAATGGTGACATCCGAAGCGGTGACGGGCGGCCCGCCCTTGGGCAACCGAGAAATCGGCGCTCGGCAGCATCCCTACACTCAGCGACCGACCCGCCCGGAGTCGGGACTTTTTGGACTTGTCCGTACAGACCTGGGTCCAGACCTAAGTCATCAGGATGGAATATTTTAGGACTTAAAGTACGGAGGGAGGAGCGGGATCAGGCGCCGCCGCCACGCAGTTCTCTCGTCTTCAGCACGATCATGTACTCGTAGATGGATTGCAGCGTGGCGTAGGCGATGCCGGCCGCACCGTCGAGAATCGCGCCGCGCAGAAACATCATGTAGCACCACTTGATCAGCGGGCGCCCGGGCAAGCGGTAGAACAGCGCCTTCTGGTGCAGGCGGCGGGTGTGGAAGTCGTGGTCGCGCAGTGCGGCGCGCAGGCTCGGATTCTGCAGCCCCTGCTGACGGACAATCAGCTCGGCTTCCATGGTCGAGTACGTGTTGTGCTTCGCGATCCAGTGGGCGATACCCTTGGAAAACGGAAAGTGATCGAGCGGGTGGATCAGCTCGGCGACCGGTCCGTCGACCTCCAGCACCTCGTTGATGGCCCGAGTGTACTTGGCGCGCTCGGGGCGGACGAGGCGAATGTAGTACGGCGAGATCTGCGCGTGCTTGAGCCAGGTGCCGAAGAGAAAATCGCGGCGGCGCAGGCGGAAGCCGGCCGTGTTGGCCGGCGCTTCCGCGACCACGCGCTGCATCTCGACGGACAGCTCCGGCGTGGGGCGTTCGTCCGCGTCGAGCAGGAACACCCACGCGTGCTTGAAGGGGATGGCAAGCGCGGCGTTGCGATGGGTGGCGTAGTCGTCGAAGACGCGGCTGTGGACGCTGGCTCCTGCAGCGCGGGCGATCTCGACCGTAGCGTCGGTGGAGTGCGAGTCGAAGACGTGGATGTCGTCCGACCACGCGACCGAGGCGAGTGTGGCAGGCAGGTCGTGCTGCTCGTTCTTCGTAAGGATGAGGACGGAGATGCCGGGCGCGTTCACTTGGGCTATGGTATCGCGTGAACCCATGTCTCAGAACCGAGACATGGGACACCCGCCCTTCCACTAGCTGAGGTAGCGGCGAAAGGCGAGTACGGCGTTAAGGCCGCCGAAGGCCAGTGAGTTGGAGAGCGCGAGGTCTTTGCCGGGTGTCAATGGGAGCGGCTCATTGATGAGAATGTTGAGGTTGAGCGTCGGATCGACTTCGGTGACGCCGGCGGTGTGGGGCAGGCTGGCGGCGTCGAGCGCGAGCACGGTGGCGAGCGCCTCGATGGCCCCAGCCGCGCCGATGGAGTGGCCGGTGAGCGATTTTGTTGCCCCGACCGGGATGTGCGGTGCGAGTTCGCCGAGCGCCTGGTGAATGGCCGCAGCCTCGACTGCGTCGTTGGTGGGCGTGCCGGTGCCGTGGGCGTTGATGTAGCCGATGCGGCCAGCGGGCGAGTCGATGCCAGACTGTGCGGCGTCCTCGAGCGCGCGGCGCATGGCGAGGGCCGCACCTTCCGCGCGAGGTTTAGTGACGTGGTGCGCGTCGGCGGACATGCCGAAGCCGACGATCTCGGCGTAGATGTGCGCGCCGCGGGCCTGGGCTGTTTCGAGTGACTCAAGGATCAGCATGGCCGCGCCCTCGCCCAGCGTCATGCCGTCTCGGTCGGCTGAAAACGGCCTGCAGGAGGTGGGTGACACAACGCGCATTGAATCCCACGCGCGCAGAAAGCCGTAGGTGAGGGCGCCTTCGTAGCCGCCGGCGATTGCGGCGGGCGCAATGCCGGCGCGCACCATCTGGAACGCGAGGCCGATGGCGTGGGTGCCCGACGCGCATGCGGTTGAGATGTTGAGCGTGGGACCGGTGATCCCGTTTTCGATGGCGATGTTGCTCGTCCCCGAACTGGCCATGGTGCGAATGATGGCCGTTGGAGGAACGCGCGCGTTGCGCAGATATAGGTTGCGGTTCGCGTCTTCATCCGCACCTCGGCCGCCGCAGGAGCAGCCGGTAATGATGGCAATGCTTGTGGGGTCGTGATGTTGGAGCAGTCCGCTGTGTGCCACCGCCTGGCGTGCGGCGATGATGCCGAACTGCGCGCCCACTTCGGAGGTCAGGATAAAGCTCGAGGAAAGGCGATGCTCGGGATTCTCAGTAGGGCGGAAATCCTTCACTTTGCCGCTGGTTTTGAATCGGATGGAGGGATCCGGCGATAGCGCTCCCGGCAGGCTGCTCAGGTCGAACGGCGCGATGCCGGTGCGGCCCGCGTAGACCGAGTCGCGGAAGGACTCAACCGAGTTGCCGATCGGAGTGACACACCCGAGGCCGGTGACGACGACGCGCTTCATGGGATCCTCAAGCTGCCGCGACCAGGCGAGCGGTGTGCATTATGACGCCGCGGAATCAGCCGGCGTGGCGGCGCGCAGCATCTCCACGCCGCGGACGACGTCTCCCACCGTCTTCAAGGAGTTGAGGCTGTCGTCGGGAATCTCGATGGCGAACATCTCCTCCACCTCGAAGCTCAGGTTGATCTTGTCCAGCGAATCAATCTGCAACTCGTCGAACGTGCTGTCCATGCGGACATCCGTTACGGGCAGGTTCTTCGACTTGGCAACGAGTTCCTTGATGCGGGATTCGACGTCGTCCATACTTTCCCCCATGTTCGCCTCACTCCGTGCTTCCATCACGAGCCCGGAGTGAAACCCGGCTGAATCCGATGGCACATGCACGAGCGGCCACAAACTACGAAGACCGCTGTCTGATTGTTTTACCACCTGCACATGATTCTGGCACAAGCGTGTTCAGCTATCACCACTGCAATAGAACAAGTTCGAGGCAGAATCCGGGGCCCATGGCGGCGAGGATGCTGTAGCTACCCGGCGCTCCGCGATGGTGTTCGAGCGTGTCGGCCAGCACCATCAGTACGGATGCCGCGGAGAGGTTGCCGACCTCGCGCAGGCTTTTCCATGAGCCGGCGAGGGCATCTTTGGGCAGGTTGAGCGATGCCTCGACCGCTTCGAGGACCTTGGGGCCGCCGGAATGAAAGATCCAACTGCTCACATCGGACAGGCTGAGCGAGTTCTCGGCCAGGAAGCTCTCCACGTCGCCGCGGAGATTTTCGATGACGACCTTTGGGACATCAGGAGAGAGCACGATGGTAAAGCCGGTGTCGCCGATGTCCCAGCCCATCACGTACTCGGAGTTGCGGTAGAAGGTGGAACGGGTAGCGAGGATGCGGGGACCGGGAGCGGCCTGCGAAGCTGAGAGGGCGACATCGTCGCCGGTGATGACGACCGCGGCGGCGCCGTCGCCGAACAGCCCGCAGGAGATGAGGTTGGCGATGGACTGGTCGTTATCCTGCCAGGTGAGCGAGCAGATTTCGACCGACAACAGAAGCGCGATCTGCGAGGGGTAGGCGCGGACGTAATCCGACGCCCGAGCGATGCCAGCCGCTCCGGCCACGCATCCCAGGCCGAAGATCGGCGTTCGCTTAACGTTGGTCGGGAATGGCATAAGGTTGATGAGGCGAGCGTCGACGGTGGGGCTGGCGATGCCGGTCACCGAGGCGAAGAAGATCGCCGAGATGTCGGCGGGCGTCAGGCCGAGAGGCGTTAGCGCGCGCGTAATGCAGGTCTGGGCAAGCTCAACCGCATTGGTGATCCAAACGTCGTTGGTGGCCTTGAAACCGACCAGGCCTGGGTAGGCCTCCAGCGGCAACACAAAGTGGCGGAACTCGACGCCGCAGTTCGCGTGTAGACGGCTGATCAGGCGGGGCTCGGGCAGCTTGCTCCCCCAGTAGCCGCGCAATCTTTCGGTAAATTCAGTTTGGGCTATGCGATGAGGAGGTAGGGCGGTTCCAACGGAAGAGATGCGCATGTAGTGAGAAGCCTGCTTCTTGCGACGTGATGGGGTGAGTGACCCGGCGGAGTTGAGTAGAGCGGTTCTGCGTGCTCCTAGAGAGTTTAACTCTTAGTTTCTTAAGAGTCTAATGGTGGCTGAATCTGCGGCGCAGAGGCGGTTTGATGTGCTGAAGCATCTTATCGCATTGTTAGGTCCTGGACATTGATATCTGCAAAAGGACGGGCCGGCGAACCACCCGCAGCATGCACGCCAGGCGTTGCAGAGACGGGAGTTGTGCATGCAAGAAGAGAACAATTTGTTGGTGGGCCCACCAGGACTTGAACCTGGAACCAACGGATTATGAGTCCGCTGCTCTAACCAATTGAGCTATAGGCCCCTTCGACACTCAATCATGATTGTAGCGGTGCGGGAGGAGGAAGGGGGAAACGGGCTTGTGCGGCGGTGATCCGCCCAATGGCGATGCAGTTTCTCTCGCCGGGTTGCGGCAAGGGAGCTCGGGCGTTGCAACGCTGCGCAGGCGTGATTTCCATCACATACAGGGATCTGCGCGCGTTGGATGATAACTCAGGACAAATGTGGTCTGTTTCCGGATCGGCAAGGCCGCTCGAGTCCATGAGGTTGCAGCAGCGAAGGCGAGTGGGCTAAGCCCATCGTTTCCGCTGCGCGAATCCGAGCGACTGACTTGCGGCGGGGGCCCACACCGCAGTCGATTTGCCCGGCAAAGTTGAGTCCTGGCTGGCCTCGCATGGCAAGGGGGCAAACCTTCCCCCGGTCAGCCAGGGTCTCGCTCGAGCGTAAGTCTGGGCCGGTGGCGCGGCCCGCTCACAGCGGTGTTATGGCCTGCGAAGACTGAGGCGGCTCGACCGACAGGGGGCAGACTTCGCTCTTTGCCGTCGGGGTGTGATTCAATGAAGTTAGCGATATGGCTTCAGAGAATTCAAGCTCCCCTCGTCCGATAAACGCACCGCGCAGATGGAAGGCGATGACGCGCAAGCTGCGCGAACTGGGCTCCATCGGATCGGCGCTCGCGGACACCGGGCATCCGTACATGGCGCACATCGTGCCCATGAGGCGGTGCAACCTGGCGTGCACCTACTGCAATGAGTTCGATGACGTCTCTGACCCCGTGCCCATCGAGGAGATGGAGCGGCGGATCGACGAGTTGGGCCGGCTGGGGACGTCGGTGATTACGATCTCGGGCGGCGAGCCATTACTGCATCCTGACCTGGACCGGGTCATTGCACGCATCCGCAAGACGGGCGCGATTGCCGGCATGATCACCAACGGCTATCTGCTGATGCCGGAGCGGATCCAGCGGCTGAACCGGGCGGGGCTCGACCACCTGCAGATTTCGATCGACAACGTGATGCCGGATGCTGTCTCGAAGAAGAGCCTGAAGGTGCTGGACGCGAAGCTGAAGATGCTGGCCGACCACGCCGACTTTCACGTGAATATCAACTCGGTGGTAGGCGGCGGGATTGCGAATCCGACCGACGCGCTGATGGTGAGCGAGCGAGCGCTGGCGCTGGGTTTCTCGTCAACCATCGGAATAATCCACGACGGCAGCGGGCAGTTGAAGCCGCTGGGCGATGAAGAGCGCACGGTGTGGGACAAGGTGCGGCGGCTGACGCGGCGGAGCTACTCCCGCTTCAACCATTTTCAGGAGGCGATCGCCAACGGGCAACCGAACAACTGGCGCTGCCGGGCGGGCGGACGCTATCTCTACATCTGCGAGTTTGGACTGGTCCATTACTGCTCGCAGCAGCGCGGGTATCCGGGCGTGCCGATCGCGGAGTACAGCAGGGTGGACGTGAAGCGCGAGTTTCTAGCCGAGAAGAGTTGCGCGCCCAACTGCACCATCAGTTGCGTGCACCAGGTGAGCTACATCGATCACTGGCGCGCGCCTCAGACCACGCACGTGACTCCGGGTGCGTCGCATGGGGCCGGCGCTGGGGCGGATGCAGGGCTGGTGCAGATCCGCTGAGCTGCGCGGCGCGCAACGGGCAACCTGGGAAGGGTTTGGGCCTAGCTCTTGATTTGAGAGTTGCTGGCGATCACCTTGAGGCTCTGATCCATGCTCTTCAAGCACTTAACGATCATCCACATGACCCAGAGCACGAAGATGTAAAGTATCCCAGAGATTGCGAGGAACGGAAGAGCGAACAAACTTGCGGTCGTGATCATGGCTATTACCTCGGTGCGAGCATATAACGGCACTCTGTCGGGCACAAAGCATATCCGCGGGCAGGTAGTGCATCGGTTACTAACTCGTTGCCCTGCGGGAAAAATTCACAATCGGCTCCTGATGGGCTAAATTTCGCAACCCAGCGAGGTCCATGACACTCTAAACTGAGAGTGATCGTGGCAAATCTCTTACAGTCGATGGGTTCAGAGGCGAGAGCGCGGGTGCGCAGGGGCTGTGCGCGGCGTACGGTTGCATGTCTGGTCGTGTTAGCGCTGGGATGCGCCGGGGTTGCGCAGGCACAGGAGAATGCGGGTTTGCCGCCGGCTCCAAGTGCCATTGCGGCCGCGCTGCCGGGGCGGGCGACGGATGGCTCCGCGGGTCTGGGCTTTGTGCACCAGTCGGGCGGGACGGGGACAGCGCGATTCGCCGGCGGGGTTACGGTTGAGCCGGCTACCGCAGGCTCGCTGCCACTGGGGCTGGATGACGCGATTGATCGCGGGACCAACCACAATCTGCAGATGCTGCTGGCGACCCAGACCGAGCGGTCGGTGCGCGGTCAGGTTTCCACAGTGTTCTATTACCTTCTGCCGAACATGAAGGCGACCGGCTACACCAACGCGATGGAGATTGACCTGGCTGCGCTGGGATTCAAGCAGTCGTCGCTAGCGGCGTTTGGGTTCAAGCCGGGATCGATCGACACCGTCGTGAAGGTAGACACGACCGATGCGCAGATAAGCGCGGATCAGGTTCTGTTCAACCTGCCGGATTTCTATCTCTATGCGGCCGCGAAGAAGGCGCAGAGGGTTGCCCAGCTGAACGTGCTCAATACCCGCGGAGGAGTGGTTGAGGCCGTGGGCACCCAGTATCTGGCGACACTGGCAGATGAGGCGCAGATCGCGAATGCACAAGCACTTCTGACGGCTGATGAAGAAGTGCTGCGCCAGGCTACTTTGTCGCACGACGCCGGCGTTGGGATCAACCTCGACGTGCTGCGCGCCAGGGTTCAGTTGCAGACCGAGCAGCAGGCGCTGGTGAAGGCGCAGAATACATTCGCCAAGGACAAGATCTCGCTGAACCGCCTGATCGGCCTGCCGGCGGACCAGGAACTGACCCTAACCGACAGCGTGCCGTTCGCGGAGTTGGCGGAGTTGCCGCTGGACCAGGCTAAGGCGCTGGCGTACCAGCGGCGCAAGGACCTGCTGGCGCTCGAGGCGCAGCTCGAAGTGGCCGACCGTGCGCGCAAGGCGGTGAAGTACGAACGCATGCCGTCGCTTGGTTTCAACGGATACTACGGTGTTCTGGGCGAGACTCACGGCAATTACCACGGCGTTTTTACCGCACAGGGGATTTTGAAGATTCCAATCTTTGAAGAGGGCCGGTTCCGCGGTGAGGCCGAGGTGGCAGCAGCGCAGGAGATCGGGCTACGACATCAGATCGAGTCGCTGCGAGTCACCGTCGATGAGCAGATTCGCGCCAGCAGGCTGGATGTCGAATCGTCGGAACAACTGGTGAAGGTGGCGCTCAGCAATGTGGACTTGGCACAGCAGGCGCTCTCCGACACACGCGACCGGTTCGCCGCCGGTGTCGACGACAACCTGCCAGTGGTGCAGGCGCAGGCGACGCTGGAGAATGCGCAGAGCCGGCTGATTGCAACCGAGTTCCAGTTCAACCAGGCGAAGCTGCAGTTGGCACGGAATACAGGCGTGGTGGAGACGCAGTACAAGCAGTATCTTGGGCGGTAAGTCCCCGTCGGCTGAGCGACTCTCTCGCCGATCAGGCGTTGGCGAGCGAAGTTCCCACGCCGTTGTAGGTGTTCTTAAGGGAGTTCGAGAGACCTTTCATTGCGGCGACCGCGCCAAGACCTACCAGTGCCGCCACTAACGCGTATTCAATCAGGTCCTGACCGGAATCCTCGGTGGCAAGCCTCTTCATAAATTGCAGCATCTTGCGTTGCCTCGTCTTTCAGCTCTTGAGGGGTCTCAACGAGAGATTCCCTTAGATGGAACTACATTACACATGACGCGCGATCCGATCCATTCCAATAAAGTGTTATGGATCAATGTTTTGGCATGTATCTCGAGTGACCCCCGTCACACGAAGCATGTGATGGACGGTGGGCTGCAAGCCGTAGGCCTGCGCTGAACCGCACTTTCTTCGCGAGAAATGTGAAACCATAAGCGGATATGGCAGAAGGTCCGAACGGGGTGGCGGGCTCAGGTGCGGGCAGCGCGTTTCTTTCGCGCGACTTCCGGCTGTATCAGACGGCGCGCCTGCTGGTGATTCTCGGCGCGGAGGCGCAATCGGTCGCGGTGGGATGGCAGGTGTATCAGATTACGCACTCGGCGCTGGACCTGGGGTTGACCGGGCTGGCGCTGTTCGCTCCGGGACTCTTCTTTATGCTGGCGGCGGGGCATGTGGCGGATTGCTACGACCGACGCGGGATCATTCTGGCCTGTTACGCGGTGCAATCGGTGTGCACGGTGGCGCTGCTGCGGTTTGCGCTGCATCCGACCGGGCAGGTGTGGCCGATCTACGCGGTTCTGCTGGGGATTGGGCTGGCGCGAGCATTCAGCGGGCCCGCTTCGGCGGCGCTGCTGCCCAGCCTGGTGCCGATGAAGCATTTTGTGAATGCGGTGACGTGGGGATCGATCGTTTTCCAGATTGCGAATATTGCGGGGCCGGCGGTGGGCGGGCTTCTGCTGACCCTGCCCATGAGCGGTGGGCTTGCGCCATGGCACGGCGCGGCGGCGGTGTACGTGTTTACGCTGGTGACGCTGGTCGCGTTTCTGGCGCTGGTGGGCGCGATGCGGGCCAGGCCTGTACGCGTTGTGAAGAACGCGTTCACGCTGGAGACAATGCTGGCAGGCTTCCGCTATGTGTGGCAGGCGAAGCTGCTGCTGGGGTCGATTTCGCTGGATTTGTTTGCGGTGCTGCTGGGCGGCGCGACGGCGCTGCTGCCGATTTACGCGAAGGACATCCTGCACACCGGGCCCTGGGGATTTGGGATCCTGCGGGCGATGCCGGCGGTGGGTGCGCTGATGGTGTCGCTGGTGATGATCGTGCGGCCGATCAAGCATACCGCGGGCAAGCTGATGCTGTTCTGCGTGGGCGTGTACGGCGCGGCGACGGTGGTCTTCGGGCTGTCGCGGACGATGTGGATCAGCCTGCTAGCGCTGGTGATCGTGGGCGCGAGCGACATGGTGAGCGTGGTGATCCGCGCCAGCATTCTGCAACTGGCGACGCCGCCTGAAATGCGCGGACGGGTGAGCGCGGTGAATTGGCTCTTTGTGGGGGCATCCAACGAGTTTGGCGGATTTGAGAGCGGCGTTACCGCGCAGTGGTGGGGAGCCGTGCGAGCGGTGGTAGTCGGCGGCATCGGGTCGCTGATCGTGACCGGACTCGCTGGCGCGCTGTTTCCGGCCCTACGCAACGCCGACGCCCTGTCAGCCGAGTCGCTGATGGAGTCTAATATGCAACAAAGCATCGCGGAGCCTGCGGACTAGACTTAGCCGCGGGCTGCGCGAACAAAGAGGAGACGAGAGCGCATGACTTCAGGTAAGAAGATGGCGATTGGAGCAACGCTTGTAGGCCTGCTGGCGATTGGGGGCGAAATTCTGTACCTGCATCACGAGCGAAATCTGCCGGTCCAAATGGCAGGGCAGCAGGAGCGTGGGTTGACCGATCCCGATGACCTGGTGTTTCTGAAGAGGGAACGGCCATCGACGCCGGCGGACCTGAAGGATCTGTTTGGCAAGACGGTGTGGGTGTCGGCGGGCGGGCAGATGGACTACTACCCGGCCAGCGGACACCACGCGGACTACGGGAAGACCGAGGGAACGCTGCTCGGGGCCGAGCCGCTGATGGTCAAGGATGCGTTCGAGCAGGTCGCGCCCAAGTCGGCGGGGATGCGGATTCCGCAAGGAGACAAGCAGGTACTGCTCGCGTTCACCATGCCGAAGTCGTCCGACCCGGCGAAAGAGTATGCGGTGCCCGTAGGTTACAAACAGGCCGGGGATTACAAGTTTTACACCGACGACATTTTCTTCTACGTCGATCCGCATCAGCTTTACCAGCACTGGGGCCCGACGATTTGGCAGGCGGTCGATTCGCACCAGGTGATTCTGGGCATGAATACGCGGCAGGTGCAACTCTCGCTCGGACAGATATACACGGGTGGAGGCGACAAGTACGGTGAAGGCATGTCGGTCTATTACAACGGGGGTCACCCGATCGATGTGACCTTCGTCAAGAACAAGGTGACCGCGTTCCAGCCCGAGTAGGGCTTGGCGGAGCGGGCCCGCAAAGGGTTTTGGTTCCATTCCACCCCTGCATGCTGCGGCTTGATTTGGCGCATTTCCTGAAGGAAAATTGGCGTTTCCTCACGGGAATACACGGCGGTCTTGCTCTATACTCATAGTTCCCATGCAACCAGCTCAGACGA
>Ga0302314_10013262_pt1 | contig 14182 bp, 14 predicted proteins | sample III_Palsa_N2_3_FD_200533 | JGI IMG/M metagenome (GOLD analysis project Ga0302314, IMG submission 200533) | Peat permafrost microbial communities from Stordalen Mire near Abisko, Sweden - III_Palsa_N2_3 | ecosystem: Environmental > Terrestrial > Soil > Palsa > Peat permafrost | place: Sweden... | reverse complement strand
CTCGCTCCCCGTTGAGGTTCGCCAGGGCGCCGTCGTCCAGGCCGCCCCCGTCAAAGAAACCGAGCTCGACGTGCAGGTGAGCGAGCTGTTTGCCGAGCTCGGCACGCTCGTCGTGCTTCCCGATGCGCTCGTCGACGTCGCGATGGGATTGATGTCGTGCGCTCCCGCCTACGTGGCGCTCGTCGCCGAGGCGCAGATCGACGCGGGTGTGCGCCGCGGGATTCCCGCCGCCCAGAGCGCTGAGCTGGTCGTGCAGACGCTCGCCGGTACGGCGGAGCTGCTGCGCCGGCGTGGCAACGACACGCTCGCCGTCCGCCGTGAGGTCGCCTCTCCGGGCGGGGTTACCGCGCGGGGGCTGGCCGCACTGGAGCACGGAGGGCTGCGCGCGGCCTTCAGCGACGCCCTCGACGCGGTCCTGGAACCGACGCACCCCCGCCCGCGATGATCCTCGCCAGTATCGGTACCCAGCTGGCTGAATACCTGTCGACGTTGATCTACGTCTACACGCTGCTGATCGTCCTCTACATCGTGATTCAGCTGTTGTTCTCGCTCGGCGTGCATCCTCCCTACTGGCGCGCGACCGACATCGTCATGGGGTTCCTGCGCGACGTCTGTGAGCCCTTCCTGCGCCTCTTCCGTCGCTTTCTTCCCTCCTTCGGCGGGATCGACTTCAGCCCGCTGCTCGCGATCTTCACCCTGGAGATCGTCAACAGCGTGATCGTCCGCGGCCTCCTCAACGGCTGAGCCGCGGGATGAGAACCGTCAGCGCCCGCGGCGCCTGGGTTCGCGCCGGCCTGGTTGTGCTCGTCGTGCTCGTTGTGGACCAGCTCTCAAAGCACCTCGTCCGTGGGTCGATCGTTCCCGGCGAAGAACGTCGCGTGTTGCCCGGCCTGCAGCTCGTCAACACCCGTAATCATGGGGTCGCCTTCGGCTTTCTCCCCGGCGACCAGCTCGTCGTGACCCTCGTGATCGGCGTAGCGCTGCTCGCGCTGCTCGTCTACTTCGCGCTCCATGCCACACGGCCCCTGATCTGGCTGCCCACGGGCATGCTGATCGGCGGCGCGCTCGGCAACATCCTCGACCGCCTGCGCGAAGGATCGGTCACCGACTTCATCAAGCTCCCGCTTGGCTGGCCTCCCTTCAACCTTGCCGACACCTCGATCACGCTGGGCGTGCTCCTGCTGCTCCTCGTCCTGGAGACCCCACGCAAGGACTCCGTACCTTGACCGGGGTGGGTGGGGTCTCATATACGATCGCCTACCAGGACGAGCACCTGCTCGTGATCGACAAAGCCCCCGGCCTGGTCGTTCACCCCGCGCGCGGACATCGCGAGGGGACGCTCGCGCAGCTCCTGGCTCCGCTCGCCGCGGGCGGGGAGGAGGGCAGGGCGGGGATCGTGCACCGTCTCGACCGCGACACCTCCGGCCTGCTCGTCGTCTCGCGCTCGGACGAGGCTCACCGGCTGCTGCAGGCCGCCTTGGCGGAGCGGCGCATCGAGCGCGAGTACATCGCCTTGGTGGAGGGACGCCCGCCGGCGCGCTCGGGGACGATCGAGGCGCCGATCGGGCGCGATCCGCGGATCCGCACGCGCATGACCGTCGGCGGCCTGCACCCGCGCGAGGCGCGCACCCACTTCACGCTCGACCGCGCGCTCCCGGCCACTTCGCTCCTACGGCTGCACCTCGACACCGGGCGCACCCATCAGATCCGTGTGCACCTGCAGGCGATCGGTCATCCCGTCTGCGGGGACTCCGAGTACGGCACCCCCGGCCTGCTCGGGCTGGAGCGCCAGTTCCTGCACGCCGCGCGCCTGTCCTTTGAGCATCCCTTCACCGGCGCGCCCGTCGAGGTCCTCTCGCCGCTGCCGGAGGACCTCCGCGGCGCGCTCGCACGGGCCGAAGAGCTATCCTGAGCAGCTAATCAGAAGATCTTCGACCCGTGTGGGTCCAGGATTGCGGCCCTGCCCGGATCGCGACTTTCGCCGCGTAACCGGGTCCGCTTCCTCCGCACGGCATCCAATCGCATACAAAGGGAGTACCTCATGGCTCAAGTAGGCATAGTGGAGCTGCTGGAGGCCGGTGTTCACTTCGGTCACCAGACACGCCGCTGGAATCCCAAGATGCGCCGCTTCATCCATGGTGAGCGTGGCGGCATCTACATCATTGACCTGCTCAAGACCTCCACCGCGCTGAACCAGGCGCAGGAGTTCGCCGGGACGCTCGCCCACCGCGGCGGGACCGTGCTGTTCGTCGGCACCAAGAAGCAGGCCCGCGACACGGTCAAGGACGTCGCCGAAGCGTCCGGCATGCCCTTCGTCAACCACCGCTGGCTGGGTGGGCTGCTGACGAACTTTCAGACGATCAGCCAGCGTATCCGTCGCCTGCACGACCTCGAACGCTATGAGGCCGACGGCCAGCTCGCGCTGCTGCCCACGCGCGAGCGGATGGCCGCGCAGGCCGATCTCGCGAAGTTGCGGGCGAACCTCGGCGGCGTCAAGAACATGCAGCGCGTGCCCGACGCGATGTTCGTGATCGACCTCAAGACCGAGGAGATCGCCGTCAAAGAGGCTCGGCGCCTGCGGATCCCGATCATCGGCCTGGTCGACACCAACTGCGATCCGGACGGGATCGATTTCGTGATCCCCGGCAACGACGACGCGATCCGTTCCTGCGCGTTGATTACCCAGGCGATCGGCCAGGTCGTCTCCGAGGGGCACTCAGTGTTCCGCGCCGAGGAGGAACGGGCGCGCAAGGAGGCCGAGGAGAAGGCGCGCATCGAGGCCGAGGCCCGCGCCAAGCGCGAGGCGGAGGAGCAGGCCAAGCGCGAGGCCGAAGAGCAGGCTAAGCGTGAGGCTGCCGAGCGCGCAGCTGCCGCTGCGGCGCAAGCAGCAGCTGCGGCTCCGGCGCAAGCCTCCGCTCCGGTGGCGACGCCTGAGGCTAAGCCGGCGGAGGCTCCGGCGGAGGCCGCTCCGGTCGCGGAGGAGGCGCCGAGCGTATGAGCTCCGTCGAGATCTCAGCGCAAGACGTGAAGGCCCTGCGCGAGCGCACAGGTGCGGGCATGATGGACTGCAAGAAGGCGCTCACCGAGGCCGGTGGGGAGATCGAGCAGGCGATCGAGATCCTGCGCGTGCGGCAGGGCAAGAAGGTCCAAGACCTCGGCGAGCGGGTCGCCACCGAGGGCACCGTCCAGGCCTACGTCCACGCCGGCGCGAAGGTGGGCGTGCTGATCGAGGTCGACTGCAACACCGACTTCGTCGCCACGAACGAGGACTTCGTCCGCTTTGCGCGCGACATCGCGATGCAGATCGCCGCGACCCCGACCGTCAAATACGTCAGCCGCGAGGACGTCCCCGCCGAGCAGCGCGACGCCGAGGCTCGCATCTACGAGCAGGAGGCCGCCGACAAGCCCGAGAACGTGCGCGAGAAAATCGTCGCGGGCAAGCTCGACTCGTGGCTTGCAACGATCGTGTTGCTCGAGCAGGAGATGCACAACCCCAAGTTCGAGGGCAAGACCGTCCAGCAGCTGCGCGACGAGCTGACCGCCACCACCGGCGAGAACGTCGTCATTCGCCGCTTTACCCGCTTCGCCGTAGGTCAATAAGCGTCTTGAGCGTCCCGAGCACCTGGGCCGGGTAGGCTCCCTCAGGATGGCCGACCCAGTCTTCAAACGGATCCTGCTGAAGCTCTCCGGCGAGGCGCTGATGGGCGAGCTGAACTACGGCACCGACCCCGAGCGCGTGGTGGCAGTCGCGAGGCAGGTCTCAGACGTGCGCGCCCAGGGCGTCGAGGTTGCGATCGTGGTCGGCGCGGGGAACATCTATCGCGGCATGAAGGGTGCTGCCGCGGGCATGGATCGCGCGACCGCCGACTACATGGGGATGGTCGCCACGGTGCTCAACGCGCTGCCCTTGCAGGATGCGCTGGAGAAGCAGGGCAGTCCCACGCGCGTGCAATCCGCGCTGGGGATCTCCGAGGTCGCCGAGCCCTACATCCGCCGTCGCGCGATGCGCCATCTGGAGAAGGGGCGCGTGGTGATCTTCGCGGCGGGCACCGGCAACCCGTTCTTCACGACCGACACCGCCGCCGCACTGCGCGCCGCGGAGATCCATGCCGAGATCATCCTGATGGCTAAGAACGGCGTGCAGGGCGTCTATACGGCCGACCCGGCGCTCGATCCCGAGGCGGAGTTCATCCCCGAGATCACGCACATGGAGGCACTCGAGCGCCGCCTGCGGGTGATGGACTCGACGGCGCTGGCGCTGTGCATGGAGAATTCGATGCCCTTGAACGTGTTCAACATGGACGATGCGACGAGCATCCCGCGGATAATCTCAGGGGTTCGCGTGGGCACTTTGGTTTCGACAGCGCAAGGAGATGGCGATGGCCTCGACTGAAAACGTGATCGATAAGCTGCTCGAGGACGCACGCGAGCGCATGGGCAAGTCGCTGGAATCGGCTCACCAGGAGTTCTCCACCGTGCGCACCGGGCGCGCCAGCCCGGGCCTGCTCGACCGGATCGTCGTCGACTACTACGGCGCGATCACGCCGCTGAACCAGCTCGCCACGATCTCGGCGCCGGAGGCCCGTCTGATCACCGTGCAGCCGTATGACAAGTCCTCGATCAAGGAGATCGAGAAATCGATCAATGAGTCCGATGTCGGCCTGAACCCATCCAACGACGGCAACCTGATCCGTCTGGCGGTGCCCGAGCTGACCGAAGAGCGCCGGCACGAGCTGGTCAAGGTCGTGCGCAACCTGGCGGAGGAGGGTCGCGTGGCGATCCGCAACGTTCGTCGTGACGTGATGGGGCACCTGCGCGAGCTGAAGTCCGAAGGGGAAGCCAGCTCCGATGACGAGCACCGCGCCGAGGTCGAGCTGCAGAAGCTCACCGACGGCAAGGTCGCGGATCTCGACGGCGTGCTGAAGGCCAAGGAAGAGGAGATCCTCGAGGTCTGATGCCGCCCACGGCGGATTCGGCGCGCTATGTCGCGATCATCACCGACGGGAACGGTCGCTGGGCGCGCGCTCACGGCGTGCCCGTCAACGAGGGCCACAGCGCCGGCGCCGACACCGTCAAGGCGCGCCTGCGCGACGCCGCTGAGCTGGGGATCAAAGAGCTGACCGTGTACTCGTTCTCGACCGAGAACTGGTCGCGCCCCGCGGCGGAGGTCGACGGACTGATGGCGATGTTCTCCCAGCGGGTCGCCGGCGAAACCCCCGAGCTCAACGAGGAAGGCGTGCGGATGCGCTTCATCGGGCGCCGCGAGGGCCTCAGCGATCAGCTAGTCGAGCAGATGGCCGGGGCGGAAGTCCTGACGGCGGCCAACGATCGGATCACGCTGTTCGTGGCCTTCAACTATGGCGGGCGCGCCGAGATCCTCGACGCCGCGCGACGCTTCGAAGGGAGCACCGAAGAGGAGTTCCGCCAGTGCTTGTACGCCCCGGAGATGCATGACCCGGACTTGATCATCCGCACCAGCGGCGAGCGGCGGTTGTCCAACTACCTGCTGTGGCAGTCCGCCTACTCCGAGCTGATCTTCCGCGACGAGCTGTGGCCGGACTTCACGCGCACGGCGCTCGAAGAGTCGCTGGCCGAGTTCTCAGAGCGTCGCCGGCGCTTTGGCGGGCGCTGAACGGACGCGATGGCCGACGGCCCCCACACATCCGCCGGTGGCTCGCGGCGAGGAGCGGCGGTCTCTCCCCGTCCCGCACGACCCTCCGCCCGAGGCGGCCGGGCGCCCAGGCGTACGGCGGGCGCACGTAGGCCACCGGCGGGCAGGCAGCGCTCGGATCTGAACGCGCGACTGCTCGCCGCCGTGCCCGCGATTGCAGTCGCCCTGTTCCTGGTAATTGAGGGCGGTCTCATATTCGCGCTCGGGTTGTTCGTGCTCGGCTGTATCTGCATGCACGAGCTCTACGCGATGTACGACCGCGCGCATCCGGTTCGCCTGGCCGGCTTCATCGCGCTGGCCGGCCTCTTGGCGGCGGCGCTGTACGGCGACCAATTTCAGATCCTGCTCGTCGCGGTGGCGGCGCTGCCGATGCTGTTCGGGCTCACGCTCCTGCAGCAGCGGCCGAGCGTGGGGGGGATGGCGGTGACGCTGCTGGGGATCTACTGGATCGGCTTCGCGCTCGCCCACGCGGTACTTCTGCGCGGGCTGCCGCACGGCTTGGGGATCGTGATCGACGTGCTCGTCGGGACGTTCCTTGGCGACACCGGCGCTTACCTCGGCGGCAAGATGTTCGGGCAGCGTCCGCTCGCGCCGCGGATCTCGCCGAACAAGACGGTCGAGGGCCTATTGATCGGAATGGTCTGCGCGGTCCTCGGCGTCTGGTTCGCCGGGCGCTACCAGGGTTGGCTGCCCGGCACGCACGCGCTCGTGCTCGGTCTCGGCGTGGCGATCGTGGCGCCGATTGGCGACCTGTTCGAGTCGTTCGTCAAGCGCGAGGCCGGCGCGAAGGACACCGGGCGGGTGTTCGGAGCGCATGGGGGGGCTTTGGATCGATTGGACGCGGTGCTGTTCGCGGCTGTGGTCGGGTACTACATCTGGGCTGCCTACACGTAGAGCGGGATCTCTATCGATGATGACTATTGTCATCATTTTCCGCTACCGTATGGCGCATGGACGACGAAGACGAGCCCGCTTACAACTCGCTCGAAACGCCGGGCGCGCATCAGATGACGGCTTGGACGCTGCGCCTGGCAGAGAACCAGGGCTTCGCTTCGCTGCTCGCCACCGACCCGCATCTGTTCGCGCTCTTCTACGCGACCTGCGCGGCGGCGATCCCGGCTCCCGGGCCGCTCGCGGGCGAGCCTGGGATCGGGGGCCTGGTTTCCGAGCAGCTGCTGCCGACCCTCAAGGACCTGCAGCGCCAGTTCGGCGACGACACCAGCGGTCGGTTTGCGCGCCTTTATCTGCAGGGTGTCAGTGTGTTCCCGCTCGTCGAGGAAAACGCCGGCTCCTATCGCAGAGCCATACGGGCGTGGCGGAAAGCAGCGGAGCGGAAGGCGTCAAAATTCCTGACTACGCAGGAGCAGAACGTCGCCTGGGTCGCCGACCTGCTGGAGCTTGAAAAGGTCGAGCGCAAGCTGCTCATCTTCCAGCTCAACCGTCACCGGCCCGGGTTCTCGCAGCTGTTCGACCTGCTGCTGGGCTCCGATCACGTCACGGCAGCGATTCTCGCCGATGCCTTTGACGTCGATCAGCTCGAGGTCGTCTCGGCACTGGCAGAAAGCTCGAAGCTCGTGCGCTCAGGGCTGCTGCGGGTTCAAGAGCGTCCGTTGCGCATCGGTGAACTGTCGATCCATCTGCGCGCGACGCTGACCGAGTCCGCTGACAGCGAGGCCCAGTTCCTGGAGCGGTTTGTCAAGCCGCTGACGATGTCTCCTTCGACGAGCTCGCTCGCGCGTCTGCATGAGGACGACGAGCAGATCCTGCGGGGCATCCTGGGGCTTGCGCTACCCGAAGATCACGGATTGCACAGTCTCATCTACGGCCCGAAGTCGGTGGACAAGCGTGACATGCTCTCCAGGCTCCTAAAGGACGAGGGCATCGACGGCTATATGGTCGTCGCCAAGCACGTCCCGGCCGGCGACCTGCCGACCTGGGTGTACATCGCTCAGCGTTATCTGGAGCAGTCAAATCCGGACGCTGTGCTGCTCGTCGACCGGGCCCATGAAGCGCTCGCCTCGCGTCGCGTCAGCATGTTCACCATCTTCGGCGTGGAGGACGAGGGCGCCGCGGAAGAGGAGGAGGGTCGCGCCTCCGACGAAGGACTCACCGGCAGCCGCGTGCGCTGCGTGTGGCTGACCGACCGCGCCAAGCTCCTGTCAGAGCGCAACCTCGGCGCCTTTCTGTTCCACTGCGAAGCGCTCCCTGGTTCGCGCGCCGATCGCCGCGAGCGCGTCACCCAGGTGATCTCTGATTTCGGTCTGTCAGGTGAGCTCGAGCGGCATCTGACGAAGTACAGTCTGCTCGGTGAGAAGCAGGTCCGCCAAGCGGCGGATCTCGCCCGCCTGCTGTCTGTGGCGCAGGCAGAGACCGATGGAGGCTCGCTCGCCGAACGCGAACGCGTCATCAAGCGCGCGGTCGCTCAGAGTCAGAAAGTGCTCGGGCGCGATCGCACCGAGGGGCTGCGCGAGTCCGTCACCCGCTACAGCCTCGACCACCTCAACATCGCGGGACGCTTCACGCCACAGCAGATCATCGCGGCGCTGCGCAAGCGCCCCAAGGGCTCACTCTGCTTCTGGGGCATCCCGGGGGCCGGCAAGACGCAACTGGCCGAGCACATCGCCGTCGAGCTCGACCTGCCGATCCTGATGCGCTCGGCCTCGGATCTGCTCTCCAAGTGGCTGGGTGAGACCGAGCAGCAGATCGCGGGGATGTTCACCGAGGCCGAGTCGGAGGGGGCGCTGCTGTTCCTCGATGAGGCCGACTCGTTCCTGCGCGATCGCACGCTGGCCCGCGCGGAGTGGTCGGTGACGCAGGTCAACGAGTTGCTGCAGAGCATGGAGCGCTTCGAGGGGGTCTTTATTGCGGCCACCAACCTGATGGACTCGGTCGACGCGGCGGCGATGCGTCGCTTCACCTGGAAGCTGGAGTTCAAGGCGCTCGAACCCGAGCAGGCGTGGTCGATGTTCTGCGCTGAGGCCGGGTTCGACGCTGGGGCCCAGCCGGAGCGCGCCGAAGAGCTCGAGGAGCAGCTCGCCGAAATTGCCGACCTGACCCCGGGCGACTTCGCGACGGTGAAGCGTCAGGCGAACATGCTCGGCGAGCAGCTCTCTCCAGATGCATGGCTCGAGCAGCTCGCGGCCGAGGCCAAGGCGAAGATGTTCGGCCTCAGGCGCCAGCAGCTCGGTTTCGCCGGCTGAGTCGCCGGCCTCGCCCGGATCCGCAACACCGGCATCCATATAGGCGCTCTCGGCGTCGCTCTGCGAGCATCTCCCACCGTGCGCAGGCTTCTCATCCTCGGCTCGACCGGCTCGATCGGAACTCAGGCGCTCGACGTATTGAGCCGTAGTGACGATCTGGAGCTGATCGGCCTCTCGGCCGAGCGCTCATGGGAGGCGCTGATCGAGCAGGCCCGCGCGCACGATGTGCAGCGGATCGCGCTCGTCGACGAGGATGCCGCCGCCCGCGCCGCGGAGGCGTGGACCGACGGGGAGGTGTTGAGCGGGCCGGAGGGCCTCGTGCGGCTCGTGGTCGAGTCCGGCGCGGACCTCGTGCTGAACGCGCTCGTCGGCTCTGCCGGACTCGGTCCGACGGTCGCGACGCTCGGCGAGGGCATCGACCTGGCGCTCGCGAACAAGGAGTCGCTCGTCGTTGGCGGCGAGCTGGTGAGCGCGCTCGCGGAAGCAACGGGCGCGCAGATCACGCCGGTCGACTCTGAGCACACCGCCCTGCATCAACTGCTCGCCGGGCAGTCACCGGGGGCGGTCGAGCGCCTGACGATCACCGCCAGCGGGGGGCCTTTTCGCGGCAGGACGCACGCGGAGCTCGAGGACGTGACGGTGAAGCAGGCGCTGAACCATCCGACTTGGGCGATGGGCGGGAAGATCACGATCGACTCGGCGACGTTGATGAACAAGGGCCTGGAGGTGATGGAGGCCCACCACCTGTTCGGCACTCCGTACGACCGGATCGACGTCGTCGTGCATCCCCAGTCGCTCATCCACGGCCTCGTGCAGCTGGCTGACGGGGCGATGCTCGCGCACCTCGGGCCGTCGGATATGCGGATCGCGATCTCCTATGCGCTGCACGGCGGCGAGAGCGTCGAGTTGCCGATCGAGCCACTCGATCTGGCTGCCGTGAGGGAGCTGACGTTCGAGCCGGTCGACTTCGACGCCTTCCCGTGTTTGCGCCTGGCGCGCGAGGCGGCGCTGGCAGGGGGCACCGCGCCATGCGTGCTGAACGCTGCGAACGAGGTCGCGGTGCACGCGTTCCTCGAGGGCCGGCTGCATTTCAACGGGATCCCAGAGGTGATCGAGCGGACGCTCTCCGAGCTCCCGGTCGCGCCGGTGCGCGCGTTCGAGTCGCTCTACGAAGCCGATCGCGAGGCCCGCGAGGTGGCTGGCGAGGCTGTGGCGAGCTTGGAGATCTGAGAGATACGGTCGTTCGCCAGACGTTTGCGGTGGCGCTGTATCAGTTCGCTACGACTAATTCGCCTCAGGGTCCATTCGCGCAGAGCGATCTGCAGGCGCCGTTCAAAGCCAAGCGAGGCTTTCTGCGCTGATGGGTTTAACCCACAACGTCTGACGGCTCTTACGAACTGTCAGACCCGCGGTCCTCGACAGATCCTGGTTACACCCACCATGACGGCGAAAGGCTTCCGGCGTCTGGTATCTTCCCGGCCCATTATCGGCGGCTTGGAGGGGGCAGTGCGGTGTGGCTATCGGGGTTGATGGTTCGTGACGGCCGATTTGGTGGGACAAGGGTCCGGGGGCTGGCGTCTCTCGCGACGTGCCTGCTCGCGGCGTTTGCCGTGCTGGTATCTGCACCCGACGCCAAGGCGTCATCGCTTTTCTCGCGGCTCTCGGCGGAAATGCCCTCCTGGGCACCGATCGCGGGCGCCTCGGCGCCACGCTTTCAATCCTGAAGTCTTCCCCAGCCCCCTCCCAAATACACACCGACAGCATCCATCTCACGCAGCAGAAGACGCATGGCAAGACCAAGAAATAGCACCGCCTTTGCGGCCCTGGTGGTGTGCGCTGCTCTCCTCCTGCCGGCATGGGCGGTGGCACAGCTGCCGGTGAGTCTGCCACCCAACCTCCAGGCGCTCGAGCAGAAGATGGGGGAACTGAAGGTCACGAGCCTGCGCTTCTCGGAGAAGACCTCTGTCACCGTTCCACAAGGCGAGGGCAAGATTCTGGACTTGCTGAAGCTGCTGCTGGGAGGGGGAGTGTCTGGGGAAGAGACGACCTCACCGCCGGCAGGGAATGTCGTCCTCAGCTTCCTTGGGCATCCGCTGAGGTTTCGAGAGGTGGGCAACGACACTTATTTTTATCTTCGTGCCCTCGCCTCCAAGGACCACGGTCGACCGTGGGTCAAGCTCGGCCCGGGAGGACTCTCCGAACTGATCACCGTCAACGGGAAGCACGTGAAGGCACCCAAGGCCAGCAAGCCGAAGATCGGCGAGCCGGCGCTGGCGGAACCGCCGTTCGAAGGGTTGCGCAAGGCGCTGGCCGGGGCGAATGAAGTGCACGAACTTGGCGCTGGAACGGTCGACGGCCAGCCGGTTACGAGCTTTCTCGCGGTCCTCGAACCGGAACAGCTGAAGCGCGAACACCTTGCGTCCGCCGCCGCACGGCTGGGACCGTCGCTGCTGCAGCCGCCGACGGCCACGCTTGAAGTGTCGCTGGCGCAGAACGGCCTGCCGGTGCGCATGGTGATCACCGAGCACGACCAGGCGACTGTTATATCCACAGCGGTGGCGATTCCCGCGATCAACTTCCCGCTCGTGATCGAACCCCCGCCCGCCTCTCAGACGATCACCATGAGGGAACTGAGGAAGCTGGAACGGCAAGCCCGCAAGCACAGCCATCACTTGGGCTGACGATCATGCATCGTCCTTGAAATGCAATTGGCGGCAACAGCGAGCCTGCCTGTCAAACTAGGCCCATGAGCTGGGTCCTGACCATCCTTGGCATCTGCGCCCTCGTGGTGCTGCACGAGCTCGGGCACTTCACCGTGGCGAAGGCGGTCGGCATGCGCGTGGAGCGCTTCTCGCTGTTCTTCCCGCCCACGATCTTCAAGGTACGCCGGGGCGAGACCGAGTATGCGATCGGCGCGATCCCAGCGGGGGGCTACGTGAAGATCACGGGGATGAACCCCGAAGAGATCAAAGACCTCCACCCCGACATCGCGCGGCGCGCCTACTACACGCAGGCGCCCTGGAAGCGGATCGCGGTGATCCTCGCCGGACCGGGGGTGAACATCGCGATCGCGTTCCTGCTGTTCTGGGCGATCCTGTTCTCGGGCAGCCTCAGCGGCGCGCGCACGTTGGAAAACCTCAACCCCTCGATTCCCACGGTGACCTCGACTGGCTCGGTCAGTGAGATCGTGCCGGGAGCGCCCGCTGTCGGCGTGCTGCATGTGGGCGATCGGATCGTTGCGGTCGATGGGTATCCGAGCACGGTCGCACAGGCGATGCAGAGGATCGGGGCCCACCGCTGTGCGGGCGCGCTCACCGATGGCTGCCGCGCGGCCACTCCGGTGCAGCTGACGATCCGGCGCGCGGGACAGACGCTGAAGCTCTCTGTCTATCCCCGCTACAACAAGACCGAAGGGCGGATGCTGGTGGGCTTTGGCTTCACGGCGGTGGCCAAACACTATGGCGTGCTCAGCGCCGCCGGGACATCGTTGCGCGAGATGTGGGGCACGACCACAAGCATGCTCTCGAACATCGGCAAGGCCTTCACGAGCGCGAAAGTGCGTCATCAGTTCCACAGCATCATCGGCGTCACTGAAATCGCGCACGAAACGGTCGTCGCCGGCGCCGGCTACGCGCTGGTCTTTCTCGGGTTCTTCTCACTCGTGCTCGCCGTCCTAAACCTGTTCCCGTTTCTCCCGCTCGACGGCGGGCACATCCTCTGGTCGGTTGCGGAGAAGGTACGTGGCAGGCCGGTATCGGTCATGGCGATGTGGCGCTACAGCTCGGTCGGGATCATCTTGCTGCTGTTCCTGGTGATCAACGGTGTCAGCAACGACATCAGTCGCCTGGCGGGTTGACGCAGACCCAGCTCTTCGTGAGCGGCCCTACCCGCTCTGGGAGCGCTGGGCCAAACAGCGCCTCGACCTCGCTTCGCCGCAGCAGCGAGATATCTTCCCACTCACCCGTCGCTCCCAGCGTCCAGTAGGGGCGACGCAGTCTCGGTGGCAGCCAGTGAGCCCCGGGCAGCAGCGCATGGGGCTCGATCGGGAATGACCATGCGGGGGTCTGCACGAACCAGCCTCTGCCAACACGCCGGATCTCACTTGCGAACGCCGCCCGGCGGGCCGGTGGGACGTGCTCGATCACGCTCGAGCAATACACGAGCTCGAATTCCCCGTCGGCGAACGGCAGGCCCGCTGACGCGTCGGCTTGGACGAATGGCCCGGGATAGTCTGGGCGCTCTGCAAGGTCGACGCCGGTCACGTCAAGCGCCGGCTCGAGCGCGCGCAGCCCGATTCGCCCGCAGCCGACATCCAGCACTCGCGCTCCCTTCGACAGCCGCGTGAGCGCAAAGAAATGCGTGTGGCGCCGGGCGCGGGCGCGGGCTGCCAGGGGTGAGGCCAGGCGGGCGAGCGGACCATGCGCGGTGGCGTAGACGTCGGGCATCGTAGAATCAGCCTATGTCCTCCAAGCGGCAGATCCAGGTCGGCCCGGTTCCGATCGGCGGCGGCGCGCCCGTGGCGGTGCAGACGATGACGAAGACCGAGACGGCGAACCTCGCCGCGACGATGGATCAGATCAGGACAGTGGCCGACGCCGGTGCGGACATCGTGCGCGTCGCGGTTCCGCGCGAGCAGGACGCCGAGGCGCTGAAGAGCATCGTCGCGCAGTCGCCGATTCCAGTGATTGCCGACATCCACTTCAACCACACGCTCGCGCTGAAGGCGATCGAGGCGGGCGCGCACTGCGTGCGGCTGAACCCCGGAAACATCGGCGGTCCGGAGAAGGTCGCCGAGGTGATCGCACTGGCCAAGCAGCACGGCACGCCACTGCGCGTCGGGGTCAACTCGGGCTCGCTGCCCAAGCACCTGCGCCAGCTCGAGTACGACAACCCCGTCGAGGCGCTCGTGACGGCCGCGATCGAGACGGTTCAGCTGATGGAGCGCCTGGACTTCGAGAACTTCAAGGTCTCGATGAAGTCGACCTCGGTGCCGAACACGATCGCCTCGAACCGGATGCTCGCCGAGCGGATTCCCTATCCCCTGCATCTAGGAGTGACCGAGGCTGGGACGAAGTGGTCGGGCTCGCTGAAGTCCGCCGTCGGGCTCGGAACGCTGCTGGCGGACGGGATCGGCGACACGATCAGGATCTCGCTCTCGACCTTCCATGCCGAGGAGGAGGTCAAGGTCGCCTGGGAGATCCTCAAGGCGCTCAAGTTGCGCGAGCGCGGCCCTGACCTGATCGCCTGTCCGACCTGCGGCCGGCTGCAGTTCGACATGGACAGCGTCGTGGTCGAGGTCGAGCGCCGCCTG
>Ga0302314_10013261_pt1 | contig 14182 bp, 14 predicted proteins | sample III_Palsa_N2_3_FD_200533 | JGI IMG/M metagenome (GOLD analysis project Ga0302314, IMG submission 200533) | Peat permafrost microbial communities from Stordalen Mire near Abisko, Sweden - III_Palsa_N2_3 | ecosystem: Environmental > Terrestrial > Soil > Palsa > Peat permafrost | place: Sweden... | reverse complement strand
ACCCCGTCGGGTGGTCCCGGCCTGCGGCCACCACCTTGTAGATCAGCAGCAGGGACACGGCCATCACCAGGCCGGCCGCCAGTGCCGAGGAGAGCCGGCGTGCAGCCCACCACCGGTGTGGGAGCCGGGCCGTGTAGGCCGTAGCCGGACCATCGCCGCCCACCGGTGCCGTACCAGCGCTCCCGGGGTGGAGTGGTGGCTTGGTGAGGTCCACCGCCGGGGTGGGCGTTGCGGCGGTGGTGCGGTCGACGGTGCACTCCTGGATGTCGACGGTGATCTCGCGGACTTGTAGGCCCGTCAGTTCGCCCAGGCGCAGGGCGACGTCGTCCTGCAGTCGGGTGCAGATCGCCGGTAGGTCGGCTGGGTAGGGCAGGTGGACCTGCAGTGCCACCCGCACGGCTCCGCTGCCGGTGGCGATCTGGGCGCGCGGGTGCTGTTCGGGCCCGGTGTGCGGGACCAGCGCGTCGCGGGCCGCCCGGGCGGCGATGCGGGCGACGACCCTGTCCGCGATCCGTGTGGTGCCGCGACCCGGTGCTGCCACCACCGGTGGCCCCTGCTCATCCGGTGACGCCCCGAAGGTGCTCATCGCCCACCGCGGCGCGCCCTGAGCAGGGCGCCCAGGTCCAGGCGGCCGTCCAGGGCCAGACCGCTAACCAGTCCCACCAATCCCATGACGGTCACCAGTAGGAAGGCCCAGAAGCCGCCGAAGTAGCCGGCGAATCCCAGGGCCATCCCGGCCAGCAGGCCGATGCCGGCGCTGTGTCCCCCGCCGCCGATGCCCTGCTGCGGTTCCGAGTCCGATGCACGCTCTGCCCAGGTGGAGCCGCCTACGGGGGGACGGTTCATTGCACGCGGCTCTCGCTCGGCGTGGACTCGTCCTCCTCCTCGGGCAGGTGGACGTCGACGACGGAGATGTTGACCTCCACGACCTCCAGGCCGGTCGTCCTCTCCAGTTCGGAGATCACGTGCGCGCGGGCGCCGGCGGCGATGTCGAGGATCGCGACGCCGTACTCGACCACCACGTCCAGGTCCACTGCGGCCTGGCGCTCGCCGACCTCGACCTTGACCCCGCGAGAGAAGTTGGTGCCCCCTCCGGGAACGTGGTCCCGCATCGCGCCGAGGGCACGGCTCATTCCCGCACCCAGGCTGTGGATACCCGGGACCTCGCGGGCGGCCATGCCGGCGATCCGTGCCACCACGCTGTCCGCAATCGTCGTCCGGCCCCGGGACTCCGGCTTGGCCAGACTGGCGACGACAGTGCGGTTGCGCAGCCCTGCCCCGTCACTGGTGGGTACGGTCTCGGTGGAAGCGGTCCGGGTGATGGTGTCGGTCATGATCTCTCCTCGAAGCAGGCGCCTCGGGTACCGGAGGGCACCGCATCCGCCTGCTTCCACCGTCATGCTGCTCCCGGAGCGCCAGCCACCACAGGGCCGAACGGCCCTGTAGGCAGGGCCGCCAGGGCCCCGGATTCCCACCAGCACCACCGCGGAGAAACGGCCGATGTCGCAGAGGAACGGTGCGCCAACATCGAGCCGGCACCGCCAGGATCGGCTGCACGCTCAGCCACCTGCTGGCCGGACCTTGTGGCCCGTCGTATCAACGGGCAGGCATGTCAGGATTTCGACTGTTCCGCCATCGATTCACCATTCTCACGCTGCAGGGAGGATAGTGAGTGGTGAGTGCCCCTGACCCTGGCACGTCCAGCTTGGACGCGCACGGAAGACCCCTTGGGGGTGGGCACGGATGACGGCCACAGAAGATCACACCGCCGGTTGTGCACGGTGATGCGGCTCGCGTTCCCCGTCGACCTGGGAACCCTGAGCAGTTTCGGACAGCGCGCGCAGTCGGCGGGCAGTCTCACCCCTCTTCCCCGGTTGGTCGCGGAGCCGAGTCCCGTGATCTTCACCCGCTGCACCCTCCTGCGCTCCCGATACCAGACACCGACACAGTGCATCGACCCAGGTGGCTGGGTGTGCCCGGTCCGCACCGCCCCGAGTACCGAGCGCCCGCCGACCACAGCCGACCTGCCCCCCGCCATCCCCCGCTACGCGGGTCCCCCCGAGACCCGAAACGACAGATCCACACCTGCGGCAACCGAATCGGCGCGTTCGCCCGCCCGCGCACGGCCGCTGCGCCTGCTCTGCGGTGCGTCGTGATCACCGACCCGCTCGCCGCCGTGCTGACCCGCCTGCACCTGGGGCAGCCCCAGGACCTGGCCGCAGTCTGCGCGCAAGCGCTGGGCGTAGACGGCGTCGCCCTGTCCCTGACTGTCGCAGGCCGCGGGCCGGAGGCGGTCTGGTCGTTCAGCCAGGCCAGCGCCGTGGTGGAGGACCTGCAGTTCACCCTGGGGCAGGGCCCGGGCCCCGACAGCGCCCGCACCGGCGCCATGCTCACCGCCGGAGACCTACTCGCGGACACTGAGCGCTGGCCGGACCTGCGCGCGGCCATCGCCGAGATGAAGCTGCCGGTGCGCGCCCTGTACTGCTTCCCCCTGAGCCTGGGCGCGATCAACGTCGGCGTCCTCACCCTGGCCCGCACCCGCCCAGGGGCGCTCCTTCCGTGGCAGTTCAGCGATGCCCAGGCCCTGGCCGCGGCGCTGACCGCCTGGTACCTGGGCGGCAACGGCGCCGGACTGCGCCCCGAACCGGATTCGACCCCGCCGCTGGAACTCAACCGCGCCGAGGTCCATCAGGCCACCGGCATGCTCAGCGTCCAACTCGGCGTCCCCCTGGACCAGGCGCTGCTGCGGCTGCGCGCCCATGCCTACGCCCACACCCGCCCCTTGCGCGACGTCGCCGCCGACATCGTGGGCCGACGACTGCGCCTGTCCCCGGACCCGGACACCCAGTCCGCGCCGGACCACCGAGAGGAATGATCCGCATGGCACGCCAACTGCGGCTGATGGAGACCTTCGTGGAGCTGGCCGACTCCCTGATCGAGGACTTCGACGTCATCGACCTCCTCCAGCGCCTGTCCACGCGCTGCGTGGAGCTCTTGGACGTCTCCGCCGCCGGGATCCTGCTGATCGACCCCCACGGTGACCTGCACGCCGTCGCCGCCTCCGACGAGAACACGCGACTGTTGGAGCTCTTCTCCCTCCAGCACGACCAGGGGCCCTGCGTGGACGCCTACCGATCCGGCAAGGGAAGGGTCAACATCGACCTGACCGACCCGGACACCACCGAGCCCTGGGCCCGCTTCGCTGTCGCGGCGCGCGAGTCCGGTTACCGCGTCACCCACGCGCTGCCCCTGCGGGTGCGCGACCGGATCGTCGGAGCACTGAACCTGTTCACCACCACGGAGACGTACCTGTCCGAGGAGGAGACCGCCCTGGCCCAGGCCATGGCCGACATCGCCACCATCGCCGTCCTGCAGCAGCGCACCCTAAACGACCACCAGAACGAGAACGCCCAGCTTCAGAACGCCCTGAACACCCGCATCGTGATCGAGCAGGCCAAGGGCATCCTGGCCGAACGCTGGTACACCGGCGTCGACCAGGCCTTCACCGGCCTGCGCGCCTACGCCCGTGCCCACCAGCTCCGCATCACTGACCTGTCCCACGCCGTCATCGACGGCCGCCTGGACACCATGCTGATCCCACGACCCGCCGGCGTCCCGGCGGCACCCCCCGTCCACGCCCCGGAGGCGGCCTCCGTGCTGGACCGCGACGGCTGGCCCACCGACAGCATCACCCCGCGTCCCCAGCCCTACCACATCACCCACCGCAAGCCCCGGTCCGGGTCGCCAAGAGAGGAGCGGTGACCACCCAGCTCGCTGAGCCCCGAGGGGATCCGACGGTTCACCGCGTTGCGGCGCCGCGACGCATCATCGTCGGCGTGGACTCCTCCGACAACGCCTCCCGGGCCGCCACCTGGGCCGGGCGGGAGGCCGCCGACCGCGGCCTGCCGCTGCACCTCGTGCACGCACTTGACGAGCCCGGAGCCATGGGCAAGCGGTTCGAGCCGCCGCACTACGCCGCGACGCGTAGCAAGGCCGGTGAGCAACTGCTCAAGCGGATCGCCAGCATGCTGCATGAGTCCCTGCCGGATCTCGCCGTCACCACGGAGATCTCCGCCCTGCCCGCCGCCGAGGCGTTGGTCGACCTCAGCGGTGAGGCCGAACTCGTGGTCGCCGGCACCCGCGGCCAGGGCGGCTTCGCCGGCCTGCTGCTCGGCTCGGTCAGCCACGCCCTGGCCGCCCACGCCCGCTGCCCCGCCGTCATCGTGCGCGGCGAGGAACCCGGGAGCCTCCTGTCCGAGATCGTCCTGGGCGTCGAGTCCGACCAGGGCCAGGCCCCGGTCCGGTTCGCGTTCGCCACCGCCGCCGCAGTCGGCGCCTCGGTCACCGCCGTACGCGCCTGGTGGATGCGCTCGGCCTACGAAGGCCACTACAGCACAAGCGAGTTCAGTGCTGCCAAGGACGCCGAGGAGGCGGACGTCACTGAACTGATCAAGGCCGCACGCGAGGAGTACCCGCATGTCGACGCCTGCGTCCAGACCATCCGCGGCAACGCGGTACCCGTACTGACGAACGCCGCTCAGGGCTCACGGCTCCTGGTCGTCGGAGCGCACCGGCACCGAGGCCCGCTCTCGGTCGGCACCGGCTACGCCGTACAGGGACTTCTCGCCCACTCGCACACCCCCGTGGCCGTAGTCCCGATCACCTGACCGGGTGCGCGCATACCCTCGGCCGAATCTCTCATGCAGCGTTCCTCCGGCTCTCGCGCACTTGCCGGGGCGCACGGTCGCCAGGGTCCGAGATCCACCGTGCCACGCCGATACCGCCCGTTGCCGAGCAATTGGCACCCGATCCGGTTCCTCCCGGAAAGCCGACGATTGAGGTTCTGGGATTGCTGGGCTGTTCGGCCCCTTCTCGAAACGGGCGGGGCCGGTCACGGTGGAGGCATGTGCTGGAGTCCTACCGCAGATCTGGTCGCGGGCACCGTCGTGGGCGTGATCGCCATCGCCACCGTGGTGCAGAACCGCCGACCGCGCGACCTACCCCTGGCATGCCTGCCGCTCCTGCTCGGCGTGCACCAACTCATCGAGGCAGTGGTCTGGCGCGGCGTGGACGGGACGGTAAGTCCCGGTACAGCCCATCTGGCCGTCCTGGTATGGACGGCGATCGCCTTCCCGCTGCTGCCCGCCTACGTCCCGCTCGCCGTCCTCAGCGCCGCATGGCCGCAACGCGCGGCACGCCTGCGCGTCCTACCGCTGTGCGCGGTGGGCCTGGCCACCAGCGGGGTACTCTCCTGCGCCATGGTCACCGGCCCGGTGCACGCCGTGGCATCAGGGCACGTGCTGACCTACAGCCTGCCAGTCCCCGCCGGCGATCTGCTGGTCGCCGGATATCTCCTGGCCACCCTCGGCACGCCGCTGATCAGTGGCGACCGGGACCTGCGCCTGCTGGGCCTGACGGCCGCCGTCGGCGCGGCGGTGTGCTTCGCCGTATGGGAACTGGCCTTCGCCTCGACCTGGTGCGCCTTCGCCGCTTTGACCAGCCTGACCCTGCTGATCTGGGTGCGGCGAGGGAGGGCGTCTGCCGGGTCCGACTCCCAGCCCCTCCCCGTTCCCGCGGCCTGATCAGCCGGCTCCATCCGCTGAGCTCAGCGGCTGGGCCACCAGCGCTGTCAGGCCAACGCCGACCACGACTCCAGCACAAGCCCCACAGCACCGACGAGGGCACCTGCCTGCGGTGCAACGATGGGGGACCGTCCGCTACCGCAGGGCGCGGCTATACCGCTCGGCGGTAGAGCCATACGCCCAGGGGGGCGAAGACCGCCACGATCCCGGCGTCCCACGCCAGGGCCTGCCATACCGCGCTGGTGGCTGGTCCGCCCAGGACCAGGGTCCGCACGGCCTGCGCGGTCTGCGAGACCGGTTGGTGGCCGGCGAAGGCCTGCAGCCAGCCGGGCATGGTGTGCAGGGGGATGAAAGCGGAGGAGGCGAAGACCAGCGGTGCCAGGACCGGGAAGGCAGCGGCCTGCGCGGTCTCCGGATCGCCGACCGCCATGCCCACCACGGCGAAGATCCACGACATGGCGAAGCCGAACGCGAGCACCAGCAGCAGACCGCACAGGAAGGCCGGGACTCCCGCGTGGATCCGGAACCCGAGGAGGAAGCCGACCCCGGTCATCAGCGCCACCACGAAGACATTGCGAGCCAGGTCGGCTGTGGTGCGGCCGACCAGCACGGCCGAGCGCGCCATCGGCAGGGAGCGGAACCGCTCCATCAGGCCGGTCTGCATGTCCGTGGCCAGCCCGATCGCGGTGTTCATCGAACCGAAGACGGCGGTCTGCACGAAGATCCCCGGCAGGAGGAAGTCGACGTAGGAGACCCCGTGCGGCAGCGAGGGTCCCACCACACCGCCGAAGACATAGCGGAACATCAGAACGAAGACGAGCGGCTGGATCGTGGAGAACACCAGCAGCCTTGGCACCCGACGCAGCGCGATGAGGTTGCGCCAGGCCACGGCGAGCCCGTCGCGGGCGGTGGCGGTGATCCGGCGACCCGGTTGCCCTGCGGAGAAGTCGTGCGGGGCGGTGGTCGCGGTCATGGTGTGCCTCCGGTAGGGGCGGCCTCGGCGGGCGCACCGGCCTGTGCGCGGTGGCCGGTCAGGGCCAGGAAGACGTCGTCGAGGCTGGATTCGCGCACCGCGACGGTGCGCGGGACCAGTGCGTTGGTGTCCAGCAGATGCAGCACGTCGAGCAGCATCCCTGAGCCGTCCTTGGAGGCAAGCGTGAGCTGCGTGCCCTGGGACTGCGGTGTCTGGGTGTACCGTCCGCCGATGACGGCGAGGGCCTTCGCGGCCCGGTCCTGGTCTCCCATGCCCAGTTCGACCACGGTGCTGCCCAGCCGTGCCTTGAGTGCGGCCGGGGTGTCGTCGGCGATGACCCGGCCCTGGTCCACGACGACTACCCGCTCGGCGAGCCGGTCGGCCTCCTCCAGGTACTGGGTGGTGAGTAGGACGGTCGTCCCGTCGTCCACAAGTTCGCGGATCAGCTCCCACAGGGCGTTGCGGCTCTGCGGGTCAAGGCCGGTGGTCGGCTCGTCGAGGAAGAGCACCGGCGGCTCGGGGACCAGGGCGGCGGCCACGTCCAGCCTGCGCCGCATCCCGCCCGAGTACGTCCGCACGGGACGGTCGCCGGCCGCGGTGAGGTCGAAGCGGTCCAGGAGGGCGGTGGCGCGGGGGCGGATCCGGGCGCGGGGCAGATGGGTCAGCCGACCGATCAGCCGCAGGTTCTCACGTCCGGTCAGGTTCGGGTCCACGGCCGCGTACTGCCCGGCCAGACCGATCAGCCGCCGGACCGCGGCGGCCTCCCGCACCACGTCGTGGCCCAGCACCTCCGCGTGCCCTGAGCTCGGGCGCAGGACCGTGGTCAGGATCCGGATCGCCGTACTCTTGCCCGCGCCGTTGGGCCCCAGCAGACCGAACACCGCCCCCGGACGAACCTCGAAGTCGACCCGGTCCAGCGCGGTCACCGTCCCGAAGCTCTTGCTGAGACCGGCCACGCTGATGGCGGCACGTTCCATGGAATTGCCCCTCACTCTGGCAGGCTCGAGCCCGCTGATCGACGGCACTGATCTCACTTCGAGGCTCCTCCGCGCGCATCACCGCAGGCTAGGGCCGAACGGGCCCCTACCGGCCCCTCACCTCGACCGGTCACGGTGGCATCACGCGGTTCGTTCCACCTCTTGGTGCGGGAGCGGCACGTGCTGGTTGGGGGTGAGGTGCTCGGTCACCGAGACGACGCCGTCGACGGCGAGGCACAGCCGCACGATGACCGGCACCAGCTCGGGTCGCCCGACCGTACCGCTGAGGACCGCGCGGCCCTGGTCGACCTCGACGCCGACAGCAGCGGGGCTGACCCCGCCGACCTGGTTGAGCACGTCCTCGACGATCTCCCGATGGATAGCCTCGTCGCCGCGCAGGAACACACGCAGCAGGTCACTGCGGCTGACGATTCCCAGGAGACGATTTTCGCCGTCCACCACGGGGAGCCGTTTGACTCCTTCGCTGTCCATCAGCCGGGCGGCTGCCACCACGCTCGACCTCGGCCCGGTGCTGAGGACCGGGCTGCTCATCAGGTCGCGGGCGTAGGCGCCCTGGCCCCGATCGGGGCCGTCCGGGTTCGGTCGCGGGGGCCGCATGGCCGAGGCGTCCTCCTGGGACGCCTGTTTGCGCAACAGGTCGGCCTCCGAGACGATCCCGACCAACCGGCCCTGCGCGTCGACCACGGGCACTGCCGTGATGTCGTACTCGGCCAGCAGCGCCACGATCTCCTGAAATCCGGTGCCTGGTTCGATCCGGACGACCGGGGTTGTCATCACGGCCGCGACGCAGCGGTGCCTCATGACATGCCGTCCCTTCCGGTCCGGGGCCCTGCCCGGACGCTCGCGTACCGCCGTCGTTAGGAATCCCCGACAACCGTGCTCTCCCACGTGCCCCCGCTGCGCACCAGCCTGGACGCCGTGCACGGGCGACGGCCATAGGCCGGTCGGTCCGCACCGCGGCACCACACGGCCCTTTGGCCACGCACCGCGTACCGATCGAGCTCCCACCTCCCAGCGCGCTGCCTGACCTTCGGCGACGGGGTAGCGGGTGGACGATATGGCTGGCCCATGACCACGCCGCGAGGCGAACCCGGACTACGCTGAAGGTCCGACGTCCCGGACCCCGACGTGACTTCCGTGCGAAGCCGCACATCACCTCACTCGGGGAGTACCCCCATGGACGGATCCATACGAGCCGTAGCGTCCCAGCACCTGTCGACTCTCCGAGCGCGACTGCGCCTGACCGCTGCGCGCGGCCTGCGGCCGGACGCCGGGGTCCTCCTCGACTACTCGACGCTGTTGTGGTGCGACTGCCACTTGTTGGCCCTGACCCGCCTGACCACGCTGATCAGCCAGCAGCCGCGCACGGTCACCAAGAACGCGACCCGGGCACCGGCAGTTCCCCGGCACCGCGCCGCACCGCGCATCGCACACGTTTCCCATGACCCCCGCGACTCCTTGGCCAGCACACGCTGCCCGAGTGAGACCAACGCGGTGGACCGGGTGGAACTGGCACTGAGCTTGCTGGGGGAACGACCGGCCGGCCTGCCCACGGTCCTAGGTGTCCCCGACCACGCTCTCGCCGCTCGCCTGCACCATGAACTGCAGGTCCTTTTCGAGCCATGCGACCGCCTGGGAGCCCCGCGCACCTGGCTGCCGCCCCAGAGGGACAACGAGGCATAGGAGCGGCCCCTGACCCAGGCCATCGGGAACTGGCTCCGACCCATCAATTCCCGCGCCCTGTGGTGTAGCGAGCACGCATGGCACCCACGGCCCCCGATCGACGCCGACCACCCCTGACAACCGGCAGCCGAAGGTCCCTGCCCCGGGGCCGGTTGGACCCTGCCTGATCAGGAGAAACCGCACCACCCTGGAACGGAGGCCCCGCACGGCCGACCGCCCGCGATACGGACCGGTCAGCGGCATCCTCGGTCAAGGCCTTTCGTTCCGTACCAAGGCAAGGGAGCAGCGCATGGCCGCAGTGACGGTGGGTGTGGTGGCCGAGAGGGCCCCGGGTGAACGCCGGGTGGCGCTGGACCCGAGCGCGGTGGCGAGACTGGTCAAAGCCAGCCGGGCCGTTCTACTGGAGTCCGGTGCCGGTGTAATGGCGAGTTTCCCGGATGCGGCCTATACGGACTGCGGGGGCTCCGTCGCAACGCGCGAGAATGTGCTCGCACGCAGCGACGTGATCGCTGTGGTGCGCTTTCCGGTGGAACCGCTGCTGGGTGCCCTGCACGACGGTCAGGTGCTCATCGGGCTGTTGGATCCCCTGAACCACCTGTCGGCGATGGAGTCGTTGGCGGCGCGGGGGGTGACGGCGGTGGCGTTCGAGTTGCTGCCGCGGACGCTCAGCCGGGCCCAGTCGATGGACGCGCTCAGTTCGCAGGCCAGTGCCGCCGGTTACCGGGCGGCGATCGTCGCCGCGGAGGCGTTCGGGCGCTACCTGCCCATGATGATCACCGCCTCGGGGACAGCGACACCCGCCAAGGTCATCGTGATCGGCACCGGGGTGGCAGGCCTGCAGGCCATCGCCACGACCAGACGCCTGGGCGCGGTGGTCACGGGATACGACGTGCGTGCGGCTTCCCGGTCGGAGGTGGAGTCCCTCGGGGCGCAGTTCCTGACCTCGTCCGTGTCACAGGGTGCAGGGACCGGCGGATACGCCCGCGCACTGACCGATCACGAGCTGATGACCCAGCAGGCCGAACTGGCCGCGTCCCTGAAATCGTTCGACGTGGTCATCACCACCGCCAAGGTCCCCGGCCGCGTCCCGCCGGTCCTGGTCTCGGCGCAGACACTTGCGACGCTCCGCTGTGGGTCGGTGTGCGTGGACCTGGGCTCAAGCGGCCGGGGCGGCAACGTCGCCGGGTCCGTGCCGGGGCAGCGGACGGTCACCGACGGTGGCGTCATCGTGCTGGGGGCCGGGAACCTGGCCGCCGACCTGCCGACGTCCTCCTCCCAGATGTACGGCAGGAACGTCGCCGCGGTCATCGCCTCGCTGATTCCCGCGGACGAAGTCGTCATCGATCCCATGGACGAGGTCCATCGGAGCATCGTCGTCAGCCATCGCGGCCAGGTCACCAACGCGACCGTGCGACAAGCCCTGAACCTCGACCCGATTGCCTCGCAGAGCTCCCCCGTAAGGGTGGCCGCATCATGATCCAGACTCTGTTCGGCAACCTCGCAATCTTCGTCCTGAGTCTGCTGGTCGGCTTCGAAGTGATCAGCAAGATCCCCTCGACCCTGCACACGCCGATGATGTCCGCGGCCAACGCCATCCACGGGGTGGTGGTGGCGGGCGCGATCATCACCGCCTCACTGGCCCACAGCCCCACCGGCTACGCGCTCACCTTCGTGGCGGGCGCGCTGGCGGCGGCCAACGTCTTCGGCGGCTACACGGTCACCGACCGGATGCTCAAGATGTTCACCCGACCCGAGCCCACCGAGGACCGCACCCATCCTCAGAGCCCCTCATGAGCACCCTCGCGTTCGTCACCGGCCTCGCCTACCTGCTGGCCGCGACCCTGTTCGTGGTGGGGCTGCACCGGATGCGGGCCCCGGCCACCGCCAGGCGTGGAAACCTGGTCTCCGCCGGCGGCATGGTCGTCGCCGTCGCCGCCACCGTCGTCTTCGCGCTGGTGGACTCCGGCGGGACGCTCTGGGGCTGGCTCGCCCTGGTCCTCGGACTGATCGCAGGCGGCAGCTACGGGGTTCTCCGCGCCCGGCGCGTCAAGATGACGGACATCCCGCAACTGGTCAGCCTGTTCAACGCCGTCGGCGGCGGAGCGGCCGCAGCCGTGGCGGTTGCGGCGTTCGCCCTGCACCCCAGCGGTCCGCCGCTGTCGGCCACCGTGTCCATCCCGATCGTCCTGGACGTACTGATCGGCTCGGTGACCTTCTCCGGCTCGCTGATCGCCGCAGGCAAACTGCAGGGAATCGTCCCCGGCCGACCGCTCACGTTCCGCGGGTCACGTCTGGTCAACATCACTGTCGTCACGATCGCCCTCGCCGCAGGCGTCCTGGCACTGCTGTCCACCCACAATCTCGCGCTGCTGATGGCCGAACTGGTCGCCGCGCTGGTCTTCGGTGTGCTGATGGTGCTGCCGATCGGCGGTGCCGACGCGCCGGTGGTCGTCTCGCTGCTCAACGCGCTGACCGGGCTCGCGGTCGCCATGGCCGGCTTCGCGGTGGACAACCAGGCCATGATCATCGCCGGGGCCCTGGTCGGCGCGGCCGGAACCGTGCTCACCCTGCAGATGGCCCAGGCCATGAACCGCTCAGTGATGAGCATCATCCTGGGCGGATTCGGCACTGGCGACGCACCCGCCCCGACCGGTGGCCAGGGGCAGGACCTGACCAACGTGCGCACGGTCACCGCCGACGACCTCGCCATCCAACTCGCCTACGCCCAGCACGTCATGATCGTGCCCGGCTACGGCCTGGCCGCCGCCCAGGCCCAGCACGAGGTCGCCGAACTCGCGAAGCTCCTCACCGACCACGGCGTCGACGTGAAGTACGCCATCCACCCGGTGGCAGGACGCATGCCAGGACACATGAACGTCCTGCTCGCCGAGGCCAACGTCCCCTACACCGAGATGCTGCAGCTCGACGAGGCCAACGACGCCTTCCCGAACTGCGACATCGCCCTGGTCGTGGGCGCCAACGACGTCACCAATCCCGACGCCCGCAAGCCCGGCAACGCCGTCTCCGGCATGCCGATCCTCGACGTCGACCGCGCCCGATCGGTCGTGGTCCTCAAACGCTCGATGAGCCCCGGATACGCGGGAATCACCAATCCGCTCTTCACCGACCCGAAGACCGGCATGTTCTTCGCCGACGCCAAACAGGGCCTCAGCGACACCATCGCCGCCGTCAAGGAATACGTCCCCGCCTGACCAACCCGCAGACGGCTCCCGCACCACCAAGCCGGAAGAAGCCCCCTGATGACGATCTACGTCCGCCCCGGAACCACAGGAAGCATCGTCCCCCTCAAGACCAGGTACGAGAACTTCATCGGCGGTGACTGGGTCGCACCGCACAAGGGCCACTACGCCGAGGACCTCGCCCCCGCCACCGGCCTGCCGATCGCGGAGTACGCCCGCTCCACCGTCGAGGACGTCGACGCGGCCGTCGCCGCCGCCAAGGCCGCGTTCCCGGGCTGGGCCCGCACCAGCACCACCGACCGCGCCGCCGTACTCAACGCCATCGCCGACCGCCTGCAGGAACACCTGGAGCAGATCGCGGTCCTCGAATCCTGGGAGAACGGCAAGCCGGTCCGCGAGACCCTCGGCGCCGACATCCCCCTGATGGTCGACCACTTCCGCTACTTCGCGGCCGCCATCCGCACCCAGGAGGGCACCATCAAGAAGCTCTCCGACCAACTCGTCTCCTACCACTTCTACGAGCCGATCGGCGTCGTCGCCCAGATCATCCCCTGGAACTTCCCGCTGCTCATGGCCGCCTGGAAGCTCGCCCCGGCCCTGGCCGCGGGCAACACCGTGGTGCTGAAGCCGGCCAGTGCCACCCCGATCTCGATCCTGTACGTCATGGAACTGATCGCGGACATCCTGCCGCCGGGCGTCATCAACGTCGTCAACGGCAGCGGCGCGGCGCTGGGGCAGTCGCTGGTGGAGCACGACGGCGTGGGCAAGGTCGCCTTCACCGGGTCCACCGCCACCGGGCGGCAGATCATGCAGTACGCCATCAAGAACATCATCCCCACCACCATGGAACTGGGCGGCAAGTCCCCCAACGTGTTCTTCGACGACGTCGCCCGCGCCAAGGACGACTTCTACGCCAAGGCGATCGAGGGCTTCACGATGTTCGCGCTCAACAAGGGCGAGATCTGCTCCTGCCCCTCACGCGCCCTGCTCCAGGATGGCCTGACAGCGGCCGGGTTCCTGGAGGACGCCGTGGCACGGGTCGAGCGGATCACCGTCGGCGACCCGCTCGACACCGAGACCGAGATGGGCCCACAGAACAGCCAGGACCAGATGCAGAGGATCTCCCGCTACCTGACCTCCGGACCGCAGGAAGGCGCGAAGGTCCTCACCGGCGGCGCACGGGCTGAGATGTCCGGCGACCTGGCCGGCGGCTACTTCATCCAGCCCACCGTGTTCCAGGGCACCAACGACATGCAGGTGTTCCAGGACGAGATCTTCGGCCCCGTCGTCACCGTCGCCACGTTCACCGACTACGCCGAGGCGATCTCGATCGCCAACGACACCATCTACGGACTCGGCTCCGGCGTCTGGAGCCGCGACACTGACCTGACCTACCGGGCCGGCCAGGACATCGCGGCCGGACGGGTCTGGGTGAACACCTACAACCAGTACCCCTCAGGCGCCGGCTTCGGCGGCTACAAGCAGTCCGGATACGGACGCGAGACCGACCAGCAGACCCTCAACAACTACCAGGAGGTCAAAAACATCCTCGCCAACCACGACCCCAAGCCCCTCGGCTTCTTCGTCTGACAGCACTGGGCTGGTGCCGCCCTGTCGGGCGGCACCAGCCCTGCTCGCGAACCACCGCCCACACCCTTGCGCAAGGCATCAGCCCCCGCAGGCCCGGCCGCGACTTCACCGCACCCGCGCCGAACCGCCTGTGGGTCGCCGACCTGACGATGCCGC
>Ga0302314_10013259_pt1 | contig 14183 bp, 4 predicted proteins | sample III_Palsa_N2_3_FD_200533 | JGI IMG/M metagenome (GOLD analysis project Ga0302314, IMG submission 200533) | Peat permafrost microbial communities from Stordalen Mire near Abisko, Sweden - III_Palsa_N2_3 | ecosystem: Environmental > Terrestrial > Soil > Palsa > Peat permafrost | place: Sweden... | reverse complement strand
ATCGAGAGAAAACAGGTTGCCGTCGCGCTCAAAGAGCCTAATCGGCGGAAGATCATCCGGCGGTTCACCATTCCTTGCCCATTCCGCTGCTTGCTGCAAGACCGATCCCTGCCCGTTCTGGAATTCCTGGGCAATACTATTTTGCGAAAAACGGACTGACCGCGCAGAGATAGTGCCGCTTTCCGCAATTGGCTGGTTACCGTCTGGCTCTTCGCAGGCGCCGTTGCTTGTGGGCGGTGGTGTACCTCCGCCGCCGTCCTTGAAGTTACCACCGGACGCCGTCTCGTGGACATCGCCGCCGTTGACGGGTGTGACGGAGCCCGATGGCAACGGCACGTTCGGGTCGGTTGGCTCGTTGATCTGGCCGTTCGTCTGGATGTACTGGCTGAGGTCAACGGTAATGGTGTCGTTGAGGTTGGGGTTGATCTTCGCGTTGGGCGTGGTCCCCTTGATTTTGATCGGCTTGGGCTTGGGGAGTTTCTCGATATAGCAGCCGGAGGTCTTGCACGCCTTGCGAAAGTTCGTGGTGTCGTGCACCTGCGCGGTGATGTGCTCGGCCGTGCGCAGCGATTCCGGTGCGTCCGGCGGGGCGCAGGTCGCGTGCGGGCCCGCGTAGCAGTCCTGCGGCGGAGGAGGAGGCGGCGGCGGGTAGCAGCCCGTCGCGCAGAGGCCGGTCGACCCGCCGACACTGGGGGGCAACAGGGTGGCCGTGTCCTGCCACGGGTACAGCAGGTTCCCGCCGGACTCCGCCGGGGCGGAAGAAGACCCTGATGCGGGATTGTAAGCCGGGCCGTCGGAGTCGTAGCCCTGAAGCTCGAGCTGATCGACGAAGTCGTTCATGCCCCGCGCCAGGTAGGACCCCACCGCGATCATCTCCGGGGCAAAGCCGCCGGTGTCTTCGAGCAGGCCAAGCTCGGGATAATCTTCGACCGCGCCGAGCATATCGGGCAGCATCGGTTCCGCGACAGAGTTGTAGGCCGCATCGGCGAACTGCCCGATTTGGTCGGCGTCCTCATCAACGTCGTTCTCAACGTCGTTCCAGACCGAGTGCCCGGTGGGGTCGGTCTCGGTGAGGGGGTCGCCAGCGGTGTAGGCATACGGGTTGCCGTCGACGGTGCTGGACAGCGGGCTGCCGGCGATGGTGTCGTTGGTGATGAACGAGCCGGTGCCAGGGGAGTACCAGCGGGCGTTCATGTCGACCAGGCCGGTGGACGGGTCGGTGTCACCGCCCTGGTAGCCGATGGTCGGCTCGAATCCGGACGTCGCGGTCACCGAGCCGTAGGGGCTGTAGGCCGCTGACCCGGCCAGGGCGCTGGCCGCTGACGTGGGGCTGAACGTGCCGGTCAGGTCACCGTGCACGTCGCTCATCGTCGCGTACCCGGTGCCGCCTGATGCCTGCGCGGCGGTCACCGTGCCCGACGGCGTGTAGCTGTAGGCGTCGGTGCCGTCGGAGGCGATCGAGTCGCCGGTCCCCAGGTAGGAGATCGAGGACGTGGACGACCCGGAGGCCCGGGTGACCAGCCGGCCCAGGGCGTCGTAGGCGTAGCTCACGCCGGCCGGGGCCGAGATGAGCTCGCCAAGCGCGTCGTACGTGAACGTCTCGGCGGAGCCAGTCGGCGGGGTGATCGAGGACAGCGCGCCGGACTGCGTGTAGGAGTAGGCCGTCGTGCCCGCGGCCGTGGTGGAGGAGGTGACCTGGTCCTGCGCGTTGTAGGCGTAGGACGTGCCGCCGTCCTGCGTCAGGTTCCCGTCAGCGTCGTACGCGTACGGGGTCGTGGTGCCGCCCGAGGTCTGTGACGTCAGCCGGTTGTCCTTGTCGTAGGCATACGTGGCCGTCCCCGCGCCCGCCAGGCCGGTCGTGGTCTGCGAGGTCAGGTTGTCGTTGTTGTCGTAGCCGTAGGCCTCCGACGCCAGGACTGAGCCGGAGGCGGAGGTCAGCGTGTCGGACGCGAGCCGGTCCAGGCTGTCGTAGGTGAAGGCCTGCTGCGGGCCGGACGCGCCGCCGACCGAGTAACTAGTCGAGGTGGGCTGGCTGTCGGCGTTGTACGCCCACGTCAGCGTCGATCCGGTCAGCGGCTCGGCCTCGGTCGACAGCCGGTCGGCCGAGTCATAGGTGTAGGAGGTCGTCCCGGCCGGGCTCGTCTCCGAGGAAACCAGACCGTCGCCGTTGTAGGTGTACCCCGACGTGCCCGACGGGCCGGAGGTCCCGGTCAGCTCGCTGTCGGCATTGTAGGTAAACGCGTCCGTACCGCCGGGCGCGCTGGCCGAGGTCAGCCGACCGTCCAGGTCGTAGCCGAGTGTCTGCGCGGTGGTCGGCGCCGAGGCGCCTGCGCCGGACTTCGACGTCAGGTCGCCCAGCGGGTCGTAAGCGTAGGCCTGGGTGATCCCGCCGGGCTGGGATACCGACACCGGCCGCCCGTCCGCGTCGTAGCCCGTGGTCCACGTGGTGTCCGCCGCCGAGGTCTGTGTCGCGGTGGTCGGCTCGATCACCGACTCCGGCAGGTTCCACGCGTTGTAGCTGGTCCACGTGGTGTTGCCGTTGCCGCTTGTCACCGACGTCTGGTTGCCCGCGGGGTCATACCCGTAGCCGGTGGTGCTCGAGGACGAGGACGTGACCGGCACCACCTGGCTGGTCAGCTCGCCGGCCGCGTTGTACCCGTCACTGGTGGTGTTACCGTTCCAGTCGGTCACCGAGGTCTGGTTGCCGCTGGGGTCGTAGCCGAGCGACTCGGACCGGAGCTTGGGCGCGGTGCCGGACACCGGGACGCCGTAATCGGTGATCGAGGTCAGGTTCCCTGCCTCGTCATAGCCGTCCTGGGTGTAGCTGCCATCCGGGTTGGTCGAGACGGTGGGCAGGCCCGCGTAGTTGTAGGAGAAGCTGGAGGTATCCCCGTACGCGTCCGCCGTCGCGGTCAATTCCCCCAGGTGATCGTAGGTGCTCGTGGTAACCGAGCCATCCGGCGTGGTCACCTTCGTCGGGTCGCCCAGGTAGTTATAGGCGTAGCTGGTGGTGTTGCCCATCGCGTCGGTCGCGGTGGCCGTCTCCCCGAAGTAGTTGTACGTCGCGTGAGACGTGTTGCCGAGCGGGTCCTGGGCCGACGTCTGCTCCCCGTTGGCGTCGTAGGTGTAGTTCCACACCCCCGGCGCGGACTGGCCAGGCAACTGCGGCTCGGTGACCGACGTGACGTCACCCAGTGGGTCGTGCGTGTAGGATGTGACGTTGCCCGCCGGGTCGGTCACCTGGGCGAGGTTGCCGTCCTCGTCATAGGCGTAGGACGTGGTGCCGTTGACCGGGGAGGACGCCCCCGGCGGGGTGTAGGACGGCTGCTGCACCGAGGCGACGCGGCCGTCACCGTCATACCCGGTGGTCGTGACGTTCCCGTCCGGGTCCTTGACCTGGGTCTGCTCATCGTAGGAGTCGTAGCCGTAGGTCGTGACGGGCCGCGTGCTTGTGGGTGCCTGGGCGCTGTAGGCCTGCGTCTGGACGGGCGGACCGGTGACGGTGCTGAGGTTGCCGTCCGGGTCGTAGGCGTAGTTCGTGGTGTAGTTCCCGGCCGTCGCACCGGAGGCGTTGCCGTCCGGGGTGGTCATCGACAGCGGCAGGCCGTTCTGGTCATACGTCCACGAGGTCGTCAGGTTGGTGCTGCCATCCACGACGGTCTGGCTGAGCTGGTCGCCCGCGGTGTCGTAGGTTTGGTCGGTGACCGACGGGCCGCCCTGCGCCGTTGTCCCCACGGTCTGCGATGTCACGTGGCGGTCAAGGTCGTAGGTGTAGGCGACGGTCCGGTTCAGGTCCCCGCTGGCGGACCCGGCGTCGGAGACCTCGCTCGTCCGGAGGTTGTCCGCGTCGTAGGTGTAGTCCGTGACCGTGCTGGCCCCCGTCGTGCTGCCGCTCAGCGCGGTGACGGAGGTGCCGGTCATGTTCCCGGCTGCGTCGTAGGAGTACCCGGTCAGCCGGCTGGTCGTGGGCGATGTCGTCGGGTCGGTCGTCTCGGCGCTGGTCAGTTCCTGGTCAGGATTGTAGGTGTAGCTGGTGGTGCGGCCCATCGCGTCCGTCGTGGACGCGAGCCGTCCTGCCGCGTCATAGGCGGAGGAGTCAAGTACCAGGTCACACCCGCCGTCGCCATCCTGGATAGCCGGCGCGGTGCAGGACGCCGTCTGGGACGAGGCGCTCGTCGAGCTGGTGTAGAGCTCGACCAGGGTGGCCTCCTGGTACTCGTTGTAGGAGTACCGGTAGACGTTGTCGTTCGGGTCCGTCTTGGCGCTGACGTTGCCGAACTCGTCGTAGTCGTACGCGGTCGTGGCGCCCCCGGGGTTGGCGCTTGACGCACCGCCAGTCTGGCCGGTACCCCCGCTGGTCGCGCCGGCCGGCTCGGTCTGGGTGGCGACCTGGTCGTGGTTGTCATAGGTGTAGCTAACCGTCCGTGACGAGTCACCGCCGGTCAGGTCGGACGTGGTCAGCGACAGGAGGTTGTCGTCGCTGTCATAGGCGTAGGTGTCCTGCAGCTTGTGGGTAGCCTCGGTCACCGGGTTCACGATCCCGGGGTAGGTGACCGTGGCCAGCTGGTTCGACGGGGTGTAGGTGTAGGAGGTGGTCTCGCCCGAGGGGTAGCTGGTGGTGGTCACCGTGCTGGTCAGCGGGCGGCCCAGCGTGTCATAGGTGTAGACCGTGCCCCGGCCCGACGGCTCGGTCACCTGGGCCAGGTCGCCGTCCGAGTAGTACTGGTAGCTGGTCGTGGCGCCGCCTGGCGTGGTGGCCGACGCCAGCAGGTCCGGCGGCTCCGTCCCTGACCCGCCGTAGGCCGTCTCGGTCCCGGCCGTGTACGCATAGCTGGTCGTCCGCCCGTTCGGGGCGGCGGTGGTGTCCGGTGTCGTGCTCGAGGTCAGCTGCCCGAGGGAGTTGTACGCGTACGTGGTCCGGTACGTGGTGTCGGTGTCCGACGCCGACCTGGCGTCGGACTCCCAGATCAGCTCGTTGTTGGCGGGGTTCAGGGGCTGCGACTGGTCGTCGGTGGTGTCGTAGCCGTAGAACGTGGTGCATGGCGTGGTGCTGGTGGTGGTGAGGGTGCCAGGGCAGGTGGGGGTGGAGGACGTGGTGCCGCCGCAGGCCGCGGTGGTGCCGATGCCGCCGCCGACCCCGGCGCCTGCCCCTGGGGGGTACCAGGACCGGGTAAGCACGTTGCCGTTGATGTCGTTGGTGAAGCAGACGAGGTTCTTGTTCTGGTCAGACACGGCGTTCAGGAATCCGGCCGCGTCATAGCTGTAGGCGATCGGCGCGTCGGCGCCGTTGCTGTAGTCGATCAGCCGTCCGCCGTCGAGCATGTCGTAGGTGTAGACCTCATGGCGGCCCGCCGGGTCGGTGACCGTGACGTCCCTCGTCACCCAGGAGAGCCCGTCGGAGGAGGACTTGTACCCGGTCGTCAGGGGCTGGCTGATCGACCACAGGCCGCCATACGGGTCGGTGTAGCTGGAGATCCGGTCGGTGGCGGTATCGTAGGCCGCCACCTCGTAGGCGTTGCCGGACGGCAGCGTGACCTGGCTGAGCTGGGTGGAAGCGGTCGTGGCGAGCGAGTAGTGCGCGGCGACGGCCCCCGAGCCGACCGGGTCGTTGTAGACGGCGACCTGCCCGATGTCCCCGCCGAAGTAGCCCCAGACGGTGCTGGTCGTGGAGCCGACCGCGGTGTTCTCCGGCCAGCTCGTCCAGTAGCCGGTGCCGATCGTGTCGACGCCCATGTTCCGCTGGTCGATCTGGCCTGGCAGTGTCCCGACGAGCGAGCCGTCGAGGTGCATCGCCTGGCTGCCGCTGCTCGCCGACAGGACCACGTGGTGCCACTTGCCGTCGTCCACACTGGTGGTGGTGTGGATCGGATCGACGCTGCCATTCCAGAATTCCCCGTACAGCTCACCGTTGCCGCCGATGTACAGGGCTGGCTGGTGCGAGCCGGAGGCGGTGCCTATCGGGTCGGCGTCATAGGAGAACAGCACGCCGCTTGACGTCGAGCTGGCGGCCTTGAACCACAGCTCGATCGACACGTCCGTGCTCTCGTCTATCAGGTTGGCCGGCAGCGATACGTAGGAACTGGTCCCGTTGAAGGAGGCAGCGGTCTCGCTACTGCCGGCCAGCGGTCCGCTCACTCCCAGCGTGACGTTGTGGTAAGTGCCGCTGGTGGTGCCGAGGTTGTCATCGACCTCGTCCGTCGCCGTGGTCGCGCCGGACGACTCACCGAGCTGCCAGTAGTCCCTGGGCGCGGAGTCGAGCACCGACGGCAGGTAATCGGACCCGGATGAATAGCTGTAGGAGGTGCACCCGGACGGGCAGGACGAGCAGGTCTCCCCCGGTCCGCACACGCTGGCCAGGTCGTTGCCGCTGTAGTTGTAGGTCCATGTGTACCCGGCCTGACCGGACGCGGGCGGCTGCGTGGTCACGGTCGCCACGTGCGCCGGCGACGTCGCTGTCCAGGCCAGCGCCAGGGTGCGCCCCGAGACCGTGCTGGTGATGGTGGTTACCTGGCCGGCGGAGTTGGCCGCGAAGCGCAGCGCCTGACCGTTCGGGTCGGTGATCTTCGAGATGACGCCCGCCGCGTTGAACATGTAGTTGGTATCGGCGGAATCCCGCAGCGTCCAGATGCCGTCGATGTTATGGACGAGGATGTCGGAGCTGCCGAAGGGCGGCGAGTAGGTGGCCGCGCCGGTCGAGCTGGCGGTTGACGTGGGGGCGGCGATGGCGAGAGAGGGGCTGGTGCCCGCCGCCATGCCCAGCGTGGTGGTCCTGCTGAAGCCGCCGGTGTACAGGAGGCTGAGGAAGTCGCCGCTGTTCTCGAACGCCACCTCAAACGAGCCGCCGGCCTCCGGGGCGATGGACGGGCTGGTGCCCGCCTGCATCGCGTCCGGGGTCACGTCAATGTCGCCGTTGGGGGTGTAGACCGACACGTAGTTGTTGTTGGACTGGAACGCCACCGCCCAGAGGCCATCGCCCTGAATCGCGATCGACGGGCTGGTGCCGGCCTCCATCCCGAACGTCGTGTTGTCGGTGGTGCCGCCGGTGTGGAAGGTGCTGAGGAAGTCGTTGTTCGCCTCGAAGGCGATCTCGTAGGACCCGCCGGACAGCGCGATGATGGACGGGCTTGCCGTCGTGTCCATCCCGTCCGTGGTGGCCGAGGTGCTGCCGTCGAACGCGTAGGTGTGCAGCGTGCCGGTGTTGGCCTGGAATGCCACCGTCCACTCGCCGCCGGGCTGCACCGCGATCGACGGGCTGGTGCCCGGCTGCATCCCCAGGCCCGTGTTGGTCTCCGTCCCGGCGGACGTGTAGATGTACAGGTCGTGGTTGTTCGCCTGGAACGCCGCCACCCAGGCTGCCCCGCTCGGCAGCGCCCCCAGCGCCGGGTCGGTGCCTGGGTCCATCCCCAGCGTCGTGCTTATGTCCGTCCCGGCGGCCCACTTGTAGAGGTACAGCACGTTGTCGTTCGCCTGGAACGCCGACATGAACGTCGCGTCCGACAGTGCCACCGACGACGGGCTGGTGCCGGCCTCCATCCCCAGCGTCGTCGACAACTTTGTGCCGACGTCCGTAAAGCCGTACAGGTCATTGGTGTTCGCCTGGAATGCCACCTGGTAGGCGTCGGACGGGTCGTTCTGCTCGAAGCGGAGTTGCTTCCCGCTCGGTACCGTGACGATGACGCCGCCGGCGCCGTCGGTGGCGGGCCGCACCGCCGAGTCGACGGCCGATGACCAGCCGGCGCCGAACGCGCCGGTCGTCCGCGGGTCCATGCTGTTGTACGTCCGGTCGATCTCCAGCGGTATCCCGGCCCCGCCCACCGCCGCGTCGGTCGCCGAGGTGGTGTAGTCGCCGGTGAGCGGGTCGTAGGCCTGCCCGCTGCTCTCCCCCAGGTTCGACGTCAAGGGCGGCTGGAGCGGCTCCATGATGATGGAGACATCGCTGACCGTCGTGATGGACCCGTCACTGGCCGTCGCCGACCATACGTATGGCGTGTCCCACTGCAGGTCCACGGCGGGCGGGGTCCAGTACGGCTCGGTCAGGCCCGTCACGGTGACCGGCTGGCTGTCCACACAGGTCTGCCCGGGCAGCGGCTTGCAGGTGAGCGTGAAGCTGTAGGTGACCGTGCCGCTGGAGGAGGATGCCAGCGCCGCGACCGACAACTGCTGCTGCAAGGTCGTGGAGATGAACCCGGTGGGCGGGTACACGCCGGTAATCGTGGGGGGCGGCTTGGGCACGTAAAGGCCCACCGCGTAGGGCGCGATGCCCTCGGAGGAGAACGCGGTGGCTCCTGAGTACATGTCGAAGTCGAGCGTGTACGCCGCCCCGCTCTGCCCGCTCGCCCCGTCCGGCAGTCCGGCGACGGTCGCGTCCACGGTGACCGTCTGCCCCGGTGCGACCGACGACGGCATCGCCGTGAACACCGGCGCGGGGCTGGTGACCAGCGTGCCCGTGGAGTCGTACACCCGGTAGGAGAGCTTGTAACCATTGCTCTGGGTCCACGTGACGGAGCCCGTGTTCTTCACCTTGATCGCGAACACGCCGTTCTGGCCCGGCTCGACCGGGGTGATCGGGGTGCGGGACGCCAGCGAGTAGCTAGCGCCGTCGGCGGTCCAGGTGATCGCCAGGAACGGGTCCCCTGTCCCGGTCTCGTCCGAGGCGAACTTCTTCCAGGCGTAGCTGTCGGACGTGGACGCGCCCACCGCGAGCCCGTCGTCGGCTACGGTGCCGTGCGTCCAGCCGTTGATCAGGTTCGTGGCGGCCTGGTTCAGCGGGAACGGCTTCCACGCGGCCGGGCACGGCGACGTGGTCGACCCCTCGGGCACCCAGCCCGTCGCGAACGACGCGCTGCCGACCGCGGCGCCGGTGGACGGCCCCGAGCCTGACTGGCCGTTATCGACGGACCACGACGAGGTGATCGGATACACGTTGACCGGACGCGCGGAGCAGCTGTAGGACCAGGTGTTGAACAGGTTGAGCCGGGCACCGAGCACCGTGTCGTTCTGCAGCGTCGACGCCACGCTGCCGAACGACAGGTAGGACTCGGCGGTGTCGGTGCCGCCATCCCAGGTACCCACGTGGATCTCGTTGTCCACGGAGTTCTCGCTGCCGTCCTGCACGTACATGGTGGCGTCGGCGTTGATCGCGTCGACGCTCGGGTCCACCGTAACCGGGAAGACCCGGGCGCTGCTGCGCAGCCAGGACGCGTCCAGGGTCATCCGGATGGCCTGCTGGCCGTCGCGGGTGACGAGCGAGTAGGCCACGCCGTAGGAGGTCGCCCCGTCGCCGGAGTGCGGGTCGATCCGGGAGTCGGCCATGAACCCGTGCGGGATGTAGGCCACGATCTTGCCGGCTGGGTCGGTGAACTCGATCAGCCCGCCGGACCCCAGCCGCGCCCTCAGCCCTGTCAGGGTCAGCGGGAATACCCACGTGGTGGGGGCATCCGGCGAGGCCAGGATGATCTGCTCCTTGACCAGCCCCGTTCCGGCGGTGAACTCGATGGTGCTGTCGGGCAGCGCGCTCGCGTAGGAGACGGTGCCGCCCGTGGCCGTCCCGGGGACCGCCGCCGCGCCCGCCACGCCGAACGCCACGGACTCCCCCGCGCCCAGCGGCATCGACACCAGGCCGGCATCGCTCGCGTACGGGGCGAAGGATTCAGGTAGCGCCTCAGAACGCTCGGTCCACCCGGCTTCGGGCGGGGCGGTCGACAGGCTCGGGCCTGCGGACGGGGATGGCACGGCGGTGGCCGAGGCAGACGCCGCGCCCGGGGTGGCATCGGGCGACCCAGGCGACGGCGAGGTGGTCTCGGTCGGTGAGCCAGCCGACGGCTGTCCGTCGGGGATGAGCGCGGTGCTGATGGGCGCCCACGTGCCGCCGGAACGGCGGTAGTTGACCGGCTCGGCGTAGTCGAACGTCGTCCTCGTGCCATCCGCGTTGGCATAGGTGACCTGGTCAGCCCGCGTCAGCCGCAACTGGCGGCTGGTCTTCGCGTCATACCCCGTGACCGCCTTCCGCTTCGGGGCCGCTACCACCCGCGCGGTCTCCGCGGGCTTCCCCTGGACCGGGAAGTGCAGCGGCTTGGGCGGCGTTGCCGGGGGCACCGCCCCCGGCACCCGTGCCAGCCACGCCTTGCTCGCGTGGCCGGTTACCCGCTGGCTCGCGGTGGCGTGGACCAGCTTGCCGTCGACGACACGACCGGAGGTGACGGCCGCCGAGACTCGGTGCGGACTGCCCGCGGCCGTTCCGGTCTGCTGGACAGGCAGCGGTGCGCGCGAAGGCGAGGATGCCACCACCCCCGCGGTGATCAGCCCGGCGGCCAGCGCCACGACGGAGGCGAAGGCGGCAAGCCTCCGGAAGGGCAGCCGGGCAATCCACGGCAAGAGCCTGTTACGCATACATCACTCCAGGTCGCACATCGTCATGCCGGAGCATGCCAGCGCCCCGTGGCGTGCGCCTATCGCCGGAGTATCGTCCCCGGCCCGGTGTCGTCGACCGCGCACGGGGTGCCGGGACCGCGGTATGGTGGCATCTTTTGGCTTTTTATGTGCATAAAGGTGCAAGCCCATATAGTTAGTGGGGTAAACGAGGCAAGAGAAGCCGGGGAGAAGGCTGTCAGCCGCCGGTTGGCCCGGGACGATGGGATGCCAATGTGGCTTTCGCTGCTGGGACCGCTATACGTGGAGAGCCGGGGAACGCCCTGGCAGGTGCCAGCGGCCAAGCAGCGGGCACTGCTCGCCACGCTGGCGATAGGCGCCAACAACGTGGTCCACACGGACGTGCTCGCGGAGGCGATGTGGGGGGCCAATGCCCCGCCGTCCAAGGCGGACACGATACGCACCTACATCCATCGCCTGCGCAGATGCCTCGGCCCGGACGCCGCGCAGCGCATCCTGGCCCGGCAGCCTGGTTACATCCTGCGGGTCGATTCCGGCGAGCTTGACCTGCTGCGCTTTGAGTCTTTGGTCAAGGAGGGACGGGCCTGCGTCGATGCCGGCGACTGGGCGGGCGCCTCAGCACGCCTGTCGCAAGCGGAGCGGCTGTGGCGGGGCACCCCGCTTGCGGACGTCCCCGAGCGCCTGCTGCACGGCCGGTACATCCGCTACCTTGAGCAGACCCGGATCGCGGCGATAGAACTGCGGATCGAGGCGGGCGTCCGGCTATCGCGCCCTAGCGCGGCTGTAGTGATACCGGAACTGCAAGACCTCGCCACGCAGCACCCAGAGCGAGAGCGGCTGAGCCTCCTGCTGATGCTCGCCATGGTCCGGGCCAGCCGGCAGGCTGAGGCCCTGCGGGTGTTCGTCGAGGCGCGGAGCTTCAGCGTCGCCGAGTATGGCGTCAACCCGGGACCGGAGCTCGCGGAGATGCATAACCGCGTGCTCGCCCAGGACTCGACGCTGCTCACCGAACGGCTTGACCGCTTCTCCTTCCCGTGACCGAACTCGCCCTGGGTGGCCTGTGAGCCTCGGCATCGACCCACCGCAATTATCCTTTCAGTACGTGAGCCAAAGTGCGGTGAGCACAGCCGTGACCAGTTTGTCGAACCTGCCGAACTTCTTCGACGCACTGGCGGACGAGGACGTCCCCCAGCCGTGGACCACACCGGGGCCCGTCGCACAGCGGCCGCCGCGGCTGTTGCTCACCCTGCTCGGCGACTACTGGTGGCAGCGGACCGAACCGCTGCCATCGGCCGTTATCGTCGCGCTGCTCGCCGAGTTCGGCGTCAGCGACTCCGCCGCCCGCGCCGCGCTGTCCCGGCTGACCCGCAACGGGCTGCTCGTGACATCGAGGAGCGGGCGGCGGACGTTCGTGCGGCTAAGCTCGCATGCCGCCGACGTGCTCGACGACGGCGCGCGGCGCATCTTCTCCTTCGGCGCCGGCGGCACGCCGTGGGACGGCAGGTGGTCGCTCGTCGCGTTCTCCATCCCCGAGGAGCACAGGTCGGCGCGAGACGAGCTCCGCAAGGCACTGCGCTGGCTTGGCTTCGCGCCGCTTTACGACGGCCTGTGGGTGTCACCGCGCGATCACGCCGACGGCGTGATGAGCCGGCTGAGCGATCTCGGCATCACCACCGCGACCGCGTTCCGCGCCACCGCGCTGCCCGTGGTCACCGCCGCGGATGGGGCGGCTGGCGCTGCCGGCTCGATCTCCGACATTCCCGCCCGCGCCTGGGACCTGGCCGGGCTGCGCGACCGCTATCAGGAGTTCACCGAGTACGCGAGCCTGCTGCGCGACCAGACGCAGGCCGGCGAGATCAGCACGGCGGACGCCCTGGTCGCCAGGACCCGGGTGATGAACGAGTGGCGGGCGTTCCCCGCCATGGACCCCGACCTCCCCGACGAACTGCTACCGCAGGCCTGGCCACGCGCCGCCGCCCGGGAGCTCTTCATCTCCTGCTATGACCTGCTCGGCCCGCCTGCGGCCCGCCGGGTCCGGCAGATCATCTGCCGCTACAGCCCCGACCTCGCGGTCCGGGCCGCCTACCACAGCTCCGGGCTCACTCTCTCAACCGCCGACGACTAGCGGGTCGTCAATCGCGGAGCATGCTGTCGTAAACGGCGATAAGTGCCGCCCGCTGCGCGTCGCTCAGCCGGCGGTCGGCCCGGATCGCGGCCTTCACCCGCTCGGTCATGTCGGCGTCGTTGATGACCTGGTCTTCTCCCGCGAGGAGGCCAGCCTGCACGAGCAGCGTTTCCGCGGACACATTGAGCGCCTCGGAGAGCTGCTTGAGAACACGTACCGAGGGCTGGTGCATGCCGCGCTCGACCTGGCTCAGGTACGGATGTGAGAGCTTGGTCAACTCGGCCAGCTGGCGCAGGGAGAGCTGCGCCAGCTCGCGCTGGCTCCGGATGAACGCGCCCAGTGCCTCTGTTTGGGCGCCCCACGGATCGCTCATAACCCCACCTCCGTCTGTCGAATATAGCTGACGCACAGCCGCATGCGCGGCGCCCGGTTCCGGCCCGGGCGCCGCGCATGGTTCCGCCTGTTGGCGGGCTCTGTGACTTGTTACTTCGCTGCGGCCGACTTCTTGGCGGCCTGTGCCGGCGCCTCGCCGCCCACCATGGGGGCGGTGATCTGGATTACTTCCTCGGCGAACTTCCGCTGCGTGGCCAGCAACTGCCCGGCGAAGTCGTAGGCGTCCGCGACCAGTTCGCTTGGCTTGGGCAGCTTGTCGGCGAACGGCACGGCGGAGATCGGCAGCGCCGGCGTCACCGAGTGAACGGCCTCGGCCCAGGTCTTGAGCGCGTCGACCACGGCCTCCTGGCTCTTGCGGACTGAGTCGAGGACCTGTGTCTGCAGTTCCTGGGTGGCGGTGCGGGGATCGGTCATCGGATTCTCCTTTATCTAGCTGATGTGGTAACTATACCATACAGTTTGGCTTGTTTGCCAACCGCTGCCGCCGGGCGTCATCCCCGGACGTAGTCGCCCGGCGCCTCGCCAAGCGCCGGGTGGCGCCGCGAGCCCATCGGGGGCGGGGCGATGATGTCGCCGGCCCTGGCGTCGGCCCAGGCCGCCCAGTCCTCCCACCAGGAGCCGTCATGACGCTGCGCGTCCTTCCGCCACTGGTCCGGGTCTGACGGATTGTGCTCCGCGGTCTCATACCAGGACTTCGGGCTGGGCGGGTTCACGATGCCCGCGATGTGCCCGCCGCTGGACAGGACGTACCGGACGCTGCCGCCGAGCAGGCTCGCTCCTGCGTAGGACGACCGCCAGGGCACGATGTGGTCGTTGATCGCACCGACGATGTAGGCGTCCTTCTTCGCGTCGGCCAGCGACAGGTCCTGCCCGGCGAGCTCCATCCTGCCCTGGGCGAGCTCGTTGCGGCAGTACAAGGAGCGAAGGTAGAAGGTGTGCATGGCGGCCGGCAGCTGGGTGCTGTCGGAATTCCAGGCCAGGATGTCGAAGGCCGGCGGGCTCTGGCCCATCAGCCAGTTGGACACCACGTAGTTAAACACCAGGTCATTGGCCCTGAGCACGTCGAACGTGACCGCCATCTGGGAGTCCGGCATCACACCGGTCCGCTCCAGCTGCCGCTCAAGCCGGGCGACCGTGCGCTCGTCGGCGAAGGCGCCGAGCACGCCCGGCTCGCTGTAGTCGAGCAGCGTGTTGAGCAGCGTCATCGTGCCGAGCCTGTCGTCCCCGATCTTGCTGAGGTAAGAGGCGAGCATCGTGGTCAGCGCGCCCCCCATAC
>Ga0302314_10013258_pt1 | contig 14183 bp, 12 predicted proteins | sample III_Palsa_N2_3_FD_200533 | JGI IMG/M metagenome (GOLD analysis project Ga0302314, IMG submission 200533) | Peat permafrost microbial communities from Stordalen Mire near Abisko, Sweden - III_Palsa_N2_3 | ecosystem: Environmental > Terrestrial > Soil > Palsa > Peat permafrost | place: Sweden... | reverse complement strand
GCTTAGGGTGGAGGGCGGCACGGGGAAGAGGCTTGGCTGGACCGCATAGCTAAGGGGATGGTGGCCGGAGAACTTGCCAAAGCTGCCGAGGAGGGTGCCGTTGGCGAAGACCTGGAAAGCGTCGTCGATGTCGGCAGGCCCTGCGAGGGCGAGCTTCTGGTTGGGTTGAGGATCGAGTTTGACCTGGAGGCGATACCAGGCATAGCCGGAATAGCCGGGGTGACCTTTGGATGACCAGCCGGGAACGAAGCCCGGCATGCCGGTGGCGCGATCGATGGAGTTGGGAGGAGGGGTGAGGTCGACGGTCTCCCAGTGGGAGTCGTCGAAGGAGGGCTGGGCCCAGAGGGGTTGGTGGGTGGCGGGGTCGATGGGTGAGTCGCCGAGAGTGAAGCGCCAGGGGCCGTTGAGGGGAACGACGGACTGGCCGAGGGTGATGCTGGCGGTGGGTGGTGTGGCGGGCTGCGTTGGCTGGGCTGAGGCCGCGAGGACGCAGAGAAGCAGGATGCCGGGTGCGAGGGAGAAACGGTTCAATGCGAGTGTCCTCTGTACTGCGAGCCGGGATGCGTAAGTGTAGCGCGGAGGCAGGCGGGTGGCGAGGATCAAGGTGGGTGCCGGGAGCGGGCGGTGCGCGAGGGTGATATATCTGGCTGCACGGTTTAAATGCTGGGGAGGGTTCGGGATGGCGCGTTCACGTCGGGAGTTTTTGGCGAAGAGTTCGATGGGGTTGGTGGCGGCGGCGGCGATGGTTGCGAAAGCGTCGGGCGGGCAAACGCCACAGGCTGCTGGGCCGCAGATTCCGGCGACACCGGGGGCTCCGGGGGCGTTTGGGACTTCGCCTTCTACGGGGCCGGAGGTTTCGGTGGCGACGTTTGTGCAGGCGGAGAAGCTGGTGCAGGTGGAGATGTCGGGGAAGGATTTGGCGGAGGCTGCGGGGAATTGGCGGCAGAGTATGGCGGCAGTGTATGAGAGGCGAGTGGGACCGCGGAAGCTGGCGATTGGGTATGACGTGGCGCCGGCTACGGTTTGGAATCCGCTGATGCCGAAGGTGCAGGGGGTGGAGTGTAAGAGGAAGGCGCCCGAGGCCAGTGGTGGTTACTATGACGCCATTGGGATCGATTATGCCGCGTCCCTACCCGAAAAGCTGCCGCTGCCTGCGAAGGATGAAGATATTGCGTACGCGCCGGTGGCGCACTTGTCGTGGTGGATTATGAGCAAGCAGATTACTTCGGAGCGGTTGACGGGGATTTATCTGGATCGGCTGGAGCGGTTCAATCGTGAGTTGAATTGCGTGATTACGCTTACGCGGGAGCATGGGTTGGAGCAGGCTCGGGCGGCGGATAAGGAGATTGCTGCGGGGAAGTATCGGGGGCCGCTGCATGGGATTCCGTGGGGCGCGAAAGACCTTTTGGATACGGTGGGGATTCGGACGACTTGGGGGGCGGAGCCTTTTCGGGATCGGGTGCCCGTGGAGGATGCGACCGTCACGAAGCGGTTGAATGAAGCCGGGGCGGTGCTCGTGGCGAAGTTGAGCTTGGGAGCGTTGGCGTTGAATGACGTTTGGTTTGGGGGGCAGACGAAGAATCCCTGGAATCTGGATGAGGGGGCGTCGGGGTCGAGCGCGGGGCCGGGTGCTGCGGTGGCGGCGGGGCTGGTGGGGTTTGCGATTGGGTCGGAGACGCAGGGGTCGATTGTCAGCCCGAGTATGCGGGATGGGGTTGCGGGGTTGCGGCCTACGTTTGGGCGCGTGCCGCGAACGGGTGCGATGACGCTTAGTTGGACGTGCGATAAGTTGGGGGTGATGGCGCGTGGTGTCGAGGACACGATGTTTGTGTTGGAGGCGATCAAGGGGCCGGATGAGAAGGATGTGGCGTGTATTCCGGCGGTGCTGCAGTTCGATGCGGGGAGGAGCGTGCAGGGACTGAAGGTGGGGTATTTTCCGGAGTGGATGAAGGTGGCTCCTGCTACGGAGGTGGACAGGGCGGCGATGGACGTCGTGAAGAAGTTGGGGATGGAGTTGGTGGAGGTTAGTCTGCCGGATTGGCCTTATGACTCGCTGAACATTATTTTGTTTGCGGAGAGTGCGGCGGCGTTTGAGGAGATCACGCTGAATCATCAGCTCGATGAATTGAAGATGCAGGTGCCGGATGCCTGGCCGAATACGTTTCGGCAGTCGCGGTTTTTGAGTGCGGTGGATTTTGTGCAGGCGGATCGGCTGAGACGGATGGTCGCTGTCGAGATGGAGCGGGTGATGAAGAGCGTGGATCTGCTGCTGGTGCCTAGTCTGCGGGATGAGTTTTTGGTGATTACGAACTTTACCGGGCATCCTTCGTTGACGCTGCGGGCGGGGTTTGTGGAGGTAAGTGAGGCTCGTAGTGACTGGGCTCCGGATCCTAAGAATCCGGTGAAGAAGTTTGAGAAGCCGCGGCGGGTGCCGCATGGGGTGTCACTGGTGGGGCGGCTGTTTGAGGAGGGGAGGATTGTGGAGGTGGGGATGGCGATGGAGGGTGCGTTTGGTGTGGCTGGGGAGAGGCCTGCGGGGTTCTAAAGGTAGTGAGTAGTGAGTAGTGGATAGTTGTGGCGCGCAGGGAGGTGGGCGGAGCGGTCGCGCTGGCGCGCGATGCCCACATCTCAAAATCGAGAGAGGGGGCACCCAGGATTGTGCTAGGCCACTCGTGACGATGGGGCCGTCGTGCACGGGGCAGCCGGTACCTGCGGGGGCAGGGTTAGTAGGGTTTGCTGCCATTGGGGGTGAAGGTCAGGGTTAGGTCGACCTGGTGGGTTTCGGGATTGCCTGCGGCTTTGAAGCCGGCATTGTACTCGCGGAAGATGGGCTGGGCTACGTACTTGGCGAGGTAGTCGGCGACGGCAAGGTCGCTGTAGGGATCGCCGGGCTTCATGGGCCAGTTCGATAGGAGAAGGGTGCGCGCGCTGTCGGGGAGGCCGTTGACGGTTAGGGTGTGGAGGCTGTAGACGGCGCCTGGAACGGCAGTGAAGGTGTAGGCGACGGTGTGGGCGGTGGCGTCGGTTACAGGGTTGGGGAGGACGTAGACGTCGATGTAGCCCTGGCGGAGGTAGGCGCGGGAGATGGCGGCTTCGGTGTGGCGGAGGGCGTCGTCGCTGGCTGGGTCGCCGGGGTGGAGCTTGGTGTCGCGCGTGAAGTCGGCTGCAGAGTAGATAGGCGTAGGGTTCCAGGTGACGGTGGAGACTTTGTAGGCGTCGCCGGGAATGAGGGTGGCGGTGTAGGTGACGGCGATGCCGTTGGCGGTGGGCGCGAATGTTCGCTGGACGTCCTGGAGTTTTGCGTTGAGATAGCCGGCGGTGCGTGCGGGGATGAGGACGATATCTTCGACGGTGAAGCCGGTGAGGCCTTCGTTGTAGCGGGCGCCTTCGAGGCGGTGTAGGAATTTGAGTGTGTCGGGCTGGAGCGCTTCGGGAATGCCAGTGATGTCTGCTTTGGCGAGGACGATGCGGGGTGAGTCGACTTTGAAGTTGACGGTGAGCTGGGGGTGATTGGTGGTGGGCTCGACGATTTCGTGGGAGATGGTGGCGGTGATGCCTTTAGCGACGAGCATTTGCTGGAGGGCGGACTGAATGTCGTCGGGGAGAGTGCCGGCGTCGGAGGCTACGCCGCGGTAGAGCGGGACGTGGGCGTGGATGCCGGCGGCGAGTTCTTCGTGGGTGAACCAGACGAAGTTTTCGAAGCTCGCGGGGAGGAGCTTGTCGAGCGGGATGGGCTTGAGGTCGATGACGATGCCGCGACGCATGCCGGTACTGGTGTAGTCGATGGTGGCGTCGGAGAAGAGGCCGGTGTCGAGGAGATGCTGGGCGGCGTTGCCGAGTGAGTTTTGGGTGAGGAGCTGGCCGGCCTGGAGGCCGGAGACGGCGGCGAGTTCTTGGGTGGTGTAGGGGCCGGGATGTTTGTAGGTGACGCTGGCGATGGAGTACTGGGCGCGGGCAGCGAGGGGTGCGAGAAGGAGTAAGGCGGCGAGGACTCGGTGGAAGCGCATGGGAACTCCGGGGAGAGATGGGTTATTTGGCGTGTGCGGAAGCGGTTGTCTTGAGGACGAATTTGGCGGTGTGGGTTGCGGGGTCCGGATGGACGTTAAGGCCGACGGGGAAACCGAGGTTGAGGGACTGGAGGGCGTGCTGGATGGCGGTTGTGAGGTTGGCGTCGGCGACGGCGCCGGGAGGGACGGTAAAGGCGCGGGCGAAGGCGGCTTGCTGGTCGAGGGCAAGGGCAGAGGTGTCGATGGAGGCGAAGTGATAGACCTCGCCGGGAACAAAGTCGCAGGTGTATTCGATGGTGTGGGCCTTGTCATCCTGATGAGGGGTGATGAGAACCTTGGCGTCGAAGTAGCCCTGATTCGCGTAGGCGAGCTTCATCTCGCTAGTGGCGAGGCGCTGAGCGGCGGGTGAGGCGAGGTCGCCCGGCTTGATATTGGCGGCCTTGGCTAGGTCGGCTTCGGAGACGGGTGGCTGCGCCTTGAGGTGGAGGCCGCTGACATGGTAGATCTCCCCGGGGGTGATGGTGGAGGTGAGATCGACGGCGTAGGTTAGGAGGTCTTTGCGGGGTGCGGAGGTTGTGGGAGCGCTGGTATCGACTGCGAGGTAGCCGGCGTTTTGGTAGACGTCGTTGACGCTGTCTTGAACCGCCTTGGTGGTTTCGGCGATATCGAAGTCTTCGCCGTGGAGGCGGTGCTGGACGGCCTTGAGTTGAAGGAGGAGAGAGGGGAGGGCGTTCTGGAGCTGGAGGTCGCCGATGACGATGGACGGGCTCACGATGCTGAGAGTGACTGAGTCTGCGGCGAAGCCGTTTTGGTGTGCGTCCACAGTGGCGTCAACACCCTTGGCGTGAAGGAGGGAGACGAGCGCGGTTTTGACCTGATCGGTGAGCGTACCGGCGACGGGGAGTTGGCCGTGGTAGCCGGGGACGGCGGCTTCGAGGAGTGATTCGAGCTCGGCTGGCTGCCACCAGACGAAGTTGGAGAAATGGGCGGGCTGGAGTTGGCTGCTGGCTGAGGGAGTGAGCTTGATGACGAGGGCGGTTGCATTGACGGTGTAGCCGACGTCGCTGAAAAGGCCAGTGTCGGCGATGCGCTGGAGGGCGGCTTCGATTTGTTGCTTAGTGAGGGGGGAGTTGGCGGGGAGGGCGGCGATGCGGAGCGCTTCGGCGGTGTCGACGGTGGGGGGCGCGTCGATGCGGATCTGTTTGGGAGTATAGGTCTGCGCGAAGGCGGGGAGGGAGGCTAGGAGCAGAAGGGCGGACAGGGCTCGGCTGAGAGGGCGCATGGGGTTTCAGCAAGAGTATGGGGGAGCGGGGAGATGTGCAAGTCGCGGACGTTGCGTAGTTCCTGGGGGAAAATGGCAAGTGCAATAACGGGAGAAAGCGGGTTCGTTCGCTGCGCCCAGAATGACAATTTCTTTTGGAAATTGTCAAAGAACGGCAAGGGCAACAACAACAGAAGCAGATTCCCAAGGGGAATGACAGAAGCAAAGGCAAGGGCAGAACCAGATCCTCTTCCTTTGGCGAAGGATGACCAATGTGTGGGTGGGGCAAACGTGTGGATGGGCTAGTTGCGGGGTTTGCCGGGGTAGACGCGGTCGTGGATCAGGTCGAGGGTCAGGCTGTCGAGGGAGTTGATGAGATCGCGGCCGAGGGAGCCTTCGCACTCGTCGGAGAGGGTGTTCTGTGGGTTCTTGAAGACAGCGATGTGCTGGAGGTCAATGAGGCGGTTGGCTAACTCGAGGTCGACGCGGTCGAGGATGTAGACCTGGTCGGTGGAGGTGCCGCCGGCTCCGTAGCCGTTGCGCGTGCCTTGCGACTGGTGGAGTAGGTCGGCGGGGAACTCGCGGTAATAGGGGAGGAAAAAGGTGGTGGAGTCGGCGCCGGAGTCGAATAGGAAGACGCGGGAGAGATTGTGGGTGCGAGCGGAGAAGAGGACGTTTAGTTTCTCCATGTAGATGGGGGCGGAGTCTCCGGTTAGGGGAAGCGTGGGGCCGGCCTGGAAGTGGTGGTCGTGCGTGAAGCGGATGATGCCGAGGGCCTGGAAGACGGGGTAACCGAGGATGGCGGGGATGACATAGGATTTTCTGCCGCTGCCGATGGTGAGGTTGGCGTCGGGGAGGACGAGAAGCACCACGTTGTGGAGCGTGGCGCTGCCGATGGGGAGCGTATCGAGGATGGCAACGCGGAGGGGATTTTCTGCGCCGGTGGCTCCCTGGGTGTGAGCGACGCCGGTGCTGAGGGTGAGGCCTAGCTGGCGGGCGAAGGATTCGGTGACGACGGAGAAGTTGGCGCCGGTGTCGAGGATCCAGGGGGCGGTGATGTTGTGGACAGTGAGGTCGGCGGTGATGGACTTGAGGCGGTCGGAGTGGGTTGGAAGGTCGATGGGGGTGGCGATGTCGATGGTTTGGGGTGGGGCGTTGAGAAGGAGCTTGATGGTGTCAGCGTCGTCTTGGTCGTCTTTGAGGAGGGCGGGGGAGAGGCCAGAGGGGGCTTCTGTGAGCAGGCGGGTGTAGAGGGCGGAGGCCTGGGAGTAGCGGTAGAGTTTGAGGTTCGCGTCGGCTAGGGAGCCTAGGACCAGGGCGAGACGAGCGGGGGAGAGATCGGGGGCGGTGGAGAGCGGGGTGAGGAGGGTGATGGCCTCGTCGAGGTGGTTGGTGCGGTCGGCGAGGACGCCGGCGAAGAGATCGTGCTCGGGGCCGGGCGGGGTGGCGGCTAGGTCGAGGGCCAGGTCGTCGTACCGGAGTTGCGCGGCGTCGGCGTCCAGCTTGGTTTGGGTTTGGGCGGAGGCGGTGGTTAGCAGGCAGAGGAAGAGGGCGAGTGCACGGAGCATGTTGCGCTCAGTGTACTCGCCCTCTGAAGGTTGGAGTTGGAGCGTTAGACAGGAGTGACTTTGAGGGTCCAGGGGCTGGCGGCTTCGAGGGCTTTGTTGACGTTCTGGATGTTCTCTACGCCGGTGGTTTCGAGCCACTTACGGAAGGCGTCGGCGCCTTGTTTGGCGTAGATGGCGATGCCGTCTTTCCAGGTGGCGCGGCCGCAGAGAACGCCGTTGAAGGTAACTCCTGATTCGCCGGCCAGCTCGAGGGTTTCGATGAAGACGGGGTTGGAGACGCCGGCCGAAAGGTAGATGAAGGGCAGGGTGGTTTCGGCGGCGGCGGAGCGGAAGAGGTCGAGAGCTTCGGCGCGCGTGTAGGCGGAGGCTCCCTTGTTGGCCTTGGTGCCGGCGACGTATTCCATGTTGATGGGGACTTCTACTTTGAGGACGTCGACGCCGTAGCGGGGCTTGGAGAACTCTTTCATGGAGCCCGAGACGACGGTGGGTTTCTTGCGGGCGAATTCGATGGCCTTCTCGTCGCCGCCGTGCTCGTCGTAGCCGACACACTCGAGGAAGAAGGGGATGTCGTGGGCGCGGCATTCGTCGCCGATGCGTTCGACCCAGGCGTGCTTGATGTCGTTGATGCGGGGCTGGTCGAGGGGAGTGTAGTAGAGCAGGATTTTGATGCAGTCGGCGCCAGCTTCGGCGAGGCGGCGAACGCTCCAGAGATCGAGCAGGTCGGGAAGGCGGCCGGAAGTGGTGGCGTCGTAGCCGGTCTTCTCGTAGGCGAGGAGGAGGCCTTTGCCGTTGCGATGTTTGGCGGCGGGCAGACCGTACTCGGGATCGAGCAGGATGGCGGAGGCGTAGTGAGTGAGGACTTCGGTGACGAGGGTTTTGAAGACTTCGAGATCGCGGCCGTCGGCGGTGGCGCCGCGCTCCTTGGCGAGGGATTTCTGGAGAGATCCGCGCTGATCCATGGCGGCAGCGGCGATGACGTTGCGCTCGTTGGAGACGGATTTGAGGCCAGCAAGTTTTCCGGGCGTGATTTTCATGATTTTCCTCGAACTGTATAGCTATTGGATGCTCGACGATACCTTCGGGAATCGGGGTATAGTCTGCGCGACCAAATGAGATTGTACATAGCGGTCGGGAGGGATCGCACACGGCGTTCGTTGTTCGCGCGAGGAGGATCTCACCTATGAAGTGGTTCCACCCCACTCGCGACGATGAAGTCGTCGTGAATGGGGCACCGGAGCTAACGGGTGATCAGGCGCGGAGGCGGTCGCGCAGATCGCCGGCGAGATGAACCAGGTGGCGGAGGCGGGGAGCCTGCGCGGGGGAAGCGTCGCGGAGGGCGAGCTGAGATTCAAGCAGGACGCCAGCGAGGGTTGTGTTGAGTTCGTTCTGCAGAATTGCGGTTGCAGCGGAGCGAGCTGTCGCAAGATCCTGGGTGCGGCGGGCGAGAGCGCTGCGGGCCTGGCGGACGATGCGGGCAGCGCTCGAGAGTGCGAGGTTGAGCTCGAGGATGAGGGCGCTGCCAGCGTTCTGGTAGAGGAGGTCGGTGGTGGCGGAGTCGGCGGAAGCCAGACTCTCGTCGATGAGGATGAGGGCGAAGTCGTTGCGGCGGAGCAAGGCGAGGGCGGCTCGGCGGCTGGGGGTGGTGTCCACTTCTTCGCGGAGTTCCAGGCGGAGGGCTGCGGCGATGGGCTGGGCGGCGGATTCAGGGGCGATCAGGAGGAGGGCTGTGGGCATCAGGCAAGCTCCTCGCCGAAGCCGTACTCCTTCAGCTTGCGGTAGAGGGTGGTCTTTCCGATGCCAAGCAGGCGCGCGGCGAGTAGCTTGTCGCCGTGGAGCTGGGTAATGGTGGTAAGGATGGCCTTCTTTTCGAGCTCGGCGATGGACTGCACGGGGTGGGCGTCGGATGAGCCGGAGAGGTTGGTGGCATCGGCGGCTGCTGCGGCTTGATTGAATTCCTGAAGGGATTGCTGAGCGTGGAACTGGTAATCCTGCATCTGGGTGGGGAAGTCGCCGAGATGGAGGATGGGGCCGCTGGAGAGAGAGCAGGCGCGCTCGATGGCGCGCTCGAGTTCGCGGACGTTGCCGGGCCAGTCGTAGTCCATGAGCAGGTGCAGGGCTTCGTCGGCGAAGGTGTATGCGACGCCCTGTTCGGCCTTCATGCGTTCGAGGATGTGCGCGGCGAGCAGAGGGATATCGCCGCGCCGTTCGCGCAGGGCGGGGATGCGCAGCGTGACGATGTTGAGGCGGAAGTAAAGGTCCTTGCGGAAGCGGCCGGTTTCGACGAGCTGGGTAAGATCACGGGTGGTGCAGGCGAGGACGCGGGCAGTCAAGGGGGTACCCTGATCGGAGCCAACGGGGAGAACGACTCTGTCCTGGAGGGCGTGCAGCAGGCGGCCCTGGAGGTCGAGGGGGAGCTCGCCGATTTCGTCGAGGAAGATGGTGCCACCGTCTCCGCTGGCAAGCAGGCCGACCTTGGAACGAGTGGTTCCGGGGATTGCACCCTTGGCGTAGCCGAAGAGTTCTCCTTCGATCATGGCGGGTGCGAGGGATCCGCAATCAACGGGAAGGAAGGGCTTGTTGGCGTTGGGCCCGTTGGTGTGAATCGAGCGCGCAACGAGCTCCTTGCCGGTGCCGGACTCGCCGACGATGAGAACGGGATGGGGGGTTGCGGCGACCTTGGAGAGGATGCGATAGAGCTTTTCCATGGCGGGCGAGTTGCCGACCAGGTTGCCCATGGATGCGCCGGTGCGGAGGCGGTCGCGGAGCAGGCGGGATTCGACGTCGAAGGAGCGACGGGTGGCGGCGCGATCGAGGGTCGTGGAGAGCTCTTCGAGGGTAAAGGGCTTGGTGAGATAGTCGCCCGCGCCGGTGCGCATGGATTCAACCGCAGAGTTGACGGTGGCGAAGGCTGTCATGACGATAACGATGGTTTGAGGATGGTGGGCGTGGATGTCTTCTAATAGCGAAAGGCCACCCCCGCCGGGAAGTTTGAGATCGAGCAGAAGGATATCGATGGAACTGTTGGCGAGAGCGAGGCGCGCGGTGGAGACGGAGTCCGCGGACTGGGCGGCGAAGCCGAGACTGGTGGCGATTTCGGAGCAGGCGTTGCGAATGGGGGCGTCGTCATCGACGACCAGCACGCGCAGCGCAGGGAGGCGTTCGGTGTCGGTGCTGCGAGCTACGGAGAAGGTCGAGTTGTATTGGGGCCAGGAGACATTGGAGGGTGCGGGGGATGGAGCCTGGGGGCGGGCCGGTGGCAGGGGAAGGATGGTATCGGGTGAGTACAGCTTGGGGGTTAGCACGTGTGATCCTCGGAGGTGCTTGGGCGGTATGGGGTTTAGGGGACGTTCGACGAGCAGGGCTCGGCGAGTAGGGAAGCGTGAATGGGCCACTTAAGACAGAAGGTTGTGCCCTGGCCGGGGCGGACGCTGATCGTGAGCTGACCGTTGCTGCTGGTGACCAGCTCATGGACGATGAGGTGACCGAGGCCGCGGGTGGCGCCGACGGGAAGCGGCTCTGGATGAATATAGGACTCCACGTGGGTGGGCGACATGCCGGGGCCATTGTCCGCGACGGTTAGTTGGAGAAGGCCGGCGATGACGGCGAGGGTGACGCGGATTTCGCCGGCTGGGGCAAGAAGAAGGGGTGCGGCGTTTGCTTGTTGGAGCCGGATGGCTTCGGCCGCGTTGCGAACCAGATTGACGCTGATGCGCTCGATGATTTCGGAGGAGAAGTTCAGGGGAGGAAGCGAGGTCGGGCAGGTGACGATCACGGTGGCGGCGCCGGCAGCGATGCGCCCGAGAACAGGCGCAAGGCTGAGCAGCGTGACGGCGGGGTTGGATGTGGTTGCGAGGAGGTCGGATCTTCGCTCGTTACGGCGGCGGAACAGCTTGGGGGGCAGAAGGGTCGGGGTGTCGCCGAGCGGGGTGGGGTACGGGATCGTGGCGATGGGCGTTCCCAGTAAGCGACGGATGAGTTCGGCGCTGCGATTGGAGATGAGGCACAATTCGGTGGCGTAGTGCTGGTGTTCCGGGCGTAGAACCCCAGGGACTTTGAGGAGATCGCAGTAGAGACCGAGGGCAGCGAGGAGGTTTCCGGCATCGTGGGCGAGGCCGCTGGTTTCGGCGAGGGAGGGGGTGGGACGTAGCGCTGACGAGGTCTTGAGGGGCGGCGTGGCTGGGGACGGCAGCAAGGATGGCGGTGAGGGAATCCGTGCGGCCGGAATGGTCTGCGGTTGAGCGTGCATGGCGATCTCCGGGTGACGAGGAGCAGTTTGGTTTGAGGGGGCTATCGCGTCCCCGGGTGTCCCAGAGTGGGACGATTGGATCGCGATGGTGGGAATTCCTCAACCCCTTATCGACAGATTTGGCCAGAAGATCAGGAATTCCCAAAAAAATTCCCGAGATGGAACGGGGCCTATGGGATGCACAGTAGCACAGGCGGACAGGAATAGCTGTGACGGCGGTACGGCTGGCATTTGCGATGGGGATGAGCGGAGGAGGGGGAGGGTTCCTATAATGAGGGATATGACAAAGGTTGAGGGTTTGGAGCTGTATCGGAGTGGTGGACGAGGGGCGCATGAGGCGCGGGAGCTGAAGTTGACGCCGGGGTTTGTGGCGACGGCGGAGGGGTCGGTGCTGATTGAAGTGGGGCATACAAGGGTTTTGTGTAATGCGACGGTGGAGAATGGGGTGCCGGGATGGATGCGCAACTCGGGGCGCGGATGGGTGACGGCGGAGTATGGGATGCTGCCGCGGGCTACGCTGACGCGCTCACCGCGGGAGGCTGAAAAGGGCAAGATTGGCGGGAGAACGCACGAAATTCAGCGGCTGATTGGGCGGAGTCTGCGCAGCGTGGTGGACATGAAGTTGCTGGGGGAGCGGACCGTGATTCTCGATTGCGATGTGCTGCAGGCCGATGGGGGGACGCGGACGGCGGCGATTACCGGGGCGTGCACGGCGCTGGCGCTGGCGCTGGGTAAGTTGCTGCAGGCAGGGAGTTTGAAGGAGAATCCGATGCGGGAGATGGTGGCGGCTACGAGTGTGGGCGTGGTGGATGGGCGGGTGCTGCTGGACCTGGCGTACGAGGAGGATTCCAGAGCAGAGGTAGATATGAACGTGGTGATGACCTCGGGTGGGGGTCTGGTGGAGACCCAAGCTACGGCAGAGAAAGGGACTTACACGCGGAAGCAGCTGGACGAGATGCTGGATGTGGCCGAAGTGGGGATACGCGAGTTGCTGGCGGCGCAGAAGGCTTGTCTGGGTGGGCAGGCGTGATTTTGTGTCGGTTTAGGTGGGTTTCGGGTAACGCGGCTGCAGCTTAGCTCGGTTTCGGGACGCACGAATGTTGGCGTGGTGCTACTTTGGACGTCTGAGATTTGTGCGACCGGAAGCGGGTCGAGGAGGGTTCGATGGCGTGTCATCATTTTGAGCATTTGAAGCCGGTGCCGAGTGCGAAGGCGAGCTACGCGAAGGGGTGTCCAGAGTGCCTTGCGATGGGCGATACGTGGGTCCATCTGCGGGAGTGTTTGGTGTGCGGGAATGTGGGGTGCTGCGACTCTTCGAAGAACAGGCATGCGACGCAACATTTCCACGCGACCAAGCATCCGGTGATGCGGTCGGTGGAGCCGGGCGAGGCCTGGGGATGGTGCTATGTGGATGAGGTGATGGTGGAGTTTTAAGGGCGGTTGTCTGTTCTCAGTTCTCAGTTGTCAGTTGTTCTTGGTGTGGAGGCTGGATGAACGTTCGGCGGCTGGCGGTGGGGATGGTTTGTCTGTTGCTGGTCGTGATTGGAGCGGGGTTGTTGGGTTGCTCCTTATGCTTATATGGAGATGCTGCCGCACAGTGGCACGCGAGGCTGACAGGATGAAGATCATTTCGTTACGCGCGACCTTGCCGGTGGTCGCACTGGTTGCCTCCGCGCTGTTGGTTTCTGCGGCTGCTCGAGCCGTCGGCCTCGATGATTCTGCGGGACGATTGAAGATTTATTTCGTCGATGTTGAGGGCGGCCAGTCGACACTGTTCGTGACGCCTGCTGGGCAATCGCTGCTGGTCGATACAGGTTGGCAGGGCAACGAGGGACGCGATGCCGACCGCATTGTCGCGGCGGCGCGGCAGGCAGGACTTTCGAAGATCGACTATGTGCTGCTCACGCATTACCACGAGGATCATGTCGGCGGAGTTCCGCAACTGGTCTCTCGAATTCCGGTGGGGACCTTCATCGATCACGGCCCAAATCGCGAGGTTGATCACGGGATCACCGAGCAGGGGTATGCGGAGTATCAGAAGGTACTCACGAGCGGGAAATCGAAGCGCATTGTTGCGCGTCCGGGCGATGTTCTTCCGATCGAGGGGATGAATGTTCGGGTGATCAGCGCTGACGGTTCGTTGATTGCGGACCCACTGCCGGGCGCCGGTGGTCCAAATCCATTTTGTAAGACGTCTGAGGTGCGTACGGCGGATCAGACAGAGAACGCGCGTTCGCTCGGCGTCGAGATCAGCTTTGGCAAGCTGAAGATTTTGGATCTCGGCGATCTGACCTGGGATAAGGAGATGCAGCTGATGTGCCCGAACAATAAACTTGGGAGGGTGGACATCTATATCGTCTCGCATCATGGGTGGTATCAGAGTTCGAGTCCGGCGTTAGTGGATGCGATCCACGCGCGCGTAGCCATTATGGACAATGGCGCAAGGAAGGGCGGCTCGATTCCGACGCTGGAGACGCTGTCGAACGCTCCGGGTCTGGAGACGTTGTGGCAGCTTCACTATTCCGAGGAGGGTGGGTCGGCGCACAATACGAGCGAGCGATATATTGCCAACGTTCAGGGCGCGGACGGAGGGTATTTCCTCAAGTTAACGGCGGCCGCGGATGGCAGCTTTGAGGTAATGAATTCGCGAACCCACTTCGTGCAGAAGTATCCAGGCGTCCAGTGACGTGTATGGATGTCGCGCTGATTGTCATGAGTGAGAGATAACCCAACGTTGCCGAGATGTGCGGCGGTGGGAACCGGTTTCTCGGAGAGGTCGGGGGCACTGCTATGCTGGAGGTTCGTATGGAGGAGTTGGTTATGGCAGATGAGACGGTACATATTACGGTGCGGCCGAATGGGCCACTGCGGGTTGAGGGGCATATTGTGCTGAAGGATGCCGACGGGCGGGAGTGGGATTTGACGGGCAAGCCGGCGATCAGTCTGTGTCGTTGCGGGTTGAGCGAGAAGCGGCCGTTTTGCGACGGAGCGCATGCTCGGAATAACTGGCTTTGTGAGACGGCGCCTCCGGGGAATCTTTCGTAGGGGCAGTTCTCAGTTCTCAGTTGTTAGTTCTCAGTTGTGATGCTGTGAGGAGAGTG
>Ga0302314_10013256_pt1 | contig 14184 bp, 9 predicted proteins | sample III_Palsa_N2_3_FD_200533 | JGI IMG/M metagenome (GOLD analysis project Ga0302314, IMG submission 200533) | Peat permafrost microbial communities from Stordalen Mire near Abisko, Sweden - III_Palsa_N2_3 | ecosystem: Environmental > Terrestrial > Soil > Palsa > Peat permafrost | place: Sweden... | reverse complement strand
TTGATGCCGGCGCCGACGGTGAATTTGTCGAACTTGCGCCGAACCGAGATGCTGCTGTTTGTGTAGAACGGCACCGTATAGTCCGCGATGACCGTTTGGCCCGTGCCGCGGAAGTTCGGGAGGGTCGCCGACACGAACGAGTTGTCCGACGTGTGCCCAACCATGAAGAGGAGGTAGTTGAACGTCCAGGGGCCATGGTCGAAGCGGAGGTCGGCGTTACCGTCGAACTTCGGCGCGCCGATGCTGCCCAGGAAGTTGTTCACCACGCCGCCGAGCAGGACGGTGTTGGTGTAGAACGTCCAGGTCAGGTTGGTCTCAACCGTCATCTTCCAGGCGTCATTGATGTGGGTCGTCGCCTGCATGTCGACGTCGAGGCCCTGATCGATCTCCTTGGCGATGTTGACGAAGTCGTTGTTGACCAGGGTGATTTCGTCAAAACCTTCCGATCCGGGGGTCGTGTTCCGCTTGAACAGACTGCAGAAGGCATTGCTCGGGAAGTCTTTCGACTCGTAGCATTCGTCAAGAATGTTGGACGCACCGAACTGAGCGATCTGGTTGTCGATGTCGTAGTCGTAGTAATCGACCGCGAGGTTGAAGTCCGTGTTGAACATATGCGGTGTTAGCACGATCCCGATCGTTTCCGAGTCGGACGTCTCCGCGGTCAAGTGGCCCGCGCCGCCGCCGATCTCCTCGGTCGCGCTCTCCGATCCGGGATTGTTGCCGTTGTAATTGCCTGGGATTCCCTGAGATGCGCAGTTCTTCTGCACCGTGGCGTTGACGCCGCTGGTGGCCCAGTTGATGCACGGGTCCAGACCCATCTGATCGACGAAGCCGGTTGTGTCCGCAAGGAACAGCTCGAACAGCGCCGGCGCGCGGAAGGCGGTGCCATACGTGCCGCGCACGGCCAGCCAGTCGTTCATCTTCCAGTCGGCCGTGGTCTTGTAGGTGAAATCGCTGCCGTAGCTGGAATAGTTCGAGTAGCGACCGGAAATATCGATGTTGAGGCTCTTGACGAATGGTAGATCGCGAAGCACCGGAATCTGCAGTTCGCCGAACGCCTCTTCGACGTCTTCCGAACCCTTGGTGATACCGGCAGTGGTTTCGTTGTAGACGTTCTGGTCGACGAAATCCTTCCCGGGGTTGTCGTCGATCGCTTCGCGCCGCACCTGGAAGCCCAGAGCGCCGCCGAGTTCGCCGGCCGGCAACTCGAGCAGATTGCCGGTGATGGAGCCGTTCAAATACTCCTGCAGATACGTCGTATGACCGGTCTCGGTCTTGTAGAGGAACGCAGCTTCCGCCGGCGTGAAGCCGCCGTTGGCCACCGCGGCGAAGAAATTCACCGGCACGCAGGCCACGCCAGGCTCCGCCTGCGCCATCGTCTGGCCCGTCCCGATGAACGGTATCAGCGCGTTGACATCGCAGCCGCCGCTGCCGGGCCCTGCACCCGCGGTGGCGTTGACCCGGTCGTTCGGATTGAAGGTCTGCTGATAGTCGGCGTCCGAATATGAGACCTGGCCGTAGAGGTCGTAGGTCCAGTTGGTGAGCGTGGCGAAGTTGGGCAGATCGCCCTTCACGCCCGCTACGCCGCGGTAGTAGTCCACGGTCTGGCTGCTGGGTTCGATCTGGGTGATGATCGGTTCGGGGATGCCGAAGCCGGGATTGAACGGGTTGCCCGGATTAACGATCGTGAAGAATTGCGAGTCCGCGATCTGCACGGAGTCTCGCTGGTTGATCAGCAAGCTGCCGTAGAGCTGGGCGTGCGGCGTCAGATCATATCCGCCGAACAGGGTGAACGTGTAGCGGGTGTCGGGCGAGATCGCCGTCTGTCCGTCCCAGACGTGCGAATTGAAAGGGACCAGGGCCATCGAGGCGCGCGTCGCGGCTGTGTCGATGCTTCCGATCGGAGCGCCGGGCGGGCAAAGAACGCCGCCCTGACAGATCTGCAGACCGGCGGCTTGGAAACCAGCTACATCCAGGCCGTACGGTCCGCCCCCCAGCACCGACGATTTGTTGGCGACGTAAGCATTGCCGATCGGCAGAGCCAGGTCTTCCACGCTGTTGGTTATGTTGTCGCCCTGGTAGAACTGGCCAAAGCACTTGTCCTGCCCGGTCGCCGGATCGGTGATGTCCGCCGACTGGCCGGTGGTCGCGTTTCTGACCAGATCGTGCGAACAGTCGAGATAGTCTCTGTTGCCGGAATAGAGGGCGTTCTGGCGGTAGTAGTCGACGCCGGCGTTGATGTAGCCCTTGTCGAAGGTCTTGCCCCAGCTGCCGTTCAATTCGTAGGTATTGCCGCCCGCGCTCGCCGAGCCGTCGCCGTAGGCATGCAGATCGAACCCGTCCTGGTTCGTCTTGGTGATGATGTTGACCACGCCCGCGACCGCGTCCGAACCGTAGATCGACGAAGCGCCGTCTTTCAGGATTTCGACGTGGTCGATGATCGACGCCGGGATCGTGTTCAGGTCGATCGGCCCGACTTCGCCGCCGACGCCGGCGGGACCCATGCGTTCTCCGTTCAGCAGGATCAGCGTCCGATCCGAGCCGAGACCACGCAGCGAGAGCGTGTTGGCGCCGGCGCCGCCCGCGAACCCGACCAGGCCGCTGAAGAAGTTGTTGATCTGTTCGGAGTTCGCCGCGACGGGCGCAAGTTGCAGAATCTGCGAGGTGTCGACGTTGCCTTCCAACTGGGACTGATCCGCGGAGATCACATCCAGCGGCGCCGCACTATTGAAGTTGCTTCTCTTGATCAACGAGCCGGTCACCACCAGTTCGCCGACTTCCGTGCCGTTTGGGGTGTTCGAGGTAGCCGACGCGGGCGCGGCGCCGGGACCGGGTTGAGTTGTCGCCGGTTGCGGCGCCGGCGGCGGCGGCGTCCCCTGATCGGCGGCCCAGGCGGGCGAAGCCAACGCCGCGAGCAGAAGGCCCGAGCACAGCGACGACGTGGCGAAAAACGCCCTGTAAGCTTTCATGAAGTCCCCCAGACAAGAACAGTCGCGATCGGCAATGCCGACCTGACACGGGGACCTTATCCGCAATTAGAAATCTGTCACGTTGGCGACACGGGCTGGGGTCGAATTTCACCCGTTGTGGTTCGATTGCGCAACAGTCACACCGCCGCCGCATATGGGGCGGCAGAAACGACTCAGCTTTGATCAGCGGCCAACAAGGGGCAGTGTGGGCGCCAGAACCGTCGCGCCTTGCTGGCGAAGTTGGGCGTCATGCAGGTTCTCGATCACAGCCCGCGCCTCGGGGTCGCGCGCCAGCTCGCTCACTGTCGCCATCAGCCGGGCGCTGTCGGCGCTGGCGCCGAACAGGCGAGCGAAGGCGGCGAAGGGATTGGTCGTCCCGCTGAAGGGTTTCAGCCGCGCCTCGCCGTTGATCCCAGCCAGCGCCTTGGCCCGCTCGACCGCTTGCGGGAAGCCGCCCAGCGAGTCGACCAGGCCCAGCCCCTTGGCCTGGGCGCCCGTCCAGACGTGGCCCTTGGCGATCGCGTCGACCTGTTGCGGGGTCATCCGCCGGCCCTCGGCCACGCGCGCGACGAAGCCGTTGTAGATCCGGTCCATCCAGGCCCCGAACGCTGCGCGCTGGGTCGGGGTCATCGGCGCGCCGGCCCCGAACGCGCCGGCGTAGTCGCCGCCCACCTTCAGGCCGCGCACATCGACGCCGAACTTGGCCAGCGCCGGCCCGATCGCGAACTTGCCGCCGAACACCCCAATCGAGCCGGTCAGGGTCGACGGCTCGGCGACGATTTCCGTAGCCTGCGACGAGATCCAGTAGCCGCCGGAGGCGCCATAGTCGCCCATGCTGACCACCACCGGCTTGCCCGCCGCCTTGGCGGCGCGGACGGCCGCGAGGATCTCCTCCGACGCCGTATCGGACCCGCCGGGCGACGAGACGCGGAAGACGATGGCTTTGACGTCCTTGTCCTCGATGGCGTTGTAGAAGGCTTGCGACAGGTCGTCAGCGTAGATGTTCTGGCTGGCGCTGAACGGACTGGTGCGCCCGCCCGTGCCGGTGACGATGTCACCTTCGGCCTGGATCAGCGCGATCGTCGGCGCGGCGCCGAGACCGACGTCCTTTTTGGATCGCGCGGCGTATTCGGCATAGTCGACCAGCTTGGCCCCGCCGCCGGCGCTCTTGAGGATGGCGTCCTCGGCTTCCTTCAGCTCACCGATATTGTCCACCAGGCCCTTGGCCTTGGCGTCCTCGGCCGAATATGGGCCGGCCTCGAGCGTGGCCTTGAGCGCGTCCGGCGCGATCTTCCGATCGGTGGCCGCCGCCGCCAGGCTGGTGGCGTAGACCGAGCCCATCCAGGAAAGCTCGGCCTCGCGGTGGGCCGGGGTGTAGTCGTTATAGAGGTAGCCATTGATGGCGTTCTTGTACTGGTAGCGCTGCTGGTAGTCGGGGACGACGCCATATTTGTCGAAGAAGTCCTTGAAGAACATGTCTTCCTGGGCGAGCCCGACCACCTGGAACGAGGCCGAGGGCTGCATCCACAGATCGCCGCTGGCCGCGCCCAGCTCGTAGGTCGAGGTGATCACACCCTGCTGATAGAGCCCCTGGCTGTAGGCCAGGATCGGCTTGCCGCTGGCTCGGAAGCGCTGGAACGCGAGGCGCAACTCGTCCGCGGCCGCCGGCGTCATGCCACTTTCCGGCAGGCGAACGAACAGGCCGCCGACGCTGGCGTCGGCCGCGGCCCGGCGCAGGGTGTCTTCGATCCCCATCACCGATAGTCCGCGCCCGCCAAAGAGGGCGAGACCGCCTTGCGGCTCCTGGTCGGTCAGGCCGCTGCGCAGATCCAGGTTCAGCACCGAATGCGCCGGCAGCGGCGCCGGGCGCGCGCTGCTCACCGCCACTGCGATCAGCAGCGCCGGGACGACGATCACGAACAGCAGCAGGCCGCAGAACACGCCGGCGATGGTGAGCAGGAACTGTTTCATCGACTCGACCTTACGCAGACCACCGCGTCACGCGCCATAGACCGCCCGCTCGAAGGCGGCGAAAGCGGCGAGAGCGGCCGGATCGCCGAACGGAAACTGCTGCGCCAGGAACACGCCGGCGACCCCGCCGGCCGGATCGGCCCAATAGTAACAGTTGCCGAGCCCCGCCCATGCCAGCGAGCCGGCGGCGCGGCCGTCCGGTCCCGGCTCGGGGTTGATCAGGAAGCCCAGGCCCCACCGCTTGCGCATGCCAGGGAACCGTAACCGGCGCAGAGTATCGGGTTCGCCGACGGCAGCACGCCGACCTCCTCGCCCTCCCACTGCGTCTCGGCCATCGCCGCGACGCTGGCGGCCGACAGGATCGGACCACCGCCGGCCAGGATCGCGTCCAGGAACTTCAGATAGTCGCCGGCGGTCGAATAGAGCCCGCCGCCGCCCATGCCGAAATGCGGCGCCGGCGGCATCTCGAACGGCATCGGCGCCAGCGCCCCGTCAGGGGTCCTGGCGTGCATCGAGGCGCGGCGCGCGCGCTGGTCCGCCGTGGGGCTGAAGGTGGTCTCGGTCATGCCGAGGGGCCCCAGGATGTGACGCTCGAAATAGGTGTCCAGCGCCTCCCCCGACGCCGCCTCGATCAGCTTGCCGGTCCAGTCGGTGCTGATGCCATAAGTCCATCCAGATCCCGGCTCGAACAGCAGTGGTGTGTCCGGCCCCAGGCCGCGCGGATAAGGCCCGGCCGCCGCGACATAGCGCGTCAGGTCCTCGCTGCAGAACTCATAGCCAAGGCCGGCCGTGTGGCTCAGCAGCCGGCGCAGGGTGACCGCCTCGCGCGCCGGCTCAAGCCGTGGTTTTCCGGCGGCGTCGAAGCCCTTGAGCACGTTCGGCGACGCCAGGGCCGGCAGCAGGTCGCCGACCGGCGCATCGAGGGTCAGGCGCCCCTGCTCGACCAGCTGCAGCGCCGCGGCGCTGGTGATCGCCTTGGTGCAGGACGCAACCCAGAAATGGGTGTCGGGCGCCATCGCCGCGGGATTGTCGAGACCGCGTACACCGGCGACTGCATCGACGCGTTCGCCGTCCGGCAAACGGGCCGCGAGCACCACGCCCGGCAACCCCCCGGCGACAGCCCCGGCCGCCGCAGCCTCGATCCGCGCTCTGGCGCTCATGTGCCGTTCCCCAATTGGTCGGAGTGGCAGGATTCGAACCTGCGACCCCCGCGTCCCGAACGCGGTGCTCTACCAGACTGAGCCACACTCCGAAATTGGGAGGGCGCCTTATAGAGGACGAGGTCTGGCCAAACAAGGCGCCCATCGCACGCCGTTGCGCCGGCGCGGCTCCTGAGCTATCTCCGCCCCCCTGCCCGGCCATATCCGATCGGAGCCACGCTAGGCGGACCCCCTGCTGGGGAATGGTGTAATGGTAACACAGCGGTTTTTGGTACCGTCGTTCTAGGTTCGAGTCCTAGTTCCCCAGCCACACAGTCATCGAAAACCAGCTCGCCCGCGCACGGTGGCGACCACCGCCGGAATTGTAGGCGCGGCAGTATCAGGTACTTATTGTTAAACTCCGCGAGCTCGGAAATTGGGCGACCGCCGTCCCCTAAGTGCTTGCAGCGCCTTGCGCGCCCATCTGCCGTGCCCGGAAGTGACATCCGGGAGTGCGAAGCCAGCTCGTTTTCAGGTTATCTGACAGTACCTCAGCGAGGTGATATTGGCGTCCGCGCCAATCTCTTTTTGGCGACGGCCAACGCCGTCACCGGCCAGTGGTCCTACGCCATCGGCGCGCTGCAGAGCGGAAGCAGCCACAGCTTCACCGTCACCGCCATCGACGCCGCGGGCAACGTCAGTGCGCTCAGCGCAGCGCTCAACTTCCCCGTCGATCCTGCCATGCACACGGTGACCAGCGACGCCGACAGCGGCGCGGGATCCCTGCGAGAGGCGCTGGCGGAAGCCAATCCGGGCGACATTATCAACTTTGCTCGCGGCCTTGGCGAGATCGACCTCCAGTCGGGCCTAACCATTTCCAAGAACGTCATCATCTACGGGTCGCCCAGCTTGACCTCGCCCGGCGTGACGATATCGGGCGGCGGCCCCTCGAGCAGTTTCGCGGACTTCACCGTCAGGGCCGGCGTGACCGCCAGCATCGAGGGCCTGACGATCGAGAACGGCCACGGCGTCGGCGGCGGCGGCGCACCGGCGGCCGGCGGGATCCTCAATTACGGCGCGCTCTCGCTCACCAATATCGTCTTCGAGCACAACTCAGCTGTCGGCGGATCGGGATCGTAGGGCGCCGGTTCGTCTGGAGGCGGCGTTGGCGGCGGCGCCGGGGGGACGGCGGCCGGCGCCGTCTATGTCGCGTCGGGCGCGACCCTGCAGCTCGGGGCCGGCGTGGATGCGTTTGGCGACTCGGCGACCGGCGGAACGGGCGGCCACGGCGGGTCAGGCAATGAAGAGGACCCCGGCGCAGCCGGCGGCGCGGGGGCTGTCGCGACCGATGTGAGCGCAACCCCCGGCACGAAGGGTTACAACGCCGCTGCCGGCGACGGCGAGGTTGTGCTTGGCGGCGCACCGGGGCAAAGCGGATCGAACGGTTACGGCGTCGACGGCGGGATAGGCGGCGGCGGCGGCGGTCTGGCCATCGCCGAGATCGGCGGCGCGGGCGTCGTGACGGGCGCCGTGGTCCCGATCTTCTCCGTTACTGGCGCGACCGCGCCGGCGATTCAGGGCGGCTCGGCGGTCGCGGTGCCGGGCGCGGCGCCGACCACGGTCATCACCGGCGACCTCACCGGCGCGACCGTGCGCATCGCCAACTTCCAGCAGGGCGACGTGCTGAGTTTCACCGGCACGGCCGCGATCACCGGAAGCTACAACGCCGGTACGGGCGTACTGACGCTGTCGGGCGCCGACACCGCAGCCCACTACGCCGAGCGCCAAGAGACCGGCCGGCGGCGAAGTAATTCGTGGGCCCGCCTGTCCGCCAATCGCGCGACCGCTTTTGGCCGGTTCGCTGCACGCTCTAAGTCCGGGACCACCAGCCTCGACCTCCGTGACATCAAGTTCGTGTCTGGCGCCGAGGCCACCTTCGCCGGCGCCAGTTCGGGCGGGACCCTCACCGTCACCGACGGCGTCCACACGGCGAAAATCAAACTGATCGGGAACTACGTCGGCACGACCTTCACCGCCTCGGCCGACGGCAGTGGCGGGACAACCATAACCGACTACACTCCGGCTGCGGTGCACGCCTTTGTCGCCGCCATGGCCGCCACGGGTGGTCCTGCCGGGTCTTCCTTGACGTCCGGCCACTCGGCGCCGCAGCCGCAGACCGTGCTCGTCCAACCTCGCCCCTAGCTGGCGGCGCGGGGGGCTTTGTCCGACCAAGATTGGCCGTCGGCTAACGGGCGCCCCTAGCCCGCCGCGATGACCAAGCCGGCCAACCCGTTCCGCTACTTTGGCCGACACGCCAACAACCGGGTGGAAAACAGTCACCTGCCCTTCCCGTTGACCGGGCTGGAATTGGCTCGCGCCACCGCGAACGGCTGGAGTTGGGAGTTGTAGATCCTGGCCTTATATGCCGGCTGCACCTGAAAGACCCTCAGTCCGCATGTCCCGCATTCTCACGATCGAGGACGATGAAACGACGGCGCGGGAGATCGTTTCCGAGCTGCACCGCCATGGCTTCCAGCCTGAATGGGCCGCGGACGGGCGGGCCGGGCTCATTCGCGCGGTGAGCGGCGAGTTCGACGCCGTCACCCTCGACCGCATGCTGCCGGGCGTGGATGGCCTGACCATCGTCAGCGTGATGCGCAGCACCGGCATCGACATCCCGGTGCTGATGATCAGCGCCCTGACCGAAGTAGACGAGCGCGTCCGCGGCCTACGGGCCGGCGGCGACGACTATATGACCAAGCCGTTCGCGTCCGAAGAAATGCGGGCGCGGCTGGAGGTGCTGTTGCGCCGCGCCCGCGCGCAGCCGCGGCAGACCAGCTTGCGCGTCCAGGATCTGGAGCTCGACCTGATCTCCCGCGAAGTCCGGCGCGGGGGCCGCGAGATCGCCTTGCTGCCGACCGAGTTCAAGCTACTGGAATTCCTGATGCGCAATCACGGTCAGGTCCTGACCCGGACCATGATCTTCGAGGCGATCTGGGGCTACCACTTCGACCCTGGCACCAACCTGATCGACGTGCACCTGGGCAGGCTGCGGCGAAAGGTGGATGCGCCGGGGCTGGAGCCTCTGATCAGGACCATCCGCGGATCGGGCTATGCGCTCAATGCGTCGGCCTGAACTCTGGCGCACCACCACCTTCCGGCTGGCCCTGGTCTATGGCGCGGTATTCGCCGCGGGCATCGTCGCCCTGCTGGGCCTCGTCTATACCAGCGCGGCCGTCTACCTGACCCAGCAGATGGACGAGATCGTCGTCGGCCAGGCCCACGCCCTGCGGATCGTGCCGCCCGCCGCCCTGCCCGACAAATTCCGCGAGATCGTGCGTGAGGACGTGCGCAACGTGAACTTCTGCGGCCTGTTCGCGCCGGACGGCGCCTGGATCGCGGGGAACGTAAAGCAACTGCCCGCCGGAACGCCGGTGGACGGTCGATCGCGCGAACTGAAGGCGCCCGGTTTCCAGCCGGGCGCCCGCGCTCTGGCCGAACGGCTGCCATCGGGCCAGATCCTGTTCGTCGGCTTCGACGCCAAGGTGCTGTCGGGGCTGCGCTCGATCGTGCTGCGATCACTGATCTGGAGCGGCGGCCTGATCTTCGTGCTGGGCCTTAGCCTCGGCGCGGCCCTGAGCCTTGGCCCTTTGCGACGCGTCCAGGCGGTGCAGCTGGCGAGCCTGCCGATCCTTGAGGGCGATGTCGGCGCCCGCTTGCCGACCTCCGCCCGTGGCGACGAGATCGACATGCTGGCGACCATCACCAACGGCATGATGGACGAAGTCGAGCGGCTGCTCTGGGCGGTCAAGAGTGTCGGCGACAACGTCGCCCACGACCTGCGCACGCCGCTGACGCGGCTGCGCGCCCTGCTCTACCGCGTCCGCGAACAGATCGGCCCCTCTGGCGCGCACGCCGACATGCTCGATCAGGCGCTTGGCGAGACAGACACGTTGTTGGGACGGTTCAAGGCGATCCAGCGGGTCTCGGAGATCGACCGCCGCGAACGCCGCGCCGGCTTCGCCTCGGTCCAGTTGCAGGCGCTGGTGCGGGAGATCAGCGAACTTTATGAGCCGCTCGCCGACGATCACGGCCTTCGTCTTTCTGCGGAGACCGCTGCGGCATGCGAGATCATGGCCGATCGCGAGCTGCTGTTCGAAGCGTTCGCCAATCTGGTCGGGAATGCGGTGAAGTTCACGCCGCCGGGCGGGACCATCCGACTCAGGCTCAGCGATCTGCCCGAAGGGCCGCGGCTGGAGATCACCGACACCGGCCCCGGCGTGCCGGAGGACGAACGCGAGGCCGTGCTTGAGCGGTTTTACCGCGGCCGGCGCGCGCCGAGCGCACCGGGCTCGGGGCTCGGCCTCAGCATCGTCGCCGCGGTGGCGCGTCTGCACGATTTCCGGCTTACGCTCAGCGACGCCGCGCCCGGACTGCGCGTGACGTTGGACTGCTGGCCGACCGCCATGATCTACTGACCCATGCGCCTGCTCTACGTCACAGACCGTCAGGTCGACGCCTATCTCGTCGGCTCTCTTCGCGAGGCGCGCCACGTGGTCGAACTCACCAACCGCCCCGCCGATGGCGTCGAGATGGCGGCGAGCGGCGCCTACGATGGCGTGCTGCTGGACTGGTCGATGCTGTCGGCAACTTGCTCGGCGCGCTTCCGCGCCGCAGCGCCGGCGGCGCTGATCGCGATGATCGCCGAGCGCGCTGACGGGACTGCGCGCGCTGGCGTGCTGGACGCCGGCGCCGACGCATGCTTCGTCCGCCCCGTCCCGTTCATCGAGTTGGAGACCCGGCTTCAGGCGCTCGCCAGGTTTGGCCGCACCGCTCGCCCGCGCACCGACCCGGACGTCGAACTGCTGGCGGCCCAGTGCGCGCTTCGGGTCAACGGCAAGACCATTTCCCTGACGCCGCAGGAGTACCAGCTACTCGAGCACCTCGTTGCGCACGCCGGTGAGGTGGTGAGCCTCGAGCGCCTGCGCCAACAGGTCTGGGGCGACGACGCCGAGCCGAGACCGGAGCTGGTGCGCACGTCGATATCGCGCCTGCGACGAAAGCTGGCGACCGCGCGGGCCGATGGACTGCTCCGCGCGGTCCGGGGCCATGGCTACGCCCTCCACCTCGCTTGAGGCTGCGCGCTGGGCGCGCATAAAACTTTCTTCATCGAACCGATAGCGGCCGTTTAGTCGGTGCAGCGCAGTAAGTGCGGCGCAGCGTGTCGCTGCGCTTTTGTCTCGCGCACCAGCCATCCCTTCTCCCGGAGGGTTCGGCGGTGCGCGAGACCTCTTTGGCGGACACGCCTCCGAGAGCCGAAACGTCGCAGGTCCGCGGGAGACGGCCACTTCATGATCTGGATCGTGCGCGTTGCGTTGCAGCGCCCCTACACCTTCATCGTTCTTGCCCTGCTGATCCTGATCGTCGGGCCGCTTGCGGCGATCAACACCCCCACCGACATCTTCCCCGCCATTCGCGTACCGGTGATCGGCGTGGCCTGGCAGTATACCGGCCTGGCGCCGGACGACATGTCGGGCCGGATCATCACGCCCTACGAGCGGGTCCTGTCGACGACCGTCAACGATATCGAGCACGTCGAAAGCGAATCCCTGCCCGGCATCGGCATCGTGAAGATCTACTTCCAGCCCGGCGCCGACATCCGCACCGCCACCGCCCAGGTGACCTCGATCTCGCAGACGGTGCTGAAGCAGATGCCTCCCGGCATCACGCCGCCGCTGATCCTCAACTACAGCGCCTCGACCGTCCCGATCCTGCAGCTGGCGTCCTCGAGCCCCACCCTCTCCGAACAGCAGGTGCTCGACCTCAGCCAGAACTTCGTCCGTCCGGCGCTGAGCACCGTTCCCGGCGCCGCGATCCCCTACGCCTACGGGGGCCGCGTGCGGCAGGTGCAGATCGACCTCGATCCGCAGGCGCTGCAGGCAAAGGGTCTTTCGGCCCAGGACGTCGAGACCGCGATCGCCGCCCAGGACCAGCTGTTGCCCGCCGGCACCGCCAAGATCGGGCCGCTGCAGTACACGGTGAAGCTCAACGACGCGCCGGACACCATCCAGGCGCTCAACGACCTGCCGATCAAGACTGTCGGCGGCGCGACGATCTTCATCCACGACGTCGCCAACGTGCGCGACGGCTCGCCGCCACAGCAAAGCATCGTCCACGTCGACGGCTCGCGCGCCGTGCTGACGACTGTTCTGAAGGCCGGCTCCGCCTCGACCATCTCCATCGTGCAGGGAATCAAGGACGCCCTGCCGAAGCTGAAGCAGACGCTGCCGTCGGACTTCCACATCGTGGCGCTGAACGACCAGTCGCTGTTCGTGAAGGCGGCGATTTCGGGCGTCGTCAAGGAAGGCGTCATCGCCGCGGCGCTGACCAGCCTGATGATCCTGCTGTTCCTGGGCAGCTGGCGCTCGACCGTGATTATCGCCACCTCGATCCCGCTCGCGGTGCTTTCCGCCTTAGCCGCGCTGTCAGCCGTCGGCGAGACGCTGAACATAATGACGCTGGGGGGCCTGGCGCTCGCGGTCGGCATCCTGGTTGACGACGCCACGGTGACGATCGAGAACATCAACTGGCACCTGGAGCAGGGCAAGGACGTCCGCACGGCGATCCTCGACGGCGCGGCTCAGATCGTGACGCCCGCGTTCGTCTCGCTGCTGTGCATCTGCATCGTGTTCGTGCCGATGTTCGCGCTGAAGGGCGTCGCCGGCTTCCTGTTCGTGCCGATGGCCGAGGCGGTGGTGTTCGCGATGATCGCGTCCTTCGTCCTCTCGCGGACCTTGGTGCCCACCCTCGCGCTCTACCTGCTGAAGCCGCACGACCATCACGCGGAAGCGGCGCGGACCACGACCCGCAATCCACTCGCCCGGCTGCAGATGGCCTTCGCGAACCGGTTCGAGCGGACGCGGGAAAGCTATCGCAACCTTCTGGCGACGGCGATGGAGCGCCGCCGGGTGTTCGTGACCGGGTTCCTGGTCGTCGTTCTGGCTTCGTTTCTGCTGGCGCCGTTCCTGGGCGAGAACTTCTTCCCCTCGGTCGACTCCGGCCAGATCACGCTGCACGTGCGCCCGCCGGTCGGCACCCGGATCGAAGACGCGTCGGCCATGTTCGGGGACATCGAGCAGAAAATCCGCCAGACCATCCCGCGGTCGGAATTGACGTCGATCGTCGACAACATCGGCCTACCGACCAGCAGCATCAACACGGTCTACAACAACTCGGGTCTGATCGGTTATCAGGACGGCGACATCTTCGTCAGCCTCGGCGAAAAGCATCACCCGACCGCCGCCTACGTGAAGCGGTTGCGGGAGACCCTGCCGGCGGCTTTCCCGGGCGCGACGTTCTCGTTCCTTCCGGCGGACATCGTCAGCCAGATCCTCAACTTCGGCGCGCCGGCGCCGATCGATCTGCAGGTGATCGGTCCGAACCTGCAGGCCAACCAGGCCTACGCGCAGGAGTTGCTGCGCGGCATGAAGTCCATCCGCGGTTTGGCCGACGCCCGCATCCAACAATCTTCCGACAACCCGCAGCTCAACATCGACGTCGACCGCGCGCGCATGTCCCAGCTTGGTCTGACCGAGGCCGATGTCACCAACAGCCTGACCACCTCGCTGGCCGGCAGCTCTCAAACCGCACCAACGTTCTGGCTCAATCCCAAGAACGGCGTCTCCTACCCAATCGTCGCCCAGGCGCCTGAGTACAAGGTCGACACCCTGCCAGCGCTAGAGAACGTGCCGGTGACCAGTTCCTCCCCCGCCGCGGCAGGCGCCGGGTTGCAGGTGCTGGGGGGGCTCGCGACCATCAAGCGCGAGCAGTCGAACGCCGTCATCAGTCACTACAACATCCAGCCCGTGATCGACCTCTACGCGACGCCCCAGGATCGCGACCTTGGGGCGGTCGCGCGGGATGTCCAGGCGCTGATCGACCACACATCCAAGGACGCGCCGAAGGGCTCGACGGTGATGCTGCGCGGCCAGGTGACGACCATGAACGCGGCCTTCGCCGGCCTCGGCTTCGGCCTGCTGGGCGCGATCGTGCTGATCTACCTGCTGATCGTGGTGAATTTCCAAAGCTGGATCGATCCGTTCGTG
>Ga0302314_10013254_pt1 | contig 14184 bp, 8 predicted proteins | sample III_Palsa_N2_3_FD_200533 | JGI IMG/M metagenome (GOLD analysis project Ga0302314, IMG submission 200533) | Peat permafrost microbial communities from Stordalen Mire near Abisko, Sweden - III_Palsa_N2_3 | ecosystem: Environmental > Terrestrial > Soil > Palsa > Peat permafrost | place: Sweden... | reverse complement strand
CCGGCAGCGAGGGCAAATTCAAGACGCCGTACCGCTACGTCGTCTCCGCCGTGCGCGCCAGCGGCATCAACGTGATCAACTTCAAGCCCCTGCTCGGTGCGCTCAACCAGTTCGGCATGCCGCTGTATGGCTGCCAGACGCCTGATGGCTACAAGAACATCGAGAGCGCCTGGCTCAATCCCGACGCCATGGTCTACCGCCTCAACTTCGCCAATGCCCTGGGCAACGGCAACCTGCCGCTGTACCAGGAGCCGCAGCCTGCGCCGGCCGTCCCCATGCCAATGGCCGGCGGCATGCCGGTCAGCATGAACATGACGCCACCGGCGCCAGGACCGCAGAACAAACCGCCGCCGCCGGACCCGATGGTGCTGCAGGCCACGCTCGGCAACCCGTTCTCCCTCAAGACCAGCGAAGCGCTCGCCTCGGCGCCGCCGCGCCTGCGCGCCGGCATGATCCTGGGCAGTCCCGAATTCATGCGTTACTGATCAGCTCCACGGAGTTTGTGCGATGGATCGTAGAAGCCTGCTGAAGAATCTCGGAATGATGTCCCTGCTGCCCTTCGGCCGTGCCGGCTGGGCGTTTGCCGGCGATGGCGCCGCGCCCGCGGGCAAGCGCATGATCGTGGTGATGCTTCGCGGCGCCGTGGACGGACTCAATGTGGTGGTGCCCTATGCGGACAACGACTACTACGCCCTGCGCTCCAGCATCGCCATTCCCAAGGCCGGAACCGACGGCGGCGCATTGGACCTAGACGGCCATTTCGGCCTGCATCCGGCCCTGGCGCCGATCCTGCCGCTGTGGCAATCGCGCAAGCTGGCCTTCGTCCACGCCTGCGGCTCACCCGATCCGACGCGCTCGCACTTCGATGCACAGGACTATATGGAGAGCGGCACGCCCGGCGTGAAAAGCACCGGCACTGGCTGGATGAACCGCGCCCTCGGCACCCTGCCGCAGCGCCCCGGCACGCTGGAAGCAGTCAGCTTCGGCCCGGTGCTGCCGCGCATCTTCAGCGGTCCCGGCGCGGTGGCCAACGTGCCCCTGGGCCGCGAGGCCGGCCGCGCCACCGCCATGGACAAGGCCGAGATCAACGAGGGCTTCGACCGCATGTACGCCGACAACGGCGCGCTCGGCGAGGCCTACCGCGAGGGCCGCAAGTCGCGCCAGCAGATCCTCTCCGATCTGAGTGATGGGGATGCGAAGGAAATGAAGGAAGCGGACAACGGCGCGCCGTCGCCGAAGGGTTTCGCCCTGGATACCGCCCAGCTCGCCACCCTGCTGCAGCGCACGCCGGAACTACAGCTCGCCTTCATGCAGCTCGGCGGCTGGGACACCCACGTCAACCAGGGCGGCAGCAAGGGCCAGCTGGCCAATCATCTGCAACCGCTGGCCGAGGGCCTGGCCCTGCTGGCCAACCAGCTCGGCCCGCAGTTCGACGATACGGTGATCGTGGTGATGTCCGAGTTCGGCCGCACCGCCCATGAGAACGGCAACAACGGCACCGACCACGGCCACGGCAACGTCATGTGGGTACTCGGCGGTCCGGTCGCCGGCGGCAAGGTCTACGGCGACTGGCCCGGCCTGTCCGCCAGCGGCCTGCACGAAGGCCGCGACCTCGCCGTGACCACCGATTTCCGCACCGTCCTTGCCCGCGTCTGCGAGCAGCACCTGCGCCTGCCCGACCATCATCTGGATGCGGTGTTTCCGCAGGCGCCGCGTACCGGTGCCGGCAACGTCAAACATCTGTTGACGGCATAAGGTAGTACATACCGTCTCATCTCAATGGCACTACCTAAGAGGAAAATGAGACCAATCGTAGGGCGGCCTGTGGCCGCCATGCTTCAGCGCTGCGGCGAGAACGGCGGCCACAGGCCGCCCTACTATCCTGAAAATTAAGCAACGTAAATAGTTAAGCCAGCAGCGCCGTCACCAGCCGGTTGATGCCATACCCGCCGACCAGCAGGAAGGCGAACAGCACCGCTCCCAGCAGCAGCGGCTTGATTCCCGCCTGGCGCATCATGCGGATGGAGCTGCCCCAGCCCAGCGCCGCCATCGCCAGCGTCAGCAGGACCGTATCGAGTTGCAGCAGGGCCGCGTGCAGCGGTGCCGCGATCCAGCCCAGGGAATTCACCGCCGCCGCCAGCACGAACAGACCGATGAACCAGGGCAGCAGCGGCGCACGCGGCGCCTGCATTGCGCCCGGCACAAGCGGCGTGACCGGCACGATCAGGCGCGCCAGCAGCAGCATCACCGGCGCCAGCAGGGCGACGCGGATCAGCTTCACCACCACCGCCTGGTCCGCGGTCGCCGCGGATACCGCCTTGCCGGCGGCCACCACCTGCGCCACTTCGTGCACGGTGGAGCCGATATAGACGCCGAACTGCGCCGGGTCCAGCCCGAGCAGCGGGAACAGCAGCGGATAGATCACGATCGACAGGCTGCCGAACACCGTCACCGTGGCCACCGCGATCGCCACCTTGTGCGGCGGCGCCTTCAGCACCGGCTCCGCCGCCATCACCGCCGCCGCGCCGCAGATGGCGCTGCCGGTGCCGACCAGCAGCGCCGTATCGCGGTCGAGCTTGAACCAGCGCGTGCCGGCCCACAGCGCCAGGCCGAGGGTGGAGGCGATCACCAGCATGTCGATCAGCACCCCGCGCAGGCCTACCGCGCCGATCTGCTGCGCCGTCAGGCGCAGCCCGTACAGACCGACCCCCAGCCGCAACAAAGTGCGCTGCGCGAACGCCGCGCCCGGCGCGGCCAGGGTCGCCCAGCTTTGCGGCACCAGATTGCCGGCCGCCATGCCCAGCACGATCGCCACTGTCAGCACGCCGATGCCCAGGCGCGCCAGCGGCGCGGCGCCGCCGATGACTGCGGAAGCCGTCGCGATGGCCGCCAGCAGCAACAGCCCCGGCAACAGTGCCTTCGCTTTCTCTATCGTATTCATTGCGTTCCACCCGTCCTTGACCGAGGGGCCCGAGCCACGGGCCGTAACCATGGGCGGCACATTAGGTCCCGATCGTTGATTTGTGAAACGGATAGTTTTAATAATGTAATTCGGTTTTACTTATAATTAGTCTATGCGCCTGACCTTGCGCCAGCTCCAGGTATTCAGCGCCATCTGCCGCAGCGGCGGCGTCACGGCCGCGGCCGACGCCATCGGCCTGTCGCAGTCGGCGGCCAGCCAGGCGCTGGCGGAGCTGGAGTCTGCGCTGGAAGGGCCACTGTTCGACCGCGCCGGTCGCAAGCTGCTGCTCAACGAGCGCGGCCGCGCCCTGCTGCCGCGCGCCGCCGAGCTGCTGGAGCGCGCCGAAGAAATCGAAGGGACCTTGCGCCGCCACGGCAGCAGCGCGGAAATCCTGGTGCGGCTGGCCGCCTCCCTCACCGTCGGCAGCTATCTGTTGCCGCCGCTGATCGGAGCCCATCTGGCGCGCCAGGAACAGACGCGGGTGGAATTGCTGGTGGAGAACACCGAGATGGTGATCGCCGCCGTGGCCGCCTTCCAGGCCGACGCCGGCTTCATCGAAGGCCCCTGCGAACACTCCGATCTGCGCGTGCTGCCCTGGCGCGAGGACGAGCTGCTGGTGGTGGCGCCGCCCGGGCATCCGCTGGCGCAGCGGCGCAAGCTGTTGCCGCGGGACTTGCAACAGGCCGCCTGGGTCCTGCGCGAGCACGGCTCTGGCACCCGCGAGGTATTCGACCGCGAGGCGGAGAGCCAGGGCATCTCCATCCACGCCCGCCTCGAGCTGGGCCATACCGAAGCGGTGATGCGCGCCGTCCGCGCCGGCGCCGGCCTCGGTTGCCTGTCGCGCTTCGTGGTGGAAGACGCCGTGCGGCGCGGCGAGCTGGTGGTACTGCCCACGCCCTTCCTGGATCTGCGCCGCCCGCTGCACGCGGTGCTGCACCGGGCCAAGTTCATCGGCCCAGGGTTGCGCCAGGTGCTGGAAGCCTGCGAACTGCAGCTGCCGGCTCAGGGGTTGGCCGCGTAGCGGCGTGGGTTGGGGTGAGCGCAGCGAACCCCAACGTCTTAGCTCAGGCATGTTGGGGTTCGCTGTGCTCACCCCAACCTATACAAGCCATACAACCGCCGCCTCAGTTCGTATCGTTCAGCTTGCTCGGCATGCAGCCGGCGCTGGCGCATTCGCGATTGCGGTCTTCCAGAAACTGCGTGCGGCTGACCGTGGTCTGCGTGGCGCAGTCCAGATTGACCCAGAAGCCGTGGTCATCCTTCATGCTGCACTGGTCATTGCGTGCCTTGATCCAGGCCAGCTGGCCGTGCTTGAGCGCGGCCTTGCCGTTGGCGTCGAGCTGCTTCGACAGCTTGCCGTACTGGTCGTTAAGGTCCTTGTCCGACTGGATATAGACCTTGTCCAGGCAGTACAGATCGTCGAAATCGTTGCGCGGATGGTCGCAGTCCGCATAGGCCGCGGCACTGCCGAAAATGGCGGCAACAGCGATAAAACCCCAGATTTTCTTCATACTTAGCACCTCCCTGTTGATGGCGTGCGGATAATCTAGCAACGAGCGCCGGGGCAAAGTGTGCCCGGCCTCTCAGCCGGCGACCGCCCCCTGAATCGGGGGCTGCCGGCAACAAATCCTTGCACCGACCTGCCTGCCCCGCCGCCCGGGTTCATAAATCCGCAACCTCAGCCCCCGAAGATCAAGGACTGGCTCATATAAATAGGGAGTACGCCATGCTGGCGCAGCTGGGGATCGACTCATTCACTTTCATGTTGCTGGCTCTCGCCTTGCTGATGGCGCTGGGCTTTGAATTCGTCAACGGTTTCCACGACACCGCCAACGCGGTCGCAACGGTCATCTACACGCACACGCTCAAGCCCTACCAGGCCGTGATCTGGTCCGGCGCGTGGAACCTGATCGGCGTGCTCACCTCCACCGGGGCGGTGGCTTTCGGCGTCATCGCCTTGCTGCCGGTGGAACTGGTGCTGAACGTCGGTTCCGGCGCCGGCTTCGCCATGGTCTTCGCCCTGCTGCTGTCGGCCATCATCTGGAACGTCGGCACCTGGTACCTGGGCCTGCCCGCCTCCAGCTCGCACACCCTGATCGGCTCCATCGTCGGCGTCGGCCTGATGAACTCCTACCTGTCGCCGGACTCCGCCTTCGGCGATGGGGTCAACTGGGCCAAGGTGGCCGATACCGGCAAGGCCCTGCTGTTCTCGCCGATCATCGGCTTCGTGCTGGCCGCTGTGGTGCTGCTGCTGATGAAGGCGCTGATCAAGATGCCGGCCCTGTTCGAATCGCCCAAGGGCGATACGCCGCCGCCCTGGCCGGTGCGCGCCCTGCTGGTGCTGACCTGCACCGGCGTCAGCTTCGCCCACGGCTCCAATGACGGCCAGAAAGGCATGGGCCTGATCATGCTGATCCTGATCGGCATCGCGCCGGTGGCTTTCGCCCTCAACCTGGGCGCCAGCGCCGACACGCTGCAAAGCATCGAGGCCAGCGCCACCAGCATCCAGGCCACGCTCGCCCCGGCCGGCAGCCCGGCCATCACCGAGGAAGCGGCGCGCAAGAACCTGACCCAGTTCCTGAAGAAGAAACAGATCGACGACAGCACCGTCCCGGCACTGGCCCAGGTCAACAGCGAAGTCATCGCCGGGCTGCAGGGCCTGAAAAGTCTGGCCGACATCCAGCCGGACAAGCGCCGCGACCTGCGCATGGACCTGTACCTGGTAACGGAAACCCTGAACCGCCTGGACAAGGCCGGCAAGCTGCCCGCCGGCCTGGACAAGGCCGCCGTCGGCAAGTACACCGGCGAGCTAAAGAAAACCACCACCTTCATCCCGATCTGGGTCAAGGTGGCGGTGGCCGTGGCCCTCGGCCTCGGCACCATGATCGGCTGGAAGCGCATCGTGGTCACCGTCGGCGAGAAGATCGGCAAGGCCCACCTCACCTATGGTCAGGGCGCCTCCGCGGAACTGGTGGCCTTCGCCACCATCGAGGCGGCGGACGTGCTCGGCCTGCCGGTGAGCACCACCCACATCCTGTCTTCCGGCATCGCCGGCACCATGGTGGCCAACAAGTCCGGCGTGCAGGGCGACACCATCCGCAACGTGCTGCTGGCCTGGGTGCTGACCCTGCCGGTGTGCGTGCTGCTCGGCGCCATGACTTTCGCCGCCGGCCTGTTCTTCGTGTTCCGCATCCTCGGCATGCATTGATGGGGTGAAGGGCCGCGGCTGGAAAACAGCCGCGGCCCTGCCGCTGCCGCTATCCTAGGAGCTATCCGCCGCGCAATGCGGCGATTCAACCGGTTCCGGGGAAGTCTTCATGCGGGGAAATGTCCAGATCGTCCTGGCGGCGCTGATCGGCGTCGGTTGCTTATCCGCCTGCAGTCTGTTCTCGACCACGCCCGAGGTCGCCGATGTCTCCGGCGCAGCGGAGCCGGAGCACGAGCATCTGCTGCTGCTCGACAGCCAGCACATCGATTCAAGGCTGGTGGTGCTGACCCTGCAAACGCCGGCCCTGGACGGCCCGACCAAGGTGCAGATCCTGCTGCCGGACCGCTATGACTCGACCCCGACAACACGGTATCCGGTGGTGTACCTGCTGCAAGGCGCCATCGACGACTACACCGCCTGGATCCGCGAGGGCAATGCCGAAGCGCTGACCGCCGGCTATCCCATGATCATCGTCATGCCCGACGCCGGGAAAGACGGCTTCTATGCCGACTGGTACAACAACGGCGCCCTGGGCCCGCCGCAGTGGGAGAGCTACCACATCGATCAGCTCATCCCCTGGATCGACGCGCACTACCGCACCATCGCCGCGCGGCGCGGGCGCGCCGTGGGGGGCGTGTCCATGGGCGGCTTCGGCGCGGTCAGCTATGCCGCGCGCCATCCCGACCTGTTCGCCGCCGTGGTCGGCTTTTCCGGCCTGGTCAACAGCAACACCCTGTCCGATCAGAGCACCATTCCCGACCAGGTGTTCGGCCCCCGCAGCACCCAGGAAGTGCGCTGGCGCGGCCACAACCCCTGGGACCTGGCCGCCAATCTGCGCGGCATGGACGTCACCCTCTATACGCGCAACGGCCTGCCCGGCAAGGACTGGCTGGGCCTGAACCCGACCGAGATCATCGTGCACCGGCAGAACGTCGAACTGCACCAGCAGCTGCTGGCCGAAAATGTGCCCCATCACTGGGACGACCATGGCGCCGGCGCCCACAAGTGGCCGACCTGGCAGGAAGACCTGAGCGAAGCCCTGCTCGGCCTGGTCACGGTCTTCTCCAATCCGCCGGGCACGCCGTCGCCGGTTTCTTTCAAGGCGATCGAGCCCGACTACCGGGTCTTCGGCTGGCATGTCGTGCTGGAGCGCCCGGTCCTGGAATTCAGCACCCTGGCGAATGCCGACACGCACGGCTTCACCCTGAGCGGCAGCGGCATCGCCACAGTCACCACGCCGCCGGCCTATACCCCGCACGCCGAATACGCCGTGACGCTGGACGCGGGCCAGGGCCCGCAGCGCAGCCTGTTGCGCAGCTCCGCCGGCGGACGCCTGAGCATCCGCGTCCCGCTCGGCCCCGCCAACCCGGAGCAGCAATACACCGAAGCGGCGAAGAATGCCGGCGGCACCAGGGTTTACAGCGTTACCGTGACCATCGGCACAGCCGCCGCCCGCGCGGCGACGGGACGCCAGCCCGCGGCGCCCTGACCGGACCGCCCGCCTGGCCGGGCAGCCGGCCCGCAGCGGGCGGCCCTTGCTTACGTTTCTTTACATTGCCGCCGCATCTCCCGCAGCGGCTTTATCGCATGCTAAACGCTCGGCTTTCATGGCCGGCTTGGCGCGGCAGTTCAGCGAAGCCCTGGGGCCGATCATCCGCGAACGATTAAACAAGGAAGAGAACCCATGAAACATCATCTGAAGACCAGCCTTTGCCTGGCGGCGGCCCTGATCTGGGTTGGCGGAGCCATGGCGGCGGAACCGGAACGCCACGGCGGCCCGCCGCAGCGTGAAGCGCCGCATGGCGAACCCCATCCCGGCCCCAGCGGCTATCAGCGCGTCACGGAACCGAAGGGCTGGGACGCCCGGCCGGCCACCGTGGACCATGCGGCGTATCAGCACAACTTCCAGGCCGCGCGCAGCTACAAGATCGGCGTCTATCGTCATCCCGCCGGCTGGACCGCGCGCCGCTGGGCCTACGGCCAGATCCTGCCGCGCGGCTATTGGACCTCGTCCTACATCCTGGCCGACTACTGGCTCTTCGCCCTCGAAGTGCCGCCGGCGGGATACGAGTGGGTGCGTGACGACACCGATGCCCTGCTCATCGACACCAACACCGGTGAGATCCTGCAGGTGGAATACGGCGTCTTCGGCTGAGCCGGCAGCGCGCCTTGAATGACTGAGCGAGCGGATTCGCTTCATTCATCCAGGCCAGTCTGAAAATCAATCCGGGCGCGGCGAGGAATCCAGCCGATTTTTCGCCGCGCCCAGGATGAAGCATGGCAACCCAATTCAAAGCCTGATCCGAACCAACGACACCCTGCATCCCGCAGAGCTTCGGCAAAGCTGAAGCGCATCGGCGCAATCGCCGACAAACTCCGTAGTCGCCCGCTTGCAGGCAAGCCCTCGGCCTCATCGAGCGCCGCGCGGTGCACAGCCCTGCACTTCCTGAGTACACGGCAAGCACTCATCTAGAGCACGCATGCGCTCCGCGTGTGCACATCTGCACCACGTTAGATGTCACCCGGCCTTGGCCCCAAGCCTGAACTCCCGCAACAGGCTCTCCCGATTTCCCCTGTCGTAGCAGTCGATTTCCATATTCGCCATCTCGCTCGTTCTTCTAGAGGAGCCGGTTGAAATCTCAGCCGGCTCCAAGGGGATTAGCAACGTAATTATTTCTATCGACGTAGGGAGATAGCCAAGTGAGAAAGCCTGTGAGTTCAAGCAATTTACAGCATGGGGCTTCGATGCTCGCGGCTGTAGCGCTTGCAGTCGCCGCACCGACAGTCAGTGCGCAAACCGCGGAAGCGGCCTCGGACAGCAACACCAACAAGCTCAATACCGTCATCGTCACCGGAACGCGCTCCACCACACTGGATGCGGCGGAAAGCCCCGCCCCTGTCCAGATCCTGAGTGCTGCCGATATCCAGACCGCCGCCGGCAACGCGGATCTGCTGGAGGCGCTGGCGCAGGTCGTCCCGTCCCTGACCGCCGAGGCCTTCGGCTTCGACACGGGCAATCAGACGCTGCTGGCCAAGCTGCGCGGCTTGAGCCCCAACCACGTACTGGTGCTGGTCAACGGCAAGCGGCGGCATACCACTTCCAATCTCCAGGTGGATGGCGGCGTGTTCCAGGGCGGCGCGGGCGTCGACCTCAACTTCATTCCGGTGGACGCCATCGATCACATCGAGGTGCTGACCGAGGGTGCCGCCGCGCAGTACGGCACCGATGCAATCGCCGGCGTCATCAACATCATCCTGAAGAAAAAGACTTCGGGCGGCGATTTGAACACCACCTACGGTCACTACATGGACGGCGGCGGCGTCAACACCGACTTCGCCGGCAACTACGGCTTCAAGCCGGCGGATGGCGCCTACTTCAACGTCACCGGAGAGGTGCACAATCACGGCCACAGCCAGCGCGGCGGCATCGATCCGCGCGTGATCGATCCGAGCGTTATCAATCCGGCGAACGGCGGCACCTACCCGAATACCAATATCCCGAACGCACCCGGATATCCCTACGTCAACCAGATCGATGGCGATGTCGCCTACAACCTGAATCTGGCCATGTTCAATGCCGGGTTCAATATCACCGACGACATCCAGTTCTATGCCTTCGGCAGCTATGGCCACAAGGACGCGGCTTCCTACGAGAATTACCGGTTGCCCAACAAGGTCGTGTATACCGACCCCGTCACCAAGGAAAACACCTACCTGTATCCCTTCGGCTTCAACCCCGAAGAGGCGGCGCAGGAGCAGGATTTCTCCATCACCGGCGGAGTGAAGGGCAAGGTCATCGATTGGAACTGGGATCTCAGCACCGTCTACGGCAACGACCATTCCAACGTCTTCACCCGCGGCTCCGCCAACGCGGTCATCTACGCGAACACCGGGGCCACGCCGATCGATTTCTACGACGGCTTCTTCAGGTCCTCGCAGATGACCAGCACCATGGATTTCAGCCGGGACTTCAACGTCCCGGTCATGGCCAGCCCGCTCAACGTCGCCTTCGGCTTTGAAGACCGGGTCGACAAGTACGCCATCGGCGCCGGCACTCCGGATTCCTATCTCGATGGCGGCGCCCAGTCGTACCCGGGCTTCACCCCCACCGACGCCGGACATCACAGCCGCATCAACTACGCCGGCTACGTGGACTTTTCCGGAAAGCCGATCGACAAGCTGTATGTCGATATCGCCGGCCGCTATGAGCACTACTCCGACTTCGGCAGCGCCACGGTCGGCAAGATCACGGCGCGATACGACTTCTCGTCGGCCTATGCGGTGCGCGGCACCTTCAGCAATGGCTTCCGCGCGCCGACACTGGCGGAAGAGTACTACTCGTCGACCAACGTGGGGCCGAGCACCGCTTTCGTGCAATTGCCCCCCAACTCGGCGGGAGCGGGTTTCCTGGGCCTGGGCAATGGGCTGCAGCCGGAAAAATCCACCAGTTTCAGCCTCGGCTTCGTGTTCCGCCCGACGGACAAGCTGACTGGAACGGTGGATTTCTACCAGACCATCATCAGGAACCGCATCGTCGGCACCGGCTCGCTTTACGGCACGGTGAATGGCGTCCCCACCGCCAATGCAACGGCGATCAACGACGCGATTGCGGCGAACGGCAATCAATTGGATCCGGACGTTGTGAAAAACGGCACCACCGGCATCAATCTCTTCACCAACGGCATCACCACCATGACCCGCGGTGTCGATTTCGTGCTGGACTATCCGGTCGACTACCACTGGGACCAGATGAGCCTGGGCCGCGTGGACTATTCGATCGGCGCCACGTACAACATCACCTCGATCCAGTCCATCATCGATACTCCCGCTCCTCTGGCCGGCCAGTCCCTGTTCAGTCCGACATCAATATCTGACCTGACCACCGCGGCTCCGCGCTATGTCATGAACTTCGGCGCGAAGTGGACCCACGGCAAGTACTCCATCAACCTGCTCGAAAAGGTTTACGGGCCGTCCTCCGAAGTCGAGAACGATGATGGCGACAATGCACAAAATACCGTCCTCTACTACAACACGAAAATCGGCTTGACCCCGATCACCAATCTGGACGTCGGTTATCAGGCAACCAAGGAGTTCAAGCTGGATGTCGGAGCAATCAATCTGCTGAATCACTATCCGGCGCACGTCAACAGTACGATCCTGGCGCACGAGCGCGCTGCCGACGACAACGCTGCCGTGGATATCTACGCCCCGTTCTCGCCGTTCGGCTTCGATGGCGGCTATTACTACGCCAGGGCGACCTACCGGTTCTTCTAAATCCCCAAACAGATCCCCGTTGGAAAATGCTGTAAGGTTAGGGCGGGAGCGCAAGCTCCCGCTCTTTTTTTTGCCCGTCGCTCACGAAGTGACGCTGGGCAAAGCCTCCATTCGGACGAAGCGATCCGCCACCGGGAGCGCAAGAATGGAGCGGCCGGAACCGGTTCCTGACGATAAAATCCAATCCAGTCAAGGGCCTGTAAAATAAACTAGATCCGATTTCATAGAACAGGCACGAGGAGCGCCATGCGGCTCACAGCCCAGCACATCCTGAGCGCGGTGGAACCGCTCATCTATGGCGCCCGCGCCCGCCGCGTCTGCGTAACGGCATTGCTGCTCGGCACCCTGTTCTGCCTGTGGCAGGCGGCGCAGATCCGCCCCGGCGCGGAGTACGAAAACTCGCTGCCGCTGGGGCATCCCTATATCCAGGTGTTCAAGCAGTACCAAGCGGACTTCGGCGGCGCCAACACGGTGCTGGTGGCGCTGCTGCAGAAGCCGGGTGGCGCACCCAACAGTTATCCGGACATCTACAACGAGAAATTCCTCGCCGAACTGAAGGCCGCCACCGAGGAAGTGTTCTTCATGGCCGGCATCGACCGCGCCCATGTCTCCTCCATCTTCACCCGCAATGTGCGCTATCTCGAAGTGGTGGACGGCGGCTTCATCGCCGGCGACGTGATCCCGGCCGAGTACGCACCCACCCCGGAGATGTTCGCCCTGATCCGGCGCAATGTCGCCAAGGCGCAGGTGCTGGGCAGCCTGGTCGCCAGGGACCAGCGCGGCGCCATGATCTCGGCCGAGGTACTGGAGCACGACCCCGTCAGCGGCAAAAAGATCGACCCGGTGCAGCTCTCCCACACCCTGGAAGACGATGTGCGCGGCCGCTTCAGCAGCCCCAGGAAATACGTTTACCGGCTGCGGCGCGCGGTGCCGCCGTTCGCGGCCGGCGACGCGGCGGCGGAAACCTTCGAGGAACCGGGCTGGACGCTGTGGTTCCGCCAGGTCGAGGCGGACCGCAAGCAGGCCGACGGCAGCGTCGAGCGCTACCGCCTCAACGGCCGCGACCTACGCGTGGAGACGCAGGACAATCCGCAATACAACCCGGACATCAGCGTCCACATCGTCGGCTTCACCAAGGTCACCGGCGACGTCACCGACGCGGCGGTGCAGGTGATGCTGTTCTTCGGCCTCACCGTGCTGGCCACCATGTTGGCGCTGTGGTGGTACCTCGGCAGCTTCCGCCTGGCCTTGCTGCCGCTGTGCTGCTCGGTGGTGGCGGTGATCTGGGAATTCGGCCTGCTGCGGACTTTCGGCTACGGCGTCGATCCCTTCGCCATCATGGTGCCGTTCCTGGTGCTGGCCGTCTCCACCTCGCATGGCGTGCAGTACGTCAACACCTGGGCTGACGAGGTCGTACAGGGCCGCGACGGCTTCGAGGCCTCACGCAGCACCTTCCGCCGCCTCTTCATCCCCGGCAGCATCGCTCTGCTGACCAATGTCGCCGGCTTCCTCACCATCTACCTGGTGCCGATCGGCAGCGTGCGCGACATGTCGATCAATGCCTGCCTCGGCATGTTCGCGGTGATCGTCACCAACAAGGTGATGATGCCGATCTGGCTGTCGCGCCTGAGCGTGGCCAACGTCGACGCCTTCCGCCGCAAGCGTCTGGCCAGGATCAATGCCGGTGATCGCCTCTGGCATGCCCTGTCCTTCGTCACCGCAAAGCCGGTAGCGGCGGCACTGGTGCTGCTGTCCCTGCTGGTGCTGGGCGGCTCCTGGGCGATCCAGTCGCAACGCATCATCGGCGACGCCACCACCGGCGTGCCGGAGCTGCGGCCGGACTCGCGCTACAACCGCGACTTCGCCGCCGTCACCGGCAACTTCTCCATCGGCACCGACATCCTCAAGCTGATCACCGAAACCGCGCCGGAAACCTGCGCCCAGTACGACACCCTCAACCAGATCGACACCTTCGCCTGGCGCATGCAGAACATCGAGGGCGTGCAATCGGTCAAGTCCATCGCCACCGTGGTGCGGCAGGCCTACCTGGGACTGATGGACCTGGAGCCGAAATTCGGCGTGCTGCCGCGCAACGGCAACGTGCTGTCGCTGATCAACCAGGACATCCAGACCACCTCCGGCCTGCTCGACTTCCATTGCGCCGCCATGCCGGTGTTCGTTTTCACCGCCGATCATCGCGCCGCCACCATCGCCCGCGTCATCGACGCCGCCAAGCGCTTCAACGCGCAAAACGCGGAGGAGTTCTACACCGCGCACCCGGACGTGAAGCCCGCCGCCTGCGAGGCCCGCACCGCGTTGCGCCGCACGGCCGGCATCCGCCGCGACGAGCTGCAGCGCTACACCGACACGCTGCGCGACCATGGTGCCGGCGACGACAGGATCACCGCGGATGCCCACACCCAGGCCCTGCAAAAAGCCGCCGATGATGCCGCCGCGCATTACCAGGAGCAGGCCGAAATGAGCTGTCCCGCCAATTTCGCCATCGGCTCCGGCAATATCGGCGTGATGGCGGCGGCCAACGAGGTGGTGCAAGCCAAGGAGCTGATCACCGTGCTGGCGGTGTACGCCGTGATCGTGCTGCTGGTGCTGATCTCCTACCGCTCGCCGGCCGGCCTGCTCGCCATCTGCATCCCGCTGTTCATGGTGTCGATCTTCGCCAATGCGCTGATGGCCCTGTTCGGCATCGGCCTCAAGGTCGCCACCCTGCCGGTGGTGTCCC
>Ga0302314_10013252_pt1 | contig 14184 bp, 13 predicted proteins | sample III_Palsa_N2_3_FD_200533 | JGI IMG/M metagenome (GOLD analysis project Ga0302314, IMG submission 200533) | Peat permafrost microbial communities from Stordalen Mire near Abisko, Sweden - III_Palsa_N2_3 | ecosystem: Environmental > Terrestrial > Soil > Palsa > Peat permafrost | place: Sweden... | reverse complement strand
ACCGCCGGGTCCAGAAATGGATTGCTCAATCGCCACAGCCGGCCGCGGATGACCATATAGCGCCGGTCGGGCGTACAGCAATCCTGGGGCGTCCGTATAACGCTCATGCAGGCATGGTAACGTTCCTGCACCGCACACGGGCATCGTGAGAAGATCCCCTTTGATCGCAGGCTTTTTCCGACAAGGAGGGCGCGGCGCGCGCCAAAGTTAAAACATGTCACCGCTTGAAGGATGGGATAATTTCTACGTCATTCTCGGCGGAGCCGCCGCGGCTTTGCTGGGGATTACCTTCGTCGTCATCGCGCTGGTGGCGGAACGGCGCGCGAATCCGGCCGGAATGTCAGGCTACATCACGCCGACCGTCGTGCACTTCGCAACGGTGCTTGGATTGGCCTGCTTCGCGAGCGTGCCGCATCAGAACGTCCTGGGCTTGAGTATCGGTTTCGGCTCGACGGCTACGGCCTTGCTGATCTATACGGGCACCATCACCGCACACATGCGCCGGTTCGCGCGTCAATACGTTCCCGTACTGGAGGATTGGATTTGGCATGTGATCTTGCCGGCTCTCGTCTACGCCGCGCTGCTCGCCATGGCGTTTTTTCTCTGGCGGGAGCCGCGGGAGAGCATGTACGGTGTCGCATCGGCGCTGTTGCTCCTGCTCTTCGTCGGAATACACAACTCGTGGGACGTTGCGGTATCGGTCACCGCGCAAAACAAGAAGGACGAGGACAAAGCGCGCGAGAACAAAGCGCGCGAGGGTGCTCCTCGCTGAGAGGCCGTGACGTGGCGGCGGCGGCGCGTTGAAACCGGATCGCCCCGTTATAGCGCGCAGGCATGAGGACATAGCCAGTTGCTATGCGACGGGAGAGCGGGCGGCTCTTACCCTGAACGCCGTTCCGTAACAGAGACATCCTATGGCGAATTTGGAGTCGCGCGGGCTTCTCCCGCCGGTCCGAGAATCACTTTGGACCGACTTTATCCGCAAGGAAGACTGGTGGGCCGTTTGGATCAGCTTGGGATTGATCGGCGTCGCCATCGCGAAGTTCGCGAGCGGCGGCTCGCTGCAATGGATTGCGGTCGCACCGCAGAAATGGAGTGATGCCGCGGAACTAGCGGGCCAACTCCGTCCACAAGGAATCCGCTACCTCGCTTTGTTTCTGTTGTGGGCCGTGCTGTTCGGCACGGGCGCTTGGGCATTGGGTCTCAAGTTCTCGAAGTTCCTACCGGCCTTTGTGCCGCTTTTTGGCGTTGCGGCGCTGATCTACTGGCTCGGTCTGTGGGCTCAGGCAGCGCATTACAACCTGGAGCCTCCGCTGGTTGCCCTCGGCCTGGGGCTGTTGGTGTCGAATACGGTTGGAACCCCGCGCTGGCTCGAGCCCGCGCTGCGGGTAGAGTTCTACATCAAGACCGGCATCGTGCTGCTCGGGGCGAGTTTGCCGTTGACGCTCCTTGCGTGGGCGGGCCCGGTCGCAATGGTGCAAGCGGCGATCGTGAGCGTGGTTACGTTTTCGGCGATCTACTTCAGCGCACTGCGGCTCGGGCTCGAGCCGCGGTTCGCCGCGACCTTGGGAACCGGCGGAGCGGTCTGCGGCGTATCCGGCGCGATCGCGATAGGCGGGGCGGTGGGCGCGAAGAAGCAGGATGTCTCGGTGGCTATTTCGTTGGTAGTCCTGTGGGCCATCGCCATGATTTTTGCGCTACCGCTTGTGTGCAGGAGTCTCGGTTTGTCGACGGGGGTCGCGGGCGCCTGGATCGGAACCTCGGAATTCGCCGATGCGGCGGGATTAGCCGCGGCCCAGGCCTACGGCGGCTATGCCGGACATGTCGCGGGGATCGCAGGGCGCCCCGAGGACGCCGTCGCGGCCTTCACATTGATGAAAGTGATCGGCCGCGACGTCTGGATCGGCGTCTGGGCCTTCGTGCTCTCGCTCGTCGCGGCGCGTCGATGGGATCGGACCGGTCTGCAAAGCCACGCGAGCGCGCGCGACATTTGGCGCCGCTTCCCCAAGTTCGTACTGGGCTTTTTGCTGGCGTCCGTAACCCTGACGGTGGTCTCGAGAGGCTATACCTATGGGGATTACAAGAAAGTCGTAGTTCCCGCGTTGATAGCACCGCTGCAAGTACTGCGCACCTGGGCGTTTACTTTCGCTTTTCTGAGCATCGGGCTGACCACGCGCTTGCGCGAGTTCAAGTCCGTGGGCGCACGGCCGTTCTATGCCTTCGCCATCGGCGTGTGCGTCAATTTGGCGCTCGGCTTTGTATTGTCCACCCGCGTGTTCGAAGGTTTCTGGAATCGAGTCGGACAATGAGCGCGAGCGATGCGAGAGCTTGCCGGACCTGCGGGCACTTCGAGCAACGCGCCCCGCTCCTCGAATCGATGTTGCCGGGATTATCCGCGTTGAGTTCCGCTTATGGCTCGGTCCGCGCGGGAGACGGGTTGTGCCGGCTGCGCGAACGGTATGCCGCGGATTCCAGCAGTTGTGATCTTTACAACGCACCGATGAGCGCGCCTGCGTAATCTGCTACCGTCCGACCTTTCACCCAGGTGACGGGCCGCGGTATGAGCCAAAAGATTCGCGTCGGCATCCTATTCGGCGGCCAGTCCGCCGAGCACGAGATATCGATCTTGTCGGCACGCAACGTCTTGGAGGCGCTCGACCCTGCGCGCTTCGAGCCGCTGCTGATCGGCATCGACAAGAGCGGGCGCTGGCTGCTGCAGGACGCGCAAAGGCTCCTGAGCAGCGCGCGCGACCCGCGACAGGTGCGCATCGAGGAGGGCAGTCCCGCGCTGTTGCCCTCCGCGTTCTGCGATCCGACGATCCGGCAGGCAGCTCCCTCGTCGATACCGGATGTGATCTTTCCGGTCTTGCACGGCACGCTGGGCGAGGATGGGGCGGTACAAGGTCTTCTCGAGCTGGCCGGCATTCCCTACGTCGGAGCGGGCGTGCTCGGCTCCGCGGTCGGCATGGACAAAGACGTCATGAAGCGGCTATTGCGGGACGCCGGCATCGCTGTCGCGGATTTTCGCACCCTGCGGCGTCGTGCGTTCGACCAGGATGCCGCGGGCGCGTGCGCCGAACTTGCCGCACCACTCGGCTTTCCGCTGTTCGTCAAGCCTGCGAACGCGGGATCGTCGGTCGGTATCAGCAAGGTCGAGCGTCCGGTCGACCTCGAGCCGGCGCTGCGCCACGCCTTTGAATTCGACAGCAAGGTGCTCTGCGAAGTCGCGATCTCCGGCCGGGAGATCGAGCTCGCGGTGCTCGGCGGCAATCCTCCCACGGTGTCCGTGGCGGGAGAGATCATCGTTCGACACCGCGACGGCTTTTACTCCTACGACGCCAAGTACATTGACGACAAGGGCGTCGAGCTCGCGTTGCCCGCGCGCATTTCGCCCGAGGTGCAGGCCGAAGCGCAGGCACTCGCCCTGAAAACCTTCGAGGTTTTGGAGTGCGAGGGCCTGGCGCGGGTGGACTTGTTTCTTACCGGGCAGGGCAAGCTCTTGGTGAATGAGATCAATACCCTCCCTGGATTCACGGCGATTTCGATGTACCCCAAACTCTGGGCGCTGTCCGGACTCTCGCCGCGCACACTCGTTTCGAGATTGATCGATCTCGCGCTCGAGCGAGCGAGACATCGGTCACAGCTGCGGCGCTCGATGTAGCGCGCCGCGCCGCGGGCGATCAGCCGAGGCGCACCTGCGCGGTGTTCTCCGCGAATTCCTTTTTGGGATCCGCGCCGAGAAGAAGCTTCGCTCCGGAGAAAAGACTCGAGTCGTGGAGCCATATTTCCGCTTGTTGAGCGTCGAGCCGCAACAGCACGAGGTTGGGATCCTCCTTGCCGCCGGGGTACCAGGCGGCAATGTGGCGGTTCCACAGCCGGTCGACGACGGCACGGTCGGTATTCACACTGAGCGTGCCCTGCACGGTGGCGAACAGATCATGCCCCTTGGAGGCAAATGTCGCGATGGCGCGCTGGCGTGGCCCGATCTTCGACACCAACGCATGGTCCTTGGCCGCGAAGAACCACAAGGGCGGCTCATCGTTCTCGACTTGTACGGTCATCGGCCGCGTGTGTCCGTCCTCGGCGCCGTCGAGGCCGAGCATCATCGTGCGGTCCGAAGCGAGAGCCTTCCAGAGCTTGCTGGTGAGTTCCTGCGGCGAGGGCATGGTTTGAGCCTCCTGTAGAGTTGTTACCCGCCCCACCGTAGGCGCCTCGACGTGTATTCTCTGTCAGACGAAAACCTGTCGAGGCGCAGGCGGGCACCGGCTAATATATGTCGATGCCGCAGCGTTCAGGCAGCGCCAATCTACCCCTGCACTCCGGTCATGTTCCCGCGTGGCTTTCCGGGCGCATGGCCAAGCTTGGGCGCGTAATCGTCGAAGCCATCGTGCTCGAGTACGGTCGCGCCGAGCTTTTGCGCAGGCTCGCTCACCCGTTTTGGTTCCAGTCCTTCGGCGCGGTGATGGGAATGGACTGGCATTCCTCGGGAATCACGACGAGCGTAGTCGGAGCCTTGAAGCGCGGTCTCGCGCCGATCCAGCACGATTTGGGGCTGTATGTGTGCGGCGGCAAAGGGCGGAGCGCGCGGCAAACGCCCGCGGAGCTCGCCCAAGTCGGTGACAGCACGGGAATCGACGCGCAAGCCCTCGCGACCTCGAGCCGCTTGGTGGCGAAGATCGACGGCGCCGCCGTGCAGGACGGCTTCGATCTGTATTTGCACGCGTTCTTCGTGAGTGTCGAGGGCGACTGGTGCGTGGTGCAGCAGGGCATGAACGAGACTCTCAAGGAAGCGCGCCGCTATCACTGGCAATCTGAAAACCTCAAAGGATTCTTCGATTCGCCCCATTCGGGCATCGAGGGGCGAAACGTGGGCGTCATCGTCAATCTGGCCGATGCGCGCGCGGCGCGCAACCGCCGCGCGGGCCTCGAACTCGCCTGCACGAGTCCGGATCGCACGGTCGGCGTACTGCGCCGTTGGCGCGAGTCGGGAAATCTCTCGCTGCCCCTGTTCCCTGAGCTCGATGCCGCGCCGCAGCCGCCTCCCGTGCCGCACCTCGATATGCCCCATCATCACGAGATCCGCGCGGCGGATATCTCGCTCAAACGACTGCACGGGACGCTCGCGGCCGCCGCGCAACGCGGACCCCGGGATTTCGCGGAGCTGCTTCTCGTGCCCGGTGTGGGGCCACGAACTGTCGCCGCGCTCGCCTTCGTTGCGGAGATTGTGCATGGGGCACCCTCGCGCTTTTCCGACCCCGCGCGGTTCGCGCTCGCCCATGGGGGCAAGGACGGGCATCCGTTTCCGGTGCCGCTCAAGGTTTATGATGCAACGCTCTGTGTGCTCAAGCGAGCGGTCGAGCGGGCGCACCTCGGCTCGACCGAGATGCTTGCCGCCCTGCGCCGTCTGGACGCGCAAGCGCGCCTGCTCGAGATGCGCGCGAGCGGACCGAGCTTCGACGCACACCTCAAGGAGGAGTGCGGCCGATCAGCGTCGTACGGTGGACGGAGCGTCGGACAAAGTACCGCGTTGACGCAGGAAGAAAAATAACACACGCAATAAACTTGATAAAGTCAGTGTAAAGCTTTGATAGTTATACGATAACATCTCGCATATCAGCGCCGGATCCGGCGCCGATTGCAGGACTCCGCCGACGCCAGATCGGCCGTCGTTGCCCTATAGGGCATCCCCTTGCCAGCCTACACTGCCCCGGGCAGTCGAAACAAAATAAGGGGAACAACATGCAAGGGCAAGTAACCCGACACGCCGCCGTACTCGGCGCGATGTTGCTGCTATGTGCGACATTTACGGGTTGTCAGAAGGCTAAGCCTGGAGCCAGCGCAGCCGACATCGCCGCGGCACAAGCGGAGGCGCAAAAAGAAGTCGCGCAGGCGCATGCGGAGGCCAAGAAAGATGTGAAGAATGCCACGAAGCTCGCGGGCGGCGATTCCAAGCAAGTCGAGCTCGCGCGGGTGACCGGCAGCTTCGACGTCGCCATGGCAAACGCCGACGGAGATCACAAGGTCGCGATAGAACAGTGCATGACTTTGCCGCCGTCCGGGCAGCAGTCCTGCAAAAATCACGCCGATGCGGACTATCAGGCTGCGGCAGCGAGCGCGAAGGCTAACCGTGTCGCGCAACTGCAGAAAACACCGTAGCACCGCCCGTCGACAATAATCACAATTCACAATAGGGAAACCCATGCGAACTCATTTGCGATCAATATCCGCTCTCTCGGCTTTGGCGCTCGGCGCCTTCATGCTCACCGCGTGCCATCAGGCGAAGTCGCCGGATGAGGTGGCCGCTGAAGTCGCGAAAGCGCAGGACAAGGCGAACTCGGAAGTCGCGGGGGCCGAGCAGCATGCCGACAAGGATGTGGCCAATGCAGCCGCCAAGGTCGGCGACAAACTGACCGATCTGAACAACGATGCGGCCGGCGATGCTTACAAGATTGCCGTTGCGAAGGCGGACGGCGATCACAAAGTCGCGCTCGCGCAGTGCAATGCCATGAGCGGCGATGGCCAAACTGCGTGCCGCAAGCAGGCCGATGCCGATTACGATGCGGCTAAGGCCAATGCAAAATCGACGGAGCAAGCCCAGAAGCAATAATCGGTGTCCTCTAAAAGCGCCTACTCGCCGAGCACGTGCATGGCGATACGGCGCTCGTGGGCCCGGCGGCGATGCTCGAAGAGATAAATCGCTTGCCATCTGCCGAGGACAAGCCTCCCGTTTACGATGGGTATGGATAGATGGACCTGGGTGAGGGCGGCGCGCAGGTGGGCCGGCATATCGTCCGGACCCTCGTCGTCGTGCTCGTACAAACTCGCATCCTCGGGCGCAACACGCTCGAAGAATGCTTCGATGTCCGCGCGCACCGCGGGCGAGGCGTTCTCCTGAATCAGCAGCGACGCGCTCGTGTGAGCGCAGAATAGGGTTATCAGGCCGCTGTCGATGGACTGGGCCTCCAGCCAGCTGCGTACCTCGTCGGTGATATCGATGAGACCGCGTCCGCGGGTGCGCACCGACAAAGAACCGCTGGCTTGGCGCATGGCAGCCTACTCGTCGTCCGCCGCGGCATCGTGCCGCACTCGTGCGAGTGTTCTGCGCCCCGCCGTGAGAAACTCCAGAAAGCCGCGGGCCTCGGGACTCGAGTAGCCGCCGCCCGCAATTTGCGCGGCAGCGCGCTCCCGTACGTTGCCGCCGCGCGCGAGCGTCTCGCGAAACGCCTGCTTGATCTCCGACAGGACCTCACGCTTTAGTCCGCGGCGCCTGAGACCTACCATGTTCAGGCCGTACACGGTGTTGCGCTCCGTCGCCAGGCAGAAGGGCGCGACGTCGCTCGAGATGCGTCCGCCGCCGCCGATCATGACGCTCTCGCCGATGCGCACGAACTGATGGATGACCGCTCCGCCGCCCAGAAAAGCCCGGTCGCCGATGTGCACGTGGCCGGCCAGCAGCACCGCGTTCGCAATCACCACGCGCGCTCCGATACGACAGTCGTGCGCGACATGACAACCGGTCATCAGGAAGCAGTCCGCGCCGATGGTGGTCGATTCGCCCGGCTTGGACGCGCGGTTGACGGTGACATGTTCGCGGATCACGGTGCGTGCCCCGACCCGCACACCCGACGGCGTCTGGGGATTGAAGCCGAGATCTTGGGGGTCGCCGCCGAGGACTGCATAAGGATGCACCACCACGCCGTCTTCGAGCAGGCAATGGCGGCCGATGAGCGCGTGCGCGTGAATGACGCACCCCTCGCCGAGACGGGCGCCTTCCTCGATGTGTGCAGCCGGGTGGACGCTCATGGTTCACCGAGCATCCGCGTAAACTTTGATCAGTCGATAGAGGAAATCGCGGCCGTCGAGGAGCGATTGCACGCTCACGTACTCGTTGAGACCGTGGATGTGTCCGAGGTCGGGGCCGACGAACACGGGCTCGATGCCGTAGGTCGGGATGCCGGCGGCATTCAAGAACTGTCCGTCGGTCGCGCCCGGTTGCAGAATCGGCACGACCGGGATGCCGGGAAACATCTCAGCCGCGATCTTCTCGACCGGGCCCAGGATTTCCCGAGTGAGGGGCGGCGGCGGAGAGCTCGGGCCGCGGGTCTCCAGAGTGGTGACTTTGACCGCCGGATCTGCGACCAGCTCCTCGAGCTTCGCGCGCACGGTCTCAGCCTCTATGCCCGGGAAGATGCGGCAATTGATATTGGCCCGCGCCCGCTGCGGCAGGGCGTTGGTGGCGTGGCCGGCATCGAGCATGGTGGCGACGCAGGTCGTGCGCAAGGTCGCGTTCCAGCTGGGGTCTTTGGAGGAGACGAGCTCGACGGCGGCGGCATCGTTCGGGTCCTTGACCAGCGCGCGCATCGCATCGGCGACCTGGCTGTTGCCGCGAGCGGCCTGAACGCCCGCCATGCCGGTGAAGTAGGCACGACTGCCATCGGTGAATTGGGTCGGAAACTCGTAGTTCTGAATTCGCAGGAGCGCCGCGGCCAAATGGTAGATCGCGTTGTCCTTGACCGGCCGCGAACTGTGTCCTCCTGCGTTCGTCACCTCCAGCCGAAAGTTCTGCGCCGTCTTCTCGCCTGCCTGGATTTCGAGCAATACACGGTGTCCCTCGGCGTCGAGCTCGCCGGCCGCGCCCTCATTCACGGCGAACGCGGCATCGATCAAGTCACGCTGATGGGCGACGAGCCACTCCGCACCGTTGAATGCGCCCGCGGTCTCCTCGCCGCAGGTCAGAGCCAGCTTGATGGTGCGGCGAGGGCGAAAGTGCTCTTGTTGGAAGCGGATCAGCGTGTCGACCCAGATCGAGGCCTCGGCCTTGTCGTCGATGGAGCCGCGCGCGTAGAAGGTGCCGTTCTCCTCCACGAGCTTGAATGGGTCGCGGGTCCAGTCCTCGCGCTTCGCTTCCACCACATCGATGTGCGCAAGCAGCAAAATGGCCTTGAGCTTGGGATCGCGGCCGGGATACACGGCAACCAGTCCGCCCTCCTTGGGGTGATCGGGGGCCGCGAAGGGGTGCAGATCCGACTCGGGGAAGCCCGCGCCTTTCAAATGCGCCGCCATCCGCTCGGCGGCGAGGGTGCAGCTGCCGCTCGACAGCGTCGTGTTGGTCTCGATCAGCTCCTTGTAGAGATCCCGGAAAGAAGCCTCTCCCGGCCTGTCTGCAGCGACGGCATCGAGGCTGATGGTCAGCAGGAAAAAAACGGAGGGCACCAGGATCTTGAGCATGAGTTCCCCAAAAGGAGCGGTGTTTTGCGACGGCGCCTATCATAATGCCCAAAACGTGGCCTGAGTATCGGCGTGCGGGACCCAAGCATGGTACCAAGTGCCGCCATGATAGATCCGCTGCAATCGCCGGCCCGCCCGCCCGAAGCTTTGAGCGTTCGAGACGTGCCACCGGATGATCTGGGGGCGCTGCTGCGCTCGCGGGTCCCCATGATCGTGATCGAGTCGCGCGACGAGCCTCAGGTGCTCAAAGCGTTGCTGCGGGCGTGTCCGTCGCAGGCCCTCGGCGGGAGTGATTTGCCGCTGTTTCAATGGACCGTCACGGATGGTCTGAAGCGCATCGACCGCGACGTCGGGGTCGCCCAGCGCACCGTCGCAGAGCCTGCGGACGTGCTGCGCCACATCCGTGCGACCAATCTCCCCGGCGTGTTCGCGCTCCTCGACTTCCATCCCTACTCACGCGACCCGACCCACGTACGGCTGCTGAAGGACATCGCGCTCGATTACGAGCGTTGCCCGCGCACCATTGTGCTCATCAGTTACGAGCTCGCAACTCCGCCCGAGATCGATCACCTGACCGCGCGCTGCGCGCTCGCGCTGCCGGATCGCAACGAGCGCCGCCAGCTGATCGAGGATGTCGCCCGTCAGTGGATGCACAGCAACCCGAAGCAGCCGCTGCGCATCGACAAGCACGCGCTCGCCCTGCTGGTGGAAAATATGAGCGGCCTGTCCGCCTCCGATACGCAGCGTTTGGCGCGCAAGGCCATTTGCGATCACGGTGCCATCCTCGCCTCCGACGTGCCGATGGTGATGCGCGCGAAGTACGACTTGTTGAACCGTCAGGGGATCCTGCGCTACGAGCACGACACCGCACGCTTCACCGATGTCGGCGGCTTGTCGAACTTGAAGGCGTGGCTGGAGAAACGCTGTCCGGCGTTCGACGGCTCGGCACCCAAGCTCGATGCCCCGAAGGGGGTGCTGCTCCTCGGAGTGCAGGGCTGCGGCAAGAGTCTTGCGGCGAGCGCCTGCGCCGGTATTTTCAACGTGCCGCTCCTGCGCCTCGATTGCGCCGCGCTGTTCGACAAGTATGTCGGTGAATCCGAGCGGAACTTGCGCGAATCCCTGAGCACGGCGGATCTATTGGCGCCCTGCGTTCTCTGGATCGACGAGATCGAGAAGGGTTTCGGCACGGGAGACTCGGACGGTGGATCGTCGCGCCGTGTCTTGGGGGCTTTTCTCACGTGGCTGGCGGAGAAGCGCAGCCGCGTGTTCGTCGTGGCCACCGCGAACGACATCTCCTCGCTTCCGCCGGAGCTCATCCGCAAGGGACGCTTCGATGAGATCTTCTTCGTAGATCTGCCCGATCAGAAGACGCGGGCTGAGATCCTGCGCATTCACGCCGCCCGGCGCGGCGTCACGCTCGACCCCGCCTCGCTCGACAGCCTGGCCCAGGCGTGCGAGGGTTTCGCGGGCGCCGAGATCGAACAGGCGGTGGTGGCCGCGGTGTACAGCGCAAATGCGCAGCATCGCGCGCCCGACGCGCAGATTCTGCGTGCCGAGATCGCCGCGACGCGGCCCCTTGCCGTGGTCATGTCCGAGAAGGTGGAGGCTTTGCGCGAATGGGCCGACGGGCGCACCGTGTCCGCAGCCTGACGGAACTTAGACCCATTTCGCACAGTTTTTAACCGGTCCGGCCGATGATGTCCGGGTGCTGCCTCAAGACCGCCCCAAAAAGTCTCCGGTTTCCGCGAAGGCGTTCAAAGTCGCCACCTCGCTCAGCCTACCGCTTGCCCTGACTCCTCCTTCCAGTCCTGAAGAAGGAGCGGCGTTCGCCTTTCTGCAAAAGCTCGGCGATGATCTAGGTTCCGGACCGCTCAACTTGCCGTGCTTTCCGGACGTCGTGCCGCGCGTACGCCAGGCGCTCGGCGACCCGGCCAGCACCTCGGACGACATCGTGCGCATCGCAGGCACCGAGCCGCGCTTGGCGGCTCGCATCCTGCAGACCGCCAATTCGGCGGTGTTCAATCCGTCGGGCGCCGCATTCTCCGATCTGCGTCACGCGGTGACCCGGCTGGGGCAACACCTCGTGCAATCCGTCACCATGTCCTTTGCCTTGCAACAGCTCAGGGCGGAGCCGTCGCTCCGGCCCGTCGCCAAACAGTTGAACGCGCTCTGGGAGAAGAGCGTCGCGGTGGCCTCGATTTGTCAGGTCATCGCCGGCCGGCTGCGGGTTCCCACGGACAAGGTCTTTTTGACCGGGCTGCTGCACGGGATCGGATATTTCTACGTCATGGTCAGAGCCGGCGAGCGCGACAGCGGCGTCGATCTCGACGACACCTTCTTGGAGTTCGTGGCCGAGCGGCACCCGGCGTTCGGACGGGCGGTAATGGAGAAATGGGGCTTCGAGGTCGTGATGTGCGAGGCGGTCGGCCACCAACACGATTACCAACGAACATCCAAACGCCGTGCGGACATCACGGATGTGTTGATCGTGAGCGTGCTTCTTGCGGAGGCGCTGCTCGAGCGGCAGGGAGATCTGGGGCGCTGCGAGGGGGTGAATGCCTTCGCCGCGCTCGGCTTCCGCGAACAGGATCTGCGCGCCATCTTGCGGCATACCGAGCTCACGCTCGAGTCGCTGCGCGACAACTTCGGCCGCTGAACGGTCAGCGTTTCTCCTACGACATCCGACGCGTGCGGCGGACGGCGTGTTCCAGATCGACCCCGTAGCTTGCGCTCATGCGCGGCGCGCGCTCAACGATGGAGCGGAGATGGACGGGGGAGTGATCGAGAGCAATATTCCGGCCCGCATGGATCGTCTGCCTTGGTCGCGGTGGCATTTGCGCGTCATCGCGGCCCTCGGCACCTCCTGGATCCTCGACGGATTGGAGGTCACGCTGGTCGGATCGTTGTCCGGTGTTCTCCAGACGAAGAACGGCCTCTCGCTCACCGATCAGCAAGTGGCGGGCGCCGCGACTGTCTACCTCGCGGGAGCTGTAATCGGAGCGCTGCTGTTCGGGCGTCTGACCGATCGCCACGGACGCAAGCGGCTGTTTCTCGTCACGCTCGCGACGTATTCCATCGCGACTCTGAGCACGGCGTTCGCGGTCAATTACTTGTCGTTCGCCGTTGCGCGATTCTTTACGGGAATGGGCATAGGGGGAGAGTATGCGGCAATAAATTCGGCGATCGATGAGCTCATTCCCGGCAAGATTCGAGGGCGGGTCGACCTCTTCGTGAACGGCACGTTTTGGGCGGGCGCCTCCTTGGGCGCGGTCGCGACGTTATGGCTTTTGAGCAGTCACGGACCGCCGCATGCATGGGGCTGGCGTCTGGCGTTCGGTATCGGCGGGGTGCTGGGGTTCGGTGTGCTCATTTTGCGGCTCGCGGTTCCCGAGAGCCCGCGCTGGCTGATGCTGCGGGGACGGGAGCGGGAGGCGGACGCCGTGGTGGACGCCATCGAGAGCGAGATTCGCAAGCGCACCCCGGAGCTGCCCCCGATCGAGGCTAAGCCCCTCAAGCTCAAGGCTCGCGACCACACGCCGTGGGGAGAGATCTTCAAGCACATGCTCGGCCCGAGCCGCAGTCGCTCCTTCCTCGGGTTGGTGCTCATGGTGGGACAGGCGTTCTTCTTCAACGCGATGTTCTTCACCTTCGGCCTGGTCGCCAAGCAGTTCTACCATCGGAGCGATGCCCTGTTGCCGCTGCAGCTGTTGCCGTTTGCCATCGCGAGCTTTCTCGGTCCCGTAATCCTCGGGCCGCTGTTCGATCGGATCGGACGCAAGCCCATGATCACCGGTTCATATGCTTTTTCGGGCGTCGCACTCGCCATCGTCGCGGTGCTCTTCGGTTTTGGGATGTTGAGTCTCAATGCTCTCACAGCGGCCTTTGCGGTGATCTTTTTCGTCGCCTCGGCGGCGGCGAGCGCGGCCTATTTGACCGTGAGCGAAATATTTCCGCTGGAGATCAGAGCGCTCGCCATCGCGATCTTCTATGCGTGCGGCACGCTGATCGGCGGTGTCGGCGCACCGCTCTTCTTCGGCAGCTTGATTGCCGGCGGCTCGAGAGCGCACCTCGCTCTGGGATATTCGCTCGGCGCCGCGCTCATGCTGGCGGGTGCGATCTGCGAGCACCTTATCGGGGTCGAGGCGGCCGGCAAGTCGCTCGAGTCCGTGTCACCACCGCTCCAATCGGCCTAGCCTCGCGAGCGCTTCTGATATACGCCGCCTGCTCCCGAGGTGCGAGGGACGGCATGGCCAGTCGATGGAGTTTGGGTGTAGCCTCGGCATGATGCTGACTACGCGCATTGTGCTTGCCGCGGGGCTACTCTCGTTTTGCCTCGTTCATGCCGCCGCGGCGGGTATGGGTGCGTCGGCGGGCGACCCGCGAGCGCAGCCGGCCGACGCAGATCTGCGTCCCAAGGTGCGCGCCATCACCGGGTTCGTGCGCTTGGACCCGGACCACTATGTCGAGCAGGTCGATGCGGCGCTGGCCGTATTGCATGATGCGCAAAAAGAATTCCAAAGCCGCGGCTACGAGGTGGAGACCATCCGCATCGTGACTCAGCCGCTCGCCGAGCTCGTGCAAGGACAAACGGAATCGCAAGCTCTCGCATTTCTCGCAAAGCTCGACGCATTGTCCGCGCAAGATGAATTCATGCCCGACATCGGACCTGCGATGCTGCGCGACGGCGACGATCCGCGCACTATGCATCTACTCGCCAGGGCATTGTCGACGCTCTCGCATGTGAACGGCAACGCCATTCTCGCGGACGAGGAGGGGATTCACTGGCGCGTGGTGCACGAAAGCGCCGCTTTGATCCATTATCTGGCGGAGCACAGCCCGCACGGCCAGGGCAACTTCAATTTCACCGCGACCGCGATGCTCAAGCCCTATGGTCCGTTTTTTCCGGGCACGTACTACACGGGCGACGCCGATGCGTTGTCGATCGGTTATGAGAGC
>Ga0302314_10013251_pt1 | contig 14185 bp, 10 predicted proteins | sample III_Palsa_N2_3_FD_200533 | JGI IMG/M metagenome (GOLD analysis project Ga0302314, IMG submission 200533) | Peat permafrost microbial communities from Stordalen Mire near Abisko, Sweden - III_Palsa_N2_3 | ecosystem: Environmental > Terrestrial > Soil > Palsa > Peat permafrost | place: Sweden... | reverse complement strand
CACCCGCGCCCGCAGCCGGGGCCGGCCAACGATGGTCTCGCCCGCCGAGGGCCAGTCGACCACCACCGAGCGCGCATCGTCGGACCGCTGGTCCAGCGCCTGGCCCCAGGGCAGCGAGCCCGCGCAGTTGTTCCACACCGACACCCCGATGTCGGGGTCGCTGGGCAGCGGCACCCGGCCCGCGCCGGGCCCGAGCGGCCGACCGGTCTCGGGCAGCACCGGCCAGCCGTCGGTCACCCGGAACTCGCCGTTCACCCGGACCCTGGTCCCGCCCGGCGGGGTCGACGAACGCACATGGACCAGCGACTCGGGCAGGTCGGCGCCGGCCTCGGCCCCGCCCCGGAGCCAGTGGTCCCACCAGCGCACCATCTCGTAGGTCAGATCGATGCCGGGCCCCGGCAGCGACCGCTCGGGTGCGGCGTGTGCCCACGGCCCGGCCACCACCCGGTGCGGGACACCGCGCGAGCGCAGGTCCTCGGCGACCCGGGGCAGGACGTTGCCGTAGCCGTCGCCCCAGCCGGCCACGAACATCGTCGGGACCTCCAGCGGTGGCAGTTCGGCCCGCAGCGAGCCGGTGCGCCAGAAATCCCCGTCGTGCTGCTCCTCGATCCAGCGCAGCAGCCAGGGCTCGACCTCGTCCAGTCGGCGCAGCCACTCCTCGCGCCAGCCCGGGCCGAACTCGGCCGGCACCGGCGGCAGCGCGCACATCGCCGCCATGTACGCGGGGTAGTCGACCAGGTCGAGCCAGCGCAGCAGGCCGCCGCCGTAGTGGACGTCGTCGGTGTAGCGGTCGTCGGAGGCGTAGATCGAGCAGATCGCCCGCAGCGCCGGCGGTCGGGCAGCGGCCGTGGTCAGCGCGTTGAAGCCGCTGTAGGAGGTGCCGAACAAGCCGACCGCGCCGGTGCACCAGGGCTGCTCCGCCAGCCAGGCGACGACCTGGCACAGGTCGTCGGTCTCGGTGGCCGGGTACTCGTCGGTGGCCAGGCCCGAGCTGCTGCCGGTGCCCCGGACGTCGACCCGGCAGACGGCGTAGCCGAACTCCCCCGCCAGCCGCTCGTAGTGCTCGCTCTGCCCGGCGGTGACGTCGTCCTTGCGGTACGGCAGCGCCTCCAGCAGGCAGGGGACCGGGCCGCCGCCCGGCCCGGGACCGCCGCCGGCCTGCGGGAGATAGAGGGTGGCCGCCAGCCGCTCACTGTCAGCCAGCTGGACCAGGACCTTGCTGACTGCAACGGAATACATGGAACCCCCAGGTGGAAGACGGAAGACTGAGCCGCAACTCAAACACAGGAGACCGCCCACCACAATGACCCGAGCAAGTTGTCCAGTACTGTCCCAGCAGTCAGCAAGGGCTTCATGGAAGTTCATTCATGCTGATCCAAGACTCAGGTTGACACGTGCTCACCTGCTTGTTCAGGTCCAACCTGTTGAACATCCTGAGCTTGGAGTCAGGATGGGCATTGACATGGGGCCCCGATCTAACTTGACTGTGCGACCAGTCCATCGTCGCGTCGCCAGGAGGCGTCATGCCCGCGGAACTCTCCCGAAGAACCCTCCTCACCGGACTGACCCTGGGTTCCGTGGGCCTGCTCTCCGGCTGCGGCGAGGGCGGCTTCGGCGGGACCGTGCCGAGGATCCCCGTGGTGCGCGGCGACGTCGCCGCGCCGCTCGCGTTCGCGCCCGGACCGCCCACCTCCTCGCGGGTCCGCTACGGAGGCAGCGTGGTCACCGGCTGGACCAGCGAGCCGGTCGACGGCTTCGACCCGGCTGTGGCCTGGGACCCGGCCGGCTGGGAGGCGGTGACCAGCCTGCTGTTCACCCCCCTGCTGCAGTTCGCCGGCCAGAGCGGCGGAGCGGCGCCCAGTGCGGCGGCCGCCCTGCCCGAGATCTCGGACGACGGCCTGACCTACACCCTGCGGCTGCGCCCGGACGTGCGCTTCCACAACGGCCGCCCGGTCACCGCCGAGGACTACATCTGGTCCTGGACCCGGGTGCTCGACCCGGCCCTGGAGTCCTGGGCCGCTTCCTACCTCTACCCCATCGAGGGTGCGATCGAGGTCAACAACGGCAAGGCCCGGAGCCTCAGCGGGCTGCGCGCCCTGGACGAGCACAGCCTGCAGATCCGGCTCACCACCCCCAGCATCACCTTCACCGATGTGCTGTGCCAGCCCTACATGGCCGCACTCGCCAAGGAGAGCACCGATCCGGTCAAGGCCCCGATCGGCACCGGCCCCTTCAAGGTCGCCTCCTACGACGAGAACGGCCAGAAGTCCGTCTTCACCCGCAACGAGCACTACTTCTGGACCGGCACCCCGCTCCTGGACCGGGTGACCTACCGCTGGGGCATTGCCGCGGACATGCAGTACCTCCAGTTGGGCAAGGACTACCTGGACGTCCTCGGCGAGGGCCTGCCGGTCTCGCTGGGCCCGGTCGTCAACTCCCAGCCGGGCGCGCGCCAGAACCTGGTGGTCGACATCCCGGTACAGGGCACCGCCTGGCTGGCGTTCAACTACAACAAGCGCGAGCTGCGCGACCCCGCCGTGCGCCGCGCCCTGAACCAGGCGGTGGACCGCGCGGAGCTGACCCGCCTCGCCTACGGCAGCATGCTCCCCTGGGGCCTGCCCTTCCCGGAGAACCTGCCCGACTACCACCGCACCGCACAGCCCTTCACCCAGGACACGGAGGCGGCCAGGAAGGTGCTCTCCGGGCTCCGGCTCGAACTGCTGACCAGTGGCGACGACCCGTGGAACCTCCTGTGCCAGGTGCTCCAGCAGCAGTTGCTGGAGGTGGGCGTCACGGTCACGATCAGCACGATGTCCGACGCGGCGTTCAGTTCGGCGACCCAGGACAAGCAGGGCGACATCTACCCCAGCGAGTGGTACATCGTCATCGACAGCGCCCTGGACCTGGCGTCCAACTGCTTCGCCAGCGACGGCTCCAGCAACTACACCGGCTACGCCAATCCGGCACTGGACGCCCTGCTGGCCGACGCGGCGACGCGGCCCACCACGGCGGACAGCAACACCGTCCTGGCCCGGGCCGAGGAGGCCCTGGTGGCGGACCCACCGGGGCTGTTCATCGCCTCTCTCGAATTCATGGCCCTGCGTCATCCCCGGGTGCAGGACTACTCCATGCGCGGCGAGACCGGCTCCTACTACGACCGGATGTGGGTCTGACCGCTCCGGGGGCGCCCCGCACGCCGGGCGGCCAGCAGGGAGGGGTCGACACCGAGCTCGCGCGCTATGTGCTGGTGCACCCAGCGGGTGATGTCCGCGCGCCTGGGGCCGCCGCCCCGGGCCACCAGCTGAACGGCCGCGCCGTCCAGGAAGGCGGTGATCCGCCAGGCTGCGGCGTCGGCGTCCGGGCAGCTGAACTGCCCGGCAGCGACGCCCTCGGCCACCAGCGCGGCGATGCAGCGCCGCCACTCCTCGTCCATCCGCCGCACCGTGGCCCGCCAGCGGGGCTCGCGCAGGCCCACGCCCCAGGCGTCGATCCACAGCCGCCAGCCCGGCGCCCTCCGGGTCGGCCCGTAGATCCGCAGCACCGCCCGGAACCGGTCCGGCAGCGGCGCCCGGCGGGCGCAGGCCGCGTGCAGCGCGTCGATATCCGTCCGCGCGGCGTACTCGAACGCCGACTGCAGCAACTGCTCCTTGTCGGCGAAGTGGTAGAAGACCAGGCTGCTGCTGACTCCCAGGGCCCCGGCGACGTCCGCCACCCGGGTCGCCGCGATGCCCCGCCGCTGAATCTCCGTCACGGTCGCGTCGAGGATCTCCTCGCGCCGCAGTTCCACACTCTTGCGCGCCACCCCGCCAGCCTACCCGGCGGTATTCAGCAGCCGGTGGACCCGCCAGGCCGGCACCGCGGCCAGCAGCGCGAACCCGCCGGGAACCAGGAACGCCCCGTCCAGGCCCAGGGGTTGCACCAGCAGACCGGCCACCACGCCGCCGAGTCCGCCTGCGGCATAGCTCGCGCTGGCGAACCAGGCGAATGACTCGGTGGCGCGTCCGGGCGGGGTCAGCTGCCCGATCAGCTCGTACTCGACGGAGGTGGCCGGGGCCATCAGCACCCCGCCCAGGCAGAGCAGTATCGCCAGCTGCCACACCGCGTGGGCCAGCGCCAGCGCGGCGAAGCCCGCGGCGTTGGCCAGGAACAGCAGCAGCAGTCGGCGGGTGAGCCCGGACCGCCAGTCGCGCCGCAGATAGGCGAGGCCGCCCAGGACGCTGGCCGCTGCCCACGCCGACATCAGCAGGCCGCCGGCGGCCGGGTCGTGGTGCCCCACCGCGAAGGAGGGGATGAGCACTTCCAGCATCACGTAGGCGACGCTGATCAGCGCACAGGAGGCGAGCAGCCGGCGCAGCCCGGGGTCGACCAGCACATGGCGGGTGGGCGCCGGGTCCGGATCGCGGCGGAAGCCCCGGATCGCCGGTGAGCGGGCCAGGCCGAGCGAGCCGACCAGCGCCCCGGCCGACGCCACCGCGAGTCCCGCCGCGGCGCCGGCTGTCGCATAGACCAGCCCGGCCAGCAGCGGGCCGAGCACGTAGAGCACATCGACCAGCACCGCCTCCAGGCTGTAGGCGGCGGGGTGCAGTCGGCTGTCGTCGAGGAGCCGCGGCCACAGGCCCCTGGTGATCGAGGAAACGGGAGGGCTGGCCGCGCCGACCACGGCGGCCCACAGCACCACAGCCCAGGCCGGACCGCCCGCCCCGGCTGCGCCGGAGGTGAGCAGCAGCCCGGCCATGGCCAGCGGCTGCAGCAGCCCGACCACGGCGATCACCGCCGAGGCATGCCCGCGGTCAGCCAACCGCCCGTACCAGGGGGAGAGCAGGGCGAAGGCCAGTGAGTTGAGGGCCACCGCGAGACCGGCCACCCGGTAGGAGCCGGTGCGCTGCTGCACCAGCAGCACCAGCAGGACGGTGGTCATTCCGACGGGCAGCCGGGCCAGGACGGACGGCAGGACCACGCTGGGGACACCCGGGTGACGCAGCAGTCGGAGGGGTGCGGTACTGCTCCGGTCAACGGGCATGAGGGGGCTCCTGGCGGGGTGGGGGAGGACCCGATCCTAGGTTCGGCGGCTCCGCCAGGACAAGCGAATAGCTGATCCACGACTCAGTCGTCTGACTCTTCGATGGAAACTTCGGTGTTCAGTGCCATGTAGCTGAGTCTGGACTCAGGAATTCATTGACGCGGGCAGTCGCGCTCTCCTACTGTCTCGGGAGTCAGCACCAATATCAGGAGGCACCGTGTCCGTCCTGCCCACCGAGCTCTGTCCGCTCTCACCCGAGCAGTCCGACATCGTCGAGCTCACCCGGGCCTTCGCCCGCGACGAGATCCGCCCGCAGGCCCGCGCCGTCGACGAGGCCGACACCATCACCCCCTGGGACCTGTGGCGCAAGGCAGCCCAGGTCGGCATCACCGGCTGCATGATCCCGGAGGAGTACGGCGGCGGGGGTTTCACCGATGTCTTCACCCAGGTCCTGATCCAGGAGGAGCTGTGCGTCGGCGACCTGGGCATCGGCAACCTGCTGCTGTCCAACGGCTTCTTCGCCGACCCGGTGCTGGTCCTCGGCACCGAGCAGCAGCGGCACGCGTGGCTGGCCCCGCTGGCCGGCACCGACTCCCCGATGACCAGCATCGCCACCACCGAGCCCGGCTCGGGCTCCGACGCCGCGTCGATCAGCACCACGGCGGTGCGTGGCGCCGGCGGCTATGTACTCAACGGCCAGAAGGCGTGGATCTCCAACGCCGGGGAGGCCGACCAGTACGTCCTGTTCGCCAAGACCGACCCGGCGCTGCGCGCCCGTGGCGTGACGGCCTTCCTGCTGCGCCGCGACACGCCGGGGCTGAGCTTCGGCGAACCGATGCGCAAGATGGGGCAGCGGGCGATCGTCTGCCGCGAGATGTTCCTGTCCGACGTCGTCGTGCCCGAGGAGGACCGGCTCGGGGCCGAGGGCGAGGGCTTCATCGGCCTGATGCGCACCTTCGACATCTCCCGCACCGTCCTGGGCGCGGCGGCCACCGGAGTCGCCAGGGCCGCCTACGAGTACGCCCGGGACTACGCCCGCACCCGGGAGCAGTTCGGCAAGCCGATCATCGAACACCAGGCCGTGGCCTTCCGGCTGGCCGACATGCGCACCCGCATCGAGCAGGCCCGGCTGATGACCTGGCGCGCCGCCAAGCGACTGGACGCCGGACTGAACGCCACCACCGAGGCCGCCATGGCGAAGCTCTGCGCCTCGGAGACCGCCGCCTACTGCACCGCGGCCGCCGTGCAGACCCTCGGCGGCTGGGGCTACTCGCGGGAGTACCCGGTCGAGCAGTGGATGCGCGACGCCAAACTGGAGGAGATCGAAGAGGGAACCTCGGACATCATGCGCCTCGTCATCTCGCGGGGGCTCTGACCATGGGCACCCGCGCGTCGAGCAGCCTCACCGGCGGCGAGGCCCTGGTGCGGGCCCTGGCCGGACATGGGGTGGACCAGGCCTTCGGGATCCCCGGCACCCACAACCTGGAGCTCTACCGGCACCTGTCCGGCTACGGCATCCGGCACCTGACACCCCGCCACGAGCAGGGTGCGGGCTACGCCGCCGACGGCTACGCCCGGGTCAGCGGCAAGCCGGGAGTGGTGGTCACCACGACTGGGCCCGCGCTGCTGAATGCCGCCGCGGCCATCGGACAGGCCTACTCCGACAGCGTCCCGCTGCTGGTGGTCTCACCGGGAATGCCGCTGCGGCACCCGCGCCGCCCGACCGGAGTGCTGCACGAGATGCGCAGTCAGAGCGAGGCACTACGCGGGATCGCCGCCTTCAGCCACCGGGTCTCCTCGGTGGCCGAGATCGGCGAGGCCGTCGCCCGCGCCTTCACCCTCTTCGGCTCACAGCGCCCGCGACCGGCGCACATCGAGATCCCGCTGGACCTGCTGGAGAGCCACGAGCCGGCCGGGCCGGTGGTCACCGCCCCACCGCTGCGCCCCCCGGCGGCCGACCGGGACGCGCTGGCGGCCGCGGCCGCGGCCCTGGCCGGGGCCCGGCGCCCGGCCCTGGTGCTCGGCGGAGGCGCCCGCGGCGCCGCCATCGCCTGCCTGGAACTGGCCGAACTCCTGGGCGCGCCGGTGGTGACCACCGCCAACGGCAAGGGCATCGTGGACGAGCGGCACCCGCTCTCGCTCGGTGTGGCGCTGCACAGCCCGGCCGTGCAGCGCTGGCTCGGCCGGTGCGACGTGGTCCTGGCCGTGGGCACCGAACTGGCCGAGTCCGACTTCTGGTGCCCTCCGCCTCGGCTGGGCGGCACCCTGATCCGGGCCGACCTGGACCCGGCGCAGATGTACGGCGGCCAACCGGCCGACCTCGCCCTGGTCGGCGCGGCCGCCCCCACCCTGGCGGCGCTGCTCGACGCCCTGCGCACGCACACCGGCGGCCCGGCGACCGGCGGCCCGGCGACCGGGGGCCCGGCGACCGGCGGCCCGGACCCGGTGGCGTCCCTGCGCGCGGAGCGCGACGGCGAGACCCGGGGGCGGGACGCCCGCTGGCTCCCGTACCTGCTGGCGATCCGCGAGGTGCTGGCCCCCGACGCGGTGCTCACGTCGGACAGTGCCATGTGCTGCTACTACGGTGCGCTGCCGCACCTGCCGGTCCCGGCGCAGGGCCGCTACCTGCACCCCACCGGGTTCGGCACCCTCGGCTACGCCCTCCCCGCCGCGATCGGGGCCAAGACCGCGAGCCCCGACCGCCAGGTGGTGGCGCTGAGCGGCGACGGCGGCCTGCAGTTCACCGTCCAGGAGCTGGGCACCGCCGTCGTACTCGGACTCCCGCTGCCGGTTCTGGTATTCGACAACGGCGGCTACGGCGAGATCCGCGACGAGATGGCCGCGCGAGGCGACATGCCGGTCGCGGTGGACCTGCCCTGCCCCGACCTGACCGCCCTGTCGCGCGCCTACGGCGGCTGCGGCTCCCGCGCCACCACCCCCGAGGCCCTGGCGGATGCCCTGCGCGAAGCCCTGGCCACGCCCGGCCCCACCGTCATCACCATCCCCGAGGAGCCCTCAGCATGACGACCGACGACGCGACCGTCATCCCATCCGGCGCCCTGCTGGAGATCGTCTGGACCGACAGCGAGACCGGCCGCAACGGCTACCTGGTCATCGACCGGCTGATCCGCGGCGTCAGCAGTGGTGGGTTGCGGATGCGCCCCGGCTGCAGCCTGGCCGAGGTCCGCGGCCTGGCCGCCGGGATGACCCGCAAGGAGGCCCTGCACTACGACCCCGAGGCCCGCTACATCCCCCTCGGCGGCGCCAAGGGCGGGATCGACTGCGACCCGCGCTCCGCCGAGGCGCCCGGCGTGCTGGTCCGCTACCTGCAGGCGATGCGCCCCTACATCGCGCACATGTGGACCATGGGCGAGGACCTCGGACTGACCCAGGACCAGGTCGACGCCGCCGCCGCCGAAGCCGGCCTGGTCAGCACGGTCCAGGCGGTCTACCCGCTGCTCGACGACGAGGCCGCCGCCCGGACCCGCCTGGCCGACGCGTTCGACGTGGTGGTCGACGGCGTCGGCCTGCCCGAACTGGCCGGCGGCTGCGGCGTGGCCGAGTCCGTGCTCACCGTGCTCGACCGCGACGGCGTCCCCCACGCCGGGACCCGCGTCTCGGTCCAGGGCTTCGGCACCATGGGCGCCGCCACCGCCCGGTTCCTCGACCGGGCCGGACTGGTGGTGGTGGCCGTCGCCGACATCAAGGGCACCGTCGCCAACCCCGCCGGACTCGACGTCGAGGCGCTGATTGCCGGCCGCGACGCCCACGGCGCGATCGACCGCGCGGCGCTGCGTCCCGAGGACAGCGAACTGCCCGGTGACGCCTGGCTGGAGGCCGAGGCGGAGGTGCTAGTGCCGGCCGCCGTCTCCTACTGCATCGACCCCCGCAACCAGTCGGCGGTCCGCGCCCGCTACATCGTCGAGGCCGCCAACATGCCGGTGCTCCCCGAGGCCGAGGCGCTGCTGGCCGCCAGGGGAGTGGTCACACTGCCCGACGTCGTCGTCAACTCCGGTACCAACGCCTGGTGGTGGTGGGTCCTCTTCGGGGACATCGAACCCACCGCCGACAGCTCCTTCGCCAAGGTCAGGGCCTCCATGCGGGCACTGGTCGCCGAGATGATGGACCGGGCCGACGCGGACGGCACGCTGCCCCGCGAGGCCGCCCACACCATCGCCCTCGAACGGCTCCCGGTCATCACCGAGCGCTTCGGCCAGCACCGGTGACCGCCGTGCGTCCGGCCCCGCGAGAGCCGCAGGCCGGCCTGCGCGAATTGCTCGCCCCGCGCTCCATCGCGGTGGTCGGGGCCTCCGCCGACCCGGCCAAATGGGGCTACTGGATCGCTCGCGGCGCGCTGGCCGGGCGCGGGCGGCGCGAGGTGCACCTGGTCAACCGGCGCGGCGGCAGTGTCCTCGGGCAGGCCTGCCGGCGCGGCCTGGAGCAGCTCCCCGAGGCCCCCGAGCTGATGGTCGTGGTCACCCCGCCAGCCCACGTCCGCGCCGTGGTCGAGCAGGGACTCGACCTCGGCACCCGCTGCTTCGCCGTGATCACCTCGACCGTCGACGGCCCCGGCGGCGAATCCGCCGACGAGGAGAGGGCGCTGGCCGCACTGGTCCGCTCCAGGGGCGGACGGCTGCTCGGACCCAACTGCATGGGCGTGGTCGACCCCACCGCCGCCCTGCACCTGTCCTGGGGCGAGTTCCCGAGCGGGCACGTCGGCCTGGTCTCGCAGAGCGGCAACCTCGCCCTGGAGATCGGCCGACTGCTGTCCCGCAACGGCGAGGGCTTCTCCCGCTTCGTCTCGCTGGGCAACCAGCGCGACATCGACGCCGCCGACGCCCTGGCCGCCCTGGTCGACCACGAACCCACCCGGATCATTGCGGCCTACGTCGAGGACTTCCGGGACGGACGGCGGCTGATGCGGGTCCTCGCGGACGCCAGGGCGGCCGGCAAGCCGGTCCTGCTGCTCACCGTCGGCCGCAGCGAGGCCGCCGGGCGGGCCGCAGCCTCCCACACTGGGGCACTGGTCAGCCCGATCGCAGTGGTCGACGCGGCCTGCGCCGAGCACGGAATACTGCGCCCGCAGAGCGCCGGTGAACTGGTCGACGCCGCGCACGCCCTGCTGGCGGGCGGCCGGCCCCGGGGCACCCGGGTCGCCGTCGTCGGGGACAGCGGCGGGCAGGGTGCGCTCGCCGCCGACGCCCTGTCGGACCGGGGGCTCACCCTGCCGACGCTGTCGGAATCCACCACCGGTGCGCTGCGCCGACTGCTGCCGGCCCAGGCCGGACTCGGCAACCCGGTCGACCTGGCCGGGGCCGGCGAGGCCGACCTCAACGCCTACGCCGCCGCGGCCGATCTGCTGCTCGCCGACCCGCAGGTGGACACCGTCCTGCTCACCGGGTACTTCGGCGACTACGGCACAGCCGCACCCGCGCTGCGGGAGCAGGAGCAGGTCGTCGCCCGGCGGCTGGCCGAGGCCGTGCAGCGCAGCGGGCGTCCGCTGGTGGTGCACACCATGGCCAGGGACACTCCGCCGCTGCAGACGCTGCGGACCGGGGGCGTCGCGGTGTACGAGCGGATCGAGCAGGCGGCCTCGGCGGTCGCGCTGGCCGCCCGCTGGGCCGCGCTCCCGCCGCCGCCCGCCGCAGCGCAGCCGCCGACAGGCCGGGAGACGGCCGGGGGGAAGGCCGGGGAGACGGCCGGGGGCTGCGACGGCGGCTACCGGTCCATGCGCGACCTGCTGGCCGGCTACGGCCTGGCGTTTCCCGCGGCCCGGTTCGTCGCGACGGCCGACGAGGCCGTGGACGCCGGGCGCGCGCTCGGCTTCCCGGTCGCGCTCAAGGCCATGGGCCTGGCCCACAAGACCGAGGCCGGCGGCGTCGTCCTGGCCCTGGCCGATGCCGACCGCCTGCGCGAGGCGTTCGCGCGGATGCACGCGCGGCTCGCGGCCCCGGGCTACGCGGTGGAGGCCATGGCACGCCACCCGCACGCCATTGAGTTGATCATCGGCACCCGCTGGGACGTCTCCTTCGGCCTGGTGGCCATGGTCGGCATCGGCGGCACCACCGCCGAACTGCACGCGGACACCGCGCTCGGCCTGGCCCCGCTGGACCAGGAACGCGCGCTGCGCCTTCTCGCGTCCCTGCGCCACGCCCCGCTGCTGCACGGCTGGCGCGGGGCCCCGCCGGTGGATCTGGCGGCGGCGGCCCGCGCCCTGGTCGCCGTCGCCCGCGCCGGGGAGGACCACCCGGAACTGGCCGAGCTGGAGGTCAACCCGCTGCTGGTGCATCCCGGCGGCGCGGTCGCACTGGACGCGCACGGCGTTCCTGCGCAGCCGAACCCGACCGACCGATACCTTACGGAGACCGCATGAGCAGCACTGAGAACCTCACCGGCCGCACAGTGATCGTCACCGGCGGCGGCAGCGGGATCGGCCGCGCCACCGCGCTGGCCCTGGGCGCGGCCGGGGCCAGGGTGGTGGTGGCCGGCCGGACCGCGGAGAAGCTCGACGGGACGGTCTCGCTGCTGGAGCAGCAGGGCGCGGCCGGTCTCGCCGTCCCGGTCGACGTCCGCGACCCGGTGGCCGTCGACGCACTGGTCGCCCGTGCCCGGGCCGAGTTCGGCGACCTGTACGGCCTGGTCAACAACGCGGCTGGGAACTTCGTCTGCGCCGGGATCGACCTGAGCCCGCGGGGCTGGGGGTCTGTCGTCGACATCGTGCTCAACGGCAGCTTCTACTGCACCCGCGCCTTCGCCCGGGCCCTGCGCGAGCAGGGGACCGGCGGCGCGGTGCTGTCCGTCATCGCCAGCTACGCCTGGCACGGCCATCCCGGCACGGTGCACTCGGCGGCGGCGAAGGCGGGGGTCCTCGCGATGACCAGGACGCTGGCGGTGGAGCTCGCGCCGCTCGGCATCCGGCTCAACTGCATCGCCCCCGGGCCCACCGAGACCGAGGGGGCCGGCGCGGCGCTGTGGGCCACCCCGGAGGAGCGCGAGCGGGTCCTCGGCTCGGTCCCGGCAGGCCGTTTCGCCTCCCCGGCCGAGGTGGCCGACGCGGCCCTGTTCCTGCTGGGCGACCGCGCCTCCTACCTCACCGGCGACTGCCTGACCCTGGACGGCGGCCAGTGGCTCGGCAAGCAGGTGTACGGCGCGCCGCACCAGGCCCGGCGGAGCACTACTTGAGCAGCTCGGCCGACAGCCCGATCTCCGACGCAGCCGCCGCGCGCACCAGTTCGGCCACCCGGGCACGGGTCAGCACCCGCTTGTGGACGGTGATCTGGACCGCCAGGCCGTCGATCATCGACAGCAGCCGCCAGGTCGCCCCCTCCGGGTCGGGGCAGCGGAACACCCCCTGTGCCACGCCATCCTCCAGGATCGCCTGCAGGGCCCGCTTCCAGCGCAGGTCCAGCGCGCGGGAGACCTTCTCCAGGTCGTGGTCGCGCATCGACTCCGACCAGGCGTCGATCCACAGGGCCCAGGACTTGGACCTGGCGCTGGGCAGGTAGAGCTTGCACAGACCGCTGAGCCGCTCGACCGGGGAGCCCTCGGACTCCTCCAGCTTGCCCAGCCCCTCCAGGTCGCGGTTGGCGGCGTAGGCGAACGCCTCGGCGAACAGCTTCTCCCGGCTCTCGAAGTGGTAGAAGAGCAGGGCCTGGCTGACGCCGGCGGCCTTCGCCACGTCGATCGTCCGGGCGCGCCCGAAGCCACGCTCGACTATGACGTCGCACGCGGTCCTGAGCAGGTCTTCTCTGCGCATCCTGCTGAACTCTTTCACCACAGACCACACTCTAACCCGACACCGCGCCCGGCTGCCCCGTCCGCGGTGCCCTCGCCCGAATCGTGACACGCCTGACTGAAGACTCAGTCGCAATGGCTCCGATGAGGTGATTCTTTCCGGATTCAATGTGCAGAGGGCCTTGTGGCGACCGCCGGGAAGCCTCTAGGGTCGCGAACACGCCGATCCGAGTGCAGGCGACCCCCGCGCAGCGGAACAGTCCGCGGGGAGTGTTGCCGCCCCCATCGCCACAGCCTGGACCACCACCACCTGAGAGTGGGCCCATGAAACCTCGCTACCTGATCGCCACCGGGCTGGCCGCCTTCGCCGCCCTGGCACTGTTCGCCCTCGCGGCACCCCTGTTCGGCAGCCCCCTGCACATCGACAGCGACGGCCTCACCACGCTCGGCCTGCCGCTCGGCATCGCAAGCCGGGGCCACCCGCTCGGCACCGATGTCCTCGGCCGCGACATGCTCGCCCGCACCGCCTACGGCCTGCGGACCACAATGGAGTTCACCCTGGTGGCCAACATCGCCTCGGTCGGCACCGGCACCGCCGTGGGACTCGCCGCCGGCTTCTACCGCGGCCGGGTCGAACAACTGCTGATGCGGCTGGTCGACGTGTTCCTCTCGGTGCCCACCGTGGTCTCCGGCCTCGCCCTGGCCAGCATCGTCGGACGCGGCGTCACCGGCATCGTGGTCATCGTCACCGCCCTGTACTGGGCCTGGACCGCACGGCTGGTCCACGGCGAGGCAGTCAGACTCCGCAACCAGCCCTTCGTCGAAGCGGCCCTGGTGCACGGGGTGCGGCCGCGCACCGTCATCCTCCGGCACGTCCTGCCCAACATCCGCACGCTGCTGCTGAACATCTCCGCGCTGAACGGCGCCGCCGTGGTCGTGGTCGGTTCCGGCCTGTCCTACCTGGGTGCCGGAATCGCGGCACCGCGGCCCGAACTCGGAAACCTGCTCCAGGACGGCACCCAGGCCCTGTCCTACGACCCCCAACTCCTCCTGATCCCCATGGTGTTCGTCATCGCGCTGGTACTCAGCTTCGTCCTGGTCGGCGAAGGCATCAACCGGACCGTTCCCGAATCGGAGAGACGCTCATGGCTGAACATCTGAGCGGATGGCCGACCGGCCAGGCCAAACAGCTGGCAGTACGCCTGCTGCTCGGCTGCCTCACCGTCCTCGCCGTCCTCACCCTGACCTTCGTCCTGCAGTACGCCGTCCCCGGCGACGTCGCCCGCAGCATCGCCGGCCCCCGCGCCACACCGCAGCTACTGGCCCAGATCCGCGACCGGCTGCACCTGGACGCCCCGCTGTGGGACCAGTACTGGCGGTACCTGCGCGGCGTGCTCTCCGGCAACCTCGGCGAGTCCTACGTGCAGAAGC
>Ga0302314_10013250_pt1 | contig 14186 bp, 10 predicted proteins | sample III_Palsa_N2_3_FD_200533 | JGI IMG/M metagenome (GOLD analysis project Ga0302314, IMG submission 200533) | Peat permafrost microbial communities from Stordalen Mire near Abisko, Sweden - III_Palsa_N2_3 | ecosystem: Environmental > Terrestrial > Soil > Palsa > Peat permafrost | place: Sweden... | reverse complement strand
CAGCATCCAGATGGGTCTGGACCAGCCGACCACATTGATCACCGGCCGGATCTACGCGATCGAGCCGAGCTTCGAGAACTATTCGGTGGCGACCATCAGCGGTTTCGACACCATGGCGAGCCTGCGCTTTGGCAACCATACCAAGGTGTTCAAGCAGCTCAATGAAAACCAGATCGCCACGCAGGTTGCTGCGGCGTCCAGCGTGCGGATCAGCACACCGGGCGCGCCGGTCACGCTTAATGCCTGCGTATGGCAGCGCCAGCAGACCAATTACCGGTTTCTGCTGAGTCGCTGTGAACTGAGCCATTACGAGCTGGTGGTGCAGGACACCACGCTGATATTCAGGCCCAGCGCGGAGGGGCTCAGCCCGGTCAAGTCGCTGACTTTCCCGCGCGACGTGAAGCGGGTCAACGTGCGTCTGCGTGTGCCGACCGAAGGCAGCGACGTGCGCATGCTGGGATTCGATCCGAATACCAATCGCGTCATCAATGCGCAGAGCAATCCCAACACGGTGCGTGCGCGCATGGGCGGTAGCGAGTCGGGCTACGACTTCATCGGGGATTTCCCCAGCGCGGCGATCACGGTGACCGATCCCACCATCACCACGGTGGAGGCGCTGCAGGCGCGTGCGAATGCCGAATACATGCAGAACCTCAGCCGCTTCATCGAGGGAGAGGTGGAACTCGAAGGTGATCCTGCTTTGCTGGCGGGCGTCAACATCCGTCTGTCCGGCCTGAGCCAGCGCTTCGATGGCATCTATTACGTGCGATCCAGCAAACACCGTTATGACGACAGCAGCGGTTACAGCACGTCGTTAACCGTAAGGAGGACCGGCGCATGATTTCGGGTTTCGACGATTCCACGCCGTTGCCCGGTGCCGCCCTGGCGGGCGTGATGGTCGCCCAGGTGAAGCAGACCAGCGACCCGAAGGGACAAGGACGGGTGACGGTGCTGTTCCAAATCGACGGTGCCATGCTGGAGTCGGACTGGCTGCAGGTGATGAGCTTCTTCGCCGGGCCGGGCTGCGGCGCGTTCTTCCTGCCGAAGGAAGGTGATTCGGCGGTGGTGGCCTTTGCCAACGGCGACATCAATCAGCCTTTCATCCTCGGCTTCCTGTGGAACGGCGGCATTAAACCGCCGGTGGAAGGCGCCGAACGCCAGCAGGATGTCCGCGTGATCCAAACGCGGCAGGGTAAAAAACTTACCTTCGACGACAGCAAGGAAGGCCAGCTCACCCTGATCGACGAGAAGCAGAACACGATCAAGATCGACACGGCCAACAATCGCATCGAGCTGGACAGCAAGGGCGACATCACCATCACGGCGGCCAAGACGATGACCTTGAAGGCCAGTCAGGTGGTCATCCAGAACACCTCGGGTTCGGTGAAGCTCGACCTGAGTGCGGCCAGCCTGCAGGCACAGGGCGGCCAGAACATGAAGCTGGCCGCCACCATGATCGAAATCAACTGAGCACGGGGAGGGATTGCCATGGGAAAGCCAGCCGCACGCATGGGCGACAGCATCGTCAACGCCGGCGATATCCACATCGTGCTGATTCCTTCGCCCGGTGGTCCCGTGCCCACGCCGCAACCGTGTCCGTTCAACGGCAAGATATCGCTCAACGTCAGTACCAATGTGCGCATCAGTGGAAGTCCTGCCGCACTACTTGGATCGATGGCGCAGAACATGCCGCCGCACATACCGCAAGGCGGTCCGTTCCAGGTGCCGCCGACCAATCTGGGCCGCGTGATATTGGCCAGCACCACGGTGCGGATCAACGGAAAGGGCGCCGCGCGCGCAGGCGACTTCTGCGAAACCTGCCACGACATACCGCCGGCGGGACCGCAGGCGCCGATGCCGATGGTGGTGGTCGCCGGCATGCCGAGCGTGCTGATCGGATGAGCGCGATTCGCAACAAAGGCGATGATTTTCTCGGCCGCGGCTGGGCGTTCCCAGTGTCGGTGCAGGGCGGTCGCGTGCGCTTCGCCGCCGATGCCGACGATATCCGTCAGGCGATCCTGCTGATCCTGCAAACCGCGCCCGGCGAGCGCGTGATGCTGCCGGCGTTCGGCTGCCGCATCAACGAACTGGTGTTCGCCGCCGGCAATGCTTCCACGCTCAGCCTAGCGCAGCTCTATACGACGGAAGCACTGCAGCAGTGGGAGCCGCGCATCCAGGTGGTCGGCGTGGTGGCCAGCATCGATCCCAGGCAGCCGCAATGCATGCAGATCGCCGTGGAATACCTCATCCGCGACCGTAACCGGCCAGACAACCTGGTCTATCCCTTTTATTTGAAGAACTGAAAGGAGCAAACGAATGAACGCCCTTGCGACACCGCCCGAATCATCGCCGCGAACCGACGTCATCGAGAGGCGCCTGGCGGAATTGCGCCATGAATACGAAGCCGACCAGGCGCAGCTCGGCGCGCTCGAACAGCGCACGCGCGAGCTGAAGAACACCATGATGCGGATCAGCGGCGCCATCACCGTGTTGGAAGAGGTGCTGGCTGAGCGACAGGCGATCGGCGAATAAGGCACAGCGGCACCGGCTCCGGCACGGTGCAGCAGCCACGTCATGTCCGAGCCCATCCTCGACTTCCGCACGACCGAACAGCTCTACCAGCAGACGCTGGCGCTGGCGCGCGTCTATACGCAGGACTGGACCTCGGTGTGGAGTACGCAGGAGCCCGATGCCGCGGAGGTCAATGAAGATCCCGGCCTGGCGATGCTCAAGCTGTTCGCCCTGCTGGGTCGCTATATCGGCCAGGTGGAAAACCAGATACCGAAACAGCGGCAGCTGGCGTTCTACCGGTTTCTCGATCTGCAGCTGCGTCCGCCGTTGGCGGCGCAGGTTCCGCTGACGTTCGCGCTGCAAGTCGGGCAGGCGCCATTCGAGGTGCCGCTGGACAGTGATGTATCGGACGTCTCGCAAACCTTGCGCTTCCAGACCAACCAGCCGTTGCTGGTGGTGCCGGCCACACTGAGCGCGCTGCTCACCATCATTCCCTCGCAGGACCGTTACACCAACGCCTTCGACAGCTTGCGCAGCGGACAGCCGGCGCCGCTGTTTCTCACGCAGGAAGACGACAGCATCGAGATACCGTTGTCGCACTGGTTCATGCTCGGCGATCCCGAGCTGTTCAAGCCCGATCCCACCTTGCAGCGCATCCGCATCGACATGACCGGCGTGCGGCTGACGCCGGACTATTTCGAGCAGTGGGCGGATGGCGCGCTGGATCCCTTGAACGCCGTCGTCACCGGTACATCGAGCGGCCTGCAGCTCAGCGTGCTGATCACGCAGCCGCCGGTCGCTGGTCCGCTGACGGTGACCCAGCTTGAGCAGGAGCTGTACGCGGCGGATGGGCGTGCCAGCGGATTCACCGCCGGAGCTGATGCCGACACACAACCCGAATACTGGTTGCTGGGGCAGCCCGCGACATCGATGCGCATCACCAATGCGATGGTGAACGATTTGCCGGTGATTACCGGGCTGACCTGCACGCTGTCGGGCGACAGCATCCTGCCGCAGCAGGCGGCATCGGGGCCGGTGCAGGTGGATATCCGCAACGGTGTCTATCCGTTCGGACAGACGCCGGCGGCGACGGACGCGTTCTATGTGCGATCCGACAGCCTGTTCGCCCGCCAAGGCGCGGCGATCAACCTCAGCTTTGTCCTCGTCGACGTAGCGGCGGATTACCCGGTCACGCTGTACTGGCAGTTCTGGGATGGCTCCGCCTGGCAGTCGTTCAATGCGACGGCGGCCGACGTGAGCAAGTACCGCTTCGTCGACACCACCGACGCCCTGCGCCACAACAACCCGACCGGGCCGACCAGCGTGAGCTTTCTCTGCCCGGACATCCAGGCCACCACCGTGGCCGGCGCCGAGGGACTTTGGATCCGCGTCACGATCGCATCGGGCGGCTATGGCGACATCGGCGGCATTGCGACCGACAGCGTGAGCGACACCATCGATGCCATCCCCGATTCGATTCTGCCGCAGGCGCAGAAGGATCAGGTCATCGCGTATCTCAATGACGTGGAAGGCGTGAACTTTTCCTACACCTACACGCCGAGCAGCTATGCGCCACCCTTCATCCAGTCGCTGCAGTTGAGCTACGGCTATACCGCCACGCCGGCCACCTTGTGGACGTACAACGCGTTTGCCTTGAGTCGTTTCCGCTTCAGCCCGTTCAAGCCGGTCGAGGATCGCTATACCTGTTGCAATCTCGGCTTCCTGCCGGACGAATTCAGCAGCTACACGCCGGGCTGCCTGCTGACGCTTTATTTCTATCTCGCCGAGGAATACGACACGCCGACGCGTTCGATGTTGTGGGAGTACTACGACGGCACGCTGTGGCAGACCTTGTCGGTCGACGACGGCACCGCCGGACTGACCCGCTCGGGCATCGTCAGCTTCATCGTGCCGCTGGACATCCAGGCGGCCACCCTCTATTCGCAGCTGGCGTTCTGGTTGCGCATCCAAAATCCGCATCCGCGCCAGGACGTGACGATCTATGGCATTTATCCGAATACGGCGATGGCCGGCAATCGGATCACCGTCCTCGAAGAAATTCTGGGATCGAGCAACGAACAACCCGGCCAGATTTTTCAGCTGAGCTATACCCCGGTGCTGGCGGGCCTGGCGCTGGACGTGATCGAACCGGCCGGGATGGAACCGGATCAGGCGGTCGGCGACGACGACGATTTATCGTTCACCGTCACCGCGCCGGCTACCTCGCCGCAATCCGGCGAGACCGTCGCGCGTCGCTGGACGCAGGTGGATACCTTCAGCTTCAGCGGTCCCACCGCGCGCGTCTATCTGCTCGACAACGAAAACGGCTTGGTCACCTTCGGCGACGGCCGCAATGGCATGGTGCCGCCGAGCGGCTACAACAACATCATCGCGGCAAGCTACGAATACACCCAGGGACTCGCCGGCAATGTGGCGATCGACCAGCTCACGGTATTGCGTCCCGGCTACAGCGCCATCGCGGCGGTGACCAATCCGGCGCCCGCGCAAGGTGGCGTGGATGGCGACAGCGTGGACGATCTGGCCACGGCGGCGCCACCGCAGGTGAAGGCCAACGATCGCGCGGTACAGCTCGGCGACCTGGATACCTTGAGCTGCGCGGCCAGCTCCGCGGTGTGTCGGGCGCACGCCGTGCTCATGCCGGATCAACGCATCGCCGTGGGCGTGCTGGCGCTGTCGTCGGCACCGCGTCCGTATGCGCCGCCGGCCTTGCTGGATGAGGTGACGACTTATCTGCGCGCCCGCTGCCTGGCGCCGCTGGCGCCGCGCATATATTGCCGCGAGCCGGATTATCTGCCGATCGACGTGGTGGCACAGGTCGCCGTGAATGTACCGTCCGACCAGCGCAATGCCGTGCAACAGGATCTGGCCGCGCAACTGCAGGCTTTCTTCCAGCCGGTCTTCGGCGGCCCGACCGGGCAGGGCTGGGACTTCGGGCAGACCGTGCAGTCGGCGCAGGTGAGCCGCTTCTTGCGCAAGGATGCGCGGGTAGTCGGCGTGTCCGCGCTTTCGCTCAACGGCCAGCAGGGCGTGGACGTCACGCTGCTGGCGAACCAGGTACCGACCAGCGGCCGCATCAGCGTGCTGGCCTACACCACCGTGGCGACGAGGTAACGCCATGGCCTTCGAGCTGCCCGACCTCGACACCCGCGACAGCGCCGCGCTGCAGGCCGAACTGATCCGGCGCATTCCGCAGTTCACCACGCGCTGGACCGACTTCAACGATTCCGATCCCGGCATCACCATCCTGCAGCTGCTGTGCTGGATCGGCGAATCGTTGCTGTATCAGGCGAATGCGATTCCGATCCAGACGCAGCAGAACTTCCTGCGCGAAGTGCTCGGGCTGGCCTATGCCGACAACATCACGCCGTATAGCGACGCGGCCAAGACTAACTACGACTTCGCCTTCGAGCGCCTGCGCGATGTGCTGGCTGGAATAGACAGCCAGGCGGACCTGACCCAGGCCGCACTACAGCATGCGGTGATGAATTATCGCGCCGATCCCTATCTGGCGCTGTCGTGCAGCGACGTGCAGGTGCTGGCGCTGGAAACCAACCAGATGATCGCCGCGCAGCAAGCCCAGTCGCCGGCATCCATCGCGCCGTTGCTGGTGCAGCGCGCGGATGCGCTGGTGGCCGGTGAGGCGACCAGTGTCTACATCCTCAGCAATGCGAAGTGGGCTTACCAGCTGCCGTGGTGGCCCAACAACACGATGCCTGACCCGTCGGGAAGAGTGCGCCGCCTGTTGCTGCTGCAGCCGCCAAGCGGCAGTGCGGCGGCTGATGCTACCAACGCGCAGAGCAGCCTGCTCTACAGCGTGAATACGTACCTGGCGCCGCGGGTGATCCTCGGCAACCAGGTGAATGTACAGGCGGCCCAGCTCACCTCGATCAATCTGCGGATCGTCGTGCGTTGCCCGGCCAACGTCGCCTTGGGGGTCGTGCTGGATGCGCTGCTGGCCCAGTTGTTCGCCTACTTCAAGCCCGATGCGAACTGGGTGTATGACCAGCCGCCGGTGCTCGACAACGTGCAGTTGCTGATCGAAAACGTCGCGGGCGTGGCGACGCTGGAGTCGATCGATCTCAATTACGCGCCGACCGCGTTTATGCCCGACTATGCGCAGCTTGATGCGAATTGCCTGATCGCTGATCTGCCACAGGGACCGCCTGCGAATGTGTATCGCGGGTTGCCGCAGCTGCGCTGCCTGGATCTGTATGCGAGATCCGTGTCATGAGCGATACCACGCAGGCCACGGCCGCCTCCAACTACATGCGTTACCTGCCGGCGGTGTTTTCAAAGAGCGGCGACGACTTCCTCGCGCGCTACCTGAAGATTTTCCAGAAGCTGCTGACCGGCTTGAGCGACACCACCCTGGATGGCCGGCGCGGCATCCAGGAGCTGCTGGCTGGCGACGTGATCGGCAATCTGTTCTACAGCCGCTTCAGTTTTCTGTTTGACAAGAGCGACCATGATTTCATCCCGCCGATTTCCGGCCTCGGCGACGAGCAGCGCGATGCGCTGCTGACCCTGTTCAACAGTTTCATCGGTGTACCGGAGCCGTCGAATCCGCTGCTCGGCCATGTCGCTGCGCTGGCTGCGGGCAGCAGCGACGACCTGGCCGCCTTCAATGTGTGGCTGAACGAGTTTCTCGATTGGCTGGCCAGTTGGGTGGACCTGGTACTCGACGGCAGCTGGAGCCTCGACAAGAAACGCACGGTGATCGCGCAAAGCATGGCGCTGTACCGCCTGCGCGGCACCGCCGCGGGCCTGAGCATGCTGATCAACCTGCTGCTGGATCTGCCCATGCAGGTGAGCTGCTATTCGCCGGACATCTCGGAACAGGTGTATGGCCCCGTGAGCGTGAACGTGCTCAATCCGCAGCCTGCGTCGATCTTCGTGATGGAAGCCGCAGGGAAGCCGGATACGTTCGTCCTGCAGTGCGCCGCGCGGCCAGGCATGCCGCTGGTCTCCGGTTATGCACCGTGGGTGTTCCAGGTGCAGGTCGTGCTGCCGCTGTACCTCAATCCGATGTGGGTGCCGACTAAGGCCGGCGCACAACAGATCCAGGCGCTGCTGCCTGCACTCACGACCTTGCTGGACGCGGTCAAACCCGCAGCCACGCGATATCAGCTCCAGGTTCTTGGCGGCATGTGCTTGCAAAAGCACAAACCGAAGCGCCCAAAACTGCCGCCGCCTCCGCAACTCGATACCAACGCCTTTCTCGGTACACAGGTGCCCTCGTCATGACTCCCATACTCGAATCGACGTCCACGCCCGCGCCCAAGCCGGTGCCCGCACCGCCACCCGCGCCGCAACCGGACATCCCGCAGGACACTGCCTACACCTTGGCGTATCAAGCCGGGATGTTTCTGACCGCGGACGAAATGACGCTGGGGCAGAACTACTTCGTCAACTGGCTGCAGTTGCAGAACCAGTTGCTGTACACCCCGGGTGTGCTGAGTGGCCTGGTGGTGAGCAACCCGAGCGGGAACAATCTGAGCGTCACCGCCGGCGCGGGCATCGATGCCTCCGGCCATTTCGTGGTGCTTACCGAAGGCACGGGCAACACCATCACGGTGCCGAGTACGTCCGCCAATCCGTGTTACGCGGGGTTGTCGTATCCCACCACGCCCGCACCGGTGACGGGCCTGCCGTATACGGTCGACACGGCCGGCGTCCTAAGTGTCGCCGACAGCGTGAAGCAATTGCCGGACGGCAGCCTGGTGTTGGCGCAGATCGCCATGACCGACCAGGGTGGCATCGCGTCCATCACCGATATGCGCATCCCGGTGGCGAGCCGGCTTCCCGCCAATCTCGCGCCGCCGGCGTTCGGCGTGATGGCGCTGGTGACCACGCCCAGGAATCTCACCGGCGTCACCGTCGTGTCTGGCAACACGCTGCGCAAACACGGCGACAGCGTTTCGCAGGTCGTGCACTTCCCGCGCCAGGTTTCGCTGCCTTTCGAGCGGGCGCCGCAGGTGCTGGTGACGGTGCGCGGCACGATGCCTTTTGCCACGTCGGTCAGCGATGTGATGACCGATCGCTTCACCCTCACCCTGACGGCGGTGATGACACCGATCGCCGACAGCATCGATGACATCTACGTCAACTGGTATGCCCATGTCTGAGCGCAATCTCCCGCCTGTCGCGCGCACGAATTACTTTTCGGGCGAATCGCTGCTGACCGCCGATTTCGTCTGCGAGCAGCAATACAACATGCAGATGCTCGCGCTGGTCAATAGCAGCCTGCATACCTGGGGCATCGCCCGCGGACTGGAGGTTAGCTGGCAGGCCGGCAGCCAGATCGCCCAGGTTACGGTAAGCGCCGGCATGGCGATCGACCGGCTGGGTCGTCAGATCGTGCTTGCCAACAGCCAGGTGCTGAAGCTCGACGGCATGTCGCCCGGTTCCAAGGTCTATCTCACCATCCGCTACCACGAGGTCTACGGCGACTACAGCGAAGAGAGCGGAGTGGCCGGCTACAAGCGCGTCGTGCAGCAGCCGGTGCTGGAGTATCTGCGCACCTTGCAGGCGCCGGGCATCAACATCCTGCTGGCGGTGATCACGTTGTCCTCGCAGGGCGGCATCGATGCCGTCGCCTACGGCCTGGGCACGGACGAACGACGTTATGTCGGTTCGCGGCTGGGTGTGCTGGAACTGGTCACGGAGGGCACCGGCATCAATACGAGCGAGAGCCTGGGTGCCGACAGCGATGCGTCCGCGCCGAGCATCCAGTTGAAAGCGCTGAAGGAAAGCGACGAGCTGGCCGACTACCTGGAAGTGCAGGCCAGTCGCAGCCAGTTCGACGGCCTGCTGACCACCCGCGACAATCTTGGCGTCGGCGTCGATCAGCCACAGGCCAACCTGCAGGTCGAGCGCATCACGATCAAGGGCACGGGCACGATGTCCACGGACAAGGCGAAGCTGACCTTGCAGTATCCGATCTATCCGCCCTTGCAGGCCGGCGACATCGTCACGCCCGAACTTCCGCTGGGCGCCAAGCTGCCGCAGCCGCGCAACGGAGTAATCAAGAACACCCGCTCCGATCCGCTGACCTATGACTTGGTGCAGCCGTTCAAGGAAGACCTGCCCAACTGCAGCTACAACTACACCCGCATGACGCTGGTGCGTTTCGCGGCAGGCGATGTGGGCGAACTATTCCGGATCGATGGCGACGGCAGCGTCGGCCTGGGCGTGCAGTCGGCCGTGCAGAGCGGCACGGCGGGACCGGCGGCACTCATCATTACGGCCGACCGCAAGGTCGGCATCGCGCTGGACACCGGCGACTCGCCTACGGCCGCCCTGGACGTCAACGGCAACCTGTTGTGCCAGGGCACGGTCACGGCGAAATCCTTCGAGGGCAACGGCTCCAAGCTGCAGAACCTGCCGATTCTCAGCTACTGGACCAAGCAGAGCGTTTCTTCGGCCTATAGCAACATCTATTACGACAGCGGTAACGTCGGCGTGCAGATGACCAATCCATCGGCGTCATTGAGCGTGGGTACCGGGCGCAGCTTTATCGGATCCGGCTATGTATCGGCCGATGCGAGCGATACCGGGAATGCCTCGCTCGTCGGCGACCATACCTTGTTCAAGACCGAGCTGAGTCTGGGCGACAGCATCGTGCTGGGCAGCCTCATGCAGCAATGGCGACAGATCAAGACCATCGTCAGCGACAGTCAACTGGAACTGATGGAGCAGTTTCCCATCATTCTCCAGCAATCGACGTTCGCGTACGCGTCGACCGGCACCTCGTCGATGCCTGGGAGTGCACGGCTGATCGTTGGCAGCGGCGCATCTAGTACGGCACCGGCCACCACGCCGGGAACCGGCATCGTGAGCAGCAACGGCGTCATCCTCGTCGGCGACAGCAAGACCCAATTCACCAAGGAGCTCAAGTCCGGCGATTGGCTGGTGATCGAAAAATTTGCGCCAAAGACCACCGATGGCAACAACGCGCAGTGGCTGGTGGAGAAGGTGGTCGACGACACGCATGTGGTGGTGGTCAATCAATCGGGGCAACCGATTCCGGCCAATGTTTCCGCATTCATGGTGACGCCTTCGCTGATTGGCTCGTTCCAATGCAATGTGGACGACGCGGATTCGCCGCCGCCGCCGGCCATGTTGCTGGTGAGCAATGGCATCGACTTGCCGCCTGAGAAATCGAACACCATCGCGATCAATCTCGGGCTCGACCAGGTGGACCACAAGTACGCCTTGCAGGTCAACGGCGACGTCAATTTCAGCGGCGGCAGCAGCTTCAAGGACCTGGTGACCGATACGCTCACCGTGCAGGAATGGGGCCTTGTCGGCGGCGACCTGAAGGTGGATGGGGCGCTTTCCGGCCAGGCGCTCTGCGTAGGCCCTGCCAGTGCGCCGCATGCGATGTTCAATGCGAACGGGACCGTGAGCGTGATCGGCAGCAGCGTGCAGATCGCCAGGGGCACGTTCGAGACCGGCAACATTTCGCCGCAAAAGCCGGTCACGTGGAAGACTTTCTCCGGTAAAGCCAGCACCGACGGTTTCATCGTTGCCTGTTTCGGTCCGCTTTTCCCCGGCAGCGATACGCCGAATTTCGCCGGCTGGATGACGTGCAACACTCCATCGGGAACCTATTGGGCTACCGGCGGTACGTTCGAGTTCTCCAACTGGACCAACGCCATGCTGAACTCGCTTTCTGCGCCCGTGCAGAAAGACCAGCCATGGAGTTTGGAGATCCAGATCGGTGCCAGCATCAATTGCGTGGTCTATCTGAATATCTACTGGGTGCCGCTCGGTACGAATCCCACGCAGCAACTGGATGACATCCTGCAGCATACGTCGACGCCGGATGCGAGCAATGCGCTCCCGTTCAGCGGCAACGCCATGCCGAGCGTGCAGCGCTAGCCCGTGAACAGCACGGCGATGGCATTCGACGACAACGCGGCGTTCCTCGCCGAACTGTGTCGTTATGCCGATGCGCTGATCGAGCGCACGCTATGGATGCGCCAGGTGGCACCCGCGCCGGACTCGCCGGAATCCCTGACCTCGCGGCGCCGCAGCGCACGTGAGCAGCACGCCCGCGATCTGGACGATTCGCTGGCGATGGCATGGCAGGATCTGGAAGCGCGCATGCAGGCCAGCATCGCGCAGGACAGCTTTATTCCGTGGATTCATCTGGCGCGTCTTTTCCAGCTGACCCCGGCCGAGCAGAAGCTGATGCTGATCGCTCTGCTGCCCGATCTCGACGGCGATTACCGCGGCATGCTCGCCGGCGTTGCGGATGGCGAACCGGTTGCGCCGAACTATTTACCGTTGTCGGCCGTGCTGCATTTGCTGCTGGGGGATCGCCTCGACCTGCAGTCCGCGTTGCTGGCCGATGGCCCGTTGCGTCGCTGGCGCGTGCTGGAGCTGGAGCCCGGCGGCGATGTGCTGCGTCTTGTCGGCGGCTTCCGTCTCGACCCCGTGCTGGCCGCTTACCTGTGCGGCAAGGCCGCTCCGCAGCTGCGGCTGGACGAGGTGTTGGCGGAACTGTCCGCAGCAGAATCGCTGGATGATCTGCCCATCGACGAGGAGGCGCGCGGATGGGCGGGGCGCTTCCTCGCGCACTGCGATTCGGCCGAGGCCGATGGCACGTCCTTCCTGTTGCAGTTGCAAGGCCCGGACGAGCGCTTGCTGGAGCGCGTGTGCGCGGCGATCTTCGGCAGCATGAATATGCGTTGCGTGCGCCTCGATGTTGCGCGCTGTTTCGGGCGCGGTGTCGGAACCGAACATGCCGCGATACGTGATCGACTGCGGCTGCTGTGCCGCGATGCCTTGCTGTGCAATCGCGTCTTGCTGCTGAGCGGCTGGCTTGCCGGCCCGGAGTCCAGCGACGAATTCCGGGCCTGGAGCGAAGCGGTATTGGACACGCTGCTGGAAAGCCAGCGTTATGTCGTTGCGCTGAACGGGCCGGAACGTGGATTGACCGCACAGGTACATCGCTATGAAGGCCATCGCGTGCTGTCCTTGCTGCTGCGCCTGTCCTTGCCCGACACGGCCTTGCGCCGGCGGATCTGGCAAGCTGGTGCCGAGCTGCATGGATTGCCGCTCGCCGATGTCGAACTCGACAAACTCGCCAGCAATTTTCGTTTCACTCATGCGCAGATCGACGCGGCATGGAAGGAACTGGATAGCCGACGCCTGCTCGACGCCGGTCCCGGCGATGCCGCCATGCTGCTGGATGTTTGCCGCGACGCGAGTGCCGGCGAAACGTTCGGCGTAGCCGAAGAAATCAAGACGCGCCATGGTCTCGATGACATCGTGCTGCCGCCCGCGACGCGCGGCTGGCTGGAGGAGGTGCTGCAATACGCGCAGCATCGTCATCAGGTCATCGAACAGTGGGGCTTCGAACGCAGTCACGGGAATAGCCGCAACTTGTGCATGCTGTTCCACGGACCGTCGGGTACCGGCAAGACCATGGCGGCATCGATCATCGCCAACGAGTTGAACCTCGGGCTGTATCGCGTGGACCTGGCCAATGTGCTCAGCAAATACATCGGCGAGACGGAGAAACATCTCGCCCAGCTGTTCGACCAGGCCGAAGCGATGAACGTGGTGCTGTTCTTCGACGAAGCGGAGAGCCTGTTCGGCAAGCGCACCGAGACCAAGGATTCTCACGACCGCTACGCCAACCTGCAGACCGGTTACCTCTTGCAGCGCATCGAGACCTATCCGGGCGTGGTGATTCTCTCCACCAATTTGCTCGGCAACATGGACAAGGCCTTCATGCGGCGCTTCAAGTTCGTGATCGAGTATCCGTTTCCAAGCGCCGAGCAGCGCCGCCTGCTGTGGCGCAAGGCGTTTCCCAACGAGGCGCCGATGTCGGACGACGTGGATTTCGCACTGCTCGCTGCCAAGGCGCCGCTCAGCGGCGGCAACATCAGCAATATCGCCTTGCGCGCCGCCGTGTATGCCTCGGCGGATGGCCAGGAGGTGGGCATGGAGCATCTGTTGCGCGCGGTGGAGCGCGAGTACGACAAGCTGGGCAAGGTGTTCGCCAAGGAAGATTTCGCATGGCATGAGGACGACTAGATTCCAAGCGAGGGTGCTTTGGATGCGCGCTCCGACATCGAACCGACTTTCGCGAAACGGCCACCATGCACAAGCAGCTATCCCGCACCCAGGAGCACTCGCAAACATCGGCACCGGCCTATGCCTCGCCAAGCCTCGCCGCGGCGGCGCCCATGACGGCGATGGGAACTTATGCCTATGCCGGCGGCGTGGTGCAGCGACAGGCTGTGGGAACATCGGTTTCCGTGCCTGGGCCGAATGCGGTGGGAGCAGGCGGTGGCGAGGATACGGCGGCCGGTGTCAATCGCACCGGCTTGCCGGATAACCTGAAAGGCGGCATCGAAGCGCTTTCCGGCATTAGCCTCGACCGCGTCAAGGTGCATTACAACTCGCCCCAGCCGGCCAAGCTGCAAGCCCACGCCTATACCCAAGGCAGCGACATCCATCTTGCGTCAGGGCAGGAAAAACACTTGCCGCATGAGGCCTGGCATGTGGTGCAGCAAAGTCAGCAGCGCGTCAGGGCCACCCTGCAATTAAAGGGCGCGCACATCAATGACGACACCTCGCTGGAAACAGAAGCCGACGTCATGGGTGCACGTGCACTGCACACACCGGCCAACCAGGGT
>Ga0302314_10013249_pt1 | contig 14188 bp, 14 predicted proteins | sample III_Palsa_N2_3_FD_200533 | JGI IMG/M metagenome (GOLD analysis project Ga0302314, IMG submission 200533) | Peat permafrost microbial communities from Stordalen Mire near Abisko, Sweden - III_Palsa_N2_3 | ecosystem: Environmental > Terrestrial > Soil > Palsa > Peat permafrost | place: Sweden... | reverse complement strand
CGCCTGGTAGTCGCCCTGGACCAGCACGTCGGCGTTCTCGTCGAACCCGCGCTCGACCATGACCGCGCCACCGTCATAGCGCACATGCCAGGCGCCGACGTTGTCCGGCAGCTTTAGGTGCGGCGGGGCGTCCGTGAACCGCTCGGTGAGCGAGAACGGCGCCAGCGCATCGCGGCGCTGCTCGACGGCCTTTTCGAGAAACCGGCGGGTTTCGGCCAACCACTCGTCGGACTGGAACTCGAACCGGTCAGGTAGCGTGTACATCCGATGGCGCCTTCTGCAGGACGAAGCCTTCGTAGCCGGCGGCGGCCACGTCCGCGCACTTCTTGCGGTAGCCGGCGCCGATGTAGGGCATGAACACGCGTGGCTTGCCGGGAATGTTGGCGCCCATGTACCACGATGCCGCCCGCGGAAAGAGCGTCTTGTCGGCGACACGGCGGACGTGTGCGACCCACGCTTCCTGCGTTTCCTGGACCGCTGCGATGCGGCTGAAGCCTTCCGCGCGCATGTGGGCGATGCAGTCGGTGATCCACTCCACGTGCTGCTCGATCGAGTTGATCATGTTCGAGAGTACGCTGGGGCTGCCCGGGCCGGTGACGACGAACAGGTTGGGGAAGCCGGCGACCGCCAGGCCCAGGTACGCCTTCGGCCCCTCGGCCCAGGCCTCCTTCAGCGACCGTCCGCCGACGCCCTTGGGGTCGATGGCGAGCAGCGTGCCGGTCATGGCGTCGAACCCGGTGGCGAAGACGATGGCGTCGACTGGATAGGTCGCCTCGCTAGTGCGCAACGCGTTCGGGGTGATCTCTTCGATCGGCGTCTGCTTGAGGTTCACCAAAGTGACGTTCGGCCGGTTGTAAGTCTCGAAGTAGTCGATATCGACGCAGATGCGTTTGGTGCCGATCGGATGGTCGTTGGGCATCAGCGCCTCGGCCGTCCTCGCGTCCGTCACGGTCCGGCCGATCTGCTCGCGCACGAAGTCGGCGGCCTCGTTGTTGACCTCGAGGTCGGTGATGATCCCGCCCCAGGCGGCGAGGAAGCCGGCGCCGCCGACGCCCCAGTATTCCTCGTAGCGCTGCCGGCGCTCTTCCGGCGTGGCCGCGATGGCGTTGGCGGGGTTGCCGCCGAAGCCCATGCCCGGGCCTTTCACCAGCGCCATGTAATCCGGATACATCTTCCAGAAGTCCTCGATGTCCTTCTGGGTGAGCGGCGTGTTGTTGGCCGGCACGCTGAAGTTGGCGGTGCGCTGGAACACGGTGACGTGCTTGGCCTGCTTGGCGATCTGCGGGATCGACTGGATGCCGGACGAGCCGGTGCCGATCACCGCCACGGTCTTGCCGGTGAAGTCGACGCCCTCATGCGGCCAGGCGCCGGTGTGGTAGGTCTCGCCGTCGTAGGTTTCGACGCCGGGGATGGCCGGCGCGCGCGGCGTCGACAGGCAGCCGGTGGCCATGATCAGCCAGCGCGCCGAAAGCTCGTCGCCGCGGTCGGTTACGACGCTCCAGCGGTCGGCGGACTCGTCGAAGGTCGCCGAGACTACCCGGGTCTCGAAGGCGATCAGCGGGCGGATGTCGTGGCGGTCGGCGACGTGGTTGGCGTACGCCAGGATCTCGGGCTGGGCGGCGTACTTCTCGGTCCAGCGCCATTCCTTCTGCAGAGCGTCGTCCCAGGTGTAGGAATAGAACAGGCTGGGCACGTCGCAGCGCGCGCCCGGATAGCGGTTCCAGTACCAGGTGCCGCCGACGCCATCGCCGGCCTCGAACCCCTGCACCGAGACGCCGAGTTGGCGCAGCTTGTGCAGCATGTACAGGCCGCCAAACCCCGCGCCGACCACCACCGCGTCAATCTCGCCGCGCTTCGGCGCCCGCTCAAACTTAGACCCGTCCGCCACGCCCTACCTCGCTGGTTGCCGGCGTAAGATATCGCCGTTTACCTGAGGAAAGCGCAAGTCTGTCTCCTCACCCGTAGGGGGAGGGGATTTAGGTCTTCGCCTCCACGTAGATCTCACCGCCGGCTTCCTTGAACTTCTCCGCCATTTCCGCCAGCCCGTCGGCCACGGCGTTCTGGCTGGCGGCGGCGTCGCGGATTTCCTGGCTGATCTTCATCGAGCAGAACTTGGGGCCGCACATCGAGCAGAAGTGGGCGACCTTATGGGCCTCCTTCGGCAGGGTCTCGTCGTGGAATTCGCGCGCGGTCTCGGGGTCGAGGCCGAGGTTGAACTGGTCTTCCCAGCGGAACTCGAAGCGGGCCCGAGATAGCGCATCGTCCCAGAACCGCGCTGACGGGTGGCCCTTGGCGAGATCGGCGGCATGGGCGGCGATCTTGTAGGCGATCACGCCTTGCTTGACGTCCTCGCGGTCGGGCAGGCCGAGGTGCTCCTTCGGGGTCACGTAACAGAGCATTGCGGTGCCGAACCAGCCGATCATCGCCGCGCCGATGGCGCTGGTGATGTGGTCGTAGCCGGGCGCCACGTCGGTGGTGAGCGGACCCAGGGTGTAGAACGGCGCGCCGTGGCAGGTGGCCAGCTGCTTGTCCATGTTGGCCTTGATCTTGTGCATCGGGACGTGGCCGGGGCCCTCGATCATCACCTGCACGCCGTGCTTCCAGGCCACCTTCGTCAGCTCGCCCAGGGTCTCCAGCTCGGCGAACTGGGCCGCGTCATTGGCGTCGGCGATGCAGCCGGGTCTGAGGCCGTCGCCCAGCGAGAACGACACGTCGTAGGCGCGCATGATCTCGCAGATGTCCTCGAAGTGCTCGTAGAGGAAGCTCTCGCGGTGGTGGAACAGGCACCACTTGGCCATGATCGAGCCGCCGCGGCTGACGATCCCGGTGACCCGCTTGGCCGTCAGCGGCACGTAGGGCAGGCGCACGCCGGCGTGGATGGTGAAGTAGTCCACCCCCTGCTCGGCCTGCTCGATCAGGGTGTCGCGGAACACCTCCCAGTTCAGGTCCTCGGCGACGCCGTTCACCTTCTCGAGCGCCTGATAGATCGGAACGGTGCCCAGTGGCGTCGGGCAGTTGCGCAGGATCCACTCGCGGATGTTGTGGATGTTGCGGCCGGTGGAGAGGTCCATGATGGTGTCGGCGCCCCAGCGGATCGCCCAGACCATCTTGTCGACCTCGTCCTCGACCGCCGACAGCACGGCGGAATTGCCGATGTTGGCGTTGACCTTGACCAGGAAGTTGCGGCCGATCGCCATCGGCTCCAGTTCGCCGTGGTTGATGTTGGCCGGGATGATGGCGCGGCCGCGGGCCACCTCATCGCGCACGAACTCAGGGGTGACGAAGTCGGGGATCGAGGCGCCGAAGTCCTCGCCGTCGCGGATCACCGCCGCACCCGCCTCGCGGCGCAGGTTCTCGCGGATGGCGACGTATTCCATCTCCGGCGTGACGATCCCAGCGCGGGCGTATTCCAGCTGAGTGACGCAAGCGCCGCCCTTGGCGCGGAACGGCTTGCGGTCGGTCTGGAACTGGCGCGCGAGGTGGCGGCCGCGGGCGTGGCCGTTGTCCTCCGGCTTGACCGGGCGGGGCGGCACTTCCTCGACGTCGCCGCGGCCCCAGACCCAGGCGTCGCGGGGCCGCGCCAGGCCCTGCTCGATATCGATCGAGGCGCGCGGATCGCCGTAGGGGCCGGCGGTGTCGTACAGCGTCAGCGGCGGCTCGCCGGCGGAAGGGTGGACGGCGATCTCGCGGAACGGCACGCGGACGCAGGGGTGCAACACCCCGTCGGCCCAGACGCGTCGCGACCCCGGCCGCTCGCCGGTGGGGATGGTTCCCGTGATGGGGGTTTGGACGTTCATGCATGGCTCCTTCGGTTCAAGGAGGCCAGGCCTGAGCTTAGTTCGGTGAAGCGGACGCCCACGTAGTCTGAGCTGTCCGCCGTTCCCTCCCTTCGCCGGCATGACCCGGATCAGGTTCGGCGGGTCACGGCTTCAGCCGCCTCTCAGCCCCTTGAGCGGGACACCCCGGAGAACGCGGCGAGACTACGCTCCGTGAGCGGCGGGTCAAGGCTGGAGGAAGCTGGACCATGCCGCCAGGATCAGCTCAGATCGACGCAATGACCGACCTGATCGCCGGAACCAAGGGTTTGGACATCGGCCGAGCGCTGGGCGACGCCTTCGCGGTCGTGGGCCGTCGCTGGACCTGGATGCTGGCCGCGATCCTGCTGGTCGCCTGGGCGCCGCAAGTGCTGGTGATGTTCGGCTACGCGCCAATCCTCACTAGGCTGCGCGTTTCAGCTAACGCCCCGTGGGTGTCGATCGGCTTCACGTCCGTGGTGCTGCTGGTCGCCCTTTACATGCGCGCAACGGTGACGGCGCTGGCGCTTGACCAGAGCGCCTCGATGTCACGGGCGCTGTCCGCTGCGGCCACCGCGATCCCGGCGCTCGCGCCGCTGTGGCTGGTCGCCCTGGCGCCGAACCTGACGCGCGTGGCCGTGCAACAGCTGACCCACGCGTCGTTGGTCCAGCAGAGCGTTGTCGTGCCGGTTATCACCTGGCCGTTGGCGATCATCCTGACGCTGACACTGGGCGTCTTCACCGCCGTCGCGGTGAGCGAGCAACGCGGGTTGCCGCGAACCGTGGCGCGCACCGCGCAGCTGATGTCGGCCGGGCGTTGGGGGTTCTTGGGGCTGTACCTGATATTCCAGCTGGTGGCCGCCCTCCCTGCGGTGGGCATGACGTTCGTCTACCGCCTGATGCCGATGCGGGGCGACATCGCCTTGGTCAGTGAGCTGCGTTCGCTGTCGGTGGAGCTGCTGACGGACGCGGTGCAGGCGCTCTGGGCCGTCGTCGCCGCCATGTGCTACCGCCAGTTTCGCCGCCAGATCGACGGGCCGACGGCCGGCGAGGCGGCTGACATCTTCAGCTAGCCGGAACGTGGAGCGAAGGCGCATAATCGCGCCGCCTTGTCCCGTTCGAATGTTCCGAGGAAACGTCCGATGTTTCAGCTTCTTCGCACCGCCCAGGTGCTTCGCGCGGGTATCGGTCTGGGCGCCGCTGTCGCCGCGCTTGGCGCGACGCTGCCGACCGCCGAGGCGCAGCCGCCCGCCAGCCGGCCGCCGTCCTGCTTCTACACTTCGCAGATCGAGAACACCCGGATGGCGAACGACCGGGTGCTCTACATCCGCACCAGCGCTCGCGCCTTCTACCGCATGGACTTCGCCGGCGACTGCGACGCCCAGGCCAACGGGCCGCTGATCATCCACCCGGTGGGCAACTCGGGGCAGATCTGCAGCGCGATCGGCGTCGACGTCAGCGTCCGCGAGACCGGCCAGCGCTGCCTGCCGACCCATCTCACGGCGCTGACGCCCGACGAGGTGGCGGCCATCCCGAAGAAGGATTTGCCTTAGGCGCCGCCGTCAGCCGGGCGCCGCCGGCCGCCGCGTGACGCTGAACCGCAGCAGTTCGTGCTTCGGCGCCTCCCAGTCGGGCTTCAGCACCAGCGCCTGCTGGTAGTCGAGGTAGGCCGACTTCTCGTCGTCGACCCCTTCGTAGGCGACCGCGCGGTTGAAATAGGCCTTGGCCGGCTCCGAAACGCCCAGCGCCAGCCCCTTTGTAGTGTCGGCGATGCCGTCTGCGTAGCGGTGCTCGATGATGTCGATCGCGCCGCGGTCCATCCAGGCGTCGCCGACCGAGGGATCGAGCTGGATGGCCCGCTCGAGGTCGGCGCGCGCGGCGGCGTAGTCTTGGCGGTTCATCAGCACCGCGCCGCGGTTGACGTAGGTGCGGGTGAGGTCGTCCCGGTTCAGTGCGCCTTGGTCGATCGCTTCATCGCAGAACCGCAGCGAGGCGTCGTCGGCGCGCTTTTCGAGCGCCGCCCGCGAGCAGTTTGCCGCCGAGGTGTCTGCGATCACCGCGACCGCCGCACACACCGAGCCGGTCGAGCCAGCCCAGAGCGCGATCGCGCCGATCAGTGGTTGGACCCGCATGGGTCGCTCCGGCGGGCCGCGCCGGCGGCTAGCGCCGGGTGACGGTGAACCGCAGCAGTTCCTGCTTCGGCAAATCCCAGCCGGGTTGCAGCACCAGGGCCTGCTGGTAGTCGAGGTAGGCCGACTTCTCGTCGTCGATGCCTTCGTAGGCGACGCCGCGGTTGTAGTAGGCCTTGGCCGGCTCCTCGGTGCCCAGCGTCAGCCCCTTGCTGATGTCATCGATGCCGTCCTTGAACCGGTGATCGATGATCGCCACCGCGCCACGGTTGACCCAGGCCTCGCCCAGCGCCGGATCGACGTCGATGGCGCGCTGGAAGTCGGTGCGGGCCGAGGCGTAGTCGCGCCGGATCATCCACATCACGCCGCGGTTGATGTAGGTGCCGGCGAGGTCGCGGCGGTCGAGCATGCCGCCGCCGATCGCATCGCTGCACAGCCGCATCGACGCCTCGTCGGCCTGCTCGTGGAAGGCCGCCTCGGAGCACTGCTGGGCCGACGTGTCGCCGATCACGGTGACCGCGCCGCCGGCCGCACCGGCGACGCCAAGGGCCAGCGCCGCGGCGCCGACGAGGATGGATAGCTTCATGAGCGCCTCCCGGGAGCCCGTTTTTGTACACCGCAGCATGCGCCAAGCCTGGGCTGGACGCAACGGAAGGTTCGGAAAGGCAACAGACCTTTTCATCCTGGCGGCGCATCCCCAGATGACGGCGCATGACCGACACCATCGCCCCCACCCGCACCCGCCGCCTGGTGAAAACCCTGGCTGGCATGCCCGCCTCCGACGGCGCCGGCGTGAAGCTGAACCGCATCATCGGCCAGCCCGCCCTGCCCGACCTCGACCCGTTCCTGCTGCTGGACGAGTTCGGCTCCGACGATCCGAAGGCCTATATCGCCGGCTTCCCGACCCACCCGCACCGCGGCTTCGAGACCGTGACCTACATGCTGGCCGGGCGCATGCGCCACCGCGACAACGCCGGCAACGAGGGCCTGCTGGGCCCCGGCTCGGTGCAGTGGATGACCGCCGGGCGCGGCATCCTGCACTCGGAGATGCCCGAGCAGGCCGAAGGCTTGATGCAGGGCTTCCAGCTCTGGGTGAACCTGCCAGCCAAGGACAAGCTTACTGATCCAAGGTACCAGGACATCGCCGCCGACCGCGTGCCGCTCGCGGAGCTCGGCGAAGGCGTCAGCGCCCGGGTGCTGGCCGGCGAGATCGCCGGCGTGCGCGGGCCGGTCGACCCGGGCGAGACCCAGCCGATCTTCCTCGACATCGCCCTGGCCGCCGGCGGCGCGGCGAGCGTGCCGCTGCCCGAGGGCCACAACGCCTTCGTCTATGTCTACGAAGGCGCGGCCGCGGTCGGCGACTCGGCTGAGACGCTGGCGCGCGGCCGGATCGGCGTGCTTTCGAGCGGCGAGGCGGTATCGCTGGCGTCGGAGGCTGGCGCGCGGCTGATCCTGGTCGCCGGCAAGCCGCTGCGCGAACCGGTGGCCAAGTACGGTCCGTTCGTGATGAACACCGAAGCCGAGCTGCAGCAGGCGTTCGCGGATTTCAGGGCCGGGAAGTTCTGACCTGCTCCCCTCCCCACGTGGGGGAGGGGATTGCCACCCGCGATTTTTCCGGCCTCCCATGTCGGCGCGACGCTTCGCCAATCGTCGTGCCGATGATCAGGGAGCCCAGCGCCGATGCTCTATGCCTTCCTCTGCTACAACAACGAGGACGCCGTCTTCTCCTGGAGCCAGGAGGAGGACGATGCGGTGATGAGGGCGCTGCACGAGGTGCATGCGCCGCTGCAGCGCGCGGGCCGGCTCGGTCCGTCGGTGCGGCTGATGCCGACCACCGCAGCCACCACCCTGCGCAAGGACTGCGATCCCCCGCTGGTGCTCGACGGACCCTACGCCGAGACCAAGGAGCAACTGCTGGGCTTCTACGTGATCGACTGCGAGAACCTCGAAGCGGCGCTGGACGTCGCCAAGGATCTCGCCAAAGCCAACCCCGGGGGCGCCTACGAGGTGCGGCCGCTGCGCGGATTCGCGCCCGGCTCGCTGGCCCCTGAAGCCATGGCCAGATGAGCGAGTTCGCCTGGATCGACGCCGCGCTGACGGCGGCGCGGCCCCAGGCAATCGGGGCGCTGCTGCGCTATTTCCGCGACCTCGACCTGGCCGAAGAGGCGTTCCAGGACGCCTCGTTGCGGGCGCTACGCAGCTGGCCGCAGAACGGTCCGCCGCGCGACGTCGCGGCCTGGCTGATCATGGTCGGGCGCAACGCCGCGATCGACCAGGTGCGGCGGCGCGGCCGCCAGGAGGCGCTGCCGGACGAGGCGGCGATCTCCGACCTCGACGACGTCGAGACGCCGCTGGCCGAGCGGCTCGACGGCGCCGACTACCGTGACGACGTGCTGCGCCTGCTGTTCATCTGCTGCCATCCCGGCCTGCCGGCGACCCAGCAGATCGCGTTGGCGCTGCGCATCGTCTCCGGCCTCTCGGTGAAGCAGATCGCCCGCGCCTTCATGGTCGGCGAGACGGCGATGGAGCGGCGCGTCACCCGGGCCAAGGCCAGAATCGCCGGCGCCGGCGTGCCGTTCGAAGCGCCGAACCCGGCCGAGCGCGCCGAGCGGCTCGCGGCGGTGGCGGCGATGATCTACCTGGTGTTCAACGAGGGCTATTCGGCCGGTGCGGCCGAGCGGGACGACAAGGCGGCGCTGCCGATCGAAGCGATGCGGCTCGCGCGCCTGCTGCTGCGGCTCTACCCGGCCGAGCCGGAGATCATGGGGCTGATGGCGCTGATGCTGCTGCACCACTCGCGCTCGACCTCAAGGTTCGACGCGGCGGGCGAGATCATCCTGCTCGACGACCAGGATCGCCGCCTGTGGGACCGGCGCATGATCGCCGAAGGCCTGGCGCTGATCGACAAGGCGATCCGCCACCGCCAGCGCGGGCCCTATCAGGTGCAGGCCGCCATCGCCGCGATGCACGCGCGGGCGCTGCGGCCGCAGGACACCGACTGGGCCCACATCGACGAGCTCTACGCGGCGCTGGAACAGTTGGCGCCCTCGCCGGTGGTGACGCTGAACCGCGCGGTCGCGGTCTCCAAGGTGCGAGGCGCGGAGCCGGCGCTGGCGATGATCGAGCCGCTGGGCGAGCGGCTGGCGGGATATTTTCACTTCTTCGGCCTGAAAGGCGCCCTCTTGATGCAGCTCGGCCGCGCCGCCGAGGCAAGGGACGCCTTCAACCAGGCCATCGCGCTCGCCACCACGCCGGCCCAGGCCACGCACATCCGCCAGCATCTCGATCAACTGGCGAAGGACGCAGCGCTGCAGAATTAGTCGCAGCCGGGTGTCGGCGGCGCATCGGCGCGTGCGTCCTTCGGAGGCGCGCAAGGGAGACACCAATGGCCGCCACCGCATCCGAGAAGGCAATCAGGCAGGTGATCGAGGCGCGCAACGCCGCGCTCGCCGCCAAGGACGTCGCCGGCGTCATGGCTTCCGGCGCCGCCGGCTTCGTGAGCTACAACCTGGCCCCGCCGCTGAAGGCGAGCGGCGGCAAGGTCGGGCTCGCCGGCTGGTTCGCCACCTGGGACGGTCCGATCGGCCACGAGATGCGCGACCTCAAGATCGTCGCCGGCGACCAGATCGGTTTCGCTCACGGTCTGATCCATATGAGCGGCCGCAAGCTCGACGGCGAGGTAGTCGACCTGTGGTTCCGCCAGACCTTCGGGCTGAAGCGGTCGAGCCAGGGCTGGAAGATCATCCACGAGCACGGCTCGGTGCCCTACTACATGGACGGCAGCTTCCGCGCCGCCATCGATCTGAAGCCCTGAACCTGCGACAGCCCGCCGCACGGCCCGGGATTTGCGAGCAGGTTGGCCAGTAACTGGCAACTGTCCCCGAGCGGAACAATGAATACGCCGAGCTGGATGATGGATACCGCCCACCGCGTCACGACGCGGAGCTGGGCGCGTCGCAACCGCGGCCGTCGCACGAGCGACCGGCGCCTGACCCTGGAGACGACCCTGGCGGTCGGTGTCGTGCTGGCCTGGGCCTGGGGCGTCTACGAGTTGACGCTGCTCTTCCTGCGCTAGACGCGCTATCGATTCCGAAGTTCGACGGAGCCTGCCATAATGCGCTTGCGAACTTCGGAATCGGGACACTAGCGGCCGAGGTCGCGCGGGTCGGCCTCGTAGAGCGGCGGCTCGCCCGCCAGGCGACGCCGCAGGTTCTCCACGAAGATCACGTCATTGCGCGCCGCCTCGCCCGAGCCGAAGGCGGAGGCGTGCGGCGTCATGCTTACTCGGGGATGGTCCCAGAATGGGCTGTCGTCCTTGAGTGGCTCGTCGTGGAACACATCGAGGATGGCGTGCTCGGGAATCCCGGCCGCCAGCGCCGCCAGCAGCGCCGGCTCATCGACCAGATCGCCGCGCCCGACGTTGACCAGCACTGAGCGGGGCTTCATCGCCGCGAAGAACGCGGCATCGGCCATGCCGCGGGTCTCCTGGTTGAGCGGCGTCGCCAGCACCACGACGTCCGCCGCCGGCAGCAGACTCTTCACCTCGACCAAGGACCCCATCTTCTCGGCGAGCGGGTCGGGCGCGCCGCTGCGGCGCACGCCGACGATCCGCACACCGAACGCCTTGGCTCGCTCGGCGACGCCCCGGCCGATGGCCCCGAAGCCGACGATCAGCCAGCTGGCGCCGGCGATCTCGCGGAACTGCGACCGGGTCCAGCGCCGCGCCGCCTGCTCGGCCCGGCGCTCGCCCAGGCGCTGGAAGTGGCCCAGCACCTCGGCCAGCACGTATTCAGCGATACATAGCGCCTGGCCGTGGCTGGTGGTCAGCACCGCGCCCTTGTCGACCAGCTGGGCCCAGATCGGGTGATCCAGGCCGGCGGCGGCGGTGTGCACCCACTTCAGGTGCTCGGCCTTCAAGAGACCCACCATCAGGGACCGCTGGGCCGCGCCCATCATGCCGTCCGCCGACAGCCAGCCGGCGTCGGGCTGGGCGGTGTCGGCGTCGAGAGTCTGGCCCTCGCAGGTGATGGCCCCGTCGCTGCCGATCACCAGCAGCTGCAGCTGGCCCTGGAACGGCGCGAGCTGGGTCTCGATGCGCCGCAGCGCCGGTTCGTAGATCAGGAGGCGCATCAGGGAGCTCGCTTGGGGGTGACGGTGGACGGGACCGCCGGCGGGGGCGGGAACGGGTTGAGGGCGTCGGCGCGGGCGTGGACCACGGCGAAGCCGTCGGCGTAGACGCGCCGCCAGCCAGGCCGGGCATCGAGCATGCGCACCAGCGGCTCGCGCGGCGAAAGGATGGTCCAGCGAATGTTCCAGCGCTTGAACGCCCGATCGACGTCCGGCTGCGCGCCGCCGGCGATGGCGAGGTATTCCTGCACCCAGGCGTCGCCATACATGTCGGCGCGGCCGTCGATGTACGGCTTCACGCCCTTGAAGATCAAGTAACCGCCGAACGCATATTCGTTGAACACCGGCTGGCTCAGCAACTGCGGCGGCACGCGGGCCAGGGCGGTGACCGGCACGTTGCCGTTGTCGACGCGCACCAGCGGGACCGCCAGCCGGGTCCCGACCACCAGCGCGGCGCCCGCGGCCAGCACCGAGCCGACCAGCACGCTCGGCACGCGCCAGTTCGGCTTCCAGCCCACCGGCGGCGTGAGCCGCGGCTCAGGCTGGCCCGGCCGCATCGCCCGGCCGAACGGCTCGGCCAGCAACATCGGCGCCAGCACCGCCAGCACCGCCTCCTGGCGCACATGCTGCAGCGCCATGTGCACCAGCGCGACCAGTAGCAGCAGGCGGAACGGCGGCACGCGCACGCCGCGCCACAGCCCGAGGAACAGGGTGATCAGCAGCGCGGCCTCGAACAGGGTCGGCTCCTGGAAGGTGGCGCTGCGCCATTCCAGGATGTTGGGCAGCACCTTCATGCCCAGCACCCAGAACGGAAACTCCAGCCCGGCGATGCCGTGCGGCGTCGCCAGCGAGAGCGCGGTGGCGATGACGCCAAACAGACCCCAGCCGCGCACCACTTCGAGCCTGGCCTTCAGCGTCGCCGGGGCCGCGAGCAGCGCCTCGGCCGCGAACGGGCCAATGATGCCGAGACCGAAGATGAAGCTGGCGTGCAGGTTGGCCCAAAGCACCATCAGCAGCGCCAGCTCCAGCGGCGGCGCCTTGCCCGCCCGGCGCGCAGCCAGCAGCCGGCTGGTCCAGAACACCAGCAGCGGCGCGGCGAGCATGTGCGGCCGCGCGAAGATGAACGGCTGCAAGCAGCAGAAGGTGAGCGCCAACCCGACGATCTGCCCCAGCGGCCCCATCCAGAGCCGCAGCTCCTGGGCGATCAGGGCGAACGCGGTTCCGGCCGCCAGGCCGATCAGCAGCACCACCCCGCTCCAACCGCCGGCGAGGTAGGCCACCGCCATCAGCACTTCCGAGCCCCATTCGTGGGCGATCCAAGGCTTGCCGGCGTAGGTGAACGAGAACGGGTCGGTCAGCGGAACGGTGTGGTGCGAGAGGATCCAGCGTCCCGCCGCCACGTGCCAGTTGGTGTCGCCGTCGATGAACACCCTGGGCGAAAACGCCGCCACCGCCAGCAGCACGATCGCCGCCATGCCGGCGATGGCCAGATCGATGGTCGCCCGCTGGCGAACCGCGGCGGCGAGCCGGGGATTGAACGGTTCGGCGGTGGAAATCGGCGACGACCCCTGACGTTGTGCGTCGCTGTCGAGCGCCGCGCGTCCCGCGTCAAGCCGAAGATGCGCGATCGCGCGTCTGGTGCTACGGCGCGCCAAGCCTGCGGAGCCTCGCCGTGCCGGACCTCTATCCACCGATCGAGCCCTACGACCACGGCATGCTGGACGTGGGCGACGGGCAAAGCCTCTACTGGGAGTGCTGCGGCAATGCCGCGGGGCTGCCAGCGCTGGTGCTGCACGGGGGACCGGGCTCGGGCTGCACGCCGGGCGTGCGGCGCTTGTTCGACCCGGCGGCGTTCCGCATCATCCTGTTTGATCAGCGCGGGTGCGGCCGCAGCGTGCCTCACGCCGGCGATGCGGCGGTCAGCCTGGCCGCCAATACGACGCAGCACCTGATCGCTGACATCGAGGCGCTGCGGCTTCACCTCGGCGTCGAGCGCTGGTTGGTCTACGGCAGCTCCTGGGGATCGGCCCTGGGCCTCGCCTACGCCGAGCAGCAACCGCACCGCGTCTCAGCGCTCGTGCTCTCGCACGCCAGCGTCGGCCGCTTCGCCGACATCCACTGGCTCTACCACGGCGTCGGCCGCTACTTCCCTGAGGCCTGGGAGCGTTTCCGCGCCGCGGCGGGAGTCGATGAACCGGACGCCAACCTGATCGCGGCGTATCATCGGCTGCTGGGCGATCCGGATCCCGAAATGCGAGCGCGCGCGGCGCGGAGCTGGTGCGACTGGGAGGCGGCGGTGATCTCGATCGATCCGCGCCATAAGCCGCCCGAGCGCTACCTCGACCCACGCTTTCGCATGGTGTTCGCACGCATCGTCACCCACTACTTCAGCCACAACTGCTGGCTGGAGGACGGCCAATTGCTGCGGGACGCGCCACGTCTCGCGAACGTCCCGGGCGCGATCGTCCAAGGCCGGCTCGATCTCGGCTCACCGCTCGAGGGCCCATGGCGGCTGGCGCAGGCCTGGCCGGGCGTCGAGTTCGTCGTCGTGGAGCAAGCCGGCCACGAGACGACGACGCCGGGGATGCTCGAGAGCATCGTCGCGGCGATCGATCGTTTCGCCAGCGGCTGAGCGCGGCGCGTTTTGCTTAACCAAATCCGGCCGATGATGTAGCCCAGCCGCCAGCACCGCCCGGGCGCGGAAATCTTCTCGAGACGACGTGAGCGACATCACCGCCATCTCCATCGCCGCCTTGAACCCGCGCAGCCGGGCCGGGCGGCGGCTGTCGATCGTCGTGCCGATGCACAACGAGGCCGAGGTGCTGGGCGTGTTCTTCGAGCGGATCGAGGCGGCGACGAAGGTGCTGGGGCTCGCCGTCGAGATCATCTGCGTCGATGACGGCAGCCGCGATGCAACCCTGACCGGGTTGGTCGCCCGGGCTGCGGTCGATCCGCAGGTGAAGGTGATCGCGCTGGCCCGCAATTTCGGCAAGGAAGCGGCGCTGACGGCCGGCATCGAAGCGGCCGGCGGCGACATGGTGGTCCCGATCGACGCCGACCTGCAAGACCCGCCGGAGCTGATCGCCGAGTTCATCGCCCGCTGGGAAGAAGGCTACGACGTGGTCTACGGCGCCCGGG
>Ga0302314_10013248_pt1 | contig 14188 bp, 10 predicted proteins | sample III_Palsa_N2_3_FD_200533 | JGI IMG/M metagenome (GOLD analysis project Ga0302314, IMG submission 200533) | Peat permafrost microbial communities from Stordalen Mire near Abisko, Sweden - III_Palsa_N2_3 | ecosystem: Environmental > Terrestrial > Soil > Palsa > Peat permafrost | place: Sweden... | reverse complement strand
GGGGATAAGATCCTGATGCTCGCCGACGGCAACGCTGAGTACGCCAAGGCGCTCGGCCTGGAGTTGAACGCTTCGGGCTTCGGCATGGGAACGCGCGGCCAGCGCTTCGCGATCATCGTCAAGGACGGCACCGCTCAGCACGTCAACATCGAGGCCCCGGGCGAGTTCAAGGTATCGGCCGCCGATTACGTCTTGAAACAACTCTAGCGCTGAACCTTTGCTCGCCCTGCGGACCTCTCCGCCGGTATTCACAGAGGCGCAAGTCGAGCGCATCGCGCGGGATACTTACGGACTTGGCGTGTCGGTGCGCTCGCTGCCCGGCGAGCGCGACCGCAACTTTCACTTGCATACCGCCGACCGGCGGGACTATGTCCTCAAAATCCTGGATTTCAATTCGAGCCCGGAGGCGACCGATTGTCAGCTGCGGGTGCTCGAGCACCTTGCCGAACAGGATTCGGCGCTGCCGGTACCGCGCGTCTATCCCACGACGCTGGGCGGGGAGATCGGCACGGTCGCCGGACGCGAGGGGAGCTATGCGACCTGCTTGATGGGCTACCTACCCGGCGAATTGCTCGCCAGTCGCTCGCCCGATGCCCCGCTCCTCGAAAATCTCGGCGCCATGCTCGCCCGGCTGGATGTTGCGCTCCAAGGGTTCTTTCACCCGGGGCTTGGGCAACGCCTGGCCTGGGACGTGAGGCGCCTGCCGGAACTCGCCGCGCATGCCACCTATCTCGAATCGCCCAGCCTGCGGCGCGAAGTGCAAAACGCCGCGGCCGCGCTCAAGGAGCGCCTTCCCGCCTTACGTTCGCTGCGCAGCCAGGCTATTCATGGCGACTGCCATGCGCACAACGTTTTGGTCGATCCGGGCTCGAGCGGCATCAGCGGAATCCTGGACTTCGGGGATATGGTGCATGCCCCGCGGGTGCTCGAGCCCGCCGTCGCCATGTCCGAGCTTCTCGCCGAGGAGCGCGTGTCGATGCAGATCCTGCCATCTCTGCTCGCCGGATATGCGCGTAGGACAGCCCTCGAGTCGGCCGAGCTTGAGCTGCTCTATGACCTCATTCTGGGCCGCCATTCAGCCACGATCCTGGTACATGCGTGGCGCGCCCGCCACGACGCGGAGGGTGCGCGGGTGCTCGAGGGGTCGATCGCCCCGACCGTACGCTCCATGGCGCGTTTGCAGGAAGTCGGCCGCGAGGCGCTGACCGAGAGCTGGCGCCGAGCGCTCCAAGACGATGCGGGGCCGGCTCACGAGCCGGTGCCGCTGGCGCGCCGGCAGCGCCTGCTCGGCGCGGGCGCGGAGCTCTTCTACGAGCGGCCGCTGCACATCGTGCGCGGCGCCGGCGTGTGGCTGTACGATGCACGCGGGCTCGCCTACCTCGATGTCTACAACAACGTCCCGCACGTCGGGCATACGCATCCTGAGGTGGTGGCCGCAATCCAGAAGCAAACCGCATTGCTCGCGACGCACACGCGTTATCTGCACGCCCGTATTCTCGAGTACGCGGAACGCCTCACCGCAACCCTGCCGGCGCATCTCGATGCGTGCATGTTCGTCAATTCCGGCAGTGAGGCGAACGACGTCGCGTGGCGCCTGGCGCAATTCGCGACCGGCCGCAGCGGCGGCCTCGTCATGGCGCACGCTTATCACGGCATCACGGACGCCGTGGCGGCCCTGACCCCGAGCACCGGCCAGCCGCGCGATGCCCGGGTCGTGACCTTGGCCCCTCCGCCGCACGGCCTCACGCGGGACGATGAGTTGCCGCCTGACGCGCTCGAGGCCGCGCAGCGCGACGTGGATCGAGCCGTCGCCGTCCTCGCCGAGCGTGGCCATGCGCCGGCGGCCTTCTTCGTCGATACGGCCATCACCAGCTCGGGCATTTTCGATCCGCCGCCGCTTTGGGGCGCCGGGATCGCGGCGCGGCTGCGCGCGGCCGGCGCGCTGATCGTCGCCGATGAAGTGCAATACGGGCTCGGGCGATGCGGCTCGCACTTCTGGGGCTTCGAGCGGCGCGGCCTCGAGCCCGACATCGTGACGCTCGGCAAGCCCGTGGCCAATGGTTACCCGATGGGCGTGGTGGTGGCGAGACGCGAGCTGATCGAGGCCTTCCAGAAAAAATATGGCTTTTTCTCCACTTTTGGGGGCAATGCGGTGGCGGCGTCGGCAGCACTTGCGGTGCTCGACGTGCTCGAGCGAGAGCGACTGCAAGCGAACGCCGCGGATACCGGCCGCTATCTACGCGATCGGCTGAGTGTGCTCACAGGCCGTTATCCGTGCTTTGGAGCGGTGCGCGGCACGGGTCTGTTGCTCGGGCTCGAGGTCAAGGAGAGCGCCGCGGGTACGGCGCGGCAGGGCGCCAAGCGCATCATCAATCGGCTCGCCGAGGAGGCGCGCGTGCTCATCGGCTATGAGGGCCCGGACGCGAGCGTACTCAAGCTGCGGCCGCCGATGCCCTTCCGTACCGAGCATGCCGACCGGCTCGTCGCTGCCCTCGAGACGGCTGCGGGGTCGCTGGACCAGGCCCGCCCGCTCTAGGTTCCGACCAGCTTCTCGAGCTCCGGTACGATCTGAAACAGGTCACCCACCAGCCCGACATCGGCCACCTCGAAAATCGGCGCTTCGGCATCCTTGTTGATCGCGACGATGGTGCGCGCGTCCTTGATGCCGGTGAGGTGCTGAATCGCGCCGGAGATGCCCACCGCGATGTACATCTCGGGGGAGATGATCTTGCCCGTCTGACCCACTTGCATCTCGTTCGGTGCGTAGCCGGCGTCCACCGCCGCTCGTGAGGCCCCGACCGCTGCGCCGATCTTGTCGGCGAAGCTGAACAGCAGCTTGAAGTTCTCCGCGCTGCCGAGGGCGCGGCCGCCCGACACCACCTTCGAGGCGGTCTGCAGATCGGGCCGGTCGGTCGAGCCCGATTTTGCACCGATGTAGCGGGTGTGCGCCGGTAGAGCGGCATTCAGGCTCTTCGAGTCGATGGCGGCACTGCCGCCCGCGCCGGCGGCCTCGAACGATGCCACGCGCACGGTGGCGACGAGCTTGCGCGATGCGTCGGCTTCGACGGTCACGATGGCATTGCCGGCGTAAATCGGCCGGCGAAAGCGATAGGCACTCTCGACCGCCATCAGGTCGCTCACCTGCGGCACGCCGAGGAGCGCCGCCACTCGGGGCATCAAGTCCTTGCCGAAGCTCGTCGAGGGACCGAACAGATGGCTGTATTCCGCCGCGAGGGCGACGATCTGCGGCGCGAAGGTCGCGGCCAGCGGATGCGCATTCTCGGCGCGATCGACGCGCAGCACGGACTTCACGGCGGAGAGCGCCGCCGCTTGCGCGGCGACGCTCGCGGTGTCCGCGCCGAGCAGAGCAATCGTGATCTCGGAATCCGGAATGGCTTTCGCGCAGGTGACGCACTTGGCGGTCGCGGGATTCAGCGTCTTGCCGTCGTGTTCACCGATGATGAGTATCTTGTGCATTAGATCAAACCCTTCTTCTTGAGCACATCAACGAGCTCTGCGACATCCTTTACGATCACACCTTTCTGGCGCTGCGGCGGAGGGTCGGTTTTCACCACCTTGATGAGTTGTCCCGCGGCGACGCCGAGCGTATCGAGCGAGGTCGTCTCCAGCGGTTTCTTCTTCGCCTTCATGATGTCGGGCAGCTTCACATAGCGGGGCTCGTTGAGCCGCAAGTCCACGGTGATGACGGCGGGCAAGTCGACTTCGATGGTCTCGAGTCCGGCATCGACCTCACGCGTCACCTGGACTTTGGTGCCGTTGATCTCGACCTTTGAGGCGTAGGTCGCCTGCGGCCTGTCCCAGAGCGCTGCGAGCATCTGTCCGGTCTGGTTGGCGTCGTCATCGATCGCCTGCTTGCCGAGTAAAACGAGGTCGGGGTTTTCCTTTTTCACCAGGGCGAGAAAGGTCTGCGCCGCAATCAGCGGCTCGACGGCGGTGTCGGATTGCACCAGGATCGCCCGGTCGGCACCCATGGCGAGGGCGGTGCGCAGTTGCTGCTGAGTGTCGGCGACACCGATGCTCACAGCCAGCACCTCGATGTTGCCGACCCGCTCCTTGATGCGCAGAGCCTCCTCGAGTGCGATCTCGTCGAACGGATTGAGGCTCATCTTGACGCCGTCGAGCATGACCCCGCTGCCGTCGGGCTTGACCCGCACGCGCACGTTGTAGTCGACCACGCGCTTCATACACACCATGATTTTCTGCATCAACGCTCCTTAGGCAGACCGTTCCGGCGCACCTTTTTGCGCCTCGGCCTTAACTTCCACGAATGAATGGCTGATCCTGGCCGCGCAAGCCTTGAGCCTCGGCAGGAAGCGCTCGAGCGCCGCCTTGAGGGGCACGGCTGTCGCCGTGAATCGCACGGTCAGGCAGGAAAGTATGCGCTCACCGCTCATCACCGGCACGCTCAAGCTGATTTCCTCGATCAGCCGGCGGGTGCGCGAGGTCACCGCGTAACCTTGCGTCTTGATCTCAGCGAGGATGCGCTGCAGGTCGGCGCGCGGGGCGCGCGCCAGGCGGTCCTCTTCCTTGCCGGAGCGCGCCAGGATGTCGATGAGCGTGTCGCGCTGGGCGGCCGGACTGAAACTCAGGTACACCCGTCCACAGGCGCTCGACAGGAGCGGGAGGCGATGGCCGGCCGAGTATCGATCCACGGCGAGGGGACTCGAATGATCGGTCGCCTCGCGCACCACCAGGGTGGTGCCGGAAAGGGTCGCGAGGGACACCGGCCACACGAGTTCGCGGCCCAGCTCCTCGATCATGGGTTTCGCAATGCGTGACACCCAGGCATCGTCGTCGAAACCCTCGCTCAGCGAGCGCACCATGATGGTGAGCCGATAGCGATCGTCGCTCTCGTCGCGAAACACGAATCCCGCACTGCACAGGGTCTCGAGAATGCGATATACGGTGGTACGCGGGAGGCGGATCTCGTGGGCGATCTCGGATACTGTCGCGCCGTCGCGTGTGTTCAGTACCGTCAGCGCATCCAGGCCGCGCATCAGCGCACGTATCGGACGTGTGGATTCCATGTAACCTCGACAGGTGAACCCGAGATTCTAAGGACCGTGCCGGCACTTGTCCACCTCGTGGTCAACGGCTAGGATTCGCGCCAGCAATGCAACGCTACTTTCTCAAGCGTCTGGGAGCCGCGATTCCGACGCTCTTCATCATCGTCACCTTAAGTTTCTTCATCACGCGATGGGCTCCCGGCGGACCGTTCGACGAGGAGCGCGCGTTGCCGCCGGAGATCATGGCCAACTTGCAAGCCGCTTACGGGCTGGATCAGCCGGTGTGGGTGCAATACACGCGCTACTTGCGCGGTCTGGTCCACGGCGATTTCGGTCCCTCGTTCAGGTACAAGGATTTCAGCGTGAGCGAGCTGATCGTCCAGGGCTTGCCCGTGACGCTCGAGCTCGGCACGCTCGCGTTGGCGCTCGCGCTCGTGGTCGGGATTCCCCTCGGCATCCTCGCCGCACTGCATCGGCACTCCGCGACGGACTATGTGGCGATATCGATCGCGGTACTCGGTATCGCGGTGCCTCCGTTCGTCGTATTGCCGCTGCTCGGTCTGGTATTCGGCATGGCGCTCCACTGGTTGCCGGTTGCCGGTTGGGAGCCGGGATCGGTCCGCTACCTGGTGTTGCCCGTCATCGCATTGTCCTTGCCGCCGCTCGCCTACATCGCGCGGCTCACGCGCGGCGGAATGCTCGAGACGCTGAGCAGTCCGTACATCCGCACGGCCGTCGCGAAGGGCCTGCCGCTGCGGGTCATTCTCGCGCGCCATGCCTTGCGACCGGCCTTGGTGCCGGTGGCCGGCTACCTTGCACCGGCGGTCGCCAACATCATGACGGGATCGCTGGTGGTCGAATCCCTCGCCGGACTGCCGGGGGTCGGGCGGTACTTGGTGCAGGGGGCACTGAATCGCGACTACACGCTGGTGCTCGGCATGGTCATTTTGTATTCGAGCGTGTTGATCGGCATGGGCCTGCTCGTCGACTTGCTGCACGCCTGGCTCGACCCGCGGGTCAGATTCGCGCAATGACCGCTACCTTGTGGCGCGGGGCCGCTCAGCGACTGCGTACCAACCCCGCAGCAGTGGTTGCGCTCGCGGTGATCGCCGTGCTCGTATTGCTCGCGCTCGCGGCACCGGCACTCAATCCGAATTCGGTCGAGGCCCTCGACTGGTCGCAGGTCGCAACCGGTCCCGGCGTGCTGCACGCGCACTGGTTCGGCACGGACCGGCTCGGTCGCGACTTGTTCGTCCGCACGTTCGAGGGTGCCCGCACGTCCATGGCGGTCGGCCTGGTTGCGGGCGCAGCGAGCCTCACGCTCGGCCTGGGCTTCGGCACCATCGCAGGCTACCTGGGGGGGCGCGCGGATTACCTCATGATGCGCGTCATCGAGATTCTGAGCGGACTGCCGCTGGTCTTTTTCGTGATTTTCCTGACCGTGATCCTCGGGCGGAACGGCTACGTGCTGTATACCTCCCTGGTCGCCATCAGCTGGCTCACCATGGCGCGCATCGTGCGCGGCCAGACCCTCAGCATTCGGCGGCGGGAGTTCATCGAGGCTGCGGTCGCTTCGGGCGGAAGTCCGGCCCGCGTCATCATGAAACACATCGTGCCCAATGTGCTGGGTCCGGTCGCGGTCTATGCAACGCTCATGGTGCCGCAGATCATTTTGTTCGAGAGCTTCTTGAGCTTTCTCGGCCTTGGCACCCAAGAGCCGCACGCGAGTCTCGGCACGCTCATCGCCGAAGGGGCGGGGGAGATCGAGGCGGCGCCCTGGATTTTGCTGGCTCCGGGTATTTTCCTCGCGCTCCTGCTCGTTTCTCTGAACGTGCTCGGCGACGGACTGCGCGATGCCTTCGACGTGCGGGAACCCGCATGAGCGCAACGGCGCCGCAGCCCGAGCAGCCGGCCTTGCGCATCGACGGGCTCAAGGTTCGCTACGGCACCGGCCGCCGCGGCGCCGACGGTGCCTCGCTTGCGGCCGTTCGCGATGTGTCGTTGCAGGTATCCGCCGGCGAATGCCTGGGGATCGTGGGGGAATCAGGCTCGGGCAAATCTCAGGTGTTCCTCGCCGCTCTGGGACTTCTCGCGAGCAATGCGCGCATCGAAGGCAGCGTGCGCTTCGACGGCGAGGAGCTGCTCGGCCTGCCCGCTGCGGCGCTCAACCGGACTCGCGGCGCGAAGGTCTCGATGGTATTTCAGGACCCGATGACCTCGCTCACTCCGCACATGAGGATCGGCGCGCAGCTCGCCGAAATGCGGGTGCATCACGCCTCGGCCACGTGGCGCGAGGCCGAGCGCCGCGCACTCGAGATGCTCGAGCGCGTACGCGTGCCCGATGCGCCGCGCCGCATGCGTGCCTACCCGCACGAGTTGTCCGGCGGCATGCGCCAGCGCGTGATGATCGCCATGAGTCTGATGTGCGAGCCCCGGCTGGTGATCGCCGACGAGCCCACCAGCGCGCTCGACGTGACCGTGCAGGCGCAGATCCTGGCATTGCTGCGTGATGTGCGCGCGCAATTCGGCACGTCTATCGTGCTCATCAGCCACGACCTGGGTGTCGTGGCCGGTATTGCCGAGCGCATCGTGGTCATGTATTCCGGCCGGGTGGTCGAAAGCGCGCCCATGCGCGAGCTGCTGCGCACACCGCGCCATCCGTACACCGCGCTGCTGACCGAATGCGCACCGAGCTTGCATCGAGCGCGTCTCGATCGCATGCCCTGCCTCAAGGGTCAGCCGCCGGACCCCACCGAGCCGGAGATCGGCTGCGCCTTCGCGCCGCGCTGTCCGCGCGTGAGCGACCGCTGCCGCGAGCAGCGGCCGCCGCTGACACGCATCGACGAGCTCTCTCAAGTCGCATGCCATCATCCGCACGCGACATGAGCTCCCCGCGCGAGAGCTTGCTCGAGGTGCGCGGGTTGGGCGTGGACTACGAGGGCCGCGCAGCGGTGGACGAGGTGAGCTTCGAGATCGCGCCGGGAGAGGTTCTCGGACTCGTCGGCGAATCGGGATCCGGCAAATCAACCCTCGCGCGCGCGCTGCTGCGTCTGGTGCCGGTGGTGCGCGGCACGGTGAGCTGGCGGGGCACGGATCTGCTGCGCATCCAGGGGGCGGCGTTGCGCCGGCGGCGGCGCGATCTGCAGATGGTCTTTCAGGATCCTCTGGCGAGTCTGGATCCGCGACTGACCGTCGGCGAGACGCTGGCGGAGCCGCTGGAGATTTTCGAGCCGCAGCTCGGGAGGCAGGCGAGGGCGAAGCGCGTCGCCGAGATGCTCGAACGGGTGGGTCTACCGGCCGCGGTGGCCGGGCGTTATCCGCACGAGTTCAGCGGTGGACAATGCCAGCGTATCGGCATCGCGCGCGCCATGCTGCCGCAGCCGCAGCTCCTGGTGTGCGATGAGCCGGTGAGCTCGCTGGACGTCTCCATTCAGGGGCAAATCGTCAATCTGCTGAGCGATTTGCAACGCGACCTCAAGACCGCGATGCTGTTCATCAGCCACAATCTCGCGGTCGTCCGGCATCTGAGCGATCGCGTCATGGTCATGTATGGCGGCCGCATCGTCGAGACGGCGACCCGCGAGGATTTGTTCGCCGCGCCCTTGCACCCTTACACCCGCGCGCTGCTCGCCGCCGTGCCGGACCCGGCGGCGGCTCTGCACGCGTCCGGCGACCCCCGGGAGAGGGCGCGGATCGCGAACGAGGCCGAAGCGCGCGGCGGCTGTGCCTACCGAGGACGCTGCGAGCTGGCGCAGGCCGTTTGCGAGCAAGCCGTGCCGGTGCTCGAGCCGCTGGCGGCGGAGCACGCCGTCGCCTGCCACCGCCGCGCCGAGCTCGTGTATTCTTGTCGACGATGAGGAGCGAAACCCAGCGAGCCCGCGCACGGGCCGATCGATGAGCCAACGGCGCCCGTTGCAGGCGAGCGCAGGACTCGCGCACGTCCGCTATGAAATACGCGGCAAGCTGGCACGCCGCGCGCTCGATATGGAGCGTCTCGGATACGACGTGGTCTCTCTCAACATCGGCAATCCCTATGCTTTCGGATTTCGCACGCCCGAGACCATGCGACTCGCGATGATCGAGAATCTGCGCATGAGCGAGGGCTATGTGCACCAGAAGGGGATATTCCCCGCCCGCGAAGCCGTGGTCATGCAGCAGCAGGAGCGCGGCGTCAAAGGCGTCACGGCCGAGGAGGTGTTCATCGGCAATGGTGTGAGCGAGCTCATTGACTTGACGCTGCGTGCGCTCTTGAACCCGGGTGACGAGGTATTGGTGCCGAGCCCGGACTATCCCTTGTGGACGGCGGCGGTCAATTTGAACGCGGGTCGCGCCGTGCACTATCCCTGCCGTGCCGAGCGGCGCTTCATTCCCGATCCGCGAGAGATCGAATCGCTGATCACGCCGCGCACCCGCGCCCTTGTCCTGGTCAACCCCAACAATCCCACCGGAGCGGTGTATCCCCGCAACGTGCTCGAGGCGATCGCGCGCCTCGCCGAGCAGCATCGGTTAGTCGTACTGTCCGATGAAATCTACGACCAGATTCTTTATGACGACGCTGAGTTCGTGCCCATGGCGACACTCGTGCAGGGCACCCTCTGCTGCACGATGAGCGGTTTGTCCAAGGTCTACCGCGCGTGCGGTTATCGGGTCGGGTGGGCGGTATTCTCGGGCGACACCGAAAACTCCTCGGACTATCTGCACGGTCTCGAATTGCTGAGCTCGCTCCGACTCTGCAGCAACGTCCCCGGGCAATGGGCCGTGCAGACGGCGCTCGGCGGCCACCAAAGCATTCGCGAGCTGACCGGCCCGGGTGGACGCCTGTATGAATCGCGTCAGGCGATTCTCGAGGCGGTGGCGCGCAGCAAGTATTTGCGACTGGCGCGTCCCATGGGCGCGCTCTACGCCTTCGTCGAGGTCCGCGGCGACGTGTTGCCGGAGTTCGACGATCAAGCCTTCGCCCTCGATCTGCTGGAGAACAAGCACGTGCTGGTGGCTCCGGGCGTGAGCTTCAACGTGCCGTACCGCAATTGCTTCCGCATCACCAACCTCCCCGAGCCGCAAGTGCTCGGCACCGTATTCTCGCGAATCGAGGAGTTGCTCGACGCTCACGCGTCGGGCGCACCCACGCTGTCCCTGGTCCGTGGCGCGGGCAAGCCTTAAGCCGCAGCGCATGCCTTCTCCGTTGATCGAGGCCGCCGCTGCGGGACGCATCGTGCTGGTGCCGAGCGCGGAGCTCGCCACGGCCTTGGTCGACGCCGTCGAGCGCGCGCACCGGCAGGCGGGGCGCGAGATTTGGCCGACTCCCAAGATCCTCGATTTCGGCACCTGGCTCAAAGCCCGGCACCTCGAGCGGCAGCTGCTCGACTCGTCCCTGCCGCGCTGTCTCTCCGACGCCGAGGAGCGGGAGCTCTGGCGGCGCGTGGTGCTCGAGAGCGCGGCGAGCGCGCAGTTCCTCGAGCCCTCGGGGGCGGCGCGGGGCGCGCGGCGGGCGCGGCGCGCGACGTTCGAATACGGGATTCCGCGCGCGGCAATCAACGCCTACGGCACCGAGGAGACCCAGGCGTTCGAAGGCTGGCGAGCGGCATTCGAGTCGAGCTGTCGAGAGCTGCAAGTCATCGGTGAGGACGAGCTGTTGGGCGGCCTCGAGCGAACCGAGCCACCGCGCGAGGCCGGGGTGACATGGATCGAGAGTCCGCTCTGGCGGCCGGTCGCGAGGCGCTGGCTCGAAAGCCACGCCGGTGCGCCGCTCTTGCCGGAAACAGCGTCCTCGAACGGGCGGCGCCGCGCCCCGCGGACGATGCAGGCCGCCTCGCCGCAGGCGGAGCTCGCCGCACTCGCCGAATGGCTGCGCGCAAGCTTGGAGACGGATGCGTCCTTTCGCGCCTGGGTGAGTGTTCGCGATCTGACGGCGCGCCGCGAGCAGGCGGTGGATGCGCTCGACGCCGCACTCGCTCCGCAGCGCTTTTCCCTGGATGAATCGCAGGGCCTGGCGCCCTACGCAGTCGCCGGGGGCACGCCGCTCAGCGAGCACGCCCCGGTGCGCGCGGCACTCGACTTGCTTGCGGCAGCGACCGGCAGCGTGCCGTTCGAACGCTTCAGTGCATTGCTACGCGCGCCCGAGTTGCAGGCCTCGCGGGCCGAAGCGAGTGCGGCGGCGCGACTCGATACGGCGCTCCGCAGCCGGGTGCCGAGCGAAGCGACGCTGCGCGAGTGGCTGAGGCTCGCCGAGGGGATCGCCCGCGGCAGGGCTCTCGAGCCGGCCGCGGCGCTCCAGCGCCTCGGGGGTGCACTGCGAGTGCTCGACGGGTTGCAGGGCCGTCACCGGATGAGCCGGTGGCTCTCGGTCTGGATCGACGCGTTCGAGCAGGCGCCATGGGCGTTGCGCGCGCGCTGGTCGAGCGGTGAGTTTCAATCGGCCATCCGGTTCCGAGAGTTGCTCGAAACCCTGGCGCTCGGAGATCGCACGTTCGAGCATCTCTCGCGGCGTGCCGCCGAAAGCATACTGGATCGGGCGGCGCGCGATACGCCCTTCCAGATGCAGACCGGCGTGCCGGCCATCTGGGTGAGCGGCCAGCTGAGCGATCCCTGGCTGGCCTATGACGGAATTTGGGTCACCGGCTGCGATGAGAGCCGCTGGCCCCCGCCCGTCGATCCGATTCCACTGATTCCTCCGACATTGCAGACACAGCACGGAGTCATCGCCGCAAGCGCGGAGGCACAGCTCGCCTTCGCCGCGGATCTGCAATCACGATGGGTGGCACGTGCTCGAGCTTGCGTGTTCAGTTGCGCAGACCCCGGAGAGGGCCGCCATGTGCCGGCGAGTCCGTTGCTCGCAGAGCTCGCGGACCCCGCGCCGTCCGCGTCCGCGGCGGGCGAAGCCGTGCCGGTGGAATCCACGTCGGCGCCGCCTCTTTGGACGGCGCAGCAGATCGAGGCGCCCGTGCTCGAGGAGATCGTCGACGAGCGCGCTCCAGCGGTGGGAATGGAGGAGCGAACGCACGGCGTCGCGACGCTCAGAACTCAATCGCAATGTCCGTTTCGCGGTTTCGCCGAGACCCGGCTGGACGCCTGCGTGCTCGAGCAACCCACGCCGGGTTTCAACGAGCGAGAGCGTGGACAGATCCTGCACGATGCTCTGCAAGGAATTTTCACCGAGGTCAACAACTCTCGGAGTCTTCAGGAGCTCATCGCGCAGCCCGAGGCATGTGCGGCGCGAATCGCCGACTATGTCCGGCGTGCGGTAGAGGCGCAGTGCGCGAAGCGCAATCCGGGTGCGCGGTGGGCGGAGCGCGAGCGCGAGCGCCTGCAAGGACTGCTCGAGCGTTGGCTCGATCTCGAATCAAAACGCGCCCCGTTCCAAGTGGAGCACGTCGAGGCGAGCGGCGAGACCGCCGTTCACGGCGGCCTCGCGTACAAACTGCGTATCGATCGCATCGATCGTCTCGACGACGGCTCGCGTGTCGTAATTGATTACAAGACCGGCTGGGTGCAACCGGACTGGCGGGGTGAGCGGCCGGACAACCCGCAGCTGCCCATGTACGCGCTGCGGCACCGTGAGCACTTGGTCGCGGTCGCCTATGGCCGCGTGAGCGCGGCCGAGTGTCGTTTCGTGGCGGAGTCCGGGCGTGGCGACATTTTTCCGAACGTCCGCGCCAGCCGGCTGGAAAGCATGGCGAGTTTCGCCGAGCTTGTCGCGGCGTGGGAGCGGCGCGTCGAGCGCCTGGCGGAGGAGTTCTCCAGCGGCGCGGCGCAAGTGGCGCCCAAAGACACCGCGTGCCGGTATTGCCATCTTCAAGGGCTGTGCCGGGTGCCGTCGACCCTGGATGCCCTGGAACCCTTCGTGCCCGTCGTCGCGACTTCATGACACAGGAATCCGTCTCCATCGCCGATGCCGACGCTCGGGCGAGCGCGGTGCAGACGAGCGGCTCGGTTCTGGTGCAAGCGCCGGCGGGCAGCGGCAAAACGACGCTGCTGGCGCAGCGCTACCTGCGGCTGCTCGCGACGGTCGATGCACCGGAGCGCATCCTTGCGTTGACATTCACCCGCCGCGCGGCCGAGGAGATGCGTGCCCGTGTGATCAGCGCCCTCGAGGCCGGCGGCTTGGCAGAATGTCCCCCGACTGTGGATCGGCAGACCTGGGAGCTTGCCGGTGCGGCGTGCCGCCGGCTGCGCGGCCTCGGCATCGACCTGGGGCGCCACCCTTCGCGTCTGCGTATCGAAACCATCGATTCGTTCAACGCCTGGCTGGCAACGCAACTGCCCATCATCTCCGGGGCCGGCGGGCGGCTCACGCTCATCGATAACCCGAGACCGCTGTACGAGGAAGCTGCGCGCCGCGCGCTGCTGCACGATCGGGGCGACAACTTCGGCAAGGCCGTGGAGCGCGTGCTCGCCGTGGGCGATCAGCGCTGGAGTCCCCTCGTCGACTTGGTCGTCGCGATGTTGCCTCAGCGGGACCGCTGGCTGCCATTTTTGGTCGGGCACCTGCATGCGGCCGTCGAAATGGACGAGGGACAGCTCGCGCGCGTGCGGGCACGCTTCGATGAGGATCTGGGTCTGCTCGTGAAGCGCGAGCTGACGCGGGCCCACGGGATTCTCGGCGGCGAGCTGTTGGGAGCGTTGGGGCCGTGCCTGCGCGCGGCCGCACGCAATCTCGGCGGGACACGCGCGGACTTCGTTCCTTGGCAGGCCGAGCCTTCCGCGCTCGGTGCCGATCTTCAAGACCTCGGTCGCTGGCGGGCAGTGGCGACAGTCCTTTTGACGGGAAGCGGCAAGATTCGCAAGAAGATCGACAAGAACCTCGGCTTCCCGCCCGCCTGTGCGGAGAAGGCAGTCATGCATGCGTTGCTCGAGCAACTCGAGGGCAGAGACTCTGCGGCGGATGTCATCGCGACGCTCTGCTCCATTCGCGATCTCCCGGAACCGCGCTACGACCCTTCGGATTGGGAGAGAGTGCGGGACGTGGCTCAAGTTCTGGTCCTGGCGGCGGCCGAGCTGGACGGGGTCTTTCGGGAAAAGGGCACGGTTGATTTTCCGGCCGTCTCGATGACGGCGCTGCGCGCGCTCGGAAGCTCCGAGGCGCCCACCGATTTGAGCTTGCGACTCGATTACCGGCTGCAGCATTTGCTGCTCGATGAGTTTCAGGACACTTCCTCGACGCA
>Ga0302314_10013246_pt1 | contig 14189 bp, 16 predicted proteins | sample III_Palsa_N2_3_FD_200533 | JGI IMG/M metagenome (GOLD analysis project Ga0302314, IMG submission 200533) | Peat permafrost microbial communities from Stordalen Mire near Abisko, Sweden - III_Palsa_N2_3 | ecosystem: Environmental > Terrestrial > Soil > Palsa > Peat permafrost | place: Sweden... | reverse complement strand
CTCCCCCTACTCTTCCTCCTCCCAACCGTCATTGGATCGCCGAATCCGCGACGATCTTGAACAACGGGTTCGCTCCGGCGCGTGGCGGCCAGGGCATCGTATTCCGACGGAATCCGAACTTATGGCCGACTACGGCTGTGCGCGGATGACCGTGAGCAAGGCCATCGGCGCGCTGGTCCAAACGGGCCTAATCGAGCGCCGCAAGAAGGCCGGTTCATTCGTGGTGCAACCCCGCTTGCAGACCGCAGTGCTCGAGATTCCGGATATCCCGACACTCCTCGCCAGCCGAGGCGAGGCCTATCGATTCCAGCGGTTGTCACGCCGCGAGCGCGCGCTGGATTCTGATGACTTCGATGAGGCCGCGATCGACGCCAGCGGATATGTCCTGGAGGTGTCAGGGGTCCACTTTGCAAACGCGGCGCCGTTCGCCGTCGAGCATCGGGTCCTGAATCTGGCGGCCGTGCCGGAAGCGCACGAACTGCCGTTCGACAAGGTCCCGCCGGGGTCCTGGCTGCTAGAGCATGTGCCCTGGACAGAAGCGCGCCATCAAATCTCCGCCGTCAATGTGGATGCCGCCACAGCGCGGCGGCTGAACATTGCGCGCAGCCAGGCCTGCCTGCAGGTGAAACGACACACCTATCGCGTCGGCGAGTGGATCACCTTTGTGCGGTTGGTATTCCCGGGCGATCGGTATGATCTGACGGCGGTTTTCGGTCCGTAGAGCCAGCGCGGCGAGATAAAAGGGTCTACCGATTCCGCGCCGACAATCTGCCGGAAAAGGACTGAGTTCCATTCGACAGGGGACGTTTGGCCTAGAAGCCAGATCCTTCAGACCTGTCGATGTTCGATAACTCTGGATTGTCCGGTGCTACAGTTGAGCCCTGAGGCAAGTCACTCGGATACGCGTCGGGCACATCCGGAATCCGAGCTTCAGAGTGGCTGCATTTGCGGGTTCCGTGACAGATCTAGCGGAACCTAATGCCCGACTTTGATCGGTCGGCGACAACGCCGGACTCCCTTTCCAGCTCGTCTATCGCGCCGGTTCGGCGAGTGCCGCCCGACACCACCCTACACGGCCGCGCTATTCCGGCGTAACGACTTTCCCACTTACCATGTTCAACTTTGTCACGAAAGGTGTCATGCTCCTACCGTGAAGGGTGCGGGCCAATGTGTCACCAATGCCCCACCCGGGAGACGGAGAAGCGAATGGCCAAGGCGTCAGCGTCCGGTGCGTCCAGCAACAGAAAAACACGGACCCCTAACAAGGGCGCAGGGCCTCATCCAGATATCGCCAGGTCGGCAAAGAAGCTTGTCAAGGCCGGCTTGCGTATGCGTGACCTGGCCCTTCAGAACATCTCGCTCGCCGTGGAGAACTGGGTATTCAATCAAATTCCCTATCGGCCGATTAGTTTGAATACACAATTCGCCGCTTTTGGCTATGTACAGCCGGACCTCAACGCGCTGGCGCTGGCCTTCAACGCGAACTTCCCCGCCAACGTTGATCCGGCCCAGTTTGCGGTTAGCGTCGTCGGCGGCACGGTGGGCGACGCCGTCAAATATCTAAGCGCGCAATTGCACTAGCGGGCCAGCCTGGCTCAGGGGGACCGTAGCATGGCGAACTTCATTCGACCGGCTTTTGCTGTACTCGTAGGCCTGACTGTCAGCGTCATCGGCCACAGGGCCTATGCCGGCGACCCGCCCGCGGTCAGTGCAGCTCAGGCGAGGCCGGTGAGTTGCGACGCATTGGGCTGGATGCTTCGCCTCGATTTCAACAGCGTTGCTCCCGTCATATGCGACAGCGACAGGCAAGGCTTTCTTCCCTATCAGGAAGGTGCACAGGTCGGCGTTACCAAGGACGAACTTCAGCATTCAACGTCGCTTACTGGCGAAGGCGTTGTAGCAGCCTATGTGAATGTGATGCCGGTTCCGACCACCGCGAACTGGAAATTCCTCGGGACATCACTCGGTCCCTATTTGCAGTTTGACGAAACCTACCAATACGCGACTCCATCGAGTCCATCGAAGAGGACTGAAATATTAACGGAAGGCGCGTTCGCGCAGTTCGGCTTCGGCAACTATGACGCGCAGCACTATTTTAGACTTCGAGGTGGTGAGGCAAGCAGCAGCACCGGAACGAAAACAAATTCTGTGATCGCGGAATGGCTACCTACCTTCGCCTTGCCGGGAGGGGTCTGCGCATTAGCCTTTGATCTGCACCGGCCGTATCCCTGTGATGGGCATACCAATACGTTTGTGTCCTATCTACTGACCCCAGAACTGATGGTGCAGTCGGACCACTATGACTCGGGCCCGAACAAATACCGGATTTTTCTGACCGACCATTCGGCACTGAGGGTCGGCCCGCAGGTCGGGCTCGCCGTCAAACCCTATTGTGCCAGCGAGAGCGGCTGGTGCGGCGCGCAATCTGTCTGGAGCAAGTTGCTCTTCAGCGCGACCTACCACTATTCGACAGATACCCTGTCAGGCCGCCGCTATTCGTGGGTGCTCACAGGTTTCACCTACAACGCGCTGAGCGGACCACTCGGCTCGCTTGGCCTGTCGCTCAGCTACGGCGCCGGCAACTCCGAAACATCCGGCAACACCACGAGCCAGGCCAAGGTTGGGCTGACCTTGAAGCACTAGGAGGCCAACCTTGCCAAAGGTCGATACTCGAGTCGAGGGCGTCTCACCCGCGAACGAACGCTAAGGAGCGCTCATGCCAAAGGCTTGGCGGGCACACGCCGCCGTAAGATCAACGATAACTACCGATTACGCTTTCGTCTGACCCAGGGGAATTGTTGGACGCTATGCGTCGAAATCGAACGGGAGCGGCGACGGCGTGACGACGCCAAGTCGAGGGTTTCCGCTCAGGGTTCGGATGGTCGAACGAAGGCTTTCACTTTTGGCTTTTGCGGCGTGAATTCGTTGGCTCTGTGGGTGAGTTAAGGGGTCCCTGATCCGCCCTACCCTCAGCCCGACGTCCCAAATGACACCCGGAACAATCCTCGCGAAGTCCCATTGCTGGACAGTTTGTATGGAAGGCACGCAGCCAGGGCGTGAACGGCGCGATTGATTGCAATCGCTTGGGCGGAACTCTGCCCTGGGCCGCCACGGGCCTCGACCACGCGCGGGGGTCCGGCGAGTCGCCCGCCGCTGTCCAGGGAGACGTCAAGGGTCACGGGTACGGTCGAGGTATCCGGCATCCGGCGCCAACACGGCTCGATCTGGCTCCAGAGGTCGCCTTGGGCGCCGCTATCGCCCGAGGGTCGACCTGGACTGGGGGACGCATTCGAACCGGCCAGCGCGCTCACAGCTATTTTGTCCGCCCGGGCGGGTTGGCCACTGCTCGCCGACGAATACTCAGCCTGACCTTGCCTCTTCGCTGTTGAGCGCGCGTTCTTCAACTGGTCCATAAGGCCCTGCAGATCTGCGTGTGTTTGATCGGTATGGACGCGCAACGGCTGAGGCCCATCCTCGACCGCGCGTGCGAGCAAATTGCTCATTCGCTGATCCGCGGCGGCCTGCCGCGAGGCCTCAACGGCAGCGGCATCCCGGCCGGCAAGGGTCACGACAATGGCGCCACCTTCTCCGTTTTCGCCGCCGCCGGCCCCGCCGCCCCGTTCCGCGCCCTGAAGGTCGATCAGGAACCCCGCCGCAAGGACCAGATGGAGGGCCACGGACATAACAGCCGCGCGCCTGTTCCGCTTCCTTTCCTCATACAGGCGGCTGGGAGCGGCGTCCGCTGATGAACGCCACGCGCGCCACCGCGCCGATACGCCGCGCCCTATCCGCCCGCTGAAATTGGACCACCCCGTTTGCATACAACTCACGATATCGAGTAGCGTGCGATTGAGGAATGTCGAATTGAACCGGGGGCAATTCGTGTGCGGGCGTTGGGTGCGTATGGGTGGCGGCGTGACGGGGGCTTTGCATCCGTGGACGCCCTAGTCGCCCTGACCTTGCTCACCATCACAATCGCCCTGAGCATGGCCGCATTGGCCACCGCTAAGCGCGCGGCGACGACCGCGGTCGAACACCGCCAGGCTACCAGCCTGTTGCGCTACCTCGCTTTGACGAGCCAGCCGGTGATTGGGCGAACCGACGGCGTAACTGGCGCTTTCGGCTGGTCGGTGACTGTCGCCGCCGCCTCGCCGCCCGCGCCCAAGGCTCCGCCAACCTGCTCGGTTCAGGTGGGCCTGATCAATCGTCAGACCAAGCGCCACTACAACCTGTCGACCCTCGAACTTTGCGCGATCGGAAAAGCCGCGTGAGCGATGACGGCTACACCCTGGTCGAGATGCTGGTGGCGATGTTGATCATCGGCCTGGCGATCGGCGGCGTGGCCGAGAGCACGCGGGTCCTTGGGCTTATCCAGAGCCGCACCGTGCATAGCGCCGATGCAGCCATGAGTACGCACGCCGCTGAAGCGGCCCTTGACGCCCTCTTCAACGACCATGGTCCGTTTCCGTCGGACGTTGCCACTGGCTTGGCCGGCCAGCCCCGCCGCCTGACATTTCCCTGCCAAGGCGGTGTTTGCCGCGCGGCGATACGGGACGTCCCGCAAGGGTCAGCGCTCGACCTCAACCTTCCGCACGGTGCGGCCAAGCAGGTCCTGCTGACAAGCCTTCGCCGCCTAAGCTTCAACTACGTCGACGCCAAGGGCACGGGTGCGATGTGGCCGCCAGTAAACCCGAAAGATTGGCGGCTGCTTCGGGCGGTGTCGATCACCGACGGCACTGGCAGTGCCAACCCGCCGCTCGCGCTTACCCGGCTTTGGCTCGAGCAGGAGCCCGGCTGCTCGTCCGCGAATGCCTGCGGAGTGACGCCTTGACCGCGCCCCTGCGCTTGAACATCCCCATCGAACCACACGGGGACCCCGGCGGCGCTGAAGCTGTTGCCCCACCCCAGGTCTTCGCCCGCTCAATCCTCGCGCCCGCCGGCGCCCCCTGGGACCAACGGCGCGCGGCAGACCTGGATGCCCGGCTGGGCGCGCCCCGACCGGTGAGCGAACTTTACTATAAGCTCCATCGCCTGGATCCCTGGCGGCCGAGCCAGGCGTCGCGATACCTGGCCGTCTACATCCGTCGTTCGGAGGTCCTCGACCGGTTTGTCTCGGAAACGGAGGTCGATGGGCGGATCATTCTGACGACGTTCGAAGCGGCCGGCTATCAGACGGAGCGGAACCAAGGCGTGGTGCTCCGCTCGTCTCTAGCGGTCTTGGCCGTCTCGATCGTGGCGGCGGGTATCGTCGGCGCGCTCGATGTACGGGCTAGGCGGGAATCAGCGCTCGAGAGCCTGGAGCAGTCCGCCGCCGTCGCCGCCCGCCACGCCGCTTCACTTCAATCGCGCAAGCAGGTCGCGCGCGTCCTCGACGCCGCCAGCGTACGCGGCCGAACCATCGCGGACTATCTGGCCGACCTGGCCTGGGCGTCCAACGCCAAGGCGCCTGGCGCGCATATTCAGGCCCTTTATTGGGAGCGCGGCTTGATGGCGGTGGAGACCCGCGGGCCCAAGCCCCCGTTCGCGGCGAGCGACCGGGCGGTGCACAAGGCGGACAAGGTTCCTGGGCCGGGCTTGACGCTCTGGGGTGTACAGCCGGCGTCGAACACCAGTCCGAGCGCCGCGCAATGATGTCGCTGAGCCGCCCTTCATCGCGCGACGTCATCATCCTCTCGGCGATCGCCCTAGGCACGATCGTCCTCTATTGGCTGGTCTTATGGGCGATCGCTGAGCCGCCGCACTTCAAGGACAGGTTGGCCGTGGTGGAAGCGAACTTCGCGCAAGTTGACGCCGCGCGGCGCGCACCGGGCGACGGGACGGCCTACCCCGCCAATGCCACCTGCCAAGGCGAGCCCGTCGCCATGGAAAGCGCCTTGAGGCAGCAGATCGCCGCCGCGGCTGCGGCAAGCGCCGTCGATCTGACCATCGCGGAGACCGGATCGCCCGCCGAGCCGGAGCGCAATCAAAAGCTCACCGCCTTCACCGTAGGCTTTGATGCGAGCGGGCCGTACGCCAACGTCATGGCGTTCGCCAACAAACTGGGTCAGATGCGCCCCGCCCTGTTCGCCGACACCGTCGGCCTGGACCAGGGCGACGCGACCGTGACCTTCAAATTTTCGGGACGCGTGCTGTGCTCAGCCGCACTGTAGTCCTCTCCACCGCCCTGTTCGCAGGCCTCGTGCTCGCCACCTTGCTCTGGGTGTTGACGGGTAACGGCGCCGACAGACGGCTTGCCTTGGCGCAGGCGAGCCTGGCCTCCGACCAAGGACGCTTTTCGCCGGCTGCCACTCCAGACCCCAGCGCCATGCTCCGCGTCCTGCTTGGCAAACCGCTATTCAGAGTCCCTACCGCGACGGACACCTCGGCGAGCACGACCATTGAGCTGCAAGGACTGGCGCGATCGCCCGACCGGACGGCGGCGCTGGTGTCCCTGGGCGGCGCGGCGCCGCAATGGATCACCGTGGGCCAGTCGGTTGGCGAAATCACCCTCGTCCAGGTCGGATCAGACGACGCCCTGTTTGACCTGCCGCAAGGCCTGAAGACGGTGACGCTCGGGGCGCCCGCGACGGCCGGCGAACAGACCGCGTCGCAGAAGCAGTCCGCGAGCTTCGGTTCATCAAGCGCCGGAGCCCCCAAGTGAGAGCCGGCAGGACCCATTTCATGTTCAGATCAGCTTAGATGGCGCTTCGGGGGAAGACACGCGGATTGTTCTCGGTGCGGACGCTGGCGGCGAAACTGGCCGTCGCTGTATTACTCAGTACGGCGACAGCCATCGCGCCCGCCGCCGTCGCGGCGCCTGCAGCCGAATCCTACACCTTCGCCTTCCATGAGGCCGATGTCGCACAGGTCGCGGAGGCCATTTTGGGCGGCGCGCTCGGCATCAACTATTCGATCGATCCGGGCGTCGCGGCCAAGCTGTCGTTCCGGATCGACCAGCGGCTTACCCGCGCGCAGCTGCTTGAAGCGTTTGAGACGACCCTGGCCAGCAACGATATCGTCCTGGTGCGCCAGGGAAATACGCTGGTCCTGACCCCGCGTTCGAAAGCCAAGACCGCCAGCGGCGTGCGCAGCATTGACGAGGCGGCGCACCAAGGCGGCTATGAGACGGTGGCCGTGCCCCTTAGCCACGCGACGCCGTCGCAGGTGGCCAAAGCGCTTGAGGCGGTGAGCGGCGCCGGTAGCGTGGTTTACGCGGACGACCAGCAGAACCTGCTGATCCTGGGCGGCACCAGCCAGGAGATCAGTGCCGCGCTCCAGACGGTCCACGTCTTCGACAAGGGCGGAATGGACGGGGCGAAAATACGCTGGTTCGACCTGCAGAGGGCCTCTGCGACGGGGGTCGCCTCAGATCTGCAGAGCGTATTGCAGGCCGGCGGCCTAGCAGGCGTGCGCGTTGTGCCCCTCAAGCGGCTCAACGGGTTGTTCGCTTTCGCCCATACGGACGCTGAACTGGACCAGGTCGCGGGCTGGATCGCCAAGCTGGACGTTCCGTCGCACGAGACGGCGTCCTCGCTTTTCATCTACCACCCCCGTAATGCCTCCGCCGAGGGGCTCAGCCATACCCTTTCCGCGCTTCTAGGCGTCGCTGGCGGGGGCGATGGCGCGTCAGGATCATCCTCTGCCGCCGCCGGCGCGCCTGGCGGAGCCGCAGCGACTGCCAGCCAGACCTCCGGAGGCGCCCAAGATCAGAACCGAACGCCTCCCAAGGGCGATGCGTACGCTCAAGCGAGCGGTCCGCTGAGCCTTGGGGTCGGCGAGGGGCCGATCCGAATTTCCGCCGACAAGGACACCAATACGCTGCTGGTCTCGGCGTCCAGTTCCCAATGGGTGCAGATTGAGCGAGCGCTAGACGAACTAGATCGACAGCCGAGTCAGGTGCTGATCGAGGCGTCGATCGTCGAGGTAACGCTCACCGACGACACCAGCTTTGGCGTCGACTGGTCCGTGCTCAATTCGAACGGCCAGCTGGGCGTGCAGAACATCAACAATTCAGCCGGGGCCGTCAGCGCGGCGACCCCGGGGTTTTCGGTCGCCTACCTGGGCAACAACATCAAGGTGGCGCTCAATGCGCTGGGGTCTAAGTCCAAGATCCAGGTGGTGTCGTCACCGAAGATCGTGATCTTGGACAATCACACCGCCAGTCTCGACGTCGGCGACCAAGTGCCGATAATCACCCAATCCAGCCAGGGCACCTTGGTCCCAGGCTCGCCCCTCGTGAACACCGTCGACTACCGCAGCACCGGCGTCATTCTCAAGGTCACGCCGCGGGTCACCGGCGACAGCAGGATAACCATGGACGTGGATCAGGAGGTCAGCGAAGTGGCCGCGACCACGACGTCGTCGATCAATTCGCCCACGATCAGCCAGCGCGAGTTTCAAAGCACCCTGATCCTGGACGACGGGGCGGTTGTCGCGCTCGGAGGTCTGATCAGCGGAACCAAAGGGCGGACCTACTCCGGCATTCCGTATCTGATGAACATCCCGGTCGCCGGCGCGCTCTTTCGCAGCAACAGCCTCACCAACGACCGCAGCGAACTGATCGTCCTGTTAACCGCCAAAATTGTTCGCGACCGGAGCGGCTCGGACCGCGTGATTGCCGACCTGCTGGCTGACATGCACGACATCGACGTCCATGACCTGCTCCATGCCCTCAAATGACCACGGCTACGCCACGCCAATCGCGCTGGTCATCTGCCTCGCCCTTGCGCTGGTGGCGACGGCCGTGACCGCCCGCGCCCTCATGACCTTGCGCCTGGCCAGGTCTGATCTCGACCGGGCGCGGGCTGAGGCCGGGCTCGACGGGGCGCAGCTCTCGGCGACCTTGATCGTCCTGGCTCAGAGCGGAGATCAACGCCTTGGCTGGGACATGCCCATCGCAGATCAGTCCTATGCTGTCCTCGCCGAGCCGGAAGCTCAGAAGCTGAATGGCTCAGCGCTGTCCGTCACCGATGATGGGGCTCTGCTGGCCCTGGGCGCCGGCGACGCGGACCGGGTTCGGGACCAGCTGAAGCAGGCTTCCGCCAGGTCGACGCTATCGGAGGCGGATCTGTCCGCCGCCGCCCCAGCGCCAGTCTGGCGCGATTGCGCCGGCTCGGTCCTCTCCAGCTATGGGCAGGCTATCAAGGCGGTGGTCCCGACAGCGACGGCGCCGGTTTTTCCAACCGACCAGACTGAAGGATCCCGCTCCGGCGAGATCTGGCGTATCCGCATCTCGGATCGATTGGGCTGGACCGATGACCGGGTCGTGCGGCTGAACGGTCAGCCGGACCATCCCGCCATCATTCTCGATCGCCGGTTCTATCGCCGCGCCAAGGGAGGGGATTCATGCGACCACGTCCTTGCAAGCCTCGCCGATTAGGCGGCCAGGAAGGCTATACCCTCACCGAAATGCTGGTGGTAATCAGCATCATCGGCCTGATCGCGGCGGTCCTGACTCCAACCTTGATGGGCCAGCTGGGCCGCGCCAAGGCCAAGGCCGCCCAACTGGAGCTGAACAACCTCGCGGCGGCGGTCGAACTCTATCACGACGACGTCGGCCACTATCCGACCAAGGACCAGGGCTTGGCGGCCCTGATCAAGGAACCGGATGCGGTGCAAGGCTGGACCGGGCCTTACCTGAAAGACACGAAGGCGCTGAACGACCCCTGGGGCCGGCCGATCGTCTATTCTGTTCAAATGGACGACTCCGCCTTCAGCGTCGAGACCTTGGGCGCCGACGGAAAGCCTGGCGGCTCCGGCGTCAATCGTGATCTGACCGCGCCCGCGAGCCCATGATTATCGTCCCGTTCCTCTGGGCCGGCGCTGTGGCGCTCGGCGCCTGTGTGGGCAGCTTCATCGCCACGGCCGCCATGCGGGGCGTTCGCGGGGAGGGTTTTTTGGCGGGCCGTTCACATTGCGACGCCTGCGGGCAACCCTTGAGTTTTGGTCAAACCATTCCGGTGCTCTCCTACGTCGCGCTAAGGGGGGCCTGCGCCGACTGCCGAAGCCCGATCAGTCGCCTGCATCCGGCCGCCGAGGTCGCTGGCGTGGCCATTGCGGCTGGCGCGATGCTGCAGCCGGGTGTTCCACAGGCGCTGTTGGTGGCGACCCTCGGGGCGACGCTGCTGGCGACCGCGTTGATCGATTCCAGGACGCAACGGCTACCTGATGCCCTGACCTTGATCATCGCCCTGGCCGCTGGGAGCCTCGCCTGGATAAAGGGCGAAGACCAACTCTGGTTTGGTCTCGCGGCGGCCATACTGGCGTTCGTCATTCTAGAGGGGCTTCGTCGCGTCTTCCTCTGGCGCCGCGGGGAAAGCGGGCTCGGGTTTGGGGACGTGAAACTCGTCGCGGCCCTGGCCCTGTGGCTTGGACCGCTGACGCCGTTCGCCCTCGCCTTGGCGTCTCTCGCGGGATTGGCGTGGTTTGCCGCCTTCCGTCCCGCCGCCAAGCGACTGGCGTTCGGCCCCTTCATCGCCGCGGCAGCGTTTCTCGTTGGATCCGCAGGGGGCCTTGTATCATGGCTGGCCTGACCTCGCACCCGTCTGGAACACCTCGACCGAGCCGAGCCGCCGTGCTCGATTGGCTCCAGGCCAACCAACGCGCCGACCAGAACGCCATCTCACGCGCCGAATTGGTGGCCAAACGAGCCGGCCAACCCGTCGAACAGGTGCTGAACCAACTCGGGTCCCTCTCGGACGACCACCTTGTGGAAGCCTATGCGGCGGTCACCGGCTTCGCGGTCTGGGACCCAATGGCCCAACCCATCGCCCTCGCCTCCGAGACTCTCGGGGTCAGTGTCGAGTTCCTCCGCCGCGCCCGCATCGCGCCGATCCGGCGGGCCAACGACCTCTTGACCTGCGCGGCCTGCGATCCGCTCAACGACGAGGCGTTGAGCGGCCTGGTGTTCGCGACCGGTTGCCGGCTTGAGGTGCTAGTGGTGGGGCCCTCAGCCTGGCGCAGAGCCTTCGACGCAGCTTTTGCGGAGGCGGCCAAAACCGCCCCGCTGGATGAACGCCGGCTTGAGCGTGAGGTCGACCAGGTCGCGGACGGCTCCGGCGACGGTGCGGGGGCGCGACTGGTCGCCAGCGCCTTTGAGGCGGCGATTGCCGCCGGGGCCTCTGACATCCATTTCGAGCCGCGCCGGCATGACCTGCTGGTTCGCCTTCGCATCGACGGGCGGCTGGTGGACTTCCAGACCGCCTCTAGCGACCTCGCCGGCCCGGCCGTGTCGCGGGTCAAGGTGATCGCCAACCTCGATATTGGCGAGCGCCGGCTCCCACAAGACGGGCGCACGACCTTCGTGACCGGGGGGCGCCCGGTGGACGTCCGCGTCGCCACATCACCCACGGTCTTTGGCGAGTCCGCCGTCCTGCGGATTCTGGACCGCACCAATGTGACGCTTGAGTTGAACTCCCTTGGTCTCAGCGCGCCCGTGGCGGCCGCCATGCGCCGCGCCGCGGCCGCGCCGCACGGCCTCTTCCTGATGACGGGTCCAACCGGCAGCGGCAAGACCACCACCCTCTATGCCCTGCTCGCCACCTTCGTCGGGTCGGCAAAAAAGATCCTCAGCATCGAGGACCCGGTCGAATATCATTTCGACCATGTCTCCCAGACCCAGGTCGCGCCGCAACTCGGCCTGACCTTCGCGGCGGCCTTGCGGTCGTTCCTGCGCCAGGACCCAGACGTCATCCTCGTCGGTGAAATCCGCGATCCCGAGACGGCGGCCGTCGCGGTGCAGGCGGCGATGACGGGGCACTTCGTGCTGGCGTCGGTACATGCCAACGACGCCTTGGCGATCATTCCCCGCCTTCGCGACATGGGGGTGGAGCCCTATCAATTGGCGGCCTCCTTGCGGGGCGCGGCGGCCCAGCGGTTGGTGCGCCGATTGTGCGAGCACTGTCGACGCCCGCAGGACCCGACCGAGGTGGACAAGGCGTTCGCGGCCTCTGTTGGCGTGACGGCGCCGCGCAAGATGTTCGCCTCTGTGGGATGCCCCGCCTGCAAGGGGCTTGGTTTCCGAGGCCGGCTTCCCATCGCCGAAGCCTTCCTGACCGATGAAGGCCTGCTGCGCCGGATCGCCGAGGACGCCGTCGCATCGGACCTAAAGCCCCTGGCGGAGACAATGGGGCTCAAGTCCATGGCGGCGGACGGATTGGACAAGGCCGTGCTCGGGCTCACCACCATCGCGGAAGTCGCGGGCGCAGTGCATGGCTGAGCAGGCCTTCGACTATATCGCGGTCGATCCTGCCGGCCGCCGAACCCGGGGCCGCCTCCAGGCGCAAAGCGAAAGCGCGGCGTTCGAACGCCTCAAGAGCGTAGGCCTGTCTCCCGTCAGGCTGCAGTTCGCCCGAGGCGAAGGCCCAGCGGGCAAACCAAAGTCGGGCATCCTGTCCGATCGCGACGCTATCGATCTCCTGTCCGATCTGTCCGCGTTGCTGGCCGCCGGCGCCGATATTCGGGCATCCTTGTCCATTCTGGCGGCGCGGTCGAACCGGGCGGCGATGGCCAATCTTGCCCGCACCCTCTCAAGCGAGATCAGCGGCGGCGCGCCCATCGAACAGGCGTTCGCGCGCCATTTTGTGAAGGGCCAGGGGTTCGTGAGCGCTCTTGTCGCCGCGGGCTCAAGCGTCGGCGACATCGCCGGCGGGTGCCGGCGCGCCGCGGACTTGCTCAGCCGCCGAAACAAGGTCCGCGACCAGTTGATCTCCGCGGCCAGCTATCCCGCCTTCGTCTTCGTCAGCACGATCGCCGCCATCGTGGTGATTTTGCTGTTCGTCGTTCCATCCCTGGCCCCGCTTGCGCAACAGGACTCCGGGCCGCCGCCCATGATGCTCTCGATGCTGCTGGGCGCCAGCTCGGCGCTCCGCGAAAACGGCCTCGTGGGTGCAATCATCGTGGCAATCGCGACTATCGCGCTGCTGGCGGCGGCCAGGTTGGGCATGCTGGCTCGGCCCTGGGACCGAGCCGTCCTCGATGGCCCCGCGAACCGAACCGCCAGCCGCCTCGTCTATGGGGCCTTCGCCAACTCGCTCGGCGGCATGCTTGCGGCGGGCGCTCCCATGAGCGACGCGCTGCGGCTGTCTGTTCGCACCATCACGTCCGGCCTGGCTCGCGAGCGGATCGAAGTCGCGGTTCAAGGCGTGCGACAGGGACAACCCCTGTCGATCGCGCTTGAAGGGGTTCGCCACTTCCCCAGCGGCATCGTCAGGCTGACGGCGGTTGGTGAAGCCACGGGTGCGCTGGGCCCCATGCTCGTTCGCGCGGCGAATCTGGAGGAGGAAGCCGCGGTAAAACGGCTTGAGGCCTTCGGCCGGCTCCTCAGCCCCCTGCTCATCGTCCTGATGGGCGCCATGGTCGGCCTGCTCATGGCGGCCTTGCTGACGGGAGTTACGCAGGTCGGGCAGACGGCTCTGCAGTAGGCAGGCGGACGGCGCGGCGGACCCCCGGCCTGCAACTCAGCTTAGAAAATTGCCGTCCTGGGACTCGACGTCATCCGAGAACTAAATCAAACTGCATGCGATCAGGGGGAATTTCAGCATGCGCTTGGATAGCCTCAGGCCCGCACTATTCGGCTTGGCCCTCGTTGCAGGCGTCAGCCTGGCTGGCGCGGCGTCGTGTGAATCCTACCTCTATGACGTGCTCGATCGCTTGACGAGCGTCACCGCCGACAATGGCGTGGTCACCTATTACTGCTACGACGCCGCCGGTAATCGCACATATGTCGGAACGACCGCCTGTGCGGGCGGAGGCGGCGCGCAATTTGAGTCCATGGCCCGTCCGGTGCTAACGGCGGCCACATCCTCTAGCGGCTCTCAAGGGGCCGCCACGGTCGTGCCGAGTACAACAACCGCGCCCCGGCCGGTCAACCTTTGGCAACCAACTGCTCAGCACCCTTGACCTCCAAGGACCGCTCGGTTCTCGTTTGAATAGGTTCCAGCTTCTTCGGGCAAATCGCCTCGTCCACACCGGGAAAGTTCCCCGATAGTCAATCGCCAGAGTTCCGCGCCAAATCGCGCGGCCTATTCGTCCGTGTGTAGACGGGCATGAGGTCGCCATGCCGTTGGTGAAGCGTTTCGCTAGACTAGAGCGTCGTGCGTTTAATCTAACGCGTAGCCTGCGGCCTTGAAGTAGTTCCAGCACTCCTGTGGATCGTAGAGGTCGCAGATATCGCCGACCGCCTGCCAGAGGGTGTCGAAGGTTCGTGCGGA
>Ga0302314_10013245_pt1 | contig 14189 bp, 9 predicted proteins | sample III_Palsa_N2_3_FD_200533 | JGI IMG/M metagenome (GOLD analysis project Ga0302314, IMG submission 200533) | Peat permafrost microbial communities from Stordalen Mire near Abisko, Sweden - III_Palsa_N2_3 | ecosystem: Environmental > Terrestrial > Soil > Palsa > Peat permafrost | place: Sweden... | reverse complement strand
AAATCACGCCGCCCTCGGTGGTGGTCGCCGCGACCTTCCCCGGCGCTGACGCCAACACCATCGAGCAGTCCGTCGCCGCGCCGATCGAGACACAAGTGAACGGCGTGCCGAACATGATCTACATGGACTCGCGCAGCTCGAACGATGGTTCCTACACGCTCAACGTCACCTTTGAGGTTGGTAGCGCCCAGGACATTGCGGCTGTGGACGTGCAGAACCAGGTGGGCATCGCCCAGCGGCAGCTGCCGCCCGACGTGCTGCGCCAGGGCGTGTCCATCACCAAGCGCCAGCCGCAGCCGCTCATATTCATCGCCATCAAGTCGTCCGACCCGCGCTACGACTACCTGTTTCTGAGCAACTTCGCCACGCTGCAGGTGTACGACTCACTGGCCCGCGTCCCTGGCGTCGGCCAAGTGCTTCAGTACGGCGCGCGCGACTACGGCATGCGTATCTGGCTCGACCCGGGAAAGATGTCGCGCCTCGGCATCACGACCCAGGACATCGCCAACGTCATCGGCGAGCAGAACGTGGTCGCACCGGCCGGCATCGTCGGCGCCGAGCCAGCCCCGCCGGGCCAGCAGATGACCTATACGGTCACGGTGCACGGCCGGCTGCGCAGCGTGCAGGAATTCGAGGATGTGATCCTGAAGTCGGGTTCCAACGGCTCGATCGTCCGCCTGCGCGACGTCGCGCGCATTGAACTGGCCGCTACCGACTACACGCGCTCGAGTCGCCTGAATGGGCAGCCGGTCGCGCTGCTGGGCGTCTATCAGCTGCCGGACGCGAACGCGCTTGAAGTGAGCGAGCGCGTGCGCGCCACCCTCGAGGATCTGTCGGCGCGCTTTCCGGCCGGCATCCACTACGAGATTCCGCTCGACACCTCGGACTTCGTCCGCGAATCGATCAAGGAAGTCGAGATCACCTTGTTCATCGCTGCGGCGCTGGTGCTGCTGGTCGTGTTCCTGTTCCTGGAGAGTTGGCGCGCGACCCTGATCCCGATGCTTGCGGTTCCGGTGTCGCTGCTCGGGACCTTCACCATGTTTGTCGCTCTCGGCTTCTCGATCAACACCCTGACCCTATTCGCGCTCGTGCTCGCGATCGGTCTCGTGGTCGACGACGCCATCGTGGTGGTCGAGGCGGTGACCGAAAAGATGGAGGAGAAAGGCCTCGATCCGCGGGCCGCCACCCGGGCGGCGATGGCCGACGTCACGAGTCCCGTGATCGCCATCGCGCTCGTGCTCACGGCCGTGTTCGTGCCGGTGGCCTTCCTCGGCGGACTGACCGGCCAGTTTTACAAGCAGTTCGCGCTGACCCTGTCGGTATCGGTGCTGATTTCGGCGCTCGTTGCGCTCACCTTCACCCCGGCGCTGTGCGCACTGCTGCTCAAACCGCGCTCCGAGACCGAACCGGCAGGGTTGCTCGGGCGAGGATTTGCCGTCTTCAACACCGTCTTCGGCCGTGCCACCAGGACGTACACGGGAACGGTGCGCCGTGCCATCCGCCGTTCGGCGATCGCGCTCGGGGTGTTCGCCGCCATCGTCGCCGCGCTCGGGTATCTGATGTGGGCGCGCCCATCAGGCTTCCTGCCCGAGGACGACCAGGGCTACCTGCTCATGGTTGCGCAGTTGCCCCCGGGCGCATCGCTGCAGCGCACCGAGAAAGTGCTCGAGGACATCCGTGGCATTGTGCTGAAGCAACCCGAAGTGGCAAACATGCTCGCCATCACCGGCCTCAACCTGCTCGCCCAGGTCAATACGCCCTATACGGGTTCCGGCTTCATTCCTTTCAAGCCCTGGTCGCAGCGACCGGGTCGGGGAAGTTCGGTGCAGGCGGTGATGGATCGGCTCTACAAGCTGCTCGGGTCGATCAAGGAAGCCAATGTCATCCTCGTCGCGCCGCCCGCGATTCCCGGCATCGGCCAGGCCGGTGGCTTCGAGTTCGTGCTCGCCGACACCTCCGGCGGCAGTCTCGAGGCGTTCAACACCGCGATCCAGAATTTCCTCACGCAGGCCAATAAGCGCAAGGAGCTCAGCCGCGTCTCCTCGCAGTTCAACAATCACGTGCCGGAGATCGAATACGTCATCGATCGCGACCGGGCGCGCGAACTCGGCATCCCGATTTCCGACATCTTCGGCGCCCTGCAGACCTTCCTCGGTGGCAACTACATCAACGACTTCAACCTGTTCGGGCGCACGTTTCGCGTGACTGCGGAGGCGGAAGCCTCGGCGCGCACGCTGCCCGACGCGGTCAATACGCTCTACGTGCGCACTCAGGCCGGCGACATGGTGCCGCTGTCCTCGCTGGTGGCGATCAAGCCGACGCGCGGACCGGCCTACATCGAGCGCTACAACGACTTCAGGGCCGTGACCATCAACGGCGCGCCGGCGGCCGGCTACAGCCAGGGCGATGCAATCGTCGCCATGGAAGATATCGCCAAAGCCCTACCCGGGAACCTGACCTATTACTGGACCGGCTCGGTGTTCCAGCAAAAGCGCGCCGGCAGCCAGGCGCCATACATCTTTGCGATGGCGCTGGTGTTCGTGTTCCTGGTACTCGCCGCGCAGTACGAGAGCTGGATTGTGCCGTTCGCGGTCATTCTGTGCATCCCGTTCGCCATGTTCGGCGCCTTTCTGGGCTTGTCGATGCGCGGCATGGCCAACGACATCTACGCCCAGGTCGGACTCGTCATGCTGATTGGACTCGCAGCGAAGAACGCCATTCTGATCGTCGAGTTCGCGCGCCTGTCGCATCAGCGCGGAATGTCCCTGGTCGAGGCGGCGATCGAGGGTGCGCGGCTCAGACTGCGGCCGATCCTCATGACATCGTTCGCGTTCATCCTGGGGGCCGTTCCGCTCGCCATAGCGAGCGGTGCCGGCGCGACGTCGCGCCAGGTGCTCGGAACGACGGTGGTATTCGGCATGACGGCCGCGACACTCATCGGGATTTTCATCGTGCCGGTGTTCTATGTGACCCTGCAGGGACTGGGGAATCGCTACTCGACGCCGCAGGCGCAGGCGCAAACGCCGACGCTGCCCGCCGCAGGCGCGGGGCCAGAGCGATGAAACATCTCGCGCTCGCCCTCACGCTGCTGTCGGCCGGCTGCGCGCTTGGACCGGACTACCATCGGCCCGCGGTCGACGTGCCGGCACAATACCGCGACGCGGACTCCGCGGCGGCGGCCAACGCCGCGGATGCTGCAAGCGCGTCGCTCGGCGACAATGACTGGCGGGAAATTTACACCGACCCGAACCTGCAGGCCCTGATTGCCAGCGCGACCCAGAACAATTACGACGTCAAGACGGCGGTGGCGCGCATCGACGAAGCGCGGGCCCAACTCGGCTCGACGCGCCTCAACTTTCTGCCGCAGGTATCGGCCGAGGCGGGTGTCGACCGGGCCAAAACCTCCGACTACGCCCTCGTGCCCGGCGCATCGCGCATCAACAGCGAGGATCAGGTACAGATCCAGGCCTCCTACCAGCTCGATCTGTGGGGTCAGCTCAGGCGCATGAACGAGGCGGCGCGCGCCAACCTGCTGGCTTCGCAATTCGCTCAGCGCGCCGTCAGAGTCACGCTGGTAGCAACACTCGCCGCCGCCTACTTCGACCTGATTTCGCTCGACAGCCAGCTTGAGATCACCCGGCGTACCGTGGGCACGCGCGAAAAGTTCGTCGAACTCACGCGCGCGCAGCATGACGGGGGTTATGTTACCGGCCTCGATGTCGCCACGGCCGAGTCGCAGCTCGCCGCCGCCCGCGCCAATGTCCCGGACCTCGAGCGCCAGATCGCACTGACCGAAGACCAGATCAGCATTCTCGTGGGCGCCAATCCGGGCCCTGTGATCCGCGCGCACTACGGCGAGGCGGTGCCCGAAGCTCCGCCGCGCCCGCCGCCGGGCCTGCCGGCGCGGCTGCTCGAGCGCCGGCCGGATGTATCGCAGGCCGAACAGACGCTGGTGGCCGCCAATGCGCAGGTCGGCGTAGCCAAGGCGGCGCTCTTTCCGAACATCACCCTGACCGGATACGACGGCTCGCTATCGATACCGCTCGACCATCTGTTCACCGCGCCGGCGGCCGAATGGAGTGCCGGCGTATCCCTCGTACAACCGCTCCTGAGCGTGCAGTCGAATCTCTATCAGCTTGACCTTGCCAACGCGCGCAAACGCGAAGCCCTCTACCAGTACCAGAAGACGGTGCAGAGCGCCTTCCAGGACGTCGCTGACGCGCTGGTCGCCTACCGGAAGTATGGAGAGTTTCAACGTGAAGAGGCCAATCAGGTCGAGGCCCTGCGGCGCGCGCGCGCGATTGCCCTGGCGCGCTATAAGATCGGTTACGCGTCCTATTTCGACGTGATCAACGCTGATCGCGATTTGTTCACGGCCGAGCTGCAGCTGGCCCAGGCCTACAGCAACAACCTCAACGCCCTGGTTCACCTGTACTCGGCGCTGGGCGGCGGCTGGCAGGAGCGGACCGTGGGTGTGGCGCCGTAGCCGGCGCCAGTTACGCCTTGAGCCGCGCACTAGGCGCATCCGGGTAGCGGGGTCGCGATGTAAAGACCGCCCGTAAGTCCGTGCCGATGCGCCCTGATGGGCCCGTCTCGCGCTCGCTTTCATCTCACTTTGCAGTGGCTTGCGCGAAACATCGCTGAGGCCGCTCCCGAGAACATCAACGCATTCGCAAAAATGACCGGCGATGCGCCGATCAGCGCCCACGAAGCGGTGACGGACGAAGGCAAAAGTACGAGCCGACAAACACGGCACCAATCTGTCCCGTTCGCCAGTCGAGGAGTTGATCCAGAATAGATGCCATGCTGTAGGTTGACAGCGATCCCCGTCGTCGAAGCGGCCGCCGGTACGGGAGCCCGTCCCGCGCCCAATCGGTCAACGGCCGCCGAGCGTCGGAATCGCAGCCGTGTTCAGTCTTTGCACGTTGCTCAAGCGGCCGATTGCTTCTCACGCTCCGCCAATAGCACGATGGAATGCAGCTGCGCGTCTTCAACCGGCACGGCACGCGCCTCGGGAAATGCCTGCTGCGCTAGTCGGCTCAGCACCTGACCCGGCGGCGGTTCGATGAACAACCGCACGTCCAACTCGTAGAGCACGCTCACTGAGTCGTACCAGCGCACGGTGTTGGCGACGTTGTAAATCAAATCCTCGCGCACGCCTGCGGCATCGCGCACGACGCGCGCGCGACGATTGCTGACGTAAGGCAGTGTCGGCGCATGCAACTCGATCGGACGCATGGCCACCGCGAGCCGCTGCGCCACCGAAGCGAGCAGCGGGCAATGCGATGGTACGCTGACAAGCAGACGCCGCGCGTGTCGCGCTCCCGCCTGGCGCGCAGCCTCGATTGCCGCATCTAGAGCCGCGACGGCGCCGGACACGATGATTACCGTCGGCGCATTGACGTTGGCAATGTAGATCTGCGCCCCGGCGCCGCCGATTTGCGCGACGATGCCCGCGATCTCGCGCTCGTCCAGGCCGACGAAAGCAGCCATACCGTAACCTTGCGGGTATGCTCGTTGCATGCACTCGGCGCGAAGCTTCACAAGCGGCAGCGCGTCGCCAAAGGCGAGCGCACCGCAAGCCACCGCGGCGCCGAATGCGCCCACTGAAAGACCTGCCACCGCGTCTACCTGCACCCCCTCGTGCGCCAGGGCTCGCACCACGGCGATGCCGGCGATCATCGCGCTGAGCTGCACGGCGACGGTGGAGGTCAGCGCCGCGCTCGTGTCCAACTCCATGACGTCCAGGCCGAGCACCGTCTCGGCCTCCTCGAGGGTAGCGTTGACGGCACGATGTTCGGGCAGACGGTGCAGGAAGCCGGGAGTCTGCGCGCCCTGGCCGGGAAACAGGTAAGCAATGTTCATGCGCTGCTCGCCACCAACCCGTCTGCGCTCCAGGGATCGCGTACCAGCCGCGGCCCCTGAGGGCAGCGCAACAGCAGCATGCCGCCGGCCATGGCGTACTCAGACAGCGCCACAGCGCCGTGCGGCATTTCCAGCAACAGGTCGATGCGCACCGGCAGCTTCGACAGATCCGCGTGTAGCCTGCACGCATCATCGCGCGCGATCGGCCGATCCGCCTGCAGCACCAGATCGAGATCGCTATCCGGCGTAGTACAGGGCAACGCAGTGGCCAGCTCGAAGCCGACACTGCCACACGGACCCCAGCGGCCGGCGTGACCATGTGCAGCAAGAATCGCCGCTACTTCCTCGAGCACGACGAAGGGCGGATTCGCGTCGCTACCCCGATGCTGTCGCCAGGCCCGCCGTACCGAGAGCAGCTGCGGCGTGACGCAATCTTCCACCGCGCAATCCGGCAACCAGGCGGCGCAGCGCTGGGCACGCAGCGAACCGCGCACGCCGACGGGCCACACACCGGGCCGCTGCTCGGAGCGGCGCACCACGACCCAGGGTGCACGCTGCAATTGCGCCCGGACCCAAACCGGCCTGCGCCCCTCCCACTCCAACGCATCGAAGTCCGACACCCGCAGCAGCGCATGCACCGCGGGCGGCCGATCACACAGCATCCCACTGCTCCGCGAGACGACGGCGCACTTCGATCGACGCGGCGCGCATGACACGGGCGGCCGGGGAAGCCAACCGGCTCCCCAGGTCAGGTCTGCCGGCGCGGGCATCGGCGATGGCGGCAAGCAGATGCATACGCACGCGCTCGACATCCGCCGGCCCCGGCGCATCGGCATTCACACCCCCAATCAGCTTGTGCAGCATGCCGAGCCTGGCGTAAGAGTGGATATCGTAGGCCATCGGGGCGATCTTCTCGCCCAGCTCCTCCAATTCCGCGACGCAACGTTGGGTGACGCGCGCGGCCGCGTGCTTGCCCATGGCGTGCACCATCGTTTCCGGGCTATCCAGTGCCAGGATCCTGTTGGCCTGGTAGCCGTGGGCCAGGAAAGCACCCGACATGGCGCTGCCGACCAGCAGCGCGATTACCGGGTGGCCGGCCAGGCGCGCTGACGCATAGGCGTCCGCCGCCGCCGCGCAGGCCAGGTGCACGCCGAGCTGCTCCTCGCGCATGCCGTACGCCTGGCTCGGAACGTCGACGACGGCAACGATCGGATGGCGTGTACCGTCCCGACCGGCGGCGACGGCGCGCCGCACCTGCACAGCCAGGGCCCAGGCTTCATCGAGCCCGACCTCCCCCTGGCGCGCGCGCGCGAAGCGGTTGTTCGCGTCGGGCACCACGGCGACGAAGCGCGCCTGCTCGCCGCCGAGCGCGACATCGGCCACGAGCACGCTGCGTGCGGCACACGCGAGCGCACCAGTACCGCCCGTCAATGCTTCGAACCAGATCCGTCCATGTTGCGACTGCCGCCGTTCCGCACTCAAGTCGGTGCGCCGTCGCTCCAGAGACGACGCGGCATTGCCATGCGACGCCGGCTGCGGATCGATGGCTGCCAGGCGCTCGACGAAGAGCTCGACTTGCGCGCTGTGCTCGACCCGTGGCATTCCCCGCCCAAAGGCGTCGCGCACCGCAGTGGCGATGGTCACGGCGTCGTCCTCCAATAGATCGTCGGCCAAACCCACGGCATGGCGCTGTTCACCGCCCATCAGACTCCAGACCAGCGCATGGTCCGACGCATCAAGTTCCGCAACGCCTGCTTCCTGCTCGATCACCTCCGGCCCGTTCAAGCCGAGCCGCGCCTGGCGCGTCACGATGAGCCGGCTGCACAATGCCGCCGCCATCGACATGCCGCCGAAGCAGCCGACCGTGCCGGCGACGACGCCGACCACCGGCACATATCGACGCAGGGCGACGATCGCCGCGTGGATCTCGGCGATGACGGCAAGACCGAGGTTGGCCTCCTGCAAGCGCACGCCGCCGGTTTCCAGCAATAGCAGCGGCCACACCGGCCGGCCCTGCTCGCAATCCCTCAGCGCCAGTTCCAGCGCGCCGGCGATCTTGCTGCCGGATACCTCGCCGATGCTACCCCCCTGGTAGGCGCCTTCGATCGCGGCCACCAGCGCCTCGTGGCCATCGAGCGTGCCGCGCGCTACCACCACGCCGTCGTCGGCCTGCGCCACGATGCCCTGCAAGGGCAGCCAGGGAGATTTGATGCGATCGAACGGGCCGAGCAGTTCGCGGAAAGTGTCCGTATCGAGAATCGCCCGCGCGCGCTCGCGCGCAGTCATTTCGATGAAGCTCGATCGGGCCAGAAAGCGACGATAGTCGCGGGGAGCCGCGGCGTTCATGCCCGCAGTGCCTCCGCCGCTTGCTCCAGGCGCAGCAGTACGGTGCCGGGGGTGGCGCCAAAATCGTTGATCTCGATCGAGGCCGCCCCCTCGAAGCGCTCGAAGAAGCGGTCCAGTACACTGTTCCACACCACCCCGAAGCCGTCCACGCTGGTGTTGATCAGCACGTGTGCGCGCCGGTCCGGCGAGGGCTCCAGCAGCACTTCGAGATCACCGGAAGCAACGACGCCGACATGCACACGGCGCGGCACGGCACGACGAGCGGGATAATCGAGTTCGATCTTTTCCATGCGGATCACCTCGGGGAGGATGGCGGCTGCCGCGTGGCGCCGCAAGATTGCGCGCGATCGAGAAACAGGCACGCCGCCAGCAGATCGGCGCAGCCGCCCGGCGACGCATGCAGGGCCAGCAGTTGCGCATCCAGGCGCAGCAGCGCGCGCCGGCCGTCAGCGCTGGCGCTGCCGCCTGCCGCGAGCACGGCCCCGGCACCCGACTGGGCGGTGCGCAGTGCAGGCAGACCGCCCCTATGCAGCACGCACGTATCGTCAAGACTGCTCATGATCGCCATCAGGGCATCCAGCTGCGCGCAGCGCTCATCGGCGCCGCGCGCACGCGCTGACCATAGCGTGGGCAGCCCGATGTTCACCACATGCGGGAAGCCGGCACGGGCTTGGCCGCGCGCTCCCGGCACGCCATACAGCCCGCATACCCGCATACCGTTCGAAGGCGATGGAGGCGCAAAGCGATCCTCATGACGCGCGATGCGCCCTGCCAGGCCGGCGACCTCGCGCGCCGTGGCGTCACTGCCGCCGATAGCGCGCGCGGCCAGCAACAGGCCGACGACCCAGATGGCGCCACGATGCGCGTTGCTGCCACCGGTGGCGGCGAGCATATCGCGTTCGCCGGCGCGCCCTATCCACGCCAGCTGCTCGCGCAGTGCCCGATCGGGCTCGCGGCCGGCCGCCGCGGTCGCCATCGCCAGAAATGCGCCATGCAGCGAGCGGGCGGAACGCAGCAGGCGGTCGAGGTCGAGATCGCGATGCGCACCTGGACCACGCTGATCCACCAGCGCCGGCTTGGGTGTCAGCATTGCTTCCTCGACCAGCGCCCCGACCGCGACCTCGGCCAGTTGCAGGGCGCGGCACCGCGGATGCGGCCGCCAGCGCGTCGGTGGCCGCACACTCGGCGCGCGCGACACGGAACAGATCGCGATCATGAGTAGGGTCTACCAGCTGCGGAAGCGCGCTGGCGGCTTATACAGGCCGTCGGACCAGGCCGCCAGATCCTCGATGCTGCGAGCTGCCAGCAGTGAGCGCTTCGCCGCCAGCCGCGCTACCCCCAAATCCTCCGGATAGGCGATGATCCCGCGAGCACGCAGAGCGGCGCTGCGCCTGGCGTCGGCGCGCAGGCCTACGGGCGTAACGCCGGCAATGGCAGCGACCGCGGCGCGGCGCTCCTCGCCGCTATCGGTCCGGTACAGGTAGGCGATGCCTTCTTCGGTGACCACGTGGCTAACGTCATCGCCATAGATCATCACCGGCGCGATCGGCATGGCGCTTTTCCTGCCGACCTCAATCGCGTCGAGTGACTCGACGATGGTCGGCGTCCCGCCTTTCCTGAAGCTCTCCACCAGCTGCACCACCAGCTTGCGGCCGCGAACCACCGGGGCGTGCGCAGTAATCAGGCTCAGCCAGGCCGGGCTGCTGTGGCGGCGCCCTCCCGGATCGTGACCCATGTTCGGCGCACCGCCGAAACCGGCGAGGCGTCCCAGCGTAACGGTGGAGGAATTGGCATCGGCATCCATCTGCAGGGTGGAACCGATGAACAGGTCGACACCGTATTGTCCGGCAAGCTGACACAGTACGCGATTGGAGCGCAGGCTGCCGTCACGGCCGACGAAGAAGATATCCGGTCGCGCGCGGATATAGTCCTCCATGCCGACTTCGCTGCCGAAGCAATGCACGCTCTCTACCCAACCGCTCTCGATCGCCGGGATCAGGGTCGGATGCGGGTTGAGTGCCCAGTTGCGACAGATCTTGCCTTTCAGGCCGAGCGAAGCGCCATACGTGGGTAGCAGCAGTTCGATCGCGGCGGTATCGAAGCCAATGCCGTGGTTGAGAGCCGTGACACCGTGACGCTCATAGATGCCGCGGATCACCATCATGCCCATGAGCACCAGCAGCTCGGTGATGTGGCGCGGATCGCGGGTGAACAGCGGGTCCACGGCGAACGGTTTATCCGCGAGCACGACGAAGTCTACCCACGAGCCGGGAATGTCGACTCGCGGCAACGCGTCCACCAGTTCATTCACCTGGGCGACGACGATGCCGTGACGGAAAGCGGTGGCCTCGACGATGGTGGGTGTGTCCTCGGTATTGGCGCCGGTGTAGAGATTGCCCTGCGCGTCGGCCTGTTCGGCGCAGACCAACGCGATGTTCGGCATGAGGTCGATGAACATGCGCGCGTACAGCTCGACGTAGGTGTAGATCGCTCCGATCTCGAGCTTGCCGTCCTCCAGCAGTTGCGCCACGCGCAGGCTCTGCGGGCCGGCGAAGGAGAAATCAAGCTTGCGAGCGATGCCGCGCTCGAACAGCGTCAGGTGTTCCGGCCGGCTGACGGTCGAAATCAGCAGATGGATGTCGTGCACTTTTCGCGGATCGACCTGCACCAGCGCACGTGACAGGAAATCCGCCTGCTTCTGGTTGTTGCCTTCTAGCGCCACACGGTCACCGGGTTGGATCAGTGCCTCCAGTGCCTCGACCATAGCGTGCTGATCGAGCAGTTTGCCATTGGCGTGAGAGCCGACAGCAGCGAGCCGTCGCGCCTTGGCATCGCGCATGACCGTCCACGAGCGCACGGCGCCGGCAGCCTCGCTCACAGCCATTGGTGGTCGTTCCGCTCCGGTCATTGGCAGTGATGCGTCGGAACGAGCTTAAGTCTTCCGATTGCCGCCGCGTTGCCGGCCCGCATTCACCGGGTCCGTGGCCAGGTGCCGCGCAACATAGGTCGCCAGCATGTCCCCGGTCTGCAGCAGGTGCGGCTCAAGAATCTGCACCGCGCGCTCAATTGCGCCGCCGCGCAACGCCTCGATGATTTGCAGGTGCTCATCATCCGAGCGCCGCTTGTACGGCGGCATGTCGAGCTTCAGGCGCAGATAACGCTCACCCTGGCTGTGCAGCGACTCGATCATGGCGATCAGGCGCGGCCGCGCGGCCGGAGCGCACAGCGCCAGATGGAATTCGCGGTTGCGCTGCACGTACAAGGACCGGTCGCGCTCGCTGCATGAGGCACGCAGGATCGCGCCGGCCTGTTTCAGGCTTTGCGCTGTGTGGTGCGGCGCCGCCAGTCGCAACGCCGTGACTTCGAGCGACGCGCGAATCTCGTAGATCTCGCGCACCTCCTCGGCACTGAGCGAACTAACGCGTGCACCTCGATTGGGATGGAAAATGATCCATCGCTCGCTCTCCAGTTGACGCAAGGCCTCCCGCACCGGGATACGGCTGACGGCGAAATGCTGCGCCAGCATTTCCTGCCGCAGCGATTCACCCGGGAGCAGCTGGCCCTCGATGATCGCCTGGCGGAGAGACTCGGCGATCACCTCCGGCGAACTCTGTCGTCCCGACAGCGGGTTGCCGAAGTCGTAGCGGTTGGTCTTCATGGGATATTGTATAAATTATCCAATGATCTGGCAACAGCGCCGCAGCGACCGCCGTCACCACGAGCCTGCCGCCAATCGCGGCTGGGCGCTCCTCGTATATCATGCTCATCCCCACCCAGAGGCCCCGATGCCGTTGCGTTCTCTAGGCCGCTCCGGTTTACGCGTTGCTCCGCTGTGTCTCGGTGGCAATGTATTCGGCTGGACCGCGACTGAAGCTGCTTCGTTCGCGGTGCTGGATGCACTGGTCGGCGCCGGACTCAACTTCATCGACACCGCCGACGTGTATTCCGCATGGGTACCCGGACATCGCGGCGGCGAATCGGAGACGGTCATCGGCAACTGGTTGCGGCGCCGCGCCAGGCGCCAGGATGTCGTGATCGCCACCAAGGTCGGCATGCCGATGGGACCCGACCGCAAGGGACTGTCGGCTACCCATATCGCGCGCTCGGTCGAGGAATCCCTGCGAAGATTGCAGACCGATCATATCGATCTGTACTTTTCGCATTCCGATGACCCCAGCGTGGCGTTCGAGGAAACGCTCGGGGCCTATCAGAAACTGATTGCGGCGGGCAAGGTACGCGCAATCGGAGCATCGAATCACACTGCGGCGCGCCTGGCCGAAGCACTCGAGGTAAGTCGCCGGAACGGCCTGCCGCGATACGAGGTACTACAGCCGCACTACAACCTGTACGCGCGTGCCGACTACGAATCTGCTCTCGAGCCGTTGTGTCTGGAGCAGCACATCGCCGTCGTCAGCTACTTCGCCCTCGCCTCTGGCTTTCTGAGCGGAAAATACCGCACACCGGCCGATGCGGAGAAGAGCGCGCGCGGCACTGGCGTGGTCGCGGAGTTTCTCAATGAACGCGGCTTGAGAATTCTTGCGGCACTGGATGACGTGGGACGGCGCTACGGCGCGTCGCCCGCCAGCGTAGCGCTGGCATGGCAAATCGCGCGGCCAAGCATCACCGCCCCGATCGCAAGCGCCACGACGGTAGGTCAATTGCAAGAGCTGGTCGCCGCAACGCAGCTGGCATTGGACGCGGCGGCGATCGAGCAGTTGAATACTGCCAGCGCGTGAGGACGGCGGGTGGCGGATAGGCACGAGGTGCAGCAGGCGTGAAGATCCCCGAGATTCTACAGATCGAAACGCCCCATGCGCCCGGCTCTCTGGCGAGCGTGCTCAACGTGCTCGCCGAGCGGGGACTGGTACTCGAACACGTGAGCAGCGTGCGGCGCGACCAGGACCGGACCCTTTGGGAAATCACCGTCGAGATCGATACCGAGGCCCACGTCGGGCTGGTCGAGCGCTTGAACGCGCTTCCTTCCGCCCGCTTCATCGGCTGGTCGGATCGCGTGTTCGATCGCCACCGCCACGGCAAGATCGAGATGCGATCGCGGGTCGCGATCTCCACGCAGCAGATTCTGCGCGACATCTACACGCCAGGTGTCGCACGCGTGTGCCTAGCCATCCGCGCGGACCCGGAAAAGGTGTTCGACTTTACCTACCTCGGCCGCGCAGTAGCGATAGTGACCGACGGCTCGGCCATTCTGGGGCTTGGTAATATCGGTCCGCGTGCCGGGCTACCCGTCATGGAGGGGAAGTCGGCTCTGTTTGCGTCCCTCGTCGGAATCAGCGGCATTCCAATTCTGATCGAGAGTGGTGAGGTCGATCACTTCGTCGATGTCGTCTGCTCGATCGCCCCGTCATTCGGCGCGATCCAGCTCGAGGACATCAGCGCACCGCGCTGCTTCGAGATCGAGCAGAAGCTACGCGCGCGCTTATCGATGCCGGTATTGCACGACGATCAACACGCGACTGCCGTCGTAGTGCTTGCGGCGCTGCTGAACGCGACCCGGCAGATCGGCGTGAGACTCGATACGCTTACGGTCGGCGTCATCGGGCTCGGCGCGGCGGGTCTTGGCATCGCGCGCCTGCTCCTTGCGCACGGAGTGAAGCAGCTGCTGGGCGCGGATCTGCGCGCCGAGGCCATCGGGCGCCTGACGCAGTTGCATGGGCAACGCGACAGCCTCGAGGGGATTCTGGCGCGTGCGGATGCGGTCATCTGCACTACCGGCGCGAAGGACCTGATTGCGCCCGGGCAGGTCCGGCGCGGCCAGATCATCTTCGCCCTGTCCAATCCCGACCCCGAGATCGATCCCGTCGTCGCCCTCGCCGCGGGGGCCGCCATCGCCGCCGATGGCAAGAGTATCAACAATGTATTGTGTTTCCCTGGGCTGTTCGATGCGGCGTTGCGCGCGCGCGCGCGCGCATTCACCGACGCGATGCTGGTTGCAGCCGCAAACGCGCTGGCCGCCGCCG
>Ga0302314_10013242_pt1 | contig 14191 bp, 16 predicted proteins | sample III_Palsa_N2_3_FD_200533 | JGI IMG/M metagenome (GOLD analysis project Ga0302314, IMG submission 200533) | Peat permafrost microbial communities from Stordalen Mire near Abisko, Sweden - III_Palsa_N2_3 | ecosystem: Environmental > Terrestrial > Soil > Palsa > Peat permafrost | place: Sweden... | reverse complement strand
CTGGTCGTCGCGGCCGTGCCAGAACGAGACCGGGATGGCGATCTCGGCGAGGTCGAACCCCCAAGGCTTGGCGAACGCGAGCTCGCCGTCGATGCCGAGCCGGAGCCCGTCACGGTTGGCCGCGACCGGGTCCTCGGCGAACTCGCCGGTCATGACGGCCGCGTCGGCCGGGGGCCAGGACGGATCACCCGGATCGATGCGGACGCCGCCGGGCGGCTATGCACAGCGCGCTCGAAACCGCGGCTCGGCAGCGTGGCCGGCACTCCGTGATGGAACACCAAGGGCAGCCCGTCCTCCGGTCCGCTGACGCGGACCTCGAGCGTCCTGCCGTCGGGAAGAATGAGCGGGTTCATGTAGTCCTCGGCATCGGGGTGTCGGGCATTCAGTGGGGCAGCCCGAGATCCGCGGGCAGCGACCGCGCGTCCAGTCCGCGCTGGGCCAGGAAGGTGGCGAAGCTGGCCCGGTGTTCGGCCGTGGCCCGTCGCGCCGCGTGGAGCCGCCCGGCTTCGGCCAGGCTGAACCGCACCAGGTTGACGGCGCCGCCCAGCTTGGGGTCGGGCTCGGCCTGGAGGCCATCGGCCCGGGCGAGGCGCCGGTTGAACTCGTCCTGGGACGATCCCAGCGCGGGCATGACCCAGAAGTGGCCGTCCAGGCCCAGCTGGTACGAGCAGTAACTGCCACCCCAGGGCCGGGCCGCGGCGCGAACGCTGGCGGCGAGCCTGGCGCTGTTCTCGTCGACCCGCACCGCGTCCCCGTTGAGGTCCTGAGTGAACGCCCGGTGGCCTTGGGCAACAACGCGATGCCCGGCCCGGGCCGACGACTCGTGGTTCTCGGTCTCGCCGGGCTCGGCGTAGAACGCGTGCAGGTGGGCGTGCTGCACGTCCTGCCGGGGATTCCTGGCGGTCGCCGCGTCGGTGCCGTGGCCGGCGGCGATTCCGCGCGCGGCTTCGGCATCGCGCCGGTAGTCGAGGTTCGACGCGCTGTCATTGGCGCCGAACACGACGTGCCCGCCGTCCAGGGTGCCGTACCACGCGGCGACCAGGGCCATCGCGGTACGGCAAGCGGCCAGTTCCGGGGCCGTGGCCGACGACCATCCGTCGCGATGAGCGCGGGGCACCATGAGCGCGTGGGGTCTGGCCGCCCGCCGGGGCCCGTTCGCCAGCATGAACGGGTTGCGGTCGAGTGCTAGATCCACCAGCGCGGTCCCGTCAGGCGCGGTCACCGTCCCCAGGTAACCGGGAAGACCCGGAACATCGGCGAAAACGTCGACCGGCCGGAACCGGCGGGAGAATTCTCCCGCCGGAGCCGTGCCCTGGACGGTCCCGGTCGCCGGGTCCACCAGGACCCAGCTTCCGGCCCCGCCAGCGCCGCCCCCGCCGCTGCCGCTGCCGCCGGGCCGCCAGGATGCCCTGACCGTGCGGGCGCCGTCACTGTACGTCCACATTTTTCGCATCTCGAGCTGGGTGAACGGGGCGCGGTCGCACTCGGGTTGATCGGTCACGCTCCCATGTTCAACCCTCCCCGGTGCCGTGTTAGACATGGACAGGTGAAGACCGAGCCGTCGCCCACCGGAACCTGGCCGCGCCCCTGGCTGAGCAGGCCGAGCGCCGCGCCTGGCACCTGGCCCAGCTATCGGAGCTCAGGGGGATCGTCGACCAGCTCCCCGACCCGTTCGCGCATCCTGAGCGAGAATGAACGGACCGCGGCTTCGCCCCACCCGCGGCGCCACGTGCGGACGGCTCGAAGCCACGGCCCGTTCTGCATGATCTGACTGTGACTGATCAGGACTGGATGAAGGCCAGTTGGCGACGCGGCTCTCACCGTGCCGGCCGACGTAGCGGGCCACCTCGCCGCCGCCGGCGGAGTGACCGATGTGGACGGCGTCGTGGAGGTCGAGGTGCGCGGTCAGGGCGGCCAGGTCGTCGGCGTAGTGGTCCATGTCGTGGCCTCCGCTCACCTGATCGGAGCGGCCGTGCCCGCGCCGGTCGTGGGCGATCACCCGGTAGCCGTGCCCGAGGAAGAACATCATCTGGGCGTCCCAGTCGTCGGCCGACAGCGGCCAGCCGTGGCTGAAGACGATCGGCTGGCCGGAGCCCCAGTCCTTGTAGAAGATCTCGGTGCCGTCGGTGGTCGTGATTGCCGGCATGCTGTGCCTCCTGTTGTCGATGTCTCCGAAGACGATGGTCGAGTAGACGAACCGCTCCTACCGGCCGGCTCGCGCGGTCAGTGGAGGTGGTGGACCTCCGGCAAGCCGTACACCGGCGTGGGGATGCCCTCGGCCCGGGCCTTGAGCTGCAGGGCCAGGTACAGCGAGTAGTGGCGCGACTGGTGCAGGTTGCCGCCGTGCATCCACAGGGCCGGGACCTGGGTCGGCTTCCACATGTTGCGCTGCTCGCCCTCCCACGGTCCCGGGTCCTTGGTCGTGTCCGAGCCCAGGCCCCACACCTTGCCCACCTGATCGGCGACCTCGGGCGAGATCAGGTCGGCCACCCAGCCGTTCATCGAGCCGTAGCCGGTGGCGTAGACGACCAGGTCGGCCTCGAGCTCGGTGCCGTCGGCCAGCACCACCGCCTTCTCGGTCAGGTGGTCGACCTGCCCCTTCACCAGGTGCACGTCGCCGTTGGCCACGAGGTCGGCCGAGCCGACGTCGATGTAGTAGCCGGAGCCGCGCCGCAGGTACTTCATGAACAGGCCGGAGCCGTCGTCGCCCCAGTCGTGCTCGAAGCCCGACTTCGCCAGCCGCTCGTAGAAGTCCTTGTCCCGTTCAGCCATCGCCTCATAGGCCGGGATCTGGAACAGGTGCAGGATGCGGTACGGCAGCGACGCGAACGTCAGGTCGGCCTTCTCGGTCGTCATGCCGGCCGCGACCGCCTCCTCGGAGTACAGGGCGCCGAGGCCGATGTCCATCAGCGAGTCCGACTTCACGATGTGGGTCGAGGACCGCTGCACCATCGTCACGTCGGCGCCGTACTCCCACAGGGCGCCGCAGATGTCGAAGGCCGAGTTGTTCGAGCCGATCACCACGCACTTCCTGCCTCGGTACGCGTCCGGCCCGGGGTGCGCGGACGAGTGGTGCTGATCGCCGGTGAAGACGTCCATGCCGGGGAACTCGGGGACGTTGGGCTTGCCCGACATCCCGGTGGCGAAGACGAGCTGCCGCGGCCGCAGCACGACCGGCTGCCCCTCGCGCTCGACCGTCACGACCCACTCGCCGACGGCCTCGTCGTAGCGCGCCGACTTCGCCTCGGTGGCGCTCCAGTAGTTGAGCTCCATGATCTTCGTGTAGGACTCGAGCCAGTCGGCGATCTTGTCCTTGGGGGCGAACACCGGCCAGTTGTCCGGGAACTTGATGTAGGGCAGGTGGTCGTACCAGACCGGGTCGTGCAGGCAGAGGGACTTGTAGCGGCTGCGCCACTGATCGCCGGGCCGGGCCCGCCGGTCGACCACGATCGTCGGCACGTCGAGCTGCCGCAGCCGCGCCCCCAGCGCGATGCCGCCCTGGCCGCCGCCGATGATGAGCACCTCCGGCTGGGTCACGTAGCCGAGCTCGCGCGCCTCGCGCTCGCGTTTCTCGCTCCAGCTCTCGCGGCCGCGCTGGGCACCGTGCTCGGCGCCCATCCGGCGGCTGCCCTTCGCGGGCTCCTCGTGGCCCTTCAGCTCGTAGAGCGTCGTGAGCAGCGTCCAGGCCCGGGCGCCGCCGCCGCCGCTGCCGCTGCTGTCGCCGTCGCCGTCGCCGTCGCGCAGCCGAAGGTGGCCGCGGCCGCGGCCGACCGCGGTCTCGAACTCGATCCAGGCCTCGGTCACCCCGCCGGCCGCCGCCGGCTCCTCGCCCGCGGTGATCGTCCACGCGCTCGGCTGGGCCGTGGGCAGCGTCGCCCCGAGCATCGCGGCGATCTGCTCGGGTCCCTCGGCGGTCGTGATGTTCCAGGTGAACGCGATGAGATCGCGCCAGTAGCTGTCCTCGGCGAACAGCCCCGCCGCGGCTTGGGCATCGCCCGCGGTCAGCGCGCGATCGAAGTCGGCGAGCCAGTTCAGGACCGTTGTCCTCGCGGTGCTCTCCACGCTCAGCTCCTTCACTTAGGCCCCGTATTTGAGGATGACCGCGTCGAAGTCTCCGGCCGCGGTGACCGGTTCTTCTGAGCCGATCCCCCAGACCGACCTGGTGCCCGGGATCCAGGCGAGGACGCCGGGAAGGTCGAGGTCGCCCCTGGTCGCGGGCACGGAGAACCGGGTCCAGGTGCCATCGCGGTAGTGCAGCAGCGCCGCGGGGGGCTTGGCGCCCGATCCCTGTACGCTCAGCCAGACGCCGCCGTGCCCGTCCTGGGCGATCGTCCCGTTGGACGGCGCGAACTGGGCCGAGTACGGGACCGTGACCTTGGACCACCTGGTGCCGTTCCAGTGCAGCAGGAACGGCGTCTGCCGCGGGATCGCCGTGACCGTGGCCGGCGGAACCTCGATCACGCCGTCGGCCCACACGTTCGACGGGCTCGCGGCGACGATGCCCGTGGCCAGGGCCACCTGCTTCGACGTCAGGCCGAGATCGGGCAGCGGCGTGGCTACCCACGCCTGCCCGTTGAACCGCGTGATGCCTACGGCGACGCCCGGACTTGACTCCTTGGCCGGCGCGCCGATCACCCAGACATCGCTGGACGAGGTGGCGCTCGCGTCCACGCCGAACAGCGGGAACGGCACCGGTGACCACGTCGAGCCGTCGTCGTGCGCGGCGTACGGGCGGCCGATCGCCCCGGTCGCAAGCGTCGTCTCGCCGAAGGCCCAGACGTCATTGTCCCTGAGGGCGACGGCGGTGCTGACGACCGCGTTCAGCGTCTTCGGCGCACCCGCGCTCCAGCTCTTCCCGGTCCGGCGCAGCACGGTGGTCCGCTGCTTGCCCGGCGTGGCGCCGGTCCCGGCGAAGATCCACGCGTCCGACGGCGACGCGGCCACCGCGGTCACGCTGGTGAAGGCCGGGCTGTCGATGAAGGCCTTCGGGGCGGCGACCGACTGCCAGGCCGGCGTCCCGGTCGCCGCCTGGCTCGCCCCGGCCGCCGTCGTCAGGCTGATCGTCATCAGCCCGGCGGCAACCGCCGCGGTGATAGCAACGCGCGGAATGCGCTCGAACACGTGACCACTTCCCTGTGCTCACCGCGGCCGGCCGACGGCCCATGGTGTCACTGTAGACACCCGATCCGCTCCGCTCAACGGGCGATCAGCGGCGAACGAGCCCGCCGTCACCCAGTCATCCTGAAGCGGGCGCGGCATCCTGGCCTCGTCCGTGAGACGCTGGGGTCATCATGAGTTCGTTGCCAAAACCCCCTCCTGAGCTCGATCCCCGGTACATGAACCGGGTCGGGCTCACCGTGCTCGACGACGGGCTGCCGCCGCTGCCCGCGGCTCTTGACTACTCGATGTCGGTCCCGATCGCGTTCTGGACGGCGAGCAGGACCGCCGTGGTCCTGTTCCTGTCGTTCTCCCTCCGGCCGGATGACGGCGGATTCAGCCCGGTGGCGCGGATGATGGGCTATTCCCGGAACGGCGGCCCGTGGATCGCCGGCCGCTGGGCAGCCGGCGTCGGCTGGTCGTACGACCCGGTCGCGCACCCGGACGCCGCTCGCGATCTCGGCGGCCGGGCCATGGTTCACGGCGGCGGCTCCTACAGCGAACACCCCGCCCCCGGACGCCCGGCCGCCATCATGGTCGGCCGGGTCGGGCCCGCCGTCACCCAGCTCGAGCTCGTCCAGGACGGCACGGCCGACCGGCGTCCGCTGCGCTCGCACTTCGGCGCCTGGGTGGTCGGCGTGGAACGCTGGTCGCCGTACGAGGTCAACGCGCTCGACCGCGACGGCACCGTGCTGGCGTCTGTGTCGGGACCGCCGCGCCTCCCGGCGCTCCCCGGCCGCGCCCGCGGCTAAGCGGGGGCGTCGGCGGGCAGGGCCGCTGCCTGGAGGCTGGCCCGGCTTGACCGGCCGGCCGCCAGGTTCCGGCACAGGTGCCTGGCCGCGAGGGTGGCCTTGGGGCTGATCACGCCGACGCCCTTCTCGTAGCCGAGGAAGTACAGTCCGGCCGCGGTCGCCGACCCGAAGCTGCCACGGGGCATGCCGTGGTCATCGAGCACGCCGAGATGGCCGACGATCGGCTGGAGCCCGCTGCTGAACCCGGTCGCCGCGATGATCGCGTCCGGGTTCATCCTGGTCCTGTCATCGAGCCGGACGCCGTTGGCGTCGACCGACGCGACCCCGGCGACGATCTCGATGCGGCCGCTCTTGATCGCCTCGACGACATCGGGATCGATGATCGTCGGCTGCGAGTCGTCCCGGCGCAGGGCGCTGAAGGTTCCCTCTTCCGGGAGGGTGAGCCCGTACGGGGCGAGATCGCCGATGGTCTTGAGGCGGATGAATACGTCGACGGCGTCGGCGACCCGGGTCGGCACGCGCTGCAGCGCCGCCGCGACCACGTCGTTCGGCCCCCAGGCCGAGTTGCGCAAGACGATGTGCGGCTGGGTGCGAACGGAGAGCCGGACCCGGGCCGCCCCGCCCTGAACGAGGTCGCCGGCGATGTCCAGGCCGGAACAGCCGCTGCCGACGACGAGCAGGTCTCCGCCGCGGAACTCGCGCGGGTTGTGGTACTCGGCCGAGTGCAGCAGACGGCCGGCGAAGCGGTCGTGCCCGGGCCAGTCCGGCAGTCGCGGAATGCGCTCATGCCCGGTGGCGACGACGACGTCGCGGGCCGACCGCTCCCCGGCCGACGTGGCCAGCCGCCAGCCGTCCGCGACCCGGTCGATCCGGTCGACCCGGACGCCGAAGCGCACCCGCACGTGATGCTTGGCCGCGTAATTCTCCAGGTAGCTGACGAATTCGTCCCGGGTCGGGAAGGTCGGCGTCCCGCTCGGGAAGCGGCCGAGCCAGAGCGTCATGTTCCAGCGGCAGGTATTCATCCGCAGCCGGTCGTAGCGCTCCCGCCAGGAAGACGCGACGCTCTGGCCGCACTCGAGGACCTCGGCGGGCACGCCCAGCCGGCCAAGGCCGGCCGCGGCGGCCAGCCCGGCGACTCCAGCTCCGATGACCAGCACCGGCTCGGCGTTCTTGATGACCAGCCCCCCAGCGCTTCGTCTCGCTCCGTCACTCATACCCCACAGAACGCAACGTGTAACCCCGATCTTTCTCCCGGGCTTGTGCCGCTGACAGCCAAAACCACGTCCCGCTCCACGGGCTACGTGACCACCATGACGATCGTGACCGCACGGGCGATGGGCGGGGAGGGGCGAAGCAGCGGCTCGTTCCCCCTTATGTTTTGGCTTTGCTTACGGAATGCTGTGGTCGTGATCAGCCCCCGCGGCCCGCTGGTGGTGCGCCGGATGACCGCCCACTGGGTGGTGATCGCGGCGGCCGGGCTGACCACTCTGGTCGCGGCCGCGGTGGCGGCCGCGCTCGCGGTCTTCACCGGGCAGGCGCTGCCGCAGGCGGTCAGGCACGACCTCGTCCTGGCCCCGGGCACCGCGCTGTCGGTCAGCACGCTGGTCAGCACGCCGGGCCAGGCGGCCAGCGAGACCGCGGCCCTGCGGCCCGCGATCGCCGCGGCCTTGCCGGGCATCCGGTTCAGCTTCCACGAGGCGCTCTGGTCTGACCCGCTCGGGCTCGTGCCCGGGGCGCTCCCGGCGCCGCCGCCGAGCGCCGGCCAGGGCAGCACGGCGCTGCTGGCCGCGGCCTCGCTGAGCGGGATCGTCGGCCAGGCCTCGCTCATCGCCGGCCACTGGCCCGCGGCCGCGGGCGGGCGACGGGGGCAGGCGATTCCGGCCGCCCTGCCGGCCGCGGCGGCGGCCCTGCTCCACGTCCGGGTGAGCGACGAGCTGCGGCTGCGCGACCAGACCACGAGCGCGCCGGTGAGCTTCGACATCACCGGGATCTTCGCCCGCCGTCAAACGGCTCGCAGCTGGTCACAAGCCTGCCGTCGGTGCTGGCCGCGACGGCCAGCAACCTGACCGTCGCGCGGTCGCTGCTGGTGATCAGCGCCTTGGAGCTGCTCGCCTTGGCGGTCGCGGCGCTGCTCGCGGTCGGGCGGCTGCTGGTGACCCAGCGGGAGGCCGAGACCGCGCTGCTGGTCGCGCGGGGCGCGACCAGGTCCCAGCTCAGCCGGCTCACGGCGGCCGAGGTGATCCCGCTGGCGGCCGACGCGGGCCTTCATGAACACCAACAGCCTGACGGTGGGCTCGGTCGTGCCCACGTCCCTGGGCGGGGCGCAGGTCCCGCTGCGGGTCGTGGCCGAGGTCGCCTCGTTCCCGACCGTCACGGCGCCGGGCGGGGCGCTCATCACCGATCTCGGCAGCCTGCAGGAGAACCTCGCCCGGCAGTCCCTTCCCCCGCTGCCGGTCGGCCCGTGGTGGCTGGCCACCACGGGCGGGGGCGTCCCCGCGTCCCTGACCGCCCGGGTTCCGGCCGGCAGCGGCATCGCCAGCGCGGCCGCGCTGGCCACGGCGGCCGCGGGCGACACACTGTCGGCCGCGCCGCAGCAGGCGCTGCTGGCGATGGCCGCGGCCGCGGCCCTGCTGGCCGCCACCGGGTTCTGGGTGTCGATCGCGGCCGACGTCCGCCGCCGGCGGGGCGAGACCGCGCTGCTGGCCGCGCTCGGCGTGACCAGGCGCGGGGCGGCGGCGCAACTGTGCCTGGAGAAGCTGCTGCTCAGCCTGCCCGCCGCCGCTCTCGGGGTGCTGCTCGGCACGCTCGTCGCCTGGCTGCTTGTCCCCGCCGTCACGCTCACCCCGGCGGCCCAGCAGCCGACGCCGCCCGCGGTCACGGTGGCTGACCTGCCTCAGGTCATCGCGTTCGCGCTGGCCGTGGCCGTGCTGCCCGCGGTCGCCGCCGCGCTCATCATCGTCCGCCGGCCCGACCCGGCCGCCGAGCTTCGCGCGGCGGAGGCGGCGTGAGCGGGCTGCGCCGGATCACCGGCCTGGGAAGCGCGGGAACCCTCGCGCTCGCGCTCCTGGCCGGGGGCTGCGTGCTCGCCGCCACCGCCGGGCCCCGGCAGGCGCAGGCCACGGCGACCCGGGCGCTGCGGCAGACGATGGACGCGGTGACGCCGATCGACAAGACCATCGTGGTCTCGAGCAGCTGGGCGCTGCTCAGCACGGCCATCGACCCGGTCAACGGGACCTACGACCAGAACGTGACCCGGGCCGACACCGACCAGGTCGCCGCCCAGCTGCACCGTGACTTCGGCCGCGGCCTGCTGCCGATCTCCCCGCGGTCGGCCGACTGGCAGGGCCTGAACCCGGGCCTGAACAGCGTGCTCACGGCGCTGCCGAGCCTCAAGGGCGTGCCCGCGCGGCTGGAGGTCACCTACCGGTACCCGCTGGCCGGGCACCTGCGGCTGCTGGCCGGCCGCATGCCGGACACCGCCCCGCCGGCCAGGCTGACCAGCAGCCAGGAAATCTTCGATGTCCAGGTTGTGGTCACCCAGCAGACGGCCAGGCGGTTCGGGCTGCGGCCCGGGTCCGAGCTGTCGGTCAACGCCCCGCTTGACCTCACGGAGCCGGGAAAGCTGACGGTGGTCCGGCTCGACGTCACCGGGATCGTGGCGCCGGCCGATCCCGGTTCCTCGTTCTGGAGCGCCGATCCCCTCCTGCCTGCCCCCGCCCTGAGCCGGGTCGGCGGGGCCGCGGTCTGGGAGGGCGCGGTCATCGTCGACCCGGGCGAGTTCACGATCGTGCAGCGGATCTTCGGCCAGGAGGGCCTGCTCTTCCAGTGGGCGCTCCCGACCGACACCACCCGGCTGCACGGCCAGGCCCAGGCGGTGTACAGCCAGGCGAACCAGATCGCGAGCTCCGACCCGGTACTGACCGGGAAGCTGGCGCCGCAGGCCCCGGCGCTGAGCGCGACGTACGGCCTCGTCCAGCCGCTCGCCGCCTTCGTCCAGGAGTCGGACGACGTCAACGTGCTGCTGTGGATCGTCTACGCCGGCCTGGCGGCGGCGGGCATCGTGACGCTGCTGCTGGCGGCCGGAATGCTCGCGGCCCGCCGGTCGGCCGAGCTCGGCCTGCGCCGGGCCCGGGGCGCGTCGCTCGGCCAGCTGTTCTGGCTGGGGGCGCGGGGCGCCGCGGTGGCCTGCGTCCCGGCCGCCGCGCTGGCCTGGGCGCTCGCCGTGCTCCATCGTGCTGGCCTGGGAGATCCGGTCCGGGCGGGGGCGCGGGGCCGCGGTCGCGATGCGGACGTGACGCCGGGGTGCTTCTCGCGGTTGCCGCGGTTACCGTGACTACTGCGGCTGCTGTGTCGGCGTCGGCCGGGCCGCGGGCTCGGGCTCGGCCCCGGGCGAGGGCGAGGGCGTCGGCAGGATCATGGTGAACCGGGCATCGACCTGCGCGGTGACCGGCTGCCTGACCGGCTCGAGGTCCAGGCTGGGCGCATCGTTGGCGGGCCCGCTCCGGGCCTTCGCGGAGAAGGCCGCTAGCCGGACTCCCTGGCCGGAGGAAGACCCGCCGAGCAGGCCGGCGTCCGCCGCCTCGATGAGCTCCCCGACCCGTCCGCCGAAGGCCTCGGCGTACTCCCCCGCCCGCCGCGTCGCGTCCCGGGCCGCGGCGACCCGCGCCTGCCGGTGCACGGGACTGTCCGGCCGCAGCGACCACCACGGCCCGGCGACGGTCACCAGTTCCAGGTCGGCGAGCACGGCCACCAGCTCGCCGAGCACCGAGAAGTCGCGGATCGTCACCTGCACCCGGGCCTGGCCCGCGTAGCCCTTCACCCGCTCCGACTGGCCCTTCTGCTTGGCCTCCGGGTAGGCGGTGACCGGGCCGCTCTCCAGCTTCTCCACCGCTTCGCCGTACCCCCGGACCAGGTCCAGGACCTCCCGGTTGCGGCGGACGAGCCGGTCGAGCACGGCCCGACGGTCACGGTCGCGGGCCTGCACGGTGACCGTGACGGCGGCGATCTCCGGCTCGGCCTCCAGCCACGCCTCACCCCGGACCGAGATAACCGGCAGCTGCTCCACGCTGGATCCCACGCCTTTCTCCACGCTTCTGAGGCCTTGCGAAGATTCACCTAGCCCAGAACCTATCCGCTCCCCGGAGAAACCCAGGGACAAATATGACGCTGGCTCGCCGCGCGCGCCGCACCGGTGCATCAGGTGGGAGTGGGCGGCGCGGGAGTCACCCCGGTCCGTTCACCTCAATCAAAATCCTTAAGGTGAACGGACCCGCGGTTCCCCTCAACCCCAGCGTGGCTCTGGTTTCCGCCAGACGGAGATGTGGTCTCTGCTGTCGCTGGTGAAGGGCTCGCGGTCCCAGCTGGCCCAGCGCTCGCGCAGGGTCAGGCCGGCGAGCCGGGCCATGAGGTCGAGCTCGGCGGGCCAGACGTAGCGGAACGGCGCCGCGAAGGTCTCGGTCTCGCCTCCGTTCATCCAGTAGTGGCGGGAGATGACGCCCTGGGCGGCGACGTCGTACTCGTCGAAGCCGAGGTGGCGCGGGGTGACGGTGAAAGCCCGGACGGTCACTGTGCCCGGTGAGGCCGGCCGGCCGCGACCGATTAATTCGGCTTATTCGGCTTATTCGGCCGCGGTCACAGCGTGACCACGATCTTGCCGTGGACGTGGCGGCCGGCCTGGAGGGTGACGGCGTCGCGGATCCGCTCGAAGGGGAAGACCGCGGCGATGGGCACGGTGAGCTGGCCTTTACCGATCGCGTCGGTGATCCGCTCCAGGGCGTCCGGGGCCGCGTCGATGCCGCCGGTGGCCCGCACGCCGCCGGGCGGGTTGGGGCCGGCGGCGACCGTGGAGATCCGCTCAGGCGGCACCCCGAGCGCGAGCGCGGCCTCGGCCGTCTCCGTGCCGAACAGGTCGGTGGCCGCGGTCACCGGACCGGGAAACTGTTCCCGCACCCGGCCGGCCAGCCCGGGGCCGTAGGCCACCGGCTCGGCGCCGAGCTGCCGGAGGAACTCGAAGGTGCTCTCGGCGGCGGTGCCGATCACGGTCGCGCCGGCCAGCCGGGCCAGCTGCACCGCGAACACGCCCACGCCGCCGGCGGCCCCGCCGATCAAGACGGTGTCGCCGGGCCGCAGGCCGATGGCCGCCAGCGCGGCGGCGGCAGTGGCGCCGGCCACCGGAAGCGTGCTGGCCACCTCGTCGCTGATGCCGTCGGGCGTGGGCCAGAGGGCCTCGGCGGCCGAGCCGGGCGTCGTGACCACCACGAAGTCGGCGGCGGCCCGGCCCAGCGCGCCGCCGTAGACGCGGTCGCCCACGGCGAAGCCGCCGGCGCCGTCGCCGGCCTCGCCGGCCTCGCCAGCCTCGTCGACCTCGCCGACCTCGCCGACCTCGTCGATCACGCCGGCGAAGTCGTAGCCGAAGCCGGACGGCACGGTGATGCCGAATCGCGCCGCCGCCTCCGGCCGCGCGGCGAGGCCCCAGTCCATCGGGTTGAGCCCGAAGGCCGTCACCCGGACCCGGACCTGGCCCGGGCCGGCGTGCGGCTCCGCGACCTCGCGCAACTCCAGCACCTCGGGACCTCCGAACGTCTCGTAGATGACGGCTCGGCTCATGGCGGACCTCCAGCGGATGCAATGACGGGACTTGGTGCCATCACTATATACCCGCGACGGGACCAAGTGCCGTAAGCTGGTTTCATGGCCCGCTGGGAACCGAACGCGTCCGAGCGGCTCGCCCTGGCCGCCCTCGAGCTGTTCGCCGAGCGGGGCTACGAGAACACGACGGTGATCGACATCGCCCAGCGCGCCGGGCTGACCAAGAGCACCTTCTTCCGGCACTTCCCGGACAAGCGGGAAGTGCTCTTCGGCGACGGGTCGCTGAACGAGCTCGTCGCCGGGGCGATCGCCGCGGCGCCGGCCGCGGCCACCCCGCTGGAGGCGGTGGCCGCCGGCCTGGACGCGGTCGGGAGGAAGGCCTTCACCCCCGACCGCCGGGAGTTCGCGGCCCGCAGGCGGGCGGTGATCGCGGCCCACCCGGAACTGCGGGAGCGCGAGGCCCTGAAGGGCATCGGCCTCACCGCGTCGGTGGCCGGCGCGATCCGGCGGCGCGGCGTTCCCGACCTGACCGCGTCGGTGGCCGCGGACCTGGGCGCGCTCGCCTGGAAGATCGCCTTCGAGCGCTGGAGCGACCCGGCCGGCGGCGACGACTTCGGCGACGACTTCGGCGCGATCGCGCGGCGGGCGCTGACCGAGGTGCAGGCGGCCAGCGCCCGGTGCTGACGCGGCGGCATGAGCGGGGGGCCAGGGGACGATGAGCACGACCTTGCCCCGGCCGGGCCTGCTGCTTTGGGCCGCGCCCGCCTCTTCCAGGGGATAGGTGGCGCTGACGCTGGCCGCGAGTTTCTTGCTGGCGGCCAGCCCGGCGATGGCGTTCATGCCGACCCGGTCCGCTTGGTGCTTGTCAGCGAGGGACCGCGGCGAGGACGGCCCGGACGATGAGGTCCACGAACTCGCCGTCGATCGGCTCGCGGGAGAACCAGCGGCGGTAGAAGAGCGGTCCGAGCAGCGCGGCGACGATGGCGTCGAGGTCGGCTGACGGCTGGATCTCCCCGCGGGCGACGGCCCGCTCGAGGGCGGCCCGCAGGGGGGCGGCGTGCCGGCGCTGGATCGTGCTGTGGACGTCGGCGAACGTCGGCTCGTGTTCGGCGGCGTCGACGATCGAGGGCAGGATCGAGGACCACCGCGCCGTGACCAGCAGGCCGGCGAGGATCGTCAGGAAGGCGCTGACGTCGCCTTCGACGGAGCCGGTGTCCGGGGGCGCCGCGTCACCGTCGTCCATCCGCAGGCACGCGTCGATGACGAGCGCGGCCCGGTTCGGCCAGTGCCGGTAGATGGTGGTCTTCGCGACGCCTGAGCGCTTGGCTACGTCGTCGATGGTGAGCTCGCCCAGGCCGGACTCGGTTAGCAGGTCCAGGGCCGCCGCCAGCACCCGCTCGCGGGAAAGAACGACCCGGGGGTCGGCTTTTCCGCCGGGCGGCGGAGTCTCTTGCCCGCTGTCGCGACTGCCGCCTGTCTCCTTCGCCACTCGCGTATCGCCTTCCCCGTTGACGTCTTTGCTACGATACCGTAGCGTAGCATAAGTATCGATCCGGGAAGGACGCCGCCGACGGCTTCGCCTCAGGCCGCGACCCGGCATCCCGTCCTCACGGGCCAACAAAAAGGAGCGAGCGCATGTCCGACGGCAACCAATCGCGGGCCGTAATGATCACCGGGGCGACGGGCGGCCTCGG
>Ga0302314_10013240_pt1 | contig 14192 bp, 9 predicted proteins | sample III_Palsa_N2_3_FD_200533 | JGI IMG/M metagenome (GOLD analysis project Ga0302314, IMG submission 200533) | Peat permafrost microbial communities from Stordalen Mire near Abisko, Sweden - III_Palsa_N2_3 | ecosystem: Environmental > Terrestrial > Soil > Palsa > Peat permafrost | place: Sweden... | reverse complement strand
GAGTTCAGCCAGCAGGTAGCAGGGGTTCATGACTCCAAGGCAGATGCACAATCGGAGGTTCCGGCATCGAATGTAGCGGAGGACGCTCTCTCGTCCCTCAACGGCCAGGCGAAGATTCGCAATGGCGTAGTCTCAACGCGGCGAATCACCTTTTTGATTCCCGGGGCAGGAGTCGATTTGAGCGGGACTTTCAACCTGCGCGACGGCACGGTCCAAATGGCCGGCAATCTCCGCATGCAAGCCAATATCTCGCATGCGGCCACGGGCTTCAAGTCAGTGCTCTTGAAGCCCCTGATACCGTTCTTCAAGAAGAAGCAGGCAGGCGCCGTGGTTCCCATCGCAGTGACAGGCAAGCCCGGCGGATACAAAGTGACGCAGAATATTCTGCACGGCAAGTAGCTGGATTGTGACAAAGATGACAGTCCGGCATATTCGTCAAGCGGATGTACATGTTCATTTGCGGACACGGATTTCCAGGTTCGAACGGCCGCAGGAGGTTGGAGCGGGCCGTCCCGCCCCGCTTGAATACAGGGCAGTTAGCGGGGCTGGCGATTGGTGAACGAAGTGCAACGGGGAATCGTATATCGCTTAGGCGAGGAGCCTCATGGAGAATTTCTTTTTCGATCTTCGATTCGTTCTGCGGCAGTTACGCAAATCCCCCGGATTTGCGGCCACGGCGATGCTGATGTTGGCTTTCGGCATTGGCGCCACGACGGCGATCTTCTCAATTGTGGACGGGGTTTTGCTGCGGCCATTGCCGTTCCCCGCCCCGGACCGGCTGGTGGTGCTTGGGGACAAGATCGAAGGCACGGACCTTGGCGGCGACGGCCCCCAGGCCGTGACGGTGCCGGATATCATTGCATATTCGCGGGATACGAAGTCGTTCACAGCCCTGGGCGGTTATATCTTCAGTTCGTATGAGCTTTCCGGGGCCGGTGAGGCCGCGCAGCTCAATGCGGCGCGCATGACGGCTGGAGTTTTTTCCGCGCTGGGCGTTGCGCCGGAGTTGGGCCGCGTGTTCACGGCCGATGAAGACGAGCATCATGAGCAGGTGGCGGTGCTGAGTTATGCAACCTGGAAGAACCGCTTCAATGGAAATGCGCAGATTCTGGGAACGAAAATTCTGCTGGACCGCAAGCCTTACATCGTGATTGGCGTGATGCCGAGGAGCTTTGAATTTCCGCTGGTGCCGGGACAACTGAACCGCAGCGAGTTGTGGGTGCCGATCAGCTTTACGGCGCAGGAATTGACGCCGCAGGCGGGATCGAACTGGAGCTACCAGATGGTGGGGCGGCTCAAGCCGGGAGTCTCCGATTCGCAGGCACAGAGTGATGCCGGGGTTGTGGCGCGGGAGATCATGCGCAACTATCCGGCCATGATGGCCAGCCTGCGCATTACGGCGCTGGTACGGCCATTACAGGAACAGACGGTGGCGCAAACGCGGCCGCTGCTGCGAACGCTTTTTCTTGCCGTCGCCGTGGTGCTGCTGATTGCCTGCGTGAACCTGGCGGGTCTGATGCTGGTGCGGGCGATTCGTCGGCAGCGGGAAATGGCGGTGCGGCTGGCGCTGGGAGCGCGGGCATGGGCGCTGCTGCGGCAGGCGATTCTGGAAAGCCTGGTGCTGAGCTTGAGCGGCGGCGTGCTGGGGCTGGGGCTTGCGGTGCTGGCGCTGCGGGCAGGACGAAGCATGCTGCCGGAAAGCCTGCCGCGCCTCGACGACATTGCGCTGAACTGGCCGGTTGTAGGGTTTGCGCTGCTTCTGGGGGTGATCACCGGACTGCTATGCGGACTGGCGCCGGCGTTCGCGGCGATCAGCACCAATGTGAACAGCACCCTGAAGGAAGGCGGCCGCAGCGGGACGACGGGGGGTCGCCATGCGCGTTTGCGCTCGACGCTGGTGGTGGCGGAGATCGCGATTGCGCTGGTGCTGCTGGCGGCATCCGGACTGCTTCTGCGCAGCTTTGAGAAAATGCGCTCGGTGGATTTGGGATTTCGGCCGGAGCGGGTGGCGACGGCTGCCTATTCGCTGCCGGAGAAACAATATTCGACACAGACGGCCGTGGATGCGTTCAACAACGAACTGCTGCGACGGCTGAAGCAGGTTCCGGGCGTTGAGAGCGCGAGCCTGACCAGCGGGCTTCCTGCGAGCGGGGGATTCGGCAACGAGACGTTTGTGGTGGATGGATATGTGCCTCCCAAGGGCGCGGCAATGAATTTGGCCACGCCGGCGCAGATCATCGGCGACTACTTCCAAACCATGGGCATCGCGCTGTTGCGGGGGCGCACTTTCACCGAGGCGGACCGGCCCGGTGCACAACTGGTGGTGATCGTGAACCACAAGTTAGCCGAGCACTACTGGCCCAACCAGGACCCGATCGGCAAGCGGATCCGCATCGGCACGCCGGAGATGCAGACTCCGTGGATGTCGATTGTGGGCGAGGTTGCGGATGTGAAGCTGAGTTCGCCGGATGATCCGACCAAGGAGCAGTTTTTCAAGGCGAATGCGCAGGGAGAGGACGATGGCGGCGCGCTGGACTCCCCCGACGACCTGAATGGCAACGGTGGCTACATTGTGCTGCGCTCGACATTGCCGCCGGAACAGATGGAAAGCGTTCTGCGCACGACCGTGCGGGCCATCGATCCGCAACTGCCGCTGACGCAGGTGCAGACGATGGAGCAGGCGGTCTCAAGCAGCGAAGCGCCGCGGCGATTCAATACGGTCCTGATCACCAGCTTTGCCTTCTCTGCCGTACTACTGGCGGTACTTGGAATCTACGGCGTGATCGCCTTCTCGGTTGCCTCGCGGGTGCAGGAGATGGCCATCCGCATGGCTCTCGGTTCGCAGCGCGGCGGAATTGTCCGGCTGGTTCTGGTATCCGGTGCGAAACTCGCTGCCGCCGGTTGCGTTCTGGGCCTGGGCGGCGCCGTCGCGGGCTCATCCCTGCTGCGCTCCTTGCTGTTCGGCGTCAGCCCGTTCGACCCTCTGGTGCTGACTTTCGCTGCCATTGGAATCCTCACGATGGCGCTGGCAGCGTCCACATTGCCGGCCTTCCGGGCTGCGTCGATCGATCCGATGCAGGCACTGCGCGGGGAGTGACCAGCGGCGCCGAGGCGCGGCAAACATCGCAACGCCTTGCAGCGCTGGTTCGAATCCTCTCGCGTTTTACTTCACGAGCTCTGCGACGACTTCGATTTCCTGTTTGCGCGTGGTGCCGGGCACGTCGAGCGAGCCAAGTATAAGCGATTTGCCGGGCGTCAAGGTCGAGGTGTCATCAAGCACGGTCTGGCGCACGATTGGGTCTTGCATCCCTATGCCCGATTTCTCATCGGCAACATTGGTTTGCTCGATTTTGGAGCGCAATCGCAAGCCGTCCATGTACCCATCGGCGGATGCTTCGATATTCAGGCCCACATCCATGTATTGCACCTGCGTGCCGGAAGCCGGATCGCCGCTGACTCCGGTGACGATGGGAACGCGGGCCCCTTGCTTGAACGTTGTCTTGCCTCCCGAAGCGACGATCAGTGCGATGCTTTGCGCGCCGGTGTGCTTGCCGCTGTCACTTTCGTTGATGGTGAAGGTGAGGCGATAGAGTTTCTTGCCGCGGTCAAGATCGGCGAGGATCTTCTGAGCGATTTGAATGTCTTCCGGCGTGGCGCGGATGGAGATGGCGTTCTGCGAAGGCATGCCAAACAGGTGGGCTTTGGGAAGCATGTTGCGCAGGTCGGTCTGAATGTCGTTGAGGTCGTTCTGCTGGGTGAGGTTGGTGAGGTAGAGAGTCTGATAGGTTTCGGTGTCGGGCTTGACGTCGGCCGCCTTGATGTCGGCGGTTTGCGCGCGGGCAACGGCGCATGCGGTGAGGCAGCCAAGCGTGAGGGCGACGAACGGATGGGCAATGCAGAACGCACGCGGGAATGCTGCGGAAGAATGGGATTTCATGTTTTGCCTCGCAAAGGGATCGATTTCGAAGAACGGCTGGAGTCTCGCGCGATGGACGGGCCTGGGTTCTTCTATGTCAACTGACGCGGAAGGCGGGTTTCCGCTCGACAATTCGTTGGCCGGGTTACGCGCGCTGTTGCCGCGGAGCTTGAAGGTGATATGCTCTGTGCGCCGGAAAAAGCGATTTACACGAAGAGGAGAACGCGCATGTGGTTGCTGGGAATGGATGTGGGTACGGGCGGGACGCGGGCCGTGGTGGTGGATGGCGAAGGCAAGCTGATTGCAGGCGCGTCAAGCGAGCATGAACCGTTCAAGACCGCGCATCCGGGCTGGGCCGAGCAGGACCCCGGGGATTGGTGGCGCGCGGCGCAGGCGTCGATTCGCATGGTACTGGCCGCGGTTCCCGAGCCGCATGAGCCGATTGCGGCCATCGGCCTCACGGGGCAGATGCACGGTGCGGTGATGCTGGATGAGAATGGCGCGGTGCTGCGGCCGGCGCTGATCTGGTGCGACACGCGGACGCAGCCCGAATGTGACTGGCTCACGGAAAAGATTGGCTACGAGCGGCTGATCGAGCTGACGTGCAATCCGGCGCTGCCGAATTTTACGGTGACCAAACTGCTGTGGGTCCGCGAGCATCAGCCGGAGATATTTGCAAAGATTCGGCACATTATGTGCCCGAAGGATTATGTGCGCTACCGGCTGACCGGCGAGTTTGCCATCGATGTGCAGGAGGCTTCTGGGACGCTGCTGCTGGATGTGACGAATCGGCGCTGGTCGAAGGAAGTGGCGGAAGCGGCGGGGATCGATGAGAACTGGCTGCCGAATTTGTATGAGTCGCCGGAGATGTGCGCGCGGATCAGCGAGACGGCCGCGGGACTGACCGGGCTGGCTGCAGGAACGCCGGTGGTGGCCGGGGCTGGCGATCAGGGAGCGGGCGCTGTGGGCATGGGGATTCTGCAGCCGGGGTCGGTGTCGGCGACGATCGGGACTTCGGGCGTGGTGTTTGCGGCGACGGCTGTGCCGACCAAAGATCCGCATGGGCGGCTGCACACCTTTTGCCACGCGGTGCCGGGATTGTGGCACGTGATGGGCGTGACGCAGAGCGCGGGGTTGAGTTTTCGCTGGCTGAAGGAGACGTTTTTCCGAGGGCTGGATTATGACGCGCTGACCTACGCGGCGGGAAAGATTCCGGCGGGGAGCGAGGGACTGGAGTGGGCTCCTTATCTGCTGGGCGAGCGGACGCCGCATCTCGATCCCGAGGTGCGGGCGGCGTTTGCGGGCATCACAACCGTGCACACGGAGGCGCATTTTATCCGCGCGGTGCTGGAGGGCGTGGCTTACTCGCTCAAGGATACGTTCACGCTGTTTGGCGAGCTTGGAATCCCGGTGACTGGGATCAGGCTGGGCGGCGGCGGGGCGCGCGGGCCGCTGTGGCGGAAGATTCAGGCGGGCGTGTATGGGCACGCGGTAGAGGTGCTGACGGCTGAAGAAGGCGGCGCGTTCGGTTGCGCGCTGATGGCCGGCGTGGGCGCGGAGCATTGGGCGAATCTGGATGAGGCGTGCGCGCAGGCGATCGAAGTGGCGCAGACGATTAAGCCGGATGCGGGCGACGTGGCCGCCTACGAGGCGGGATACGCGCAGTGGCGGAAGCTGTATCCGGCGTTGAAGAGCTTGCGGTGAACGCGAAGAAGGCGCGGTGATAGGCTAGGGTCACAAGGATTCCCAATCCCCGTGGGAGCGTCGATGCGTCTTCATTTTCCTCTAGTATTAGTTTCCCTATTTGCTGGAATATTTGCGACAGCGCAGACGCCGCCGGCAGCCGCACCGACTTGCGCCGACCTGCACCTGATTCCTGTGCCGCGGGAGTGCGTTTCCGTGGAAACGATTCCGATTGGGGGCGTGGGATTTTTTGTGGCGGCCGGCGGGGCGGAGGACGGGTTCGCGGCCGAGGACCTGACGGAACAGACGCTGGGAAAAAGGGAGGTGCGGAAGGATGCGCCGTTCATCCGGCTGGAGCGGGCGGATACGGTTCCGGCAAAGGCGCTGCTGGACAATAATCACTTGACGTTTGACGCGGAGATGCACGACGAGGGGTACGTGCTTGCGCCTGACGGCAAGGGCGGCCTGGCGGTGATCGCAGAGACCGCGGCGGGCATCTTCTACGGCGTGCAGACGGTGAAGCAACTGATTCGCGGTGCGGGCAAGGATCAGGTGCTGCTGGCGCCATTGCTGCGCGACTGGCCGGCCATGGCGCATCGCGGAGTTTCCGACGACTGGTCGCGCGGGCCGCTGCCGAACATGGACTTTTTGCGGCGCGAGATTCGCACACTGGCGGCTTACAAGCTGAATACGTTTTCGCCTTACTTTGAGCACACGTTTGCGTATGCCAGCACGCCGGTGGCGGCGTTTCCCGGCGGATCGATGACGCCGGCGGAGGCGCGCCAACTGGTGGAGTATGCGGCGCAGTATCACATCACGGTGATTCCCGAGCAGGAAGCGTTCGGGCATCTGCATAACGTGCTCAAGTTCGAGCAGTACTCGGGACTGGGCGAGACTCCGCATGGGGCGGTGCTGGCGCCGGGCAATCCGGGAACGATTCCCGAGATTGCCGGGTGGTTCGGCGAACTTGCGGAAGTGTTTCCCGGCCCTTATGCGCACATTGGCGCGGATGAGACTTCGGAACTGGGGCTGGGCAGGACGCACGACGATGTGAAGACGCGCGGGCTGGGCGCGGTGTACATGGATTTTTTGACGCAGATCCACACGGCGCTTGAACCGAATCACAAGCAGTTGCTGTTCTGGGGCGATATTGCGGTGAACTCGCCGGAACTGGTGGGGACGCTGCCCAAGGACATGATTGCGGTGCCGTGGCGCTACGACGCGGAGCCCGATTTTACGGCACTGATTTTGCCGTTTACGAATGCAGGTTTGGAGACGTGGGTGGCGCCGGGGGTGAACAACTGGAATCGGCTGTACCCCAATAACAATGAGGCTCTGGGCAACATTCGGGCGTTTGTGCGCGACGGGCAGAAGCTGGGCTCGAAGGGCATGCTCAACACGGTGTGGAACGACGATGGCGAAGGCATCTTCGACGAGAACTGGTTTGGCGTGCTGTTTGGCGCCTCGGCTAGCTGGCAGGCAGGAGAAAGTTCAGAAGACGCGTTCAAGGCTTCGTTCGGGCAGGCGTTTCACGGCGACGCGACGGGGAAGATTGACCAGGCGCAGCAGGCTTTGATGGCCGCGCACGCGCTGCTGAAGACGGTAGGGCTGGGCGATGCGCGGGACAGCTACTTCTGGATTGATCCGTTTTCGCCGCAAGGGCAGCAGGGGGTGGTGAAGCTGCGGCCGGTGCTGAGCGAGTTGAGGCTGGATGCGGAGCGGGCGATTACGCTGGTGGCCGAGGCGCGGGCGGCGGGGAAGCTTGAAAATCCTGAAGCACTGGACGCGCTGGAACTGGGCGCGCGGCGCATCGATTTTGTGGGGTTGAAGTTTCAGGCGGCGGACGATTGCGTGGCGCTCTACAACCAGGCGCGGACGTTGGCGGCAATGAACGACAAGACGAATCGCGGGCAGGTTGCGGAATTGCTGTATACGATCGGGTCAAACAACGGGCGGATGCAGGATATTCGCGACGGCTACACGCTGCTGCGCGAGCTTTACCGGCAGGCGTGGCTCAAGGATAACCGTGTTTACTGGCTGCAGACGAACATGGACCGGTACGATGCGTCGGCGCAATTGTGGATTGCGCGGGGAGACAAGTGGCAGAGCCAGGTGATTCAACATTGGTATGACACGCACACGCTGCTTACGCCGGAAGAGGCTGGACTGCCGGTGACGGTCGCGCCGGAGCCGCCGCCGAAGCCGCTTCCGAAGTCGAAGAAGTGGTGGAAGAGGAGCTAGATCCCTGCGGTGGGGCGGACGGCGCTGGCGCGCCATGAAGTCATTGGCTTCTCGTTGGTTCGAAGTGCAACCGCAGGTCCTTCGACTCCGCTGACGTGCGCGTCGCTCAGGATGACAAGTCTGTTGTGTCTATTGAAAGTCGGCGAAGACGAAGCCGTCGCGTGTGACGATTTCACCGGGCTCAATGTTGAGTGGGGCGGTGAACATGGGGCCGGCATAGACGCAGGTGTGGAACTCGCCGCGTTCGCCACATGGGTCGGTTTCGGCGGGCAGGTCCTGGAGCAGAGCTTCGTCGAAGTCGCGGCCGGCGAAGGTGCTCGCGAGCTGCTTGGTATCGATGCAGGCCAGCTTGGCGCGCAGACCGCCGGCGATCATCTCACGCGCGAGCTTAGCGGTTGGAATCTCCCATAAAGGAAACAGGGGCTCGAGGCCAGTGGGCTTGAGCTGTATTTCGCGATAGGCGCGGACGTCGGCGAGGAACAGGTCACCGAATGCGATTGCATCGATGTGCTCGGCGATGGCGCGATTGCAGGCTTCCGCCATGCGCTGTTCGTAAATTTCGTTGGAGCAGGGCCAGGGCAGGGGGACGATCCAGAGCGGGAGTCCGGCGGCTGCGGCCTGGGCTTCGAGCACCGAGCGGCGCGTGCCGTGCATGGCGACGCGCTGGAACTCGGCGTTGAGCGTGGTGAGCAGGCCGACCAGTTCGATGTCCGGTTGCTGGCGCAAGAGATGGAGGGCCCAGGCGCTGTCTTTACCGCTGCTCCAGGAGAGAAGAACTCGCTTCATGTTGGGATCATAAATTGCGAGGTGGACTCGACGCGACTATGTGGATCATAATGACCATATAGGTATATATGACCGGAGGGATCGATGATTTCCGAAGTCAGCGCGGTGAATTTTCGGCAGAATCTGGGCGAGATGCTGAACCAGGTGCAGTACCGGAATGACAGCATTGTGATCTCGAAGGATGGCAAGCCGGTGGCGGCGCTGGTGGATGCGGAACTTTTTGCGCGGATTCGGCGAATGCGGGAACGGTTCGAACAATTGAGCGCGAGGATCGCCGAGGCTTACGCAGATGTGCCCGAGGATGAAGGCATGGCGGAGATCGATGCGGCTGTGGCGCGTGTTCGACGGCGCGCAAAGCGGCGTTGATGGCCGGGCTGCGCGTGGTGCTGGACGCCAATGTGCTGGTGTCGGGGTTGGCTTATCCGGAAGGCATCCCGGGCCGCATCGTCGGCGCGTGGCGCAAAGGCAGTTTGAATGTGGTGCTTTCCAAGTACATTCTGGATGAGATGGCGCGGGTGCTCCCGCGGCTTAAGCGGATCGAGATGAGTGCGGCGGAGATTCGCGACCTCGCCGACAGCTTCCTGTTCATGGTGGAGATTGTGGAACCGGGCGCCGATGAAGACAAGGCATTGCGGGACGTCGCGGATCAGCCGGTGCTGGGGACGCTTCTTGCTGCGAAGGCCGACTACTTGATTACCGGGGACAAGGATTTGCTGGCGCTGGCGGGGAAGTATCCCATCGTTACTCCGGCGGTTTTCTGGGAGCGGTATGGGAGTTAGCTTCGCATCAGGGGAACTGGTCAGCGAGACGGCGTGCTGGCGAGCGAAGCTGATCCTTCTTCCATAAGGCGAGTAAGATCGTCGGCCTTAATTTCTCTGGCCTCTGTAACCCGCCAGGGTTCCCCGCGCTCCACCTCGGCGAACCAACACCAGTATGTGTCGCCTGCTGGAGCATAGACCATCAATGAGCCGCGTCCGTTTGCCTTCGAGTTGCCGGTGTACCAAACGAGCGTTGTTTCGGGCTCTGCGATGGCTGCCTTGCGGTTCAGCGCGGCACTGCCCGGCATTTGCCGGTGGACCGGTCTTCCCGGGGCAACTTCCCTAAAGTCGGGAGCTGCGAACCTTCGCTGTGATAAGACTCTTTCTGGTACGAAAGGTGGAATCCTCAATTTGCCAGGGGTGCGCCCATCGGGCTTCAACGTGAATCCCACGAGCCCGAGCGACTTTCCACAGAATCCGAGCCACCTTGAGCCAAACCAGTTATCGATCTTGATCACGGCGAGGGATGGGGGCGGGTTGCGGTGAAGAACTCCGTTCACCGTCAACTCCACCAGCCTGATAAACTCTGAATCGTCATCGATTTGAGTCCCAATTTCCATCTCGCTTGAGTATACGCGCAATCGGCGTGCGTCCTGCATCCCGTTGGGCGAATCGCTAACCCCTAGTTCAGAGCGAGGTCCCTGCTTAACGGCGTGTTTTCGCTGGAGCCGCCGACGCGGATTACGAACTTGCCGGGGTCGATGGTCCACTTCTTGTTGGCTTCGTCCCAGTAGCTGAAGGAGCGGGCGTCGAGGGTGAGCGTGACGTGGCTGGTTTCGCCGGGGGCGAGGTGGACTTTCTGGAAGCCTTTCAGTTCGCGCTCGGGGCGCTGGGCTTTGGTGGAGGGATCGGAGACGTATAGCTGGGCTACTTCTGCGCCTTCAACGCTGCCGGTGTTGGTTACGGCGAAGGTGACGGTGACGGGCGAGCCGGCGTGAGCGCTGGCGGGTGCTTCGAGCTTCGAGAAGCTGAAGGTGGTGTAGCTGAGGCCGAAGCCGAAGGGGAAGAGCGGGTGCTTGCCGGTGGTGGTCCAGTAGCGATAGCCGACCATGAGCTTGTCGTTGTACTTGATGTGGGGGATGACGTAGTCGACTTTTCTTCCGTCCGTCTCGGTGACGTGGAGCGTGGTGTCGGCGCCTTGGATGGGGTAATAGAAGTTGTAGGAGGGGTTTTCTTCCCAACTGCGGTCGAAGCTGACGGGGAGCTTGCCTTCGGGGTTGTGCTTGCCGAAGAGAACTTCGGCGATACCGGTGCCGCCTTCCTGGCCGGGATACCAGACGTGGAGCAATGCTGGGACTTGCGCGAGCCAGCGGCGGGTATCCATGCCGCCGCCGCCGGTGAGGGTGACGATGGTGCGTGGGTTGGCGTGGGATACGGCTTCGATGAGCGCGTCCTGGCCCCAGGGCAGCGTGAAGGTGCGGTCCTGGCCTTCGCCTTCGGTGAGTTCGTTGAAGCCGGCGGCGACTACCGTTACATCGGCGGCGACAGCGAACTGCCGGGCTTCTTCTGAGACGAGATCGGCTTCGAATGCCATTCCAAGGCCAAGGCGAACTCCCGGAGCGTGGGGCACATAATCGGCTACCACGTTGACGGTTTGTCCGGCGGTGAGTTGCAGGGTGGCCGATTGCGGGACCTGGCCTTCGGCGTGAATCTGCTGAAGCAACTGCTTGCCATCCACGGAGACGGTGAATGCATCTTCGCCTGCGGCGGCGGCAAGGATCAGGTATTTACCGTCCTTGTCTGCCTTGAAAGCGGCGCTGTAGCGGATGCTGCGCGGAACCTCCTTCTGGACGTCCCAGGGCGAGGGCTTCCATTCGGAGACGTTTCTCTGGTTGGCGACTTCCGGCGTGCCGGTGAAGTCGTTGCTCGAGTAGGTCTCGACTTTGACCCGACCTTGCCAATGCGTGTTGTCGAAGAGGTCGTTCTCGCTGGGCAGGCCGCGGGAGTAGAGGACGTGAACGCCGGAACCTGCGAGGTTGGCGATGCCGGTGAGCATGGAGACAGGCTCGAAGGCCTGCGCGTTTGACGAGCCTCCGCCGCCGGAGACGGCAGGCCATGCATTGGGGCCGATGACGGCGATGGTCTTAATCTTCGAAGCATCGAGCGGGAGCAGGCGGCCTTCATTCTTGAGCAGAGTGATGCTTTCGAGCGCGCCCTGCAAGGCTACGGCGCGGGCGGCGACGGAGTAAGTGGAAACTGCCGGATCGAACTGGGGACGGTCGGCGAAGCCGTAGCGGATTTCGGTGCGGAAGATGCGCAGCAGCTTTTCGTCGATGGTGGACTCTTTGATCTCACCTGCGTGAATGGCGGCGAGCAGGGCCTTGGGATTCATGAAGCGGGGGCCGGGCATTTCGAGATCGAGGCCGTTGTTGGCGGCGCCGACTGTGTCGTAGGTCGCGTCCCAGTCAGACATGAGGATGCCCTGGAATCCCCATTCGCCTTTCAGTACCTGGAGATTGAGGAAGGCATTCTGCGTGGCGTGGGAGCCGTTGATGAGGTTGTACGAGTTCATGACGGCGTCGACGTGGCCCTTGGTGACGGCGGCTTCGAAGGCGGGGAAGTAGAGTTCGCGCATGGTGCGCTCGTCGGCCTCGGAGTCGACGTTGTGGCGGTTGTACTCCTGGTTGTTGAGGGCGTAGTGCTTGACGGTGGCGATGACGCCTTGCGACTGGACGCCTTCGATATAAGGGACGACCAAGGCGGCGTTCAGATAGGGGTCTTCCGACAGGTACTCGAAGTTGCGGCCGGCGATGGGCGAGCGAGCGATGTTGACGCCGGGGCCAAGCAGGAAGTTGACGCTGCGGGCGCGGGCATCCTTGCCGAGCGATTCGCCGAGCCGGCGAGCGAATTTGGGGTCCCAGGTGGCGGCGAGAGCCGCGCCGCCGGCGTAGGCGGTGGTGGGTCCCCAGGTGCGCACGCCGACCGAGGCGTCGGACATTTTGAAGCGGGGCAGCCCGATGGCGGGGGCGGGGTGGGTGTACATGGTGTCGACTCCGCCGACCAGTTCGACTTTTTGCTCGAGGGTGAGCTTGGCGATCCAGGCGTGGGCCTTGGCTTCGATTTCGGGCGAGTCGGGAACGGGCGCCTGGGCGAGGGCGGGGACGGATGCGGCGAGGGCGGCAACGAGCAGCATGGCGACGCGGCGGCGAGCGATGCGGAAGGGCGAAATCGAAGGAGCAATGGAGGGATTCGTGTTTGTCATGACGCGGAGAAGGCTAACGCATTGGGCTTGGTCGTGTATACGACATTGGCTAAGCCGCAGACCAAGCGGGGTTACCTGAGAAGCGGGCCGGAGCCTGATGTGTGACGGAGGACACAGCGGGGGGTGCATCGTGTCACTGCCTCCTATACGGGGAGGGTGCAGACTCTGAGTCCAACAGGCAGGAAGCAAGAGGCGGCGGATGCGCGCCGGGAGGCATGCATGAGTTTTGCACGTGGTATGAAAACCATAGTGGTGGCGGCAGACCTTGGCGGCAAGACCGAGGCGGCTCTGGAGTACGCTCGCAAACTTGCGGGCGGATACGGGGCGCGCATTGTGCTGGCGCACGGGCTCGATCCTGTGGATTACGCGGTGGTGGGTGCGGTACCGGGGCGGTTGCTGCGGGAGTTGACCGAAAAGGCGCGCGCGGCGCTGGCTGCGATGAGCGGCGACCTGCTGCGCGAGGGCATTCCCAGCCACTCCGAGATTCGCCAGGGCGCGGTGGCAGAGATGCTGGTGAGTGTCGCCAAGCAATACCAGGCGGGGCTGATTGTGATTGGGACCGAGGGACGCGAGGGCGCCGGGCCGGTGGTGGTGGGCGCCATTGCCGAGCAACTGGTGCGGTTGTCGCCGTGCCCGGTGCTGGCGGTGGCGGCGGACTGGAATGCGGGCGAGTTTCGTCCCACGCCGGGCGGGCCGGTGCTGCTGGCCATGGAGCGCAATGAAGCCACGCCGGCCGCGGTGGCCACGGCGTACTCGCTGGCGGAGACGTTTCACCGGACATTGATTGTTCTTCATGCGCGCAGAGCGGCGGAGGCCGCGGCGTTTTTGAACCCCGGCGCGACCACGCTGGAGGAGTTCGGCATTCGCCCCAGCGGAAGATTTCCGGTGCGCTGCATTGTGAAGGACGGCAATCCGGGCGACGTGATGGTGGAAGCGATTGCGCAGTTTCATCCCAGCCTGCTGGTGGCGGGCGTGAAGCGGCAGAGCGGAACGCCAGGCCCGCATGGGACCGCATTCGCCCTTCTGGCGCGGTCGCGGGTGCCGGTGTTATGCGTTCCGCCGGAGCCGGCGGTTGCGGAGCGGCGGTGGACTGCCGAAGCAGAAGCCGTTGCCAGGGTGGGCTGAGCAGGGAGATCGAGTCATGCAATCTGAGGCAAGATCCGAGCGAACGGCTGCGGCGCAGGCCCGTCCCCTGGCGGAGCTATTGGAATGCCCGCCGGGGACCGGGGCGCTGCTGAACGGTGCGGCGCGGTGCATCGATGTGGATGTGGGGGAGGTTGTGTTTCGCCAGTCGGAGGCATGCCGGGGGCTCTACGTTGTGATCGCAGGGCAATATCTTCGCCGGACGGAGCGGCTGGAAACGCGCCTGAACCTGGGAGTGGCGCGTGCCGGGGACCTGGTGGAGTTGGCCGCTGTGCTCGGCGATGGGCGGCACACGTACACGCTGAGCGCGCAAACCGGCGGGTCGGTTCTGCTGCTTCCGTATGAGGCGTTGAATCGAGCCTTCGAGGCCTATCCGCAGTTGCGGATGCAGTTGCTGGAAGAA
>Ga0302314_10013239_pt1 | contig 14194 bp, 12 predicted proteins | sample III_Palsa_N2_3_FD_200533 | JGI IMG/M metagenome (GOLD analysis project Ga0302314, IMG submission 200533) | Peat permafrost microbial communities from Stordalen Mire near Abisko, Sweden - III_Palsa_N2_3 | ecosystem: Environmental > Terrestrial > Soil > Palsa > Peat permafrost | place: Sweden... | reverse complement strand
GCCTGGTCTTCCTTGAAGCCGCGCGTGGTCATCGCCGGCGTGCCCAGGCGGATGCCGCTGGTGACCATCGGCTTTTCCGGGTCGTTCGGGATCGCGTTCTTGTTGCAGGTCATGTGGGCGTCGCCCAGGATGCGCTCGGCGTCCTTGCCGGTGATGCCCTTGGCGCGCAGGTCGACCAGCATCACGTGGCTCTCGGTGCGGCCCGAGACGATGCGCAGGCCGCGCTCGATCAGCGTCTTCGCGAGCACGTCGGCGTTCTTCACCACTTGCTGCTGGTACGTCTTGAACTCGGGCGACAGCGCCTCCTGGAACGCGATCGCCTTGCCGGCGATCACGTGCATCAGCGGACCGCCTTGCAGGCCGGGGAAGATGGCCGAGTTGATCTGCTTGGCAAACGCGTCCTTCATCAGGATGATGCCGCCGCGCGGGCCGCGCAGGCTCTTGTGCGTGGTCGACGTGACGACGTCGGCATGCGGCACCGGGTTCGGGTAGACGCCCGCGGCGATCAGTCCGGCGTAGTGCGCCATGTCGACCATGAAATACGCGCCGATCTCCTTGGCGATGCGCGCGAAGCGCTCGAAGTCGATGCGCAGCGCGAAGGCCGACGCGCCCGCGATGATCAGCCGGGGCTTGTGCTCGCGCGCGGTGCGCTCCATCGCGTCGTAGTCGATGTCTTCCGCCGCGTTCAGGCCATAGCTGACGACCTTGAACCACTTGCCGCTCATGTTGAGCGCCATGCCGTGCGTGAGGTGGCCGCCTTCGGCCAGGCTCATGCCCATGATCGTGTCGCCGGGCTGCAGCAGGCCCAGGAACACGGCCTGGTTGGCCTGCGAACCGGAGTTCGGCTGCACGTTGGCGTTCGCTGCGCCGAACAGCTGCTTGATGCGGTCGATGGCCAGTTGCTCGACGATGTCGACGTTCTCGCAGCCGCCGTAGTAGCGCTTGCCCGGATAGCCTTCGGCGTACTTGTTGGTGAGCTGCGAACCCTGCGCGGCCATGACGGCCGGCGAGCAGTAGTTCTCCGAGGCGATCAGCTCGATGTGCTGTTCCTGGCGCAGGTTCTCGGCCTGGATGGCGGCCCAGATGGCGGGGTCAACGTTGGCGATCGTCGATTGTTGGCGGTCGAACATGGAGGTTCCTTGGATTGAGGGGCATTCGGGCGCGACGCCGGGCCTCGCCGGCGACCGCCGGGTGCGCGCGGACGCGCCTTCGGCAGGGACTCCAGCGGTGCGCGAAAGACGCGCTGCCCAGGCGAACGGCTGAAAAGGCGAGGACGGGACGCTGGGCCCCGGTCACCCTTCGCGCTTCCCGGTGGTGGCCCACCTCGCAACGCGTCCGGAGTCCGGCGGCGTTGAGCTCTTCCGGATCTCCCGAGACGCGTCCTGTCGCCAGTCGCGCGAGCCGCCAGTTTAACCGGCCGGCCGGCCGCGCGGCGAGTGGGGAGCCTCGATTGACGCAATACGAAGCAAAACGGGCGCCTCGGCGCCCGTCGTGCGGATTCGCGCGGCTTCCGGCGGCCCGCGCGCGAAGAATCGTCAGGGCGCCAGCGCGACGCGCTCGCGCTCGGGACTCGCCTGCGCGGTCTGCTCGGACGCGGCGGCGTGGGCCGTCGACTCGCTGGCGGCCGCGGCGGGGGCCGCGACCGGCACCGGCACGGCGACCGGCACCGGCGCGACCTTGGCGATGACGGGGACGATGGTCGGCGGAATGTTCTGGCCGGCCGCGACGCGCTTGAGCAGGTCCTGCTCGGCGATGACCTTGGCCGCGTAGCCACCGTCGTCGTCGTTGGCGCCCGCGCCCACGTAGAAGCGCAGGCCGTCCGACAGGCCGCCGGCCTTGGTGATGCATTCCTTGAGCACCAGCACGCCCACGCGCAGGTTGCTGACCGGGTCGAACGCCGCCAGGTGGCCACCGTAGGACTCGTACTTGTCGCTGTGCACCTTGGTCATCACCTGCATCAGGCCCTGCGCGCCCACCGGGCTCTGCGCGAACGGGTTGAAGCTCGATTCGATGGCCATCACCGACAGGATCAGCGTCGGCTCGATGCCGGTGCGCTGGCCCACCGTCCACGATTCCTGCACCAGGCGGGCGACCGGCTCGGGCGCCACGTGGTAGCGGCGCACGATCCAGCGCGCGACGTTGGCCTGGGCGCGGGTGAGGTCGGCCAGGTCGGCGGTCGACGAGGTGTTGATCGTGCCGGCGGACGTCGGATCCGTCTCGGCGACCGCGGCGAGGTCTTCGCCGCCGCTGCGCGCCAGGTGGCGCGCCTCGAGCCAGCCCCAGGCGCGGGCCTCGAGGCTGTCGCGCAGTTCGTCCTGGCTGCCCATGAACAACGCGCCCGCGACCACTGCCAGTCCGACCATGGCCAACATGCTGTGGCTCACGTCGAGCAGGCCGTGGCCCACGTCGGTCAGGAACACGGTCACTGACTCTCGCCCGGTTGTCAGTGCGTTGCGCACGACGGCTTGGGGTTGAAGCATCTCTCTCCTTTCACAGCGTTCGGTGCCGACGGTCGGCGCACTCAAGGCGCTCGGTCGCGGCGTTCTCGACGCTGGCGATAATGGAAACGCTGCCATTCATGGCCGGGATGTCTGCGTCTAGCAGCCGGCGGCAGCCTTCAGGGCCCGGCCTCAGCGAGGAGGAGGGATAACCCTGGTGTGTAAGTCTGGCGGGATTGTAGGTAGCCGCGAAATAACCCGTCAACTATATAGACTACTCAAATCATAACCAGAAATTATGAAATACCGTGATTTGCGCGATTTCGCCGCCAATCTTGAGGGTTTTGGGGAGCTCAGACGTGTAACAGCGGCGGTGTCCCCTAACCTGGAAATGACGGCTTTGGCCGATCGGGTGCTGCGCCAGGAAGGCCCGGCACTGCTGTTCGAGAACCCCACGGGGTATCGCGTTCCGGTCCTTGCCAACCTGTTCGGTACCCCCCACCGTGTCGCCCTCGGCATGGGCGCGGTCGACATCTCGGAGCTGCGCGGCATCGGGCAACTGCTGGCCAACCTGCGCGAGCCCGAGCCGCCGAAGTCGGTCAAGGACGCCGGCAAGCTGTGGACGATGGGCAAGGCGCTGTGGGACATGAAGCCCGCGGTGCTGCGCAGCGGCCCTTGCCAGGAGGTGGTGCAGGCGGCCGACGAGATCGACCTCGCGCAGTGGCCGATCCAGACCTGCTGGCCCGGCGACGTCGCCCCGCTGGTCACCTGGGGCCTGGTCGTCACGCGCGGCCCGCGCAACGTCGCGAAGCCGCGGCTGCGCCAGAACCTGGGCATCTACCGCCAGCAGGTGATCGGCAAGCGCGAGCTGATCATGCGCTGGCTGACCCACCGCGGCGGCGCACTTGACTTCCGCGAGTTCGCGCGCGCCAATCCCGGCAAGCCGTTCCCGCTGGTGTGCGCGCTGGGGGCCGATCCGGCGACCACGCTGGGCGCGGTCACGCCGGTGCCCGACACCCTCGGCGAATACCAGTTCGCCGGCCTGCTGCGCGGCGGCCGCACCGAGCTGGTCGACACGCAGGCCGGCGAGGACGGCCTGATGCTGCAGGTGCCGGCGCGCGCCGAGATCGTGCTGGAGGGCCACATCCCCGTCGCCGAGCCCGGCTTCACCGGCTTCAGCGAGCGCGGCATCCCGCTGAAGGAGCAGGGCGGCTACCTCCATGCGCTGGAAGGCCCGTACGGCGACCACACCGGCTACTACAACGAGCGCGACTGGTTCCCCGTCTTCCGCCTCGACCGCCTGACGCACCGCAAGGATCCGATCTACCACTCCACCTACACCGGCAAGCCGCCCGACGAGCCGGCCGTCCTCGGCGTGGCGTTGAACGAAGTGTTCGTGCCGCTGCTGCAGAAGCAGTTCCCGGAGATCGTCGACTTCTACCTGCCGCCCGAGGGCTGCAGCTACCGGATGGCCGTCATCTCGATAAAGAAGGCCTATGCCGGCCACGCCAAGCGGCTGATGTTCGGGCTGTGGAGCGTGCTGCGCCAGTTCATGTACACGAAGTTCATCGTGGTCGTCGACGAGGACATCGACATCCGCGACTGGAACGAAGTGATCTGGGCCATCACCACGCGGATGGACCCGGTGCGCGACACCACGCTCGTCGACCACACGCCGATCGACTATCTCGACTTCGCGTCGCCGGTGAGCGGCCTGGGCGGCAAGATGGGGCTGGATGCGACGTCGAAGTGGCCGGGCGAGACCCACCGCGAATGGGGCCGTCCGATCACGATGGCAGGCGCGCTGGCCAAGGACGTCGAGGCTCGGCTGGACGCGGTCTTTACCCACGTCATGAGCGCTGTCAAGCCCGGTTGACGCTATCAGGACGGCTGGACCCTTCGTCGCGATTTCCTTGCGACGAGCGGTCTGGAGGACTATCTTTGAACTGCCTCAAGCGAGGCACTCCCCTCTGCGCAATCGATGCGCAATCGGAGCCCCGGGCGTTCTGCTCCGGAGCCCCAACGGACGACGTTCAAGTCGTCCAGGAAGCCCCGATCATGTTCAAGTGATCGGGGCTTCGTCACGATGGGACGCTCAGCGGTGCTCGACCAGCGCGCCCAGGATCTCGTGCCAGGCCTGGCGCGTGCGCTGGAAGCCGGCGTCCGACGGCATCCAGCGAAGCAGTGCGGATTCGCCCGGGTAGGCCTGGCCCATCGTGGCGGGCGTGATGCGGATGGGCGCCGCCGCGCTGGCCGCGGCCGCCGCCGCGCGGAACTCATGCAGCGCGCGCGGCATGTGCCACCCGTGCGTCACCAGGATGATTTCGCGGACGCCGTCTTTGCGCAGCATGGCCACCGAGTCGATGGCGTTCTCGTGGGTGTCGCGGGACTCGGTCTCGATCCAGCGCAGCGGCGTTCCGAGTTCGGATCGCGCGAGCTCTGCGCTCCGCTGCGCTTCGGACGCATTCGAGGCATCGGACGCACCCCAGCCTCGGCCGCCCGATGCGAGGATCGGCAGGCCCGTCTCATGGTTGAGCCATACCGCGTAGCGTAGCCGCTCGTAGGCTTCCTTGCCGAGATTGGGTCTGCCGTACTCGGGCGCGACCTCATCGACGCCGCTGCCCAGCACGACGATGGCCAGCGGCTCGCCGGCGGCGGCGCGCGCCTTGAGCGCCTCGCGCTCGGGGAGCGTCAGCGGGGCCGGCTCGTCCAGCCCGTGCCTTTCCACCCAGCGCGCGAAGCCCGAGCAGGCGCACAGCCAGGTGGCGACGCAGGCGAGGATCACCAGCGTCCGGGCGGTGCGCGGGCGGCTGCGCGTCACGCACGCGCCCGCGAGGGCGATGGCGAGAAAGGGCACCGGCGGCGTCAGCAGTCCCGCCAGCACGGGTTTCACGCCGGCGAGGCCGGCGGAGGTCAACCAGTCAGCAAACATGGGTTGCATTGTGGCAAACGCACCCGGCGCCGATTGCGGCATCATCCCCGCACGCGCTCCGGCGAGCGCATGGGCGGAAGGGCGCGGGATGAGCGAAGCGATCGAGACCATCACGCTGGCGGGCGGCTGCTTCTGGTGCGTCGAGGCGGTGTTCGAGCAGCTGCGCGGCGTGGTCGAGGTGCAGTCGGGCTACAGCAACGGGCACGCGGCGGCGCCGAGCTACGAGGATGTGTGCACGGGCACCACCGGCCATGCCGAGGTCGTGCAGGTGCGCTTCGACCCGCGCCGGCTGGCGCTGGCCGACGTCCTGAAGGTGTTCTTCGCCACGCACGACCCGACGACGCGCAACCGCCAGGGCGGCGACGTCGGTACGCAATACCGCTCGGCCATCTATTTCCACGGCGAGCCGCAGAGGGAAGTGATCGCTCGCGTCCTCGCCGAAGCGAATGACGAATTAGGGGGGCGCGTGGTCACCGAGGTCGAGCCGCTCGCCAATTACTCGCCGGCCGAGGCGTATCACCAGCATTACTTCGCCAACAACCCGAACCAGGGATATTGCGTGGCGGTGATCGGGCCCAAGATCGATGAATTCCGCCACGTCTTCAAGGACAGATTGGCCGGCGCGGCTTAAGGCGCGAGACGCTCGCGCCTCCAGTTTCCGTCCTCGAGCCGATAGCGCAGACGGTCGTGCAGGCGCGACTTGCGGCCCTGCCAGAACTCCCAGGCCTCGGGCTTCAACCGGAATCCGCCCCAGTGCGGCGGGCGCGGCGGATTCATCAGGAATCTCGCCGCATATTTCGCCGCGTTGGCCACCAGCACGCCGCGCGATTCGATCACCTCGCTCTGCGGCGATGCCCACGCGCCGATGCGCGAATCGAGCGGGCGCGAGGCGAAATAGGCGTCTGACTCGGCGTCGTCCACGCGCTCGACACGGCCCTCGATGCGCACCACGCGCTCGAGTTCCACCCAGTGGAACTGCAGCGCCGCGAACGGATGCACCGCGAGCTCGCGGCCCTTGCGGCTGTCGTAGTTCGTGAACCAGACGATGCCACGGGCGTCGCATCCCTTGATGAGCACGATGCGCGTCGACGGCCGTCCGTCGGCGCCCACCGTCGCGAGCGTCATCGCGTTCGGCTCGGGCACCTTGGCCGCGAACGCCTCGTCCATCCACGCCTGGAATTGACGCAGCGGGTCGAGCGCCGCGTCGGTTTCTTCCAGGGCGTCGCGCTCATAACTCTTGCGTTCGCTCGACAGATTCGCAATAGGTTCCATCCGACTAGTTTAGGGGAACGCCTTAGGTAAACGTCCCACTGGAACAAAAGGGGTTTGGCAACGATTCTTGAGGCACATAACCATTCAATGCGCGGCCTCAGGAAAGCCCCGCGCATCGCGCCTCATGAAAAATGAACCGGCCGTCGTCGTGCTGGCCGCAGGCGCAGGGAGCCGATATCACGGGACGCGTCACAAGCTCAGCGAACAGCTGGGCGGAGACAGCGTGCTCGTGCGCACCTTGCGCAATGCCATCGCATCCGAGATGTCGGTCGTGCTCGTCATTTCCGAGGCACTGGTCGCGGAAGCCGGGGGACTGGTCGCCCCTGCGGACATGGTCGTGGTCGACGCGCGCTCGCAAACATCATGGGGTATGGGCGACTCGATCGCCGCGGGCGTGTCCATCCACGCCAGCGCCGCGGGCTGGCTGGTGCTGCCGGCCGACATGCCGCTGGTCAGGCCGAGCAGCCTGCGCGCGGTGGCCGATGCGCTGGACCAGCAGCCGATCGCCTTCGCGCAGCACCGCGGCCGGCGCGGACATCCGGTGGGCTTCGCGGCCGAGCTGTTCTCCGAACTGGTGATGCTCAAGGGCGACGAAGGCGCCCGCCGCCTGCTCGCGCGCTACCCGACGGCCGCGGTCGAGCTGGACGACCCCGGCGTGCTGTTCGACATCGATACCGTCGACGACCTGGCCGTTGCGCAACGCCGCATCGCAGGCGCGCCCACGATCGCGCGCTGAATCTGCGTAGAAGCGCGGCGCGCCGGGAAGGCGCAGACTGCGGATCCACGGGCGCACCGGTTGCCGCGAAGGCGGCTTCCGGCGCGAACCCGACTTCGACAGTCCCTTGCCCCGTCGCTGGTTTGACCATGTAACGGAGTTACCGGATAATCAAGCCATGAGTTACACCGCCTCGCCTTCGCCTCAGCCGCCTCTCAACGCGACCGTCGCCGCCGTCACCGAGCGCATCCGCCGCCGCAGCGCCGGCACCCGCGCCGACTACCTCGGGCACGTCGACGCCCTGCGCACGCGCGCGCGCGGCGCCGAGCGCCTGGGCTGCGCCAACGTCGCCCACGCGTTCGCCGGCATGCCCGCCAACGACAAGCTGCGCGTCGTGGCCGAGCGCGCGCCGCACATCGGCATCGTCACCGCCTACAACGACATGCTCTCGGCGCACCAGCCGTACGAAGGCTATCCCGAGCAGATCCGGCGCGACGCCGCGGCGCTGGGCGCGACGGTGCAGGTGGCCGGCGGCGTGCCGGCGATGTGCGACGGCGTCACGCAGGGCGCGCCGGGGATGGAGCTGTCGCTGTTCTCGCGCGACACCATCGCGATGTCCACCGCCATCGCGCTGTCGCACGACGTCTTCGACGCCGTGCTGCTGCTGGGCATCTGCGACAAGATCGTGCCGGGCCTGCTGATCGGCGCGCTCCAGTTCGGCCACCTGCCGTGCGTGTTCGTGCCGGCGGGGCCGATGTCGACGGGCCTGTCGAACAAGGAGAAGTCCAAGGTGCGCGAGAAGGCCGCCCAGGGCCTCGTCGGCCGCGCCGAGCTGCTGGAAGCCGAGAGCAAGGCGTACCACGGCCCGGGCACCTGCACGTTCTACGGCACGGCCAACTCCAACCAGATGCTGCTCGAGGCGATGGGCCTGCACGTGCCGGGCGCGGCCTTCGTGCACCCGCACGACGGCCTGCGCACAGCGCTCACGCGCGAGGCCGTCAGCACGGTGCTGTCGCTCACGCGCGAGCGCCGCGACGTGCCGATCGGCGTGCTGGTCGACGAGCGCTGCATCGTCAACGCGATGATCGCGCTGCTGGCCACCGGCGGCTCCACCAACCACCTGATCCACTGGGTGGCCGTGGCGCGCGCCGCGGGCATCCTGATCGACTGGTCGGACTTCGCCGAGCTGTCGACGGTGATCCCGCTGCTGAGCCGCGTCTATCCGAACGGCAGCGCCGACGTGAACCAGTTCCAGGCCGCGGGCGGCCCGGGCTTCGTGCTGCGCGAGCTGCTGAAGGCCGGCCTCGCGCATGCCGACGTGGCCACCGTCGCCGAGCGCGGCATGGCGGCCTACGGCGAGATCCCGTCGATGGCCGACAACGGCAAGGTGGCGTGGACGCCGCTGCCCGAGACGCCGATCGACGACACGGTCGTGCGCACCGCCGCCGACCCATTCGGCGCCACCGGCGGCCTGAAGCTGCTGGAGGGCAATCTCGGCCGCTCGGTGATCAAGGTCTCGGCCGTGCCCGCCGACAAGCACGTGATCGAGGCGCCGGCCCAGGTGTTCGACGCGCAGGAAGAGCTGCTGCACGCGTTCAAGGAAGGCAAGCTGGAGAAGGACTTCGTCGCGGTCGTCCGCTGGCAGGGCCCGCGCGCGAACGGCATGCCCGAGCTGCACAAGCTGACGCCGCCGCTGGCGGTGCTGCAGGGCCGCGGCTTCAAAGTGGCCCTGGTGACCGACGGCCGCATGAGCGGCGCGTCCGGCAACGTGCCGGCCGCGATCCACGTCAGCCCCGAGGCGCTGGGCGGCGGCCCGCTGGCCAAGGTGCGCGACGGCGACGTCATCCGCCTCGACGCGGTCGCCGGCACGTTGCAGGTGCTGGTGCCCGAGGCCGAGTGGGCGGTGCGTCCGTTCGCGCAACGTTCGCAGTCGCTGGCCGAGGCGCACGGCGCGGGCTTCGGCCGCAACCTGTTCGCCGGCATGCGGCGCAACGTCAGCACGGCCGAAGAGGGCGCGTGCACCTGGTTGTGATGACGGCCTGGGCGCGCTCCGCTCGCCGCCCCCGAGGGGTTCGTGCGGACGTGCGACAGTCCAGTGGACTGGCGTACGCCTCGCGAACGGACGTCCCGCTGCGGGCGGCCGAGCGCTCGCCGGCCGGTGTCAGTGCCCGCTCATTTCAACGATCAACCCTCGAAACTCGAAGAGACACCCCATGAATCCGCTCGACCTCGCCGGCTACGGCCCCGTCATTCCCGTCATCGTCATCGACCGCCTCGAGGACGCCGTCCCGATGGCCAAGGCGCTGGTCGCCGGCGGCGTGCGGGTGCTGGAAGTGACGCTGCGCACCGCGGCCGGCCTGCCGGCGATCGAGGCGATCGCGCGCGAGGTGCCCGACGCCGTGGTCGGCGCCGGCACCGTGCGCAACGCCGACGACGCGCGCGCCGCGCACGGCGCGGGCGCGAAGTTCATCGTCAGCCCGGGCTACACGAAGGCCGTCGGCGACGCCTGCAAGGAACTGGGCATCGCGCTGCTGCCGGGCGTGTCGACGGGCAGCGAGATCATGATGGCCGCCGACGACGGCTTCACGTTCCTGAAGCTGTTCCCCGCCACGGCCGTCGGCGGCATCCCGCTGCTGAAGGCCTTCTCCGGCCCGTTCGCCGACGTCGCTTTCTGCCCCACCGGCGGCGTGACGGCCGAGACGGCGCCGCAGTTCCTGGCGCTGCCCAACGTGAAGGTGGTGGGCGGCTCGTGGCTGACCCCGGCCGATGCGATGAAGAGCGGCGACTGGGCGCGGGTCGCCGGACTGGCGAAGGCGGCGTCTGCAATCAAGGCCTGATCGAGCCGGCGGCCTGCGGCAGCGCCTACTCGCGCGGTGCGCCGCGCGGCGCTTGGCCAACGCACCGCAGGCATCCGCCTGACGCCAATGAAGGCGCCGCGAGCAGTCAAGCCGCGCCGCTGCCCTCGCGTCGCCGCTGCTCCACCGCCTGCATCGCCTGCGCCAACGCGTCGGCCTCGGGCTGTCGATTCAGCGACGCATCCGCTTCGAGTCCCAGCACGACGCCCGTGCGATCCGCCGCGTCGCGGTTCTGGCTCAGCTTGAACTTGCCCTCGACGCGCGTCACCTCGATCTCGATGCCGACGATGGCCTTGAGCATCGCGTCGAGGTAGTCGGCGGGCGCGTCGGCCACGTGCCAGGGCGCCGGGCGACCGCCCTCGTGGCGTTCGGTCAGCCGCGTGACGAACGCGCGCAGCCACTGCGGATCCTCGATCGCGCGCAGCGTGCCGCGCACCTGCACCATCGCGTAGTTCCAGGTCGGCACGGCCTTGCCGTGCTGGAACTTGCTCGGGTACCAGTTCGGCGAGACGTAGGCCTGCGGCCCCTGGAACATCAGCAGCACGGGCTGGCCGTCGGCCTCGCGCCAGAGCGGGTTGGCGCGCGCGACGTGGCCGGTCACGCGCCAGCCTTCGCCCACGCGCTCCACTTCCACCGGCAGGATGTCGGCCGCCAGTTCGGCGCCGCCGCGGATCAGCGTCGCCAACGGAAACTCGCGCATCAGCGCGAACAGCGTGTCGGGATCGGTTTCGTTGAAATGCGCGGGCTGGTACATGGCGGCCTTCGTGTCGGGATCAGGCGGCGACGGTGTAGTTCAGCGCCAGGCGGCCGCCGTCGACGTAGACGATCTCGCCGGTGACGTAGCTGGACGCGTCGCTGAGCAGGAAGCCGACGACGTCGGCGATCTCCTCGGGCTCGCCAAGCCGCTTCATCGGCGTGCGTCCGAGGATTCGCTGGCGCGCGGCGTCGCTGGTGAGGACCGCGTCGCGCGCGAGGTCGGTGGCGATCGTGCCGGGCGCGACCGCGTTCACGCGCACGCCGTGGTCGATCAGTCCCAGCGACATCGCGCGCGTGAGCTGGTTGATGCCGCCCTTGCTGGCGTTGTAGCTGGCGATCGTGGCGATCGCCATCAGGCCGTTGACCGACGACATGTTGACGATCGCGCCGCGCTTGTTGCCCACCATGTGCCGGGCGATGGCCTGGCCGACGAGGAACGAGCCCTTCAGGTTGACGTTGATGACCGCGTCCCAGTCCTCCTCGGTGACGTCGAGGAACTCGGCGGCGCGGAAGATGCCGGCGTTGTTGACGAGGCCGTCGATGCGGCCGAACTCGCTGATCGTGGCGGCCGTGGCGGCGTCGACCTCCGCCTTGGACGCGACGTCGCAGCGGATGAAGCACGCATCCTGGCCGGCGGCGCGCAGTTCGGCGGCCAGCGCGTGGCCGGGCGCCTCGGCGACGTCCCACAGCGCGACGCGCGCGCCGTCGCGCGCGAGCCGGCGCGCGCAGGCTGCGCCGATGCCGTTGGCGGCGCCGGTGATCACGACGACGCGGCCCGCGAGGCCGAAGGAAATGGTGCTGCTCATGGGGAGTTCTCGGGAATCGAAGACGGGGAAAGGACGCGCCGTTGCGGGCGTCCGGATCATGCCGGCACTATACGGCGCGAACGTCGCCGGATGGCGAACCGGCGCGTGCGTCTCAGGCCGCGGCGGCGCGCGACGGCCGATCCAGCCACGCGATCAGGCCGGCGGCGTTGAGCGCCGCATCGTCGCGCAGCAGCGCCGCGATCTCGGCCTCGGGCAACGCGACGCCGAAGGCGCGGGCGCCGTCGCCGTAGAGCGTCATCAGCGCCGCGGCGATCGCGTGCAGCCGATCCGGCGCGGCACGCTGCGCGAGCGCCGCCGCGACGGTGGCGTCCAGCATCGCGAGCAGCCGTTCGGCGCAATCGGCGACGCCGGTGATGCGGCTGTAGTGGGTGAGGAACATCTGCCGCGGCGAGGCGGCCATCAGGCGGCCGATCGACGCGCGCATCGCGGCCGGCTCGAACTGCACCGGCGTGGTCGTCGGGAAGATGAACGCGCGGCCGTCGACGTCGAACTCCGGATAGGCCATTCCGAAGTTGTCGCCGGTGAACCAGCCGGCGCTGCGCGCGTCCCAGATGCAGTGGTGGTGCAGCGCGTGGCCCGGCGTGTGCGCGAAGACCAGCGGGCGGCCGGCGAGCGCGATCGTCTCGCCGTCGACGGTCGTGCGCACGCGTTGCGCGGGCACGGGCAGCAGCGCGCCGTACGCGCGCGCCATCTGCGCCTCGCCGTAGACGCCCAACGCGCCTTGCCACAGCGCGGTCGGATCGATCATGTGGCGCGCGCCGCGCGGATGCACGATCAATTGCGCCTCGGGCAGCGCCTGCATCAACTGGCCGACGCCGCCCGCGTGATCCAGGTGGACGTGCGTGGCGATGACGAAGTCGACCGCCGCGCGCGGCAGGCCCAGCGCGTCGAGCGCGGCGAGCAGCCGCGGCACGGCGAACGCGGTGCCGGTGTCGATGAAAGCAGCGCGACCGCCGTCGGCCACCAGGTAGGCGGCGTCGAAGCGGTCGCGATGGAAGCCGGTGTCGATGGCCCAGAGGCCGTCGCCCAGCGGTTCGACGAACGAGGGCAGCGCCGCGGACATCTCGCGTGGTCGCTGCCCGCGGGGCGTCAGGACGCGGCGCCGAGCGCGATGTACAGGCGGGCGACGTCCGGCGCGCCGTCGGTGCCCTGCACGGTGCGCAGCACCTGCACGGCCTTGCCCTTGTTCTTGCCCGACTGCAGCATCGCCACGCCCAGGCGCAGCTTGGCGTCTTCCGGACGCTTCAGGCTGTCCTTGGCGATGCCTTGCTGGATCAGCTCGATGGCTTCGTCGTACTGGCCGAGGGACGCGTACTCGGTGCCGATGGCCACGAGGTCGTCGCCGGTCTTCTCGGCCTTGGCGTCGGCCGTGCGCTTGGCCAGCGAGGCCTTGTTGTCGACGACGTTCTTGTTGACCAGGTCGCGCAGGCGCTGCTGGCGCGACGCTTCCGCGCCGGTGCCGAGCACGCCGGCGGCGTAGCCCTTGTCGACGACGACCTTGGCTTCGGCGGGCAGTTGCGCCTGCAGCAGCAGCTGGGCCATTTCCATGTAGTCGGCGGCGGTCGTCACGTTGCCGGAGGCGAGGCGCAGGCGCAGCAGGTCGAGCGAGAAGCGCGACGAGAAGCCCGGCTTGCCGACGATGTCGGACAGGTAGATGCCCACGTACTGCTTGTTGGACGGGTAGTACGTGACCAGCTGTTCCTTGACCTGCAGGTCGCCGGCCTTGTTGCCGGTGTGGCGGTAGGCGTCGGCCAGGCGCAGCAGGTCGTCTTCCTCGGGGCGGCGGCCGGCGGCCACCGCCGCCTGCACCTTCGCCGCGTTGTCGCGCGCGATCTGGCCGTAGTCGCCGCTGTTGCCCTGGACGTAGTCCTGGATCTGGCGGACCCCGGCGCTGTTGTCGCCCTCGGCCTTGGCCTTCTCGACCCACTGCATCGCCTTGGCGTTGTTGTGCTGCTGCGCGTAGATGCCGGCGATGGTCTCGGCGAGCTGGCCGGCCTCGCTGCCCGGCACCTTGCCGGTGGCGAACGCGGCTTCGAGCTGCTGCGCCGCCGCGCCGTTGTCGCCCATGCGCTGGTACGCGGCGCCGCGGATGCGCGCGAGCATGTAGGTGTCGTCCGGACCCGCGCCGGTGACGCCATTGAGCTTGGCCAGGGCTTCCTTGGCCTTGCCGGCGCGCACGAGGTCGCTGGCTTCCTTGAGCGGCTTGGCGACGGCTGCGGACACGGCGTAGGCGACCGGGAGTTGCAGGAGGCCGGCGGCCAGCAGCATGGCGGCCAGGAGACGGTTGGTCTTCATGGGTTTTGCAAACCTGTAAGTGACACTCTGAATGGGAGAAGGCGCACTGCGAGCAGTGCGCCTTCCGAGGTGGTACGTCCGTTGGTCAGTGCGTGAACTGTTCG
>Ga0302314_10013237_pt1 | contig 14195 bp, 12 predicted proteins | sample III_Palsa_N2_3_FD_200533 | JGI IMG/M metagenome (GOLD analysis project Ga0302314, IMG submission 200533) | Peat permafrost microbial communities from Stordalen Mire near Abisko, Sweden - III_Palsa_N2_3 | ecosystem: Environmental > Terrestrial > Soil > Palsa > Peat permafrost | place: Sweden... | reverse complement strand
GACTGGAAGGCGACCTGCATGGTGCCGCCGTGGACGGGGGTGCCGCTGGCGCTGGCCGCGCTGGCCGACCCGGTCGTGGCGGATCCGCTGCTCGACGGGGTGGACGATCCGCTTGACGAGCACGCGGCAACCGCCAGCACGACGCCGGCTAGCGGCACCGCCCAGCGGAGTCTTCTCGGGATGGAACGCACTGCTCTCCTTTGCTCGACTGCCGATTGTCGACTATCGACCCTGAGGTTGGAGGCGAGCCTACACGTCGGCTCTCATCTGCGTCGATAGCCTTTTATTCACGAATTGTTAAATCTTGACGCGTTATATCACGATGCGTAGCTGAGTCGCTGCAGCTCTTCCAGGACGCGGGCGGCGGGCAGCGAATAGTCGGCAGCGGTGTGAAGCGGGGCTTCCTCCCCGCGCAGCACGGCGTGGATGTGCCTGATGGCGGCGGTGAAGGACCGGTTGTCGGTGGTGGGACGCTCGGTTACCGGGTCGGCGTTCGGCCGCTGGATGGTGAGGGTGTCGGCCGGGCTCGGGTGGAACGGGTTGGTCAGGCGGATCTGGCCGGCGGTGCCGAGCACGCTGGTGAACGTGTCCGTGCTGCGCTTGAAGCCGCAGGTGAGCAGGAGGCGTCGGTCTGCTCCGAACGTGACGATGCCGGCTGCGTCGGTGTCGACCCCGTTCTCGGTTCGCGCTTCGCAGGCGACCGCCGCTCCCCCGTCGGGCGCGCCCGCGCCGCCCGCGGCGAAGAGCTCGAACGCGAGGCGGATGGGGTAGCAGCCGACGTCGGCCAGGGCGCCGCCGCCGAGCGCGGCGTCCATCCGGATGTTGGCCGGGTTGGAGAGCAGGAAGTGGAAGGCGCTGTAGAGCTCGGCCGGCTGGCCGATCGCGCCGTCCTCGAGGAGGCTCGCGAGCCTGCGGTGCTGGGCCTGGAAGGGGAACACGAACGCCTCCCACAGCGGCTGGGCGGCGGTGGCGGCGACGTCGAGGACGTCCCTGGTCTGGGCCGCGCCGACGCTGAGCGGCTTCTCGCACAGCACCGCCTTGCCCGCCTGCAGCGCCCGGATCGTGGGTTCGGCGTGCAGGGCGTTGGGCAGCGCGACGTAGACGGCGTCGATGTGCGGTGACTCGACGAGCGCGGCGTAGCCTTCGATCCCCTGGTCGATGCCATGGGCGGTCGCGTAGGCCTCGGCCTTGGCCCGGTCGCGGCTGGCGACCAGGGCGGCCCGGCCGCCGCCGGCCTCGCGCAGGCCGGGCAGGAACTGCGCCCGGGCGATGTTGGCGGTGCCGACGATGCCCCATCGAATCGGGTCCGGTGACTGTGGCACGCCGTTGCCTCCTCGTGGTTGGTCGGCGTCCACCGCAGTCGCCGCGGTGGACGCCGTTCGTCGGCCGACGCCGTTGTCGGTCGATTGTCGACTATAGACCTCTCTGGCTGGTCAAGGAAGGTCATATACGTCTTTTTAATCGCGGATGATGGGCGCCCTGGTCCATCGTCTTGCGGCCGACCGGTCCCCGTCCGCCAACCGGCCCGGACTGAGCGCCTGGTATATGTGGGCGCATGCCTGATCTCATTGACCTGGCCGGCCGCGTTGTGATCGTCACCGGCGCCTCCTCGGGCATCGGTGAGTCCACCGCGCGACTGCTGCGCGCCGCCGGCGCCCACCCCGTGCTGGCCGCGCGCCGGGCCGACCGGCTGGCCGCGCTCAGCCAGGAACTCGACGGGGCGCTGGCCGTGCCCACCGACGTGACCGACCCTGCCCAGGTGAGCGACCTGGTGGCGGCCGCGCTCGACCGGCATCAGCGGATCGACGGGCTGGTGAACAACGCGGGCGCCAGCCTGCACGGGCCGCTTGACCAGGTGGACGTCGGCCAGTTCAGCCGGATTCTCCAGCTCAACGTGGCCGGGCTGCTGGCGATGACGCAGGCGGTGCTGCCGGCCATGCGGCGGCAGGGCTTCGGGCGGATCGTGAACATCAGCTCAGGCACCACCCGTCGCACCGCGGTCGGCGTGGGTGCCTACGCGTCGACCAAGACGGCGGTTAACATGCTCAGCGCGGTGCTGCGCCAGGAACTGGCCGACGACGGCATCGCGGTATCGCTGCTGCTGCCCTCGATCACCGCCACCGAGTTCGGCGGCGGCCGGTTCAGGCTCGGCGCCTCGCCGCGGCCGGGCATGGTCGCGCACAGCCCGGACTACGTGGCCGGGGTGGTGCTGCGGCTGCTGCGCACGGGCGAGGAGTCGTTCGACATCCCGCACGGACCTGAGCAGCCCGGCCTGGCCGAGGTAGCTTCCTGACGGCGCCGCCGGCGGCGGGGGGCGCCTAGCTCTGGGCGGTCGCCAGCAGGTGGAGCCGCATCGCGATGTGCACCTCGAGCAGCAGCCGCGGCCCCGACCATTGCGGGCCGAGCAGCGAGTCGATGCGCTCCAGCCGCTGCTTCAGCGTGTTGATGTGGATTTGCAGGCTCGTCGCGGTCCGCTGCTTGTTCTGCCCCTGGTCGAGGTAGGCGGAAGCCGTGACCGTCAGGCTCGTCCGGTTCAGCCGGTCGTACTCGACCAGGGGTCCTATCCGCGTGCCGATGTAGGCGAGGATCTCGGCCGGCGCGGACTCGGCGAACAGGCGCGCGTAGGGGGCCAGCTCGAACAGCGAGACCACCCCGGTGCGGCCGAGGGCGCTCAGGAGCGTGATCGCGTGGACGCCGTCGGTGAAGGCCTGATGCAGGTCATCGATGGCGTCGCCGCGGTCTTCGACCACCGCGACGATCGGCACCCGCCGGTGCAGCGCCGCCAGTTGCGAGCGCAGCGACTCCGAGCGCTTGCCCGGACAGAGAATGACTCCCATTCCGCCCTGCTCGCCGCTGATCCCGGCCACCCGCTGGGCGAGGTCGCGCAGCACGCCTTTCGGATCGTCCGGCCGGGTCCCGACGAAGTCGAGGATGCAGAGCGCGGTCAGGTCGGCCAGGTCGAGGCCCATCAGCTGCGCCTGGCGAATCGTGACGGCATCACGCGGTCGGCTGCTGAGCAGCGAGGCGAGCAGCTCGCTCTCCTCGCGCCTGCTGGCCTCCGCGATCGTCCGCTCGGTCACCAGCGCGAGCGCCACCGCGAGGCCGCCACGTTCCAATGAGCGCCGCAGGACGTCGGTGGGCTCGTGGCGGGAGGTCAGGATCAGCGTGCCGAGCGGCATGTCCCCGCTCATCACCAGGTGACGGACGACCCACCCGTCCTCGCCCTGCTCGGTCGTCGTCCTGAATGGGGACGCGGCCGACTCCGCGGCCGGGCCGGCCGTCGGCCGGGGGCCGGCATCGGCCCCGACCGGGCGCAGGAACTTCACGGTGGAGTCCAGCGCCCGGCCAAGGCCGTCCAGCACCTCGACGACGCCTCCCCCGGCCCGGATAATGTCCATGAGCTGGTCGTGGACCTCGATCGCCGACTTCAGCTCGCTGTCGAGCCGGGTCAGCCGCTCGTTCGCCGCCTGCAGCGTCTTGGCCTGCTCCCGGTAGCTGTGAAGTATCGCGGCGTTGCGCAGGGCGACGGCGGCGTGCGCCGCCAGCGCCGTCACCACCGCGACCTCGTCGGTATTGAAGACGCGGGGGTGACGCGACACCGCGCACAGGGCGCCGAGGGTCTCCTGCCCGGTCGTGATCGGGACGGCCAGCACCCCGCGGAACTGCTCCTCTCTGCCCGCGCCGACCACCCGGGCCGCGTGCTCGGGATCGATCCCGGCTTCCTCGGCCGAGACATTCGCGGTGCCGGGGTTGTCGGTGAAGTTCTCGAACTGCACGGGCGCGCCGCTGGAAATCGCCTGGCCGGCCGGGCCGTCCTTGAAGACCCGCTGCCCCTTGAGGAACGGCCCGGTCGCGCCGTCCTGTACCTCGACGACGAGGTGGCCGCTCTGATCCAGCACGATGTAGGCGAGCTCAACGCTGATCAGCAGCCGCGCCTGCTGGGCAACCACCCGCAGGATGGCGTCCGACTCACCCGCCCGGACGAGTCGTCCGACCAGGTCGTTGAGCACCGCCAGCTCATTGGCCCGAGACCGCAGGGAACGGATCTGGGCTCGCAGCGTCAGCGCACGCCTGGCCTCCGCCTCGAGGTCGGCCCGGTTGGCGGTCGGGTCCAGCGCGAGCTGGCGCTGGAACTCGCGCTCGTAGTGCTCGGCCGGGCTGTCACCCAGCAGCAGCGAAAGCCAGCTCATCGATACTCAGCGTAGCCGGTGCGGGGATCAGCCGGCCAGCAGCTCGATGACGGTGGCGTTGGCCATGCCACCGGCCTCGCACATGGCCTGCAGCCCGTAGCGGATGTCCTGGTCACGCATGTGATGGACCAGCCGGGTGAGCAGGATCGCGCCGGAACCGCCGAGCGGATGACCGACCGCGATGGCGCCGCCGAGCGGGTTCAGCCGCTCGGGCCGGGCCCCGGTCTCGGCCAGCCACGCCAGCGGGACCGGTGCGAAGGCCTCGTTGACCTCGAAGGCGCCGATGTCGTCGATGTCGAGGCCAGCCCGCTTGAGGACCTTCGCGGTGGCCGGGATGGGCGCGGTGAGCATGGTGACGGGGTCGTCGCCGACCGCGACGCCGGCCCGGAAGGCAGCCAACGGCGTGAGCCCGAGCTCGGCCGCCTTCTCCGCGCTCATGATGAGCAGGGCCGCGGCTCCGTCCGAGATCTGCGACGCGTTGCCGGCGTGGATCACGCCGTCCGGGCGGAACGCCGGCGGGAGCGCGGCGAGCCGGTCCAGCGTGCTGTCCCGTCGGATGCCTTCGTCGGTGCTGAGGCCGCCAGCGTCGGTGGGGACCGGGAGCACCTGCCCGTCGAAGGCCCCGCTGGCCCAGGCCGCGGCGGCGCGCTGGTGCGAGAGCAGCGCGAACTCGTCGAGGGTGCGCCGGTCGAGCCCCCACCGGCTGGCGATGATCTCGGCGCCCTCGCCCTGGCTGAACGTGGTGGTCCCGTAGCGCGAGCGGATCAGCGGGCCGTAGGGCTCGCCGTACTTGCGGGCCGAGCCGATCGGGACCCGGCTCATCGACTCAACCCCGCCGGCGATGACGACGTCGTACTGGCCGGACATGACGCCGGCCGCTGCGAAGTGCAGCGCCTGCTGGCTTGACCCGCAGGCGCGGTCGACGGTGGTGCCCGGGATGGCCTCGGGCCAGCCGGCCGCCAGGACGCCCAGCCGTCCCACGTTGCTGGACTGGTCGCCGATCTGGGTCACGCAGCCCCAGATCACATCGTCGACCACGTCCGGCTCGAGACCGGAGCGCTCGAGCAGCCCCGCGAGCACGTGGGCGGTCAGGTCGACCGGGTGTACGTCGCGAAGCGCGCCGTTGCGTCGCCCGATCGGGGTGCGGACCGCATCGACTATGACTGCGTCGACCATGGAGGTACTCGCTTTCTCGCTGAGGGTAGCGCCGGGAGGATCAGTGCACCGCGCGTTTCTGGGAGCTCCAGTGCCGCCCGCGGAGGGCTTTCTTATCGGGCTTGCCGAGCCCGGTGAGCGGAAGCGCCGAGACAAACTCGATCACTTTCGGCGCCCACGCCGACCCCTTCACCGCACGGACGTGCGCGATAAGGGCTGCCGCCTGATCGCCGCCCGGGTCGGCCGCGGCGGGGACGACGTACGCCATGACCGCCTCGCCCCAGACGTCGTCAGGCACCCCGATCACCGCGCACTCGCGGACGCCGGGATGGTCGTTCAGGGCCCGCTCGACGTCGCCGGCGAAGATGTTGAACCCGCCCGACACGATCATGTCCTTGATCCGGTCGACGATCGTCAGGAAGCCGTCGGGGTCGCGCACGGCCACGTCGCCGGTTCGCAGCCAGCCGTCGCGGAACGCGGCCGCGGTGGCCGCCGGGTCGTCGAGGTAGCCGTCCATGAGCAGCGGGCCGCTGACGCAGATCTCGCCGACCGCGCCGTCGGGGACCGGCTGGCCGTCCGGCGTCATCAGCGCAACGTCGACGTTCAGCGTGGGCCGGCCGCAGCTGGCGAGCCTGCCCGGGTCGCCGACGTCGTGCTCGGCGATGCGCAGGACGCTGATCGTGTTGGGCGCCTCGACCTGCCCGTACAGCTGCATGAAGACCGGCCCCCAGCGCCGGATGCCCTCCGCGAGCCGCGTTGCCGACATCGCCGAGGCTCCGTAGATCGCCAGGCGAAGGCTGGCGAGCTCACCGTCGGCGCGCGGGCGGTCCAGCAGCCGGTAGATCATCGTCGGCACCAGGAAGGTCGCGGTGATACGCTCGGCGGCCACCTGACGGTAGACGTCCTCGACGTCGAACCCGGGACGGACATGAACGCAGCCGCCCCGCAGCAGCACCGCCGGGACGATCGATCCGGTCGCGTGGGTGAGCGGCGCCAGAGCGAGAAAGCGCAGTTCAGGCGGCCAGTCCCACTCGGCCAGCATGGTCGTCAGCGAGCACGCAAGCGCGCGCTGTGAGCGCACGACCCCCTTCGGGCCGCCGGTCGTACCGCCGGTGAAGGAGATGGACGCGGTCGCGGACATCGGCACCCGGAGCGCCGGATCGGCCAGGTCGGCCGGCGGCACGTCAGCTGCCAGCGCCAGCAGGTCCGGGCCGAGGCGGCTCGGACCAACGCCGCCCGGACCAACGCCGCCCGGGCCGAGGCTGACAAACGCCAGGTCGGCGGGCAGCGCCGGATCGCCGTGCAGCGCGGCCACCTTCTCCGCCGTCGGGCCCGGTCCCCAGACGAGCGCCTGCGGTTGGAGCCTGCGCAGCATCTGGGTCAGTTCGGTGACCGAGGCCAGCGGGTGCAGACCGGTGAACGTCACGCCAAGCGCGGCGGCCGACAGCTGCGCGATCAGATAGTCGGCGCTGTTGCCGCCGATGAGGGCGACCCGCGATCCGACGCCGAGGCCGAGCGAGCGGTAGGCGTTCACCGTCCGCGCGACCCGGTCGTGGAGCTCGCGTCCGGTGAGCCGCAGGTTCCCGTCTACCAGCGCCTCGACCTCGGGGGCGCGGGAGACGGCCCGGATGATGAGGTCCTGGTAAGTCAGGGAGTCGGCTGGAGGCCGGTTCATTGGATCACCTTCGGGGTCGATGCGCAGTCCCGGCCGGCCAGCTGCCGGACGAGGCCAGCCGGGACTGCTGCGGGCGGCACTCAGCTGGTCGGCACGGCCCCGCCGACCTCTTTGAGGTACGGCACCAGGTCGGCGTCGGCGGCGGGCAGCGGCGGAGCGGACTTCAGCAGGCCCGCGGCGTTGTAATAGGTGTTGACGTTGCTTTTCGTGGTGGCCTGGATGGCGGACTCGGTCACGGCCGGGAGCTTCACTCCGGCGTACAGCGCGTAGGCCATCGCGAGCGCGTACTTCGGCCACGCGGTGAAGAAGAAGTCCGCCGACATGAGCCAGTGCGGGTTGGTCTGGATTGACTGGATCTCGGCCGCGTTCGGGCCGCTGCCGATGATCACCCAGTTCTTGCGGCCGGCCGTGATCAGCGCCTGCTGCGCGCCCAGCGCCGAATTGTGATTGAAGACGCTGACGATGACGTTCTGCGAGCTGGGAATGTCCTGCAGGGCCTGCGCCACCACCGTGTTCGTCGTCTGCAGGTCCCCGCTGCCGTTGACGAAGACCGCGTGGCTCCCCTCCTGGGTCGCGGTCAGCGGAATATCGGCGCCGGACACCTGCTTCCACTGCGGCAGCGCCTTGGCCAGCGCGGAGTAGAGGTAGCTCTGCGAGTAGTTGACGTCCTGGCCGTACATCGGCGACCAGGCGTCGATCAGGGTGGTGTTGCTGCCGGTCCAGCCCTTGGCGAGAATTGCCTGGCCCGCCGCGGTGCCAACGTCGGTGCCGAGCTGCTGCTGGGAGAAGCCGAATTGCGAGCAGCCGGGAATCGGGAGATTGAGCGCGACGCACGGGATCTTCGCCTTGGTGAAGATGGCGCCGATGGCCGGGTTGGCGCTGGCGATACCGGAGTAGTCGATGATCACGTCGGGCTTTTCCTGCACCATGAGGCGCGCGTTGGTCAGCGAGGTCGCGGCGTCCGCGTTGTTATCGAACCGGTAGACCTTGATGCCCAGTGCCTCGGCCGACTTCACGAAGGAGTCGCCCATCGCCTTGTACTGAGGGTCGGCGGCGATGGCGTCGCCCCAGGCGATACTGGTGATCTTCGCCGTTGTCGCGCCCGCGGCATTCGACTGAGCGGTACTGGAGCCGGAGCCGGAACTCCCGCACGCGCTGAGGGCGACGGCCAGGCCGGCCGACACCGTTCCCGCGAGAACTCTTCGAATGAGCACGCCTTTTTTCACGTTATGGAGCCTTTCGTCATTGAAATTGGGGTTGGCAGGGCATCCCGCGACCTGGTGACGGCGGCGGGATCTGGAGCGTGCGGCGGCTAGATCCGCCTGCGAACGAACGAGCTCAGCGCGAGCACGTCACGGGCCCGGGAGAACCCGACCGCGACGAGCAGGACCGCGCCGGTGATGACGGTCTGGTAGAAGGACGCGACCTGCAGCAGGGCGAGGCCGTCGGCGATCGTGCCCAGCAGCAGGACGCCGAGGATCGTTCCCGACATCCCGCCGACGCCTCCGGTCAGCGCCGCCCCGCCCAGGACAACCGCCGCGATGGAGTTCAGCGTCGTGTCGGTCCCGATGGACGGGGCGGAGGCCAGCAGCTGGCTGGCGGAGATGGCCCCGCCGAAGGCGGCGCACGCGGCCGAGAGGACGTAGCCGGAGATGGCGATCGCGTTGACGCGCAGCCCGGCCAGCTCGGCCGCCTCCCGGTTGCCGCCAATGGTGTAGACCGAGCGGCCGTAGACGCTGAACTTCAGGAAGAGGCCGCCGACGACCGCAAGGATGATGAACGCCCAGGTGCCCGTCTGCAGGCCGAGCGGCGCGGCGTTCCCCCAGAAGCCCGCCGACGGGCTGGTGAGCTCGTTGGTCTGGCCGTTGGCGACGATGTAGGCCGCGCCGCCGGCGATCGACAGCATCCCCAGGGTCGTGATCAGCGCGTTGATCTTGCCGTAGGTCACGATCAGGCCGGTGACCAGGCCGACCCCGGCGCCGACGGCGACGGTGAGCAGCATCGCCGGGACCAGGCCGAACCGGCTCAGCAGCGAGCCGAAGACAACGGCGCCGAGTGGCACGACCCCGCCGACGGACAGGTCAAAGCCGCCCCCGACGATGAGATAGGTCTGCCCGACGGCCACGATCCCGAGCAGGGCGGCGCCGTCGAGGATGGTCTCCACGTTGGCCGTGGTGAAGAAGTTGTCCAGCTTGACGGAGAAGAAGACCAGGACGATCGCGTAGCAGAGGCCGACGCCGAGCGACTGGACCAGCAGCTTGCGCCAGCGGGACACGACCCAGCCGGCCTGCGCCGCCGGCGGCGCGGCCGCGCCCGCTTCCACTGCGTCCGGCTCGACGCCGGCCGGCGGCGGTGCGGCCGCGGGCGCCTGGGCGGGCATCGCCGCGGCGGTGTTCCGAATGGGATCCATTACCTCACCTCGAACTGTTGGCCCGCTGCGCTGAGGGCGTTCGCCTCGGTCTTGTCCGCGCCGGACAGCGAGTCGACCAGCCGGCCCGCCTGGAACACCAGGAGCCGGTCACTCAGGCTGACCGCTTCCTTCAGGTCCGAGGTAGCGAAGACGATCGTGGTTCCCGTCGCCGCCACCTCCGCCAGCAGCGCGTGGATCTCGCTGCGGGCCCCGACGTCGACACCGCGAGTCGGCTCGTCGATGATCAAGATCGGCGTCTGCATGTAGATGCGGCTGGCCAGCAGGATCTTCTGCTGGTTCCCCCCGCTGAGCTCTCTGATCGGCTGGGTCGACGCCGCGTACTTCAGGCGCAGCCGGCTCGCGACCGTCTCGAAGAACTCCTGCTCGCGACGGCGGCTGACCTTGCCGAGGCTCGCGAACCGGCCGAGCTGCGGTGCGGTCAGGTTCTGGCGCAGGCTCTGGTCCAGGGCCAGGCCCTGCTTCTTCCGGTCACCGGGCACGTAGGCGACCCCGGCTTTGCGCGCGTGCAGCGGCGAGCGGAGCGGGCGGCGCGGAACGCCGCCGATCTCGAGCTGGCCGGCGTCATGCGGCTGCAGCCCGGCCAGCGTGCGGATCACGGCCTCGTGGCCCGAGCCGCGCACCCCGAACAGCCCGACGATCTCGCCCGCGGTGACCGTCATCGAGACGTCGGCCAGGCCGCCGCCCCGATGGGAAACGGCTGACAGCCTGATCGCCGCGGCCGGCCCGTCGGTCGACGGCCGGCCGCTGCCCGCGGCTGCCGTCGCCGGCTCTGACTCGGCGGTCGGGCCGCCGATCATGTCGCCGATCAGCCGTGCCCGCGACGCGTCGGCTGTGTCGTAGCACGCGACCGATCGCCCGTCGCGCAGGATCAGGGCGCGGTCGGTGTGGGTGAGCACCTCATCGAGGCGATGGGAGATATAGAGGGTGATGACCCCGCGACGGCGCAGTCGTTCGAGCACCTCGAACAGCCGCTCGGCTTCAACGTCGGACAGCGCCGCGGTCGGCTCGTCGAGCAGCACGACGCGGGCATTGCGGCTGAGCGCCTTGGCGATCTCGACCAGCTGGCACTGCGCGAGGGTCAGCGCCGACATCGGCTCCGCGAGGTCGACGTCGAGGCCGATGGCCTCGGCGAACTCGGCCGCCGCCCCGGCCAGGCGGCGCTGGGAGACCACCCGCTGCCCGTTCCACGAGCCGATCAGGATGTTCTCCGCGACCGACAGCGACCGCAGGTAGGCCAGCTCCTGCGGGATGAGGACGATGCCCGCCTTCAGCGCGTCGCGCGGCGATGAGAATGTCATCGGCTTGCCGTCGAGGGCAACGCTCCCGGCCGTCGGCGGCAGCACTCCGGCGAGGATTTTCACCAGCGTCGACTTGCCGGCCCCGTTCTGGCCGAGGATCGCGAGCGTCTGGCCCGGATGGGCGGTGAAGCTGACGGCCGCAAGCGCGTCGGTGTTGCCGTACGTCTTGGACAGTTCGCGCACTTCCAGTGTCATGCTTCGTCCCCTCTTTCCTCGTCAAGGATGACCGCGCTAGGGCAGCCCGGATCAGCGCCCGGCGGTGCGGTGGGGTGCTGCGCCGCCGGGCGCATCGGCAGGATGGGTGGCCAGGGCGGTCTGGGTCGGGTGGGACCCGTCGCCTCCCTGGTCGCTACAGATTATGGAAACTAATCCCGATTGGGTATGTCGTCTTCGGACGTAAGTCCGACGTGAGAGTGGCTCTTTTCGACGTCCCGATCCGGGCCGCGCGGTTTCTCAGCGGAACGGGTTGTTGCTGGTGTGGTCGCCGGCCAGCCAGCGCTCGAGGTCGGCGTGAGCCGTATCGCGCTTTTCGGCCATGATCCGAGGCATGTCCGGGTGGTCGGCGGTGAACTCGAGCCGCATGGTGTTGGGATCGCGGGCATACAGCGAGTTGCAGTAGCCGTGGTCGATCTCGACCACGTCACTGGGGGTGTACCCGTTGGCGAACAGCCGCTCCTTGATACCGGCCAGGGTCTCGAGATCACACGACAGCGCGATGTGGACCGTGGTGCAGGGCTGGAAGACCGGCATCGTCTCGGCGTCCGGGTCGAGCCACTGGAAGAAGGCGAGGGCGCTGCCGTCGTCAAGCCCGTAGAGGGTGTGGCAGTAGGTCCGGACCCGGTCGGCCATCTGATCCTCCTCGGTCCAGGTGGCGATCAGCGGCAGGCCGATGATGTCCTCGTAGAAGTGCCGGGTCGCCTCCGAGTCGGTGGTCACGTAGGCGTTGTGGTTGACGGCGGTGGGCCGGGTGCCGCGCCAGCCGGGTGCCGCCGTCGCGTCGAGTTCGGTCGAGGTCATGTGGGTTGTCCGTCCTGTGTGGTAGCCGGGAAATGTGAGGTGCCGAGCGATACGAGATGATCGATCGGCGCGGTGACGAGCCCGCGTCGCATGGGGACGCAATCGGGCGGGAAGTCCTGCACGATGTCGAGTCCGTCGTCGAGCATGCGGCCAATGGCGCGGTCAAGGCCGGCCATGGCTCCGGTGTCCGTGTCATGCAGCACGACGACCGACCATTGCTGGCGTGCCATGGTCCGACGGCAGGTGGCCTCCCAGCCGTCGGGGTCGGCCCAGTCCCTCGGGACGTTGTTCCAGAGCACGAGCGTGTACTTCTCGTCCTCGAGATAGCGGACGGCTGACCGGCTCAGCAGGTGACGGTCCAGGTTGCCGCCACCGCCCGATGGCCGGAAGAGCCGGTCGGCGTGCGCCACATGGGCGAGTAGCTTCTGGGTTCGCCCGATCTCCGCCGCCGGGGCGGCCGGATCGTCGCTATCCCCGAGCGAGAAGGAGTGCGTGAAGGTGTGGTTGCCGATCCAGTGGCCCTCGTCGTGGGCCCGCTCGACCAGCGCGGCCTCGGCCTTGGTGCCGAGATTCTTTCCGCAGGCGAAGAAGGTCGACTTCACGCCGTGCTTGGCAAGGACGGCGAGCACCCGGTCAGTGATCCCGGCGGTGGGCCCGTTGTCGAACGTGAGGGTCACCGTGGGAGTCACCACTGGGCCGGGACTTCCTCGACGCACCTGTTGGCCAGCTCGCCGATCCCCTCGATCTCGGTGCGGAGCAGCTCGGCGGGCTTGAGGAATCGCGGCGGCGTGCGAGTCGACCCGATCCCCGAGGGCGTTCCGGTCGCGATCAGGTCGCCCGGCATCAGGGTCATCACCTGACTGAGGTAGGCGACCAGCTCGGCCACGCCGAACAGCAGGTCGCTGGTCCGGGCCCGCTGCACCTCGGTGCCGTCGATGCTGCAGGTGATGAGCAGGTCAGGCTCGCCGTCCGGCAGCTCGTCCGTGGTCAGCAGCACCGGGCCGAGCGGAGTCATCCCCTCGAATGCCTTGCCCGCCGTCCAGGTCGGCCCGTGTCTTTGCCACTCGCGGACGCTGACGTCGTTCATCACCGTGTAGCCCGCGACATGCCGCAGCGCTTCGCCCTCGGCGACCCGCCGGGCGGGCGAGCCGATGACGATTGTGAGCTCCGCCTCCCAGTCGACGCTGTCGCTTATCGCCGGCAGCGGGATGTCGTCGTAGGCGCCGATGAGCGAGTTATCGAATTTGGGGAAGAAGAACGGATGGGTCGGCGCGGGACGACCGGTTTCCGTGACGTGCGACCGGTAGTTCAGGCCGGCGCAGAGGATCTTGCGCGGGCTCGGGATCGTGGCGGCGAACCTGACGTCTTCCCGCAGTGCCGTCCTGCCGCCGGCCGTAGCGGCGTGATCCCGCCAGTCGGTCCGGGCCAGCAGCGCCCCGAGGTCGGGCTCTGGAAGCAGCACGACCTCATCGCCTTCGACCCGTGCGGCGCTGGTTGCCCCGGCGTGCATGACAGTGGCAAGACGCACGTGCGCAGCGCTCCTCAATGAGGGCCGCGCTTGATAGCGACGACCACTCGGTGGCGATCCTGGACAGGTAAGAAGCTATTCGCGGCGCGCGTTTGTCTCTACGTCCGAAGCAGACATAGTTGGTGCTTAACGATGTCTGATTCCGGTCGGCATTGGGCCGTGTGCTGGTGTCCAGGTAATTGCCAAGAAGCGCTTAGCCCTGCTCAGGTCATCGCCTGACCGGCGGCGCCGCGTCGCGGCCAACGCTCGATGACCTTCGCGTGCACGAGCGTGCCGGCGAGCTCAATACGGAGCCGGGGGTCGGCGCCGGCGCGGGCGGGCCGGAGCTTGCACTTGGAGTAGGTGAGGGTAAGCCCGTCGGCGTCGATCTCAACGCCTGGCGCGGTGACGATGAGCAGCTTGCCGTGCATCATCTCAACATCGATATGCAGCGTGCCGGAGGAGATCACGGCCTCGCTGAAGTCGAGCGTGACCTGGCACAACTGAGTCCGGAGCTCGATGCGCTTGGGTACTACCCAGCGTCCGGTCCGTAGGTAGCGGCTGCCGTGCTGCTTGACCACAAGCAAGTCTTTGGCCGCGGCACCGACCAGTCCGCCGCCCGGCAAGTCGGCCGTCAACGCGGCCAGTTCGGCCACTGTGCGGGCCGAGAGCGCGGCCTCAAGCCGGTCCTCTAGCTCCTCAGCAGTGAGGCGGCCGTCACCGCCGGCGATCCGCAGCGTCTCCACCGCCCGGTCGCGATCGGCGTGTGACGCCCGCAGCTCAGGCAGATCACTCGTCATGACGTGCACGCTAGCGCAGTCAGGCGTTACCGGCGATCCTCCGGTCCGGGCGGTCGCCATCGCCGCCGGGCCTAACTGGCGGCGAGCACCGTCTTCAGCAGGTTGCGGGTCCGTTCCCGGTC
>Ga0302314_10013235_pt1 | contig 14196 bp, 13 predicted proteins | sample III_Palsa_N2_3_FD_200533 | JGI IMG/M metagenome (GOLD analysis project Ga0302314, IMG submission 200533) | Peat permafrost microbial communities from Stordalen Mire near Abisko, Sweden - III_Palsa_N2_3 | ecosystem: Environmental > Terrestrial > Soil > Palsa > Peat permafrost | place: Sweden... | reverse complement strand
ACAACGTCGAACTCGTCATGGCCTTCGAGGAAGAGTTCGACATCGAAATCCCGGACGACGCCGCCGAGCACATCCAGACCGTGGGTGACGCGGTGAAGTTCATCCAGGAGCGGCTCGGCGCCTAGGTCGGCGCAGAGGCGTGAGCTTCCTGGCCGCCGCGCAGCGCCTTATCGGCGTGCGCGGCGGCTTTGCATTTTGACGTGACGAGCTCTCGCCACCACATTGCTGAAGCCAAGGCGGACCAAACCCAACGCGTCTGCTAAAATCAGGATTCGAGGAGACGCGATGCGCCGCGTAGTGGTCACCGGAATAGGCATGGTCACGCCCCTGGCCTGGGGCGCCGAGAAGACCTGGGCGGCGCTGCTCGCCGGCAAGTCGGGGGCTGGCCGGATCAGCGCCTTCGACGTCACCGATTACGCCTGCCAGGTCGCGTGCGAAGTGCCGCGGGTGAACGGTCGGGGCGGCGGCGGCCCGGATATCGACGGCTCGTTCGACCCCGATCAGGTGGTGAGCACGCGCGAGCAGCGGCGCATCGACGATTTCATCCTCTACGCCATGGCCGCCGCCGACGAGGCCGTGAAAGACTCCGGCTGGCAGCCGCAGGAAGAGGCCGACAAGCGCCGGACGGGCGTGATCATCGGCTCCGGCATCGGCGGCCTCGGCACCATCGCCGAAACCGCGATCGAGCTGCACGAAAAAGGCCCGCGCCGCGTCAGCCCGTTCTTCATTCCCTCGGCGCTGATCAACCTGGCTTCGGGGCAGGTTTCGATCCGTCACGGGTTCAAAGGGCCGAATCACGCGGTGGTGACCGCCTGCGCCACCGGCGCCCATGCCGTCGGCGACGCCTCGCGGCTGATCATCTATGGCGACGCAGACGTCATGGTGGCCGGCGGGGCGGAAGCGGCGGTTTGCCCGCTCGGCATCGCCGGCTTCATCGCCTGCCGCGCCATGTCGACCAACTTCAACGACACGCCGCAGAAGGCGTCGCGGCCCTACGACAAGGACCGGGACGGTTTCGTGATGGGCGAGGGCGCCGGCGCGCTGGTGCTCGAGGAACTGGAGCACGCGAGGGCGCGCGGGGCGAAGATCTACGCCGAGGTGGTCGGCTACGGGCTGGCTGGCGACGCCTATCACATCACCGCGCCCGCCGATGACGGCGACGGCGGCTATCGCGCCATGGAGGCGGCGATCGGTCGCGCCGGGATCGATCCCGCGGACATCGACTATATCAACGCCCACGGCACCTCGACGCCGCTGGGCGACGAGATCGAGTTGGGGGCGGTGGAGCGGTTGCTCGGCCAGGCGGCGGGCAAGACCACGATGTCGTCCACCAAGTCGTCGATCGGCCACCTGCTGGGCGCCGCCGGCGCGGTGGAGGCGGCCTTCACCGTGCTGGCTCTGCGAGACCAGATCGCGCCGCCGACGATCAATCTCGACAACCCGTCGGTGGAGACCGCGCTCGACCTGGCGCCGAACAGGGCCAAGCCGATGAAGATCGACTACGCCCTCTCGAACAGCTTCGGGTTCGGCGGCACCAACGCCTCGGTCGTGTTCAAGAAGGCGCCGTGAGCCGAGGGCCCGCCCGCCGATCAAAGGGCGCCGCCCGGGGACGCCGCCGGCTGATGACCGCCGCCGGCGCCTTGGTGACGCTGGGCGCGGCGCTCGTGCTGCTGGGGATTATCGGGCTTTTCGTCTATCTCGGACCGGGGCCCAAGGCGCCTGAAGGCGCTTCAACGACCGTGGTGCTGGCGGCCGGTTCGGGCGTAGCGGAAGTCGCCGCCGACCTGCGGCGCGGCGGCGTCGTCGGTTCGGAGACGGTGTTCGTGCTCGCAGCCGAAGTGACGGGCGCGGCGCATCGCCTGAAGGCCGGCGAGTACGCGTTTCCGTCACACGCCTCCCTGCAATCGGTGATCAGCGCGATCGCCGAGGGCCGGGTGGTCAGGCACTTCGTGACCATCCCCGAAGGCGTCACCTCGCAGGTGGTGATGGAGACGCTGATGAGGGCCGACTTCCTGACCGGGGTCGTCGCCGCCCCGGCGGAAGGCGCCGTGTTGCCGGAGACCTATGAAGCGCGCCGCGGCGACGATCGCTCGGCGGTGTTGAAGCGGATGATGGACGCGCGCGACCGCGTGCTTGCGACGCTCTGGGCGCACCGTAGCGCCGATCTGCCCTACCGCTCGCCGGAAGAGGCCGTGACCCTGGCTTCGATCGTCGAGAAAGAGACCGCAAAGCCCGAAGAACGCCCGCGAATCGCCGCTGTATTCATCAATCGCCTGAAGGCTGGCGTGCGGCTTGAGAGCGACCCGACGGTGGTCTACGGCCTCACCGGCGGGCGCGTGCTTGGACACGGGCTCACGAAGTCGGAGCTGCAGTCGCAGACGCCTTACAACACCTATGTGATCGCCGGCCTGCCACCGACGCCGATCGGCAACCCGGGCCGCGCGTCCCTGGCCGCGGCGCTCGATCCGATGAACACCAGCGACCTCTATTTCGTCGCCGACGGCACGGGCGGCCACGTGTTCTCGTCGACGCTGGCGGAACACCTTCAGAATGTCGCCAAATGGCGGGTGATCGAGGCCAAGCGCAACTGCGAAGCCGACGCCGTCGCCGGACAAAGGGCCGCGCCATGCTGAAGCTCTCGAGCATGACCGGTTTCGCCCGCGCCGAGGGCGCGGCGGGGGCCTGGAGCTGGGCGGTCGAGGCGCGCTCGGTCAACGGGCGCAACCTGGAGGTCCGCTTCCGCGGGCCGCCGGGCTTCGATGGGCTGGAGCGGATCGCCCGCGAGGCGGCGCAGGCGCGGTTTCAGCGCGGCCAGGTCAACGTCAGCATCGCCGCGCGCCGCGCCGAGACCGCCGGTGCGGTCCGGATCAATCGCGAGGTGCTGGAACGCTACCTGCTGCTGGCGGACGAATTGACCGGCAAGGGCCATGCGCTGACGCCCTCGGCCGACGGGTTGCTGGGCTTGCGCGGCGTGCTGGAGGCCGGCGAGGCGGAGGAAGCGCCGGAAGCGCGCGCCGCGGCCGAGGCGGCCATGGCCAAGAGCCTCGCCACGGCGCTGGACGGCCTGAAGACATCGCGGATGGCGGAAGGCGCGTCGCTGGGGACCGTGCTGTCGGGGCTCGTCGACCAGATCGAGACTCTGTGCGTCGAAGCCGAGACCGAAGCGGCGGCTCAAGGTCCCGCACTCAAGGATCGCCTCGCCAAACGGCTGGCCGAGCTTCTGGGCGAAGCCGCGCCCGCCGACAGGATCGTGCAGGAAGCCGCGGTGATGGCGACCAAGGCCGATGTGCGCGAGGAACTGGACCGGCTGGGCAGCCACGTCGCGGCGGCCCGCGCGCTGATGGCGGAAGACGCCGCCGCCGGCCGCCGGCTCGACTTCCTGACCCAGGAATTCATGCGCGAAGCCAACACGCTTTGCAGCAAGTCGGCCACCACCGGCCTGACGCGGGTCGGCCTAGCCCTGAAAGCGGCGGTCGATCAGTTCCGCGAGCAGGTGCAGAATGTCGAGTGAGCGGCCCCGGCGGGGGCTGATGCTGGTGGTCTCCAGCCCCTCCGGCGCCGGCAAGACCTCGCTCTCGCGCCGCCTGCTGGCCGACCACGCCGGACTCGTGCTGTCGATCTCGATGACAACGCGCAGCCCGAGGCCGGGCGAAGCCGACGGACGCGAGTACCACTTCGTCGACCGGCCCCACTTCGACGCCATGATCGCAGCCGGTGAATTTCTCGAATGGGCCGAGGTGCACGAGCACTGCTACGGCACGCCCAAGGCGCCCGTGGACGCGGCGCTGGCCGCCGGCCACGACGTGATCTTCGACATCGACTGGCAGGGCGCAAGGGCGGTGACCGCGTCGGCGCCCGACGATGTGGCGCGGGTCTTCATCCTGCCGCCCTCAATGACCGACCTGTCGCGCCGGCTGCACGCCAGAGCTCAGGACGCGGAAGACGTGATCGCCCGCCGGCTGGGCCGCGCCAAGGGCGAGATCGCCATGTGGGGCGACTACGACTACGTGATCCTGAACCAGGATTTCGATCTGGCCTACGCCGAACTGGCGCACATCTACCATGCCGAGCGCCTGCGCCGCGATCGCAATCCCTGGCTGGCCCCGTTCGTCGCCGACCTGATCGAGCAACCGCTGGAAGGGTAGGGCGATGGCCGCCATTCTCGCCGTGCACGCCCATCCGGACGACATCGAGACGCTGGGCGCCGGCACGCTGGCGCTGCTGGCCGGACAAGGCCATCGCATAACCATCGTCACGGCGACCGCCGGCGAAGGCGGTGCGACCGAGACCGGGCCGGAGGCGACGGCGGCCATCCGCCGGCGCGAAGCGGCCGCGGCGGCGGCCGTGATCGGCGCGGACTATCGCTGCGCCGGCTTCGCGGACCTCGGGGTGTTCAACGACGATCCCTCGCGGCGGCGGATGACCGAGCTGATCCGCGGCGCCCGGCCTGACGTCGTGATCACCGCCTCGCCCGTCGACTATCACCCGGACCACGAGGCCGTGAGCGTGCTGGTTCGCGACGCCTGCTTCGCCTCGTCGGTGCCGAACTACCGGACCGGCGAGGCGGCCGCGCTAGAGGCCATTCCGCACCTCTATTTCATGGACCCGATCGGCGGTCGCACGCGTGAAGGCGAGCGGGTCCGGGCCGATTTCGGCGTCGATATCGGCGCGTACCTGGAGACCAAGCGGCTCATGCTGATGGCGCACCAGAGCCAGGTGGACTGGGTCGCCCGTCAGCACGGCATTGCGGACTACGCTGGCTCGATGGTCGGGTGGGCCGAGCGGCGCGGCCGGGACTTCGGCGTCGCTTATGCCGAGGGCTTCCGGCAATATCGCAACCAGCCCTACCCGGCGACGCCGGCGTTGCAGGACCTTCTGGGCGATGCGTTGCTTGTACTCGCGAATTGAGCCGCTGGGCGCCATCCGCATGACCGACAGCCTCTATCTGCGAGCCTCCGATCTTGAGCCGGTCTACGCTTGGCTGGAGCAGCACAGCGGCGCGAGGGTGGAAGTCTGGGCGCTCGAGAACGGCCATCGGGCGGCGTTGCTGGCCTACGCCGACGGGCCGCCGGATGCGTTCGGCTGGAGCGACTGGGCCGCGGCGGTTGCGCAAGACCCCAGTGAGTTGCTCGGGCTCTTCGAAGAGCTTGAACTGGCCATCGACGGCGACACGGCCGCGCAGCTGAACGCCGGCTTCCCGGGGCTCTTCCATCCACCACCGGCGCCGTCTGCTTAGTCCGCCGCCACCGGACCGCCGCCACTGACCGCACGGCGGGTGATCCAGATCAGCGGCACCATCACGAACGACAGCACGCCGAACAGCCAGAAGATGTCGAGCGCCGCGCGGGTGTAGGCTTGGTTAACCACCTGGTTGGCAAGGGCGCCGAGCGATTGCTGCGCGCTAAGGCCGACGTTGTGCAGCGCCAGCAGGGCCTGACTCCATTCGTCGAGGCGCTGGTTCTGCGCGTCGGCGAAATGGGTCTGGTGCATGATCTCGCGCCGATCCCAGAAGGCTGTGGTCAGCGATGCGGCGAAGCCGCCGGCGGTGATGCGGAAGAAGTTGGAGAGGCCGCTGGCCGAGGGAGTCTGCGGCGCGGGTATGTCGCGCAACTGGATGGTGATCATCGAGACGAAGAAGGTGCTCATGGCGATGCCCTGCACCAGCATCGGCATCACCAGAATGATGAAACTGGCATCGGGCGGCAGCGCGCCGCGCATCAGGAATGAGACGCCGAACGCGAGCAGCGCCAGCGTCGCGGTCAAACGGGCGTCGATGCGATTGGCGTAGCGGGCGAAGAGCGGCGTCAGGACCACGGCCACCACCCCGCTCGGCGCGGCGACGAGCCCGGCCCAGGTCGCGATGTAGCCCAGCCGGGTCTGGAGCCAGAGCGGCTGCAGCACGTTGCCGCCGAAGAAAACTGCATAGACCAGGCAGAACACTAGGGTGCCGAAGGCGAAGTTGCGCGACTTGAACAGCGAAAGGTCAACGATCGGGTGAGCCTCGGTCAGCTCCCAGATCAGCCACGACACCAGGCCGATGGCGGCGACGATGCCCAGCACGACGATCAGCAGCGAATTGAACCAATCCTCGTCGGCCCCGCGGTCGAGCATCACCTGCAAAGCGCTGACCCAGATCAGCAGCAGCACGAACCCGACCTTGTCGATCGGCCGCTTCATGGTGGGCGTCTCGCGCGTGATCAAGCCGCGGTAGCAGACCAATGCGCAGAAGATGCCCACTGGGACGTTGATGAAGAAGATCCAGCGCCAGGACATGTTGTCGGAAATCCAACCGCCCAGGATCGGCCCACAGATCGGCGCGACCAGGGTGGTCATCGACCAGATCGCCAGCGCGAAGCCGCGCCGCGCCGGCGCGAAGATCGAGATCAGCAAGGCTTGTGAGCCGGGGATCATCGGCCCCGACACCGCGCCCTGGAGGATGCGGAAGGCCAGCAGGGACGGAAGGTCCCAGGCGACGCCGCACAGAAAGGAGGCCGCGGTGAAAAGCGCCACGGAGACGGCGAAGGTCTTCACCACCCCATAGCGGCCCATCAGCCAGCCGGTGAGCGGCACCGAGACGCCGTTTGACATGGCGAAGAGGGTGATCACCCAGGTGCCCTGGTCGGAGCTGACGCCAAGGTTGCCCGAGATGGTTGGGATCGAGACGTTGGCGATGGTGGAGTCCAGCACCTGCATGAAGGTGCCGAGCGCGAGCGCCAGCGCGATCAGCGCCAGGCTTGCGCCTTGCAGCGGCGCCAGGGCGCCGGGTGGGCCGGAAGACGCAGGTTCCGCCATCGAAACAACCTTAAGCTTACGCCGAGAGAGATGGCGATCCTCGCGGCTAGATGGTTAGCTCAGCGACCGTTTCCATCCCAGAAAAAGTCGGCTTGGGGTCAGCTACTGTCGGAAAAGCGCCTCGCCGAACGTCATCCAGGGGTGGGGGCGCAAACTCAAGCGGGCGCCAAACGGCTCACGAAGAACTTCCTATCGCGGAGGAACGACCGATGGACGCAAAGACCGAAACCTTGATCCCGGCCGACAAGCTGGCTCGCGACAATCCGTTGCGGATTCCACACGAGAGCGCCGAGTACCGCGCCGCCCGGACCGCTTTGCTGGCCGAGGAGATCGAGCTGCGCCGCCACCTTGCGCGCGTCGCCGCCCAGCGCCGCGCCTTGCCGCCGGGTGGCGAGGTGATCGGCGACTACCGGTTCATGACCGAGCACGGCGTCACGGACTTCGCCGGCCTGTTCGGCGACAAGCAGACCCTGGTCACCTACAGCTACATGTTCGGACCGCAGCGCGAACGGCCGTGCCCGATGTGCACCAACGTGCTGAACGCCTTGGGAGGGCAACGCCGCCGATATCGACCAGAAGGTGTCACTGGTGGTGATCGCCCGCTCGCCGATCGAGCGTCTGGTCGCCTGGAAGCGGGAGCGCGGATGGAAGAACCTGCGGCTGGCGACCGATCTCAGCGAGAACTTCTTCCGCGACTATTTCGGCCTGACTCCAGACGGTGACGAGATGCCGGCGCAGAACGTCTTCACCCGGCGCGACGGGACGCTCCGGCATTTCTGGTCCGGCGAAATGACTGGTCAGACCGCCGACGCTGGCCAGGACCCGAGAGGCGCACCTGACCCCGCGCCGCTTTGGAACGTGCTTGACGTGACGCCAGAGGGCCGGGGCGCGAAGTGGTATCCCAGCCTGGACTACAACACCTGATCGGACGCCGGTCTCGGTCAGATCCCCACTTTGGCCGGCGCCAGCGGCAGTCCGGCAACGTCGACCCGCGCCTTGAAGATCGCGCCGCAGTTGGGTTCGGGGCCGCCATCGGAACCGGTAACGATGTAGAGGTCCTTCAGGTCGTCGCCGCCGAAGCAGAGGCTGGTCACCATCGGCATCGGCACGGCGATGTCCATGCGGTGTATACCGTCCGGCTCGAACACCGCGACGCGGCCGCCGTGGGCGTCGGCGATCCAGACCGAGCCGTCGGCGGCGACCTTCATGCCATCGGGAATGTTGCGCTCGCCCAGCGTCGCGAACTCGCGCCACGGTCCGGCCGAACCGTCTGGCGCGATGTCGTACAGCCGCACGATATTGGCGCGGGAGTCGCAGTGATAGAGGCGCTGACCATCGGGCGAGACCCCGAGCCCGTTGGTCAGCATCACGCCGTCGGAGAGCGTGCGCATCGAGCCGTCGAGGTCGATCGCGTGCAGGAAGCCGGGCTGCGCCGGATCGACGAACACGCGGTAGGTGAGGGAGCCGACATAGATGCGCCCCGCAGCGTCGGTGGTCAGATCGTTGAAGCCGACCGCGCCGGGGATGGCGGCCGGGTCGAGCAGCACACGGGTCTCGCCGTCAGGGCCGACCCAGGCGATGTTGCGGCCGCCGACGATCAGGCCGCCGGCTGCATGCAGCGCCATGCCGCCGACGCCGCGGCGCTTGGGCACGATCTGGGAGGTCTCGCCGGTGCGGTCCAGCACGAAGACGCCGCCATTGCGCACATCGCTGAAGTAGAGGCCATGCGCCGGGTCCCAGACCGGGGCCTCGACCAGGCCGTAGCCGCCCGCGACCTGTTCCATGACGTTTCTCCCGTATGTTCTTGGCGCTTGGTTGGGACGACCATAGAGTTCGCGGCACATCCAGCGAAGGGATCTGCCATGCGTTCGCCCGATTTTCTCACCGCCGTCGGCATCGGCGTCGCCGACCTCGAACGCTCGACGCGCTACTACGAGCAGGTGCTGGGCATGACCAAGATCCGCACCTTCGAGGTGGAGTACATGGACGAGGTGATGCTGGCCCACGAGGGCCGCAACGCGGTCGTGCTGATGCACTACACCGACGGCTCGGCGCGCAACTACAAGGACAATCCGGTCAAGCTGGTGTTCTACGTCACCGACCCGGCCGCGATCGCCGCCAAGGTGAAGGCCGCCGGCTTCGAGGTGACCCGCGAGCCGGCGCCGATCGAAAGCCTGGGCGGGGCGATGGTGTGCCTGGCCAAGGATCCGGACGGCTACACCATCGAGCTGATCCAGCGGCCGGCGGTGGAAGCGAAGACCGAAGCTGGCGCGGCCGCTTCGGCCTGATCAGGCTCCGAGCGCCGCCGCCATCGCCAGGTACTGAGCTACGCTGACGTCTTCGGCGCGGACGCTGGGATCGACGCCGACCGAGGCGCACAGCGCCTCTCCGCCGAGCGGCCTGAGGCTGGAGCGGAGCATTTTGCGACGTTGGCCGAAGGCAGCCGCCGTGAGGCGCTGCAGACGCTCGGCGATCTCGTGCGAGGGGCGATCGGTGCGTGGAACAAGCTGCACAACCGACGAGGCGACCTTTGGTGGCGGGGTGAAGGCGCGGGCCGGCAGGTCCATGACGATGCGAGCCTCGCAGATCGCCTGAACCAGGACCGAGAGGCGGCCATAGGCCTTGGCGCCCGGCGCGGCGACGATCCGGTCCGCCACCTCTTTCTGGAACATCACGGTCATGGACCTGGGCCGCAGCGGCCCGGTCAGCCAGCCGATCAGCAGCGGGGTGCCGACGTTGTAGGGCAGGTTGGCGACGATCGGCGCGCCGGCGGGCAGGGCGGCGGTCAGGGCGTCCTCGTTGAGGATGCGCAGCTGTCCCGGAGCGTGCGCGGCGAGCTCTTCAAGCAAGGGCACGAAGCGCGGGTCTTTCTCGACGGCGACGACATCGGCGCCGGCTTCCAGCAGGGCGCGGGTCAGGCCGCCAGGTCCCGGACCAACCTCGATCACCGTCTCGCCGGCTGAAATACCGGCGAGGCGGGCTATTTTCCGGGTGATGTTGAGGTCGAGCAGGAAGTGTTGCCCGAAGCTCTTCTTCGCCGAAATCCCGGCCGCGGCGAGGGTGTCTCGCAGCGGCGGCAGGTCTTCCAGGCTCACGCGACGACCGGGGATCGGCGACGCTCGGCGATCTGGGCGGCCAAGCGGATCGCGGCGATCAGGCTGTCCGGCCGGGCGAGGCCCTTGCCGGCGATGTCGAAGGCTGTGCCGTGATCGGGCGACGTGCGGACAATCGGCAGGCCCAGCGTGAGGTTCACCCCGCCCCAGAAGTCGAGCATCTTCACCGGGATCAGCGCCTGGTCGTGATAGAGGCAGATGGCGGCGTCGTAGGTACGGCGGGCGGCGTCGTGGAACAGGCTATCGGCGGGCAGGGGACCCCTGGCGTCGATACCGTCGGCGCATAGCGCCCGCACCGCCGGCCCGACGATCAGCTTCTCTTCCTCGCCAAGAGCCCCGCCTTCGCCGGCGTGAGGATTCAGCCCCGCCACCACCAGTCTGGGCCGTGCAATCCCGAAGTCCCCCCGCAGCGCCTCGGCGACGACCTTGCCCACGGCGACGATCCGCGCCTCGGTGACGAGGTCAGGGACCTTGGCCAGCGGCACGTGGATGGTGACCAGGGCGACTCGAAGATCTTTGGCGGTGAGCATCATCACCGGGCCGCGGGCGCCGGGCATCGGCGTCTCGGCGGTGAGGGCGCCGATGAATTCGGTGTGGCCGGGATAGGCGAAGCCGGCTTCGTAGAGCGTGGCCTTGGCGATCGGCGCGGTGACGACGCCGCCGATCTCGCCCGCCAGCGCCAGGGCGACGGCCTTTTCGATCCAGCCGATCACTTGCGGCGCGGCGCCTGAGGTCGGCTGGCCCGGGGTCGCCGGGGAGGTGAGCGGCAGGTCCAGCACGGGGAGAGTCCCGGCGAAGGACGCCTCGGCTTCGTCAGGCGCCGAGATACGGGTCACGGCGCAGCCAGCGGCCGCGATCGCCGCGGCGTCGCCGATAGCGAAGAAGCTCGGACCAGTCAGGCGAAGCGCCGCCCAGGCCGCGGCGATGATCTCAGGGCCGATGCCGGCGGGGTCGCCGAGCGTGATCGCGAGCGGCGACGCGCTCAACTCCCCGCCTGGGTTTCGCGCACTTCGATGCTGGCCGAGTTACGCAGGTCACGCAGGTAGCGCTTGTTGATCATCTGCAGCTGATCGCCCATCAGCTGGTTCTGAATCTGGTCGTGGTTGAGACCCTGGGCGGCGTTGCTGCGCTTGCTGCAGACCACCAGTAGGTGCAGGCCCTGGTCGCTGCGGATCGGTTCGGACACCTGGCCGATCGGCAGCGAGGTGGCGGCGTCGCGGAACGCGGGGGCCAGATCCTTGGCGTCGGCTTCGCCGAGGTCGCCGGCGAGCACGCCGGGAACCTTGCCGGCGGTGGCCTCGAAGGTGTCGCAGCCGTGCAGTTGGCCGCGCAGGGCTTCCAACTTGGCCTTGGCGGCGTCGACCTGGTCCTGCGGCGCATTGGACGGCAGGGCGATGGCCGCCTGCTTCAGATTGATCAGCACGGCCGAGCCGCCAGCCTGACGGTCGCGAAGGTAGACGATCCAGATGCCGTCCTTGGTGGTGATCGGCGTCGACAGCGAGCCCGGCCGCATCTGGTCGAGCGTGGTGCGCACCTCGGGATCGAGTTCGCCGCCGGTGACCCAGCCGGCGTCGCCACCGTTGGCGGCCGTCGGGGCGTTGGAGAACTGCCGTGCAACGGATTGGAACGGCGCGCCCTGATGCAGCTGGGCGAGCAGCTGCGTAGCTTCTTCGTTCGCCTGGGACATGCCGCCGGCCTTGTCGGCGTCGATGTACACTTCCGAGATCTGGTACCTGGGCTTGTCCGCCTCGGTGGCCATCCGCGCCTCGTAGGCCTTGACCTGGTCTTCACCGACCCGAAGACGCGAGCCGTAGCGGCCGCGGATCCAGTCCTGCCAGCTTTCCTGCGCCTTCAACTGGGAGCGCAGCGTGTCGGGGCTGATGCCCTGCTGGGCCAGGGACGACAAGAACTGGTCGGAAGTCATGTGCGAGTCCTTCGCCATGTCGGCGATGACGTCGTCGATCACCGAGTCGGTGGCGATGATGCTGGTCTTCTGTTCCTTCTCTTCGCGCTTCAGCTCCTGGATCTCCAGGTGCTCGTCGATCAGGCTGGAAAGGGCGTAGCGCTGCAGCTCGGGCAGGTCGTTGCGGGTGGGCTGGATGCCGGCGGTGACGACCAAGAGGCGCATCCGCTGCAGGATGTCGTAGTTGGTGATCACGTCGTCATTGACCTCGGCGACGACGTTTTCGGTCAAGGCGGATGCGGGGATCGACGTGTCGGCGGCGGCGGGCGCCGCGGCCGGCGCTGTGTCTTGAGCGCCGACGGGGGCGGCAAGCAACAGCGCCAGGGTTACGCCCATGGCGGATCCAACGCTGCTGCGTGCGTTCAATAAAAGCGAGCGCATGCCGGCTGTTCTCTCGTCCTTGCTGGTCGCGCGCCGCCTAAGGGGCAGGGGTGTCGGTTTCGGGGCGGGCATAAACTGAATTGCTCAATGTGGCGAGTGAAAGGCGCAGGCCGATACCCTGTGAGGGGCCGAGCACGCCGTTGAAGGTGTTGTCGCGGCGATAGACGATTTCAACGCGTATGCACTGATCCTTGTAGACGATCCCGAAGTCCTGTTCACGCCAGACGCCTGTGGTGAATTCGCGCGCGCCGTAAGCCGTGAGGCCCCAGTTCTTCAGCACGAAGAACTCGCCGTGGAAGTCGAGGTCCTTCACCCGCTGGCCGCTGGGGTCCTCCGCCTCCTGAAGATAGCGGATCTGGCCGTCGAAGCGAGAGGTGGAGAAATCGGCGCCGGCCTCCAGGCGGTTGATCCCGTAGGTGCGCGAATCGAGCCGCCAACTGGTGAAGAAGTTCAGACCCTTCATCGGAGTGGCGTCGGTGGCGACGATCCAGTCGGACTCGGTGCCCTCAAGGCCGGTGCGGACTGGAATGTCAGGATCGGCTTCGGCGCGGAAGCTGCGGCCGACCAGCAAGCTGCCGGATAGGCCGTCGTCGGTCATCGCCGTGGCCCTGGCGCCGACGTTCAGGCGCTGGCCGCTGTCGAGGATGTCGAAGCCGGGCGACTTGTCGATCTGGAACAGGTTGGTCTGATCGAACTCGAAGTCGATGCTGTCTTCGTCAGGGATGCGCGGGTCCTGCTTCACCACCGGCGAGAGGGCCAGTTGCGCGATCGGCTCAAGCACGATGGTGAGATTGCCGTCGCGCTTGACGAAGGGCCAGCTGAGGGTGGCGCCGGCCGTCTCGATGGATTGGGGGATCGTGGCGTTCTTCGAGGCCGGGTTGGCAGGCGTCGTCGTCGGCAGTTCGCTGAGGCTGTAAATATCGGTGCGGGCGTCGAGGAAGGGATCCAGCCGTATCCCGTCCGGGAAGATGAAGCTGCGCTGCCAGTCTGCCTCCAGGGTGCCGCGGCGGCTGTCGATACCTGGTTCGTTCGGGTCGGTCGGCGAATTATCGCGGGTGAGGACGACGCCGCTGCCGTCGATCCGCAGGCGACCGCCAAGGATCGGGTCGTCCGGTTCGTAACGCGCCTCGACCAGCGGGGCGACGACAGGGAACGTCGAGTTGATATCGGTAGAGCGCAGGCCCTGCACGTCGATCGCGGCGACCGAGATGTAGGAATTCGAGTCCTGCCGCGTGGTGAAAAGCTGTGAGATCAGCCGTCGGTCGTCGGCGGCGTAAAGGCCACGCTCGATGAACGGGTCCTCGACGCCATAGCGGTCGAAGATCAGCGGATCGGACGCGCGCTCGGCGGTGAAGCCCCAGTCCCAGTTGTTGTCGATCGCGAACAGGCCCTTGGCCAGGATGTAGCTGCGCGAAGTCTCGTTGCCGAGCTTCTGGCCGTCCGAGTTGAAGTCCTGCTCATAGGTGTAGCCGGCTCGTACGTCGATGGCGCCGGAATAGAACTCCTTGCGCCAGTCTACGTTGAGAAACGGATTGACCTTGGTGTTGAACTGCGGGCTGACGATCAGGTCTTCCGAGGGTGATATCACTTGCAGGTAAGGCTGTTCGTAGGACAGGCCGCGCAAGCTGGATTCGTTGATCTGAGGGATCAGCAGGCCAGATTTTTGTTTCGCATCGGGATCCGGCTCCCAGAGCGCCGGAGTGAAGAACACCGGGATGCCATGAATTTCGATGATGGCGTCGCGGAAGTAGATGATCTTCTTCTTCTTGTCCTCGACCACCTTGCGGGCATGGATCGACCAGGTCGGCTTGGGGTTTTTCGCGCAGACCGGGCAGGGGGTGAAGATCACGTTGGTCAGTTCGGTGCGGTCGCTCGACTTGCGCGTCGCGCTGGCGGCGGCGATCGAGATGTTGTCCTTCAGCCGGCTGGAGAACGCCATCGCCACGC
>Ga0302314_10013232_pt1 | contig 14199 bp, 11 predicted proteins | sample III_Palsa_N2_3_FD_200533 | JGI IMG/M metagenome (GOLD analysis project Ga0302314, IMG submission 200533) | Peat permafrost microbial communities from Stordalen Mire near Abisko, Sweden - III_Palsa_N2_3 | ecosystem: Environmental > Terrestrial > Soil > Palsa > Peat permafrost | place: Sweden... | reverse complement strand
GGACGCGCTTAGTCGTGCTAACGAAGCCGCCATGCAAAATTTCCTCGAATTCGAGCGACCGATCGCGGAGCTCGAGAGCAAGATCGAAGAGCTGCGTCACCTCCCGACCGCTCCGGATATCAACATCACCGACGAGGTCGCCGTTCTCGAGGCGAAGGCCTCGCGGCTGCTGAAGCAGACCTACGCCAAGCTGACCGCCTGGCAGAAGGTTCAGGTCGCGCGCCATCCGAACCGGCCGCACTTCCTGGACTACGCCGACGCTTTGTTCACCGACTTCACGCCGCTGGCCGGCGACCGGTCCTTCGCCGAAGATCGCGCGATCGTCGGCGGCCTCGCCCGTTTCCGCGGCCGCTCTGTCGTGATCATGGGCACCGAGAAGGGCAGCGAAGTCGAAAGCCGGGTTCGGCATAATTTCGGCATGGCCCGCCCGGAAGGCTATCGCAAGGCGGTCCGCCTGTTCGAGCTGGCCGAGCGGTTCCGCCTGCCGGTCATCACCCTGGTCGATACCGCCGGCGCCTGGCCCGGCATCGACGCCGAGGCGCGCGGCCAGGCCGAAGCGATCGCGCGCTCGATCGAGGCCTCGCTGAAGCTGACCGTGCCGCTGGTCGCCACGATCATCGGCGAGGGCGGCTCCGGCGGCGCCGTGGCGCTCGCCACCGGCAATACCGTGCTGATGCTGGAACATTCGATCTATTCGGTCATCTCGCCCGAAGGCTGCGCCTCGATCCTGTGGCGCAGCGGCGACCAGGCCGCCATCGCGGCCGAGGCGCTGCGCCTGACCGCCCAGGACCTGCTGAAGCTGGGCGTGATCGACCGGATCGTCCCGGAGCCGGTCGGCGGGGCCCACCGCGAACGCGCCGCCGCCATCGCCGTGCTGGGCGACGCGCTGCAGGAAAGTTTGAAGCCTCTGCTCAATCTGGCGCCGGCGGATCTGAAGCTGCAGCGTCGGCAGAAATTCCTGGCGATGGGGGCTCACGGACTCTGAGCCGGCTGGTCCTCGTGATGGCGCCGCAGCAGCTCTTCAGGCTCATCCGGGATCGCTCCTTGCCAGCCGCAGACTGAGCCGCCGGCACAACGATCAAATCGCTGTTTGCCTTTCCGCCGGACCCTGCCATCGTACCGTAACCCAGTTTCCAGCGCCTGTTCGCTCGGGCACATGGATTGCTAGGCTCTGACCGATCGTCACGGTGAGGAAGCCACGCACCATGAAACGTCGTTCATTCTTGACCACCGCCGTCGCTGCCGGTGCCACGCTGGCCGCGCCCCGTCTCAGCCTCGCACAGAACGCGCGGGTGTTGAAATTCGTGCCCCAGGCCAATCTCTCCTCGATGGACGCCGTTGCCGGCACCCAATATGTGGTGCGCAACGCCGCGATGATGGTGTGGGACACGCTTTACGGCGTGGACAGCACGATCACGCCCAAGCCGCAGATGTGCGAGGGGCACGAGGTCAACGCCGATTTCACCGTCTGGACCTTCAAGCTGCGCGACGGCTTGAAATGGCATGACGGCGACAGGGTGACCACGCGCGACGTCATCGCCAGCCTGAAGCGCTGGATGGTGCGCGACACCATGGGTCAGCGCATCAGCGCCTCGCTCGACGCGCTGGAAGCGATGGACGACCGCTCGTTCCGCTTCCGCCTGAACAAGCCCTTTTCCAAGATGCTGTTCGCGCTGGGCAAATCCAACGCGCCGATGTGCCTGATCATGCCCGAGCGCATCGCCAGGACCGACCCGTTCCAGCTGATCAAGGAATACGTCGGCTCCGGCCCGATGAAGTTCAAAGCCGACGAATGGGTCCCGGGTGCCCGCGCCGTGTTCGAGCGCTTCGACGGCTATTCGGTCCGCCAGGAGCCGTCGTCCTGGAGTGCCGGCGCCAAGAAGATGAATTTCGACCGCATCGAATGGATCATCCTGCCCGACAGCGCCACCGCCAGCGCCGCGCTGCAGAACGGCGAGGTCGATTGGTGGGAGAATCCGATCTCCGACGTGGTGCCGCTCCTAAAGCGCAACAGCAACATCAGGGTCGATATCGGCGATCCGCTGGGCAATATCGGCACCTTTCGCATGAACCATCTGATCCCACCGTTCGATAAGGTCGGCGTGCGTCGCGCGTTGCTGATGGCGCTATCGCAGACCGACTACATGCAGGCGGTAGCGGGCGACGACGAGGCATTATGGAAGGTATGTCCCGGCTTCTTCACGCCCGGCACGTCGCTCTACACCGAGGCCGGCGGCGAATTGCTGAAAGGCCCGCGCGACATCGAAGGCGCCAAGCGGGCGCTGAAGGAGGCCGGCTATAACGGCGAGCGCATCGAGCTGCTGGTGCCGGTCGATGTGCCGATCACCAAGGCCGAGGGCGACGTCACCGCCGATTTCCTGAAGAAAATCGGCATGGACGTGAATTACGTAGCCGCCGACTGGGGCACCGTCGGCACGCGCCGCGCCAAGAAGGACCCGATCGACAAGGGCGGCTGGAACATCTTCCACTCCTGGCACGCCGGCGCCGACTGCATCAACCCGGCGCCCTATACCGCACTCGACGCCAGCGGCGACGGCGCCTGGTTCGGTTGGCCGAAATCGGACAGGGTCCAGAAAGGCATCGCCGACTGGTATGCCGCCCCCGACCTCGCCGCCGAGAAGGCCGCGGCCGACGAGATCAACCGGGCCTCGTTCGAGAACGTCACCTACATCCCGACCGGCTTCTTCCTGCAATACACCGCTTGGCGCAAGAACGTCTCCGGCATCGTCAAGGCACCGTTCCCGGTGTTCTGGGACGTCGAAAAGAGCTAGGCGCCCGTGCTCGCCTACATCCTGCGCCGGATCCTGGCGACCATCCCGGTCATGGCGGTGGTGGCCCTGTTCGTGTTCTCGCTGCTGTATCTGGCACCCGGTGATCCGGCGGCGATCATCGCCGGGGACCAGGCCTCCCCCGCCGACATCGAGCATATCCGTGTCGCCCTCGGTCTCGACCGACCCTTCCTGGTCCGCTTCGGGTCCTGGCTGTGGGATGTGCTGCGCGGCGATCTCGGCACCTCGATCTTCACCAACATGCCGGTGACCACGATGATCGGCCAGCGGATCCAGCCGACCTTTTCGCTGATGCTGATCACGCTGGTCCTCTCGCTCGTCACCGCCATTCCGCTGGGCGTCGTGGCGGCCTGGAAGCAGGGCTCGGCGATCGATCGCTTCGCCATGATCATCTCGACCGCGGGATTCTCGGTGCCGGTATATGTGATCGGCTATGTGCTGGCCTATGTGTTCGCGCTGGACGGGTTCGATCTCGGCATCGGCTTCTTTCCGGTGCAGGGCTATACGCCGATCCAGGACGGCATCCGGCCCTGGCTCATGAACCTGCTGCTGCCCTCGATCGCGCTCGGCATGGTCTATATGGCGCTGATCGCGCGCATCACGCGCGCCACCATGCTGGAAGTGCTGAGCCAGGAATATGTGCGGACCGCCCGCGCGAAGGGTGCCGGCCAGGGCTCGATCCTGTTCGTCCACGCGCTCAAGAACGCCGCCGTGCCGATCGTCACCGTCGTGGGCATCGGCTTTGCCAGCCTGATCGGCGGCGCCGTGGTGACCGAGAGCGTGTTCGCCATCCCCGGCCTGGGGCGCCTGACCGTGGATGCCATCACCCGGCGCGACTACCCGATCATTCAGGGCATCGTGCTGATGTTCAGCTTCGTCTATGTGCTGGTCAACCTCGGCGTCGACCTGCTCTACACGCTGTTCGATCCGAGGATCCGCTATTGAGCCTGCCGATCGATCCCCCCTATCTGGCAGCGCCCGCCCTGCCGGACGTGCTGCCGCCGCGCAAGGCGCGTGGGCGGACGATGCTGTTCATCTACCGCCATCCGGCCGTCGCCTGGGGCGGCCTGCTGCTGGGTCTGATCGTGCTGATGGCGGCGTTGGCGCCCTATCTGTTTACCGTCGATCCGACGGCGCTCGCCCCCGCCAAGCGCACGCGCCCGCCCTCGGCGCTCTATTGGTTCGGCACGGACATGCTCGGGCGCGACATCTATTCCCGCGTGGTCTATGGCGCCCGGGTCTCGCTGCTGGTCGGCTTCACGGTGGCGCTCGTCTCGTCGGTGATCGGCATGGCGATCGGCCTGGGCGCCGGCTTCATCCGCCCCATCGATGCGGTGGTGATGCGGGTGATGGACGGGCTGATGTCGATCCCCTCCATCCTGCTCGCCATCGCCTTCATGGCCCTGCTCGGCGCGTCGGTGCCGAACGTGGTGATCACCGTCTCGATCGCGGAGATCCCGCGGGTCTCCCGATTGGTGCGCGGCGTTGTCCTATCCTTACGCGAACAGGCCTATGTTGAGGCAGCGACTGCCTCCGGAACCAGCATTCTCAAAATCATCTGGCGCCATATCCTGCCCAACACGCTGGCCCCGATCATCGTGCAGGCGACGTTCGTCTGCGCATCGGCAATGCTGACCGAGGCGACCCTGTCCTTCATCGGCGCCGGGACGCCGCCCGACATCCCGTCCTGGGGCAACATCATGGCCGAGGGCCGCACGCTGTGGCAGGTCAAGCCGTTCATCGTCTTCTTTCCGGCGATGTTCCTGTCGATCACGGTGCTGGCGGTCAATCTGCTGGGCGACGGGCTGCGCGACGCGCTCGACCCGCGCCTCGCCAAGCGGATCTGACCGATGGCCGCTCCCGCCCTGCTTTCGGTCGAAAATCTGCAGACCCATTTCGGCATGATCGACGGCGTGGTGCGTGCGGTCGAGGGATTGTCCTTTACCATCAATGCCGGCGAAACGGTCGCCATCGTCGGCGAATCCGGCTGCGGCAAGTCCGTCACCTCCATGTCGATCCTGCGGCTGGTCCCGACGCCGCCGGGCAAGATCGCCGGGCACATCCTGTTTCAGGGCCGGGACCTGCTGGCCTGCTCCGATGCCGAGATGCGCGCCATCCGCGGCAAAGACATCAGCATGATTTTCCAGGAGCCGATGACGAGCCTCAATCCCGTGCTGACCATCGGTCGTCAGATCGGCGAAAGCCTGCGCCTGCACGAGGGCCTGTCGGCGAAGCAGGCGGAGCAGCGCGCGGTCGAGATCCTGGGCTTGGTCGGCATTCCGGCGCCGGCGCGGCGGGTGAAGGAATATCCGCATCAGCTGTCGGGCGGCATGCGCCAGCGCGTGATGATCGCCATCGCGCTCGCCTGCAATCCCAAGCTGCTGATCGCCGACGAACCGACCACCGCGCTCGACGTCACCATCCAGGCGCAGATTCTCGACCTGATGCGCGATCTGCAGCACCGGCTCGGCTCCGCCATCATGCTGATCACCCACGACCTGGGCGTCGTCGCCGAAATGGCCGAGCGGGTGGTCGTGATGTATGCCGGCCGCAAGGTCGAGGAAGGCGGCGTGCGCGATATCTTCGCGCATCCGCTGCACCCCTACACCCGCGGGCTGCTGGGTGCCGTACCCAAGCTCGGATCGTCGCTCGGCACCGCCACACGGACCAAGCTCACCGAAATCGGCGGCCAGGTCCCGTCGCTGCGCCAGCCCATCGTCGGCTGCGCCTTCGCGTCGCGCTGCCCGTCCGCCACCGAGATCTGCCGCAGCATGGCGCCTGCGGTGGAGGAGAAGCGGCCCGACCATTTCGTCGCCTGTCATCACGCCCCGCGGGAACTCGCGGCATGACGGCGCGCCCCCTGCTCGAAGTCCAGGCGCTGAAGAAGTATTTCCCCTTGAAGGGTGGCTTCTTCGGCGGCCGTAAAAGCGTGGTCCACGCGCTCGACGGCGTCAGCTTCGATCTGGCACGCGGCGAGACCTTGTCCGTCGTGGGCGAGTCGGGCTGCGGCAAATCCACCCTCGGCAAGACCATTCTGCGCCTGCTCGAGCCGACCGACGGGGCGATCATGCTCGACGGCGAGCGGGTCGATAATCTGCCGCGGTCCCAACTGGGCGATTTCCGCCGGCGGGTGCAGGTGGTGTTCCAGGACCCGTTCAGCAGCCTCAATCCGCGCCAGCGCGTGCGCGACATCATCGCCGAACCCCTCATCAATTTCGGCCTCGCCCGCGGCTCCGAGCTGGACGACCGCGTCGCGGCGTTGATGGACAAGGTGCGGCTGCCACGCGATGCCATGCGCCGCTTCCCGCATGAATTCTCCGGCGGCCAGCGCCAGCGCATCGGCATCGCCCGCGCGCTGGCGCCCGGCTCGGACCTGATCATCTGCGACGAGGCGGTCTCGGCGCTCGACGTGTCGGTCAAGGCCCAGATCGTCAATCTGCTGTCGGACCTGCAGGACGAGTTGGGCCTCGCCCTGCTGTTCATCAGCCACGATCTGGCGATCGTCGAGCATCTGACCCACCGCGTCGCGGTGATGTATCTGGGCAAGATCGTCGAACTGGCCGATCGGCGCACGCTGTTCGCCCATCCGCACCACCCGTACACGCGGGCGCTGCTGTCGGCCGTACCGGTGCCGGACCCGACCGTGCCGCGCAACCGGATCATCCTCAAGGGCGATGTGCCGAGTCCGATCGATCCGCCCGGCGGCTGCCGCTTCCAGACGCGCTGCCCCTACGCGTTCGACCGGTGCCGCATGGAGGAGCCGGTTCTGCGCCGGACCACCCAAGCGGGCCAGACCTCGGCCTGTCACCTCGAATTCGTGCCGGATTGATCGGCCGGAACGCAGGAAGGAGAAACCCGCCATGACGGCAAAGCCGATCCGCATCGCCGTGCTCAAGTTCTCGCATGAGACGGTCACCTTCCTGCCCTACGACACCACCCGCGCCGACTTCACGTTCGAGGGCTCGCCGGCCGGCGGCGAAGCCTTGCTGGCCGCGGAGCCGAGGTCCTACCTGGGCGGCTTCGTCAAGGTCGCGCGCGAGTTCGAGGGCGTCGAGCTGGTCGGCATCACGTCGCCGCTCGAGGCGAAGACCGGTTCCGGCTCCGGCTGGCTCACGAATGATACCTACGAAGGTTTCGTGGGCGGAATGATTGCCGAGATCGAGGCCGCAGGCCCGTTCGACGGCGTCTACCTGTCCCTGCACGGCGCCATGGCGGTGCGTGGTGTTGCCCGTCCGGAGGCGGAGCTGGCGAGGCGCGTCCGCGCCGCCGTCGGCCCCACGGCCTTCATCGCCGCGACGTTCGATCCGCACGGCAACGAGGATGCGGAATTCCTGCGTCACGCCGACCTGGCGTTCACCGTGAAATACTTCCCGCATTACGACGACTATCTGCAGGGCGAGCGCGCCGCGCGCACCTTGGTGCGGGCGATTCGCGGCGATTACGCGCCGGCCCACGAGACGGTGAAGGTTCCGATCATTTCGCCGACCGTGCTGCAATGGACCGGCGCCTCGCCCTGGATGGATCTGGTTCAGCGCGCCTTGACCTGGGAAGCGCGCGAGCCGGACGTCACTGTGAATTTCTTCTTCGGCTTTCCCTGGGCCGACGTCCCCGATCTGGGCATGACCTGCCAGGTGCTGACCAACGGCAAGCCCGAGCTGGCGCGCAGGATCGCCCATGACATGGCCGAGACCGCGTGGCGCAAGCGCGAGCTGTTGCTGACGACGACGAAGATCCATCTGATCAAGCACGGCGTGGCGCTGGCGCAGCAGGCCGTCGCCGACCGCCGGACGCCCGTGGTGCTGGCCGACCACAGCGACCGCTCGGGCTACGCCACCTGGCTGTTGCGCGAGATCATCGACCAGGGGCTCGCCAAGGTCCTGGTCGCGACGGTGGCCGACGCGACGGCAATCGACGCGCTGCTGGCCGGCGGGGTCAAAGCCGGCGACGCGTTCGACCGGGCGATCGGCGGGCTGGCCGATGCGTCGGCCGGCGAGCCGGTCCGGGTGCGGGGCACCGTGCTGCGCGTGACCAAAGGGCTTGGCCGGAACGATGGCGACCGCTGGGTGCATGTCGGGTTCGGCGACGGCAACGTGCTGGTGATCAGCCGGTATCTGGCCCAGGTCATCGAGACATCCGCGCTGGCGGAGGCGGGGCTGCAGCCCGACGCGTTCGACGTGATCGCCCTCAAGTCCCGCGTACATTTCCGGCGCGGATTCGACGACACCGGATTTGCCCAAACGATCCTGCTGGTCGAGCCGGACCAGCCGTTTCTGGGCACCGTCCGCCTGGACGGACTGACCTACGAAAACATCGATCTGACCGCGTATTATCCCTATGGCGAGCCCGATTTCGACCCGCGGGCCTGACCCGAAACAGGAGTGTCCGATCATGCGCATGATCACCGTCGCCGGCGCCCAGTTGGAGCCGGTTCAGAAGGACGAGCCCCGGGCGGACGTCGTGCGGCGCATGCTGGCCCTGCTGGACCAGGCCGGCGAGATTATGGTCGAGGCGAAGACCGAGGCGGACGAACTGATCGTCCATGCCTGCGATCTCGACGCGACCGTCTTCGGCAAACAGACGATCTTCGATTTCGCGCGGCACCGCCGCATCGAGCATTATGGGCTGATCTGTTCGCAGACGGGCGCGATCCCGCCCGCGCCATGATCGCCCCCTTACCAAGACCAGACCTGCGAGGCACGCCATGACCCTTGAGAACGCGCAGCATTTCGATCTGCTCATCCGGGGCGGAACCGTCATCGACGGAACGCGCAGCCCCCGGTTCGGCGCCGACCTCGGCATTCGCGGCGGGTTCATCATCGCCATCGGCGACCTGTCCGGCTGCACCGCCGACCAAACGATCGACGCCGCGGGCAAGATCGTGGCGCCGGGCTTCATCGATTCCCATACCCATGACGATGGGGCCGTGCTCGCCGATCCCCAGATGATCTGCAAGCTGTCCCAGGGCGTTACCACGGTGGTGACCGGGAATTGCGGCATCAGCATCGCGCCGCTGCGCTCGGACATGGATCGCCCGATGCCGTTGAACCTGCTGGCGGCGGAGGGCCCGCCGGCACCGCCCGCGTTCGAGCGCTTCGCCGATTATATGGCGGCGCTGCGGCACGCGCCGGCGTCGGTCAACGTCGCGCCCATGGTCGGGCACACGACCCTGCGGATCACGACCATGGCGGCGGTCGATCGCGCCGCCACGCCCAGCGAAATCGAGGCCATGCAGACCCTGCTGACCGAAGCGTTGGACGCGGGTGCCATCGGCATCTCGACCGGCACTTACTATCCGCCCGCGGCGATGGCATCGATGGCGGAGGTGATCCAGGTCTGCCGGCCGCTGACCGGCTCCGGCGCGGTCTATGTGACCCATATGCGCGACGAGGCGGAAGGCAGCGTCGATTCGCTCAACGAGACCTTCGAGATCGGCCGCACGCTGGGTGTGCCGGTGATCATTTCCCACCACAAGCTGCAGCGGGAGCCGAACTTCGGCAAGTCGGCCGTCACGCTGCCCCTGATCCGTGCCGCGATGGCGTGCCAATGCGTGGCGCTCGACTGCTATCCCTACAACGCCAGCTCGACCATGCTGCACACGGAAGAGGACAAGCTGCAGGGACGCGTGCGCATCGCCACCAGCCGGCCCCATCCCGAGCAGGCCGGCCGCGAGCTGGCCGACATCGCCGCCGAATGGGGCGTCGGGCGCGAGGAAGCCGCCAAGCGCCTGCAGCCGGCGAGCGCCATCTACTTCAGCATGGACGAGGGCGACGTCCAGAACATCCTGTCGTTCGAGCAGACCATGATCGGTTCCGACGGCCTGCCGATCGGCGAGAAGCCGCATCCGCGGCTCTGGGGCACGTTTCCCCGCGTGCTCGGCCATTACAGCCGCGATCTGGGCCTGTTCCCGCTCGAAACCGCCGTCTGGAAGATGAGCGGGTTGACCGCGAAGAATTTCGGTCTCGCGGGACGCGGCACGCTTGCGGTCGGAAACCATGCCGATGTCGTCGTGTTCGATGCGGCAACCGTGCGCGATATCGCGACCTACGACACACCGTGCGAACCGGCAGAAGGCGTCGAAGCGGTGATCGTCAACGGGGCGCTGACCTGGTGGCAGGGCGCGCATTGCGGCGCGCGACAGGGTCAGGTCATTTCCCGGATCGCATAGGCGACCGACGGCCTCAGCCGGGCGGCCGGCCCGGGCAGAGGGTCGATTGACCGTCCAGACCTTCCTGCCGGCGTTCGAAGGAAGCCGTCGCGGTCTGCCCCGTCCTGACGATCCTGATCACGTAGATACCGTCGAAGTCGTCACCCTTCCAATCCGGCACCACCGATGAATCGCCGCCGTTGCCGGCGACGATCGCACGGCTCAGCTCGACGATATAATGATGTTCCCAGCCGACCAGGACCAGCGCGTTCCGATAGTCCGGCACGTCGAGCTTCTGTTGCAATGCCGCGATATGGGAGACGCCGATGCTGGCATCGACCGGCAGGCCGAAGGCGATGGCCGTCGGCTCGATCGTCGCCAGCGGGCGGACATAGTCGTACGGGCGACCCGCATCGTCCTTCTGTTCGGCCGGATCCGGCGCGAAGATCGCGGTTGGCTTGCCGAAACCCTGCTCGATCACCGCAGGCAAAGCCAAGGCCCGGTTGAGCCCCTGGCAATCGAGCTGACCCAGACCCAGAGCCGGCTTCTCGCCATGACGGACCAGCACGATGGTCTCCACCGTCGCGGGTCCGGTCGCGGCACCGGCGGAATGGATGGCCGCGATCCCCAGCGCGAAGCCGAGGCCGAGGGCGGTGAACGCGGATGACATGGGTGCCGCACCTCCGAAGGCGGCGGACCCAGGGAATCATTTCCCGCCCGGGAAGTCCAGGCGGTGCCGCCCGCTAACCCGCGCTGGTCGATAGGCGGATCTGGCCGACCGGTTCCCGCATGAGGAAGACCGGAACCGCCAACACGAGCAGCAGGCCGGCATCAAGCTCGAAGATCGGTGCAAAGGTGCCGTAGCGGTCGGCGATCATGCCCGCGATCAGCGGCCCGGCGGCGGCGACGGTGGTGAGCAGCCAGACGATGGACAGAATTTTGGCGCCGGTCATCAGGCCGAAATAATCGAGCAGTACGACCGTTGCCGCGACATAGCTGAAGCCCCAACCGGCACCGAACATCACAGCGCTGGCATATTGCAGGGTCGCGCGATCGGCGACGGCCAGGATGAGGCTGCCGATCGCCTGCAGGACCAGCCCGGCCGCGAGCAGCGTGGGCGGTGCGATCGTTTCGCACAGCCGACCGGCGAGGCCCTTGACCACTGTGGCGCTGATGGCGATGACACCGAGGACCAGGGCGGCCGTGGCCGGCGTGGCGCCCAGTTGCACCAGATGGGTCACCGCAACGCTCGAATTGTTGGTGACGCAGGCCATGGTCGCCGCCATCGACGCGGAGATCAGCATAAACTGCGGGGTAAAGACGGCCTGGCGCGGATTCCATTCAGCCGGTCCCGCCGCGTTCGCGGGTGGAGAATTTTCGGGCACCCCGTCCGCCGCCGGTGCCGTCGGCTGGACCTTGGCCTCGCTGACCAAGGCAAGGCAGACGACGCCGATCACTGCCGCTGCCACGGCCATGACCCGCCAATGGCCGCGCCACCCGCCGCTGCCGCTGACGATCGCCTCGACGATCGGCGGGCCGAAGGCGGCGCCGAGCGCACCGAACATGAGATAGAAGCCGATGATTCTAGCCGAGCCGCGCCCGTACCATCCCGCGATCAGATAGACGGCCGGGACATTGCCGGCAAGAGAATAGCCCACGCCCAGGAAGACCATCGCGATGTAGAACGACAAAAGGCTCTCTGAGACGGACGCCAGCAGGAATCCCACGACGAGCAGGATCGACCCGAGACAGACAGTGGCGCGACCGCCGACCCATTTGATGCTCAGGGTCGGCAAAGGGCTGGACAGACCGCACGCCAGGCCCAGAAACGTGAAACTGAATCCCGCCGCGGTCATGGACCAATGCAGCTCGGCGACCATCGCGTAGAGCACGACGCCGAGCGAGGTAAAGGTCGCCACGTTCAGGAAGAAAAATACCAGGGAAACCGACCCGAAGACGAAAAATCTGTTGGACCATCGGACATGATGCGGAAGATTTTTCATGGCGCTCACAACTGGCTGGAGGCAGGAAATTCAGCCTGCCAGAGCCCGCGCGGGATCGTCTTGCCCCACGATGCACCGGCACTTGCCAGACCGGTGGCACTGGCCTGTCCCGTTCATGAGGGGGGAAATCAATGCCTGAGCAAGCATCTCCATTTAACGGCAGACTGCCCATAAATTAGACGACCAAGATCTTTGACTAAATTACAGCCACCGGCCTGGACGCCAGGAACGGCCGCCGTTCTGCCACCCACCGGCTTGAGAAAAAAGGGACAATCTCGATTTCCGCCACCGTCTCTCGCGTGACGCGGGCATCGTTCCGGCGCCCCGGGGGCACTGGTATGAATTTTGCTGAGAACGCCTGCAAGCCCGCCGAGAATCGGCGTCTGACGACTAGCGGGATTTTGGGCTGGCATGAAATCTTGGAAATGTTCGACCGATCTGTTTGGCGACGAAGACCGCGAACGCGTCTGGGGCGATGCGTTGCAGCAGATCTCGTTGCCCGCGACCCGTTTGCAGGATCCCTTGGGCTTCCATGGCCATGTCTCGAGCATCGTCTCGCCGCTCGGCATCGAATTCTCGCGCGTCTCCTCGTCGCCGCAGACCCTGTCCGGGACCTGCTCGAGCCGGACGCCGTCCCTATGGCTGGCCTTGCCGGTCGAGGGCGTCTTTCTGCTGAACGACGGGGATCGCGTCAATCCGCGGCTGGGCGACATTCTTTACGGCCCGACCGGGCATGATGCGACCCTGAAGCTGCCCGACCATTTCGTCATGCTCTATATCCGGATCCCGCAGACGATGCTGCATCCGCGCCTGCTCAATCTGCAGGTTCTGCAACTGGGTCGGCTGACCGGCCGGGCCGCGATCAATCGTATCTTCTCCGGCCTGCTGCAGTCCGTCGCCGATAATCTCGAAGAGCTGACCGACGAGGATATTCGGCCGATCGAAATCGCCCTGTCCGAATTCGCGATCTCCAGCCTGGCGGAAAGCTCGGCGACCAGCTGTTTCGACACCGCGGGGGCCAGCAATTTCCACCGCGTCTGCCAGGCCATCGAACTTCAATTGGGCGATGGCGATCTGACGTTGCAGCAGATTTCGGACCAGCAGCATGTCTCGGCGCGCTATATCCAAAAGCTGTTCCAGCAGGCAGGGATGAGCTTCAGCCAGTATTTGCGGCAACGCCGGCTGGAGCATTGCCACACCGATCTGGCCAGCTTCGCCCATCGCAATCTATCGATCAGCGAAATCTGCTTCCGCTGGGGCTTCAATGACGCGGCGCATTTCAGCCGCTCGTTCCGGGCCGACTATGGCATGACGCCCCGGACCTTCCGGCAACGGCAACTAGAGAGCCGCGCCCTGCCCCCGGCCTTCGCCGCCGTCGCCGCGTGCGAAAGCGGGATCTGCGCGTGAACCGTCAGGCATGCCTGCAGTCACGTCCGCCGCTAGATCACCGGCCACGGACAGACCGGCGGCAGGCCGGAGCGTCGGGTGATCGCTTCGGCCGCCGCCTGCGCTTCGGCATAGAGCCGGTCTTCATCGATGGTGGTGCAGCGGTAATTCTCCACCACGCGCCTGCCATCGACCCAGACGCTATGCACGCCCCGGCCGTCCGCCGACCAGACGAGTTGCGCCAGATAATTCAGCACGGGCTTCCACTCGGGCCGATCGGTGTCATGGAGCGTTAGATCGGCCTTCTTCCCGATCTCCAGACTGCCGATATGTTCATTCATTCCCAAGGCTTTCGCCCCGTTGACCGTTGCCATTTCCAGGGCCTGGCGGGCTGGGAACAGCGCGGGATCGCTTCGCGCATCCTTGAACAATCCCGCCATCAGCGTGATCGAGCGCATCAGATCCGCGTGATCGGCCCCATCGGTGCCGAGCATGATGGTCACGCCGGCCGCGGCCATCTCGGGGAACCGCCCATGGCCGGCGGCGCCGAGACCACCCTTCATCGCAGCACCCGGACAGAAGGTGACATTGGTACCGGTCCGGGCCAGCAGGGCGACCTCGTCGTCCGAGAGATGGACGACATGGGTCAGGCAGACATTGCCGCTGAGCACGCCGAGCGCGGCCAGATGCTCGATCGGGCGCCGGCCGGTCTGCGCCAGATACCAGTCGGCATCGGCCGCGACCGGACTCATATGGGCGGAAATGCCGGCACCCTGCGCGTCGGCGATCTGCTTGGCGCCCTGCCACAGGGCATCGGTATTGGTGTTATGGCCGATCAGCAGCGGCCAGGCGGCCA